>ORMF012178936.1_pt1 | contig 117400 bp, 123 predicted proteins | sample 1779871 | NCBI WGS metagenome assembly ORMF01 (sample SAMEA104232316, study PRJEB22302) | groundwater metagenome | biome: forest; feature: aquifer; material: groundwater | place: USA | collected 2011-08-07 | depth 5.4 m | reverse complement strand
TCTTCCTGCGGTATTTGATTGGGCAGACTAAGTGGAAGATTAATAACGTCTTGTTGTGAGATTTAACAATGTGTTCAACCATTACTCAATGGTAACCTAACGGTGCCCTCGCAGTAAACTGCGGGGTAAGATGTGAATCTAAAATAATAACAAGTATTTGGTGACCCACATTATACAGGATTGGAAACAGATCGTTGATGAAATAAGGGCATTCCAAGCTTTTTGGCCGGCCAATTCTACTTTTTTGAATGATTAAGCACCTTATAATCATGAATAAGAGTAGCGCACTTCTGAAGCTCCTGTAATAGCACTCGATCCTTGTGGAAGCCGAATCTAATTGAGTTCATTAGATGGTGACAGTTAATGGTTTGGATTTTAAACTTTTCATCCGTAATATCTTTTCTGGAAATTTTTTTACCATCTTTATTATTAGGATAAAGCATGACTATTTTTACTCTAGGACTTAGAGTAAACGATTGTTCTCTCGACAGGAAATCATTGCCGTAAAATTGATTCGTACTAGTTGGGAGATCCAGATACGGTACATCGGTAACAATAAATTCGCCTTTCCTTGATATAAATATCTTCCAATATTTCGCGTATAACAAATTACAGAAACCAGGCATTTCTTTGAAAAGCGACATATGATGCATATTTCCAAAATCAACTGTGTACTCAGCTTTTTCGGCGAATTTAATCATGTCTTCTTTCGTTAAACCAAGCTTATCCATCTCAGCCTTGGTCTTTGGATTTTTATCAATATAATAAACACTGCGCTTATTTATTTCCTTAACCATAGTCTCCGATAACTGCTGCGACTGTTGTCTGTAAGCTTTTCCTTTTAGCCACATAAAAATCATAAACTCGGAAAGATGATATTTATCAGCATCTGAAATATGTTCATTATTTAATATTTTCTTCTCAATTTTAGGTAATTCATCTGAAAGTACACCCTCGATTTCCGCAAAACCCTTTTCAATGGTTTGGCTTATTTCATCTTCCTTCCCCGTGTGTTGAGCATAGAAGAAATTCTCATAGCAAAATCTGGTAGGATCAGATTTTTTTGTGAATATCTCTAACTTAGGTGGAACCTTTTCCATGATTTTTATGGGGTAAAATCCGTTGTCAGAATCAATCCACTGCCTCAAATAAAATTGAGGTACATAGTGTTGTTTTCTCGTTATTTTTGTCATGGGGAAAAAGGATGGATTGACTGGAAAAAACTATTGATTTCATATCAAAAAAACTCACTGGGATAGACTCTTCTTGATCTCTTGAAAGATCGTCGTCTTGCTCTGATCGGGTGGAAAAATCTGACGGAGTGTATACGGAAAATAACCTTTCACCCCGTCCCATATTTTCAGATATTTCGAAACTTCATAACTGCCGAAATGGGCAGGCTTACCTTCAAGTCTGTTCTTAAATGTTTCTGGATCGGTAGGGTTGATTATGTATAGACTTAAGCCGTGTTCTTGTACCCCTTTAAGAAGGATGTCATTGATGTGATTATCCGCAAAACCATAGCCGATTACGAGCAACTTCTTACCGCCTTCGTAAATGAGACCTTGAAAAATATCAAAATACCATCTAAGAAGTGGTTCCTGATTGATGTCGTTCGTTTTGTTCTTGCCAATCACCATTTGATTGCCGCCATGAGACGAGACCCAACCGTATGAGCCATGAAGCTTAATATAGCTTGGGTTGTTCAGTGTAGGCTTCGCTCTTTCCACACCGCTCTCGTTCGGCAGAGTCACAATCTTCACGCCTCCTCCCTCATCTCGATCAACAAACGGCTGACCAAATGAAGCGCCCGGTGATCGGTAGTTATGCTTGCGCTCCATGTACAAATCTTGGTTGAGGGTGAAGAACCAGCCCTTGTCTGATCCTCTTTGAGAAATCAAACTGAGCAACTCGCCGAGTCCGTAGGTGTTGAGCGCGGTCGGATTGTCGGGGTTAAAGACCCAGTTCTTCACCGTATCATCAAGATCTTTGTATGCCGCTTCGACAGCTTGGCGTATGATCTTAATAGTCTCTTCGCCATGACCCATTTTGGCCGAATATACAGATTCAAAGTCAAAATCATTCAAGAGCAACTTGCGAGCTTCGGCATTAGACTGAACTAAGGAGTTGTTGAAAATCTTTGACCACATTTCACGCGCAAGGAAACCGCCGAAATTGTGCGTAAATCCAGCACCGGTAAGCAAAATTAAATTCTTAGGTAGGCCAGTCATTTTTATAAATTACTAACAGATTTATTCTACTCCGTGTGCAAGTATTGTAAACGCCCTTAAGTGTTATTCGCGACAAGCGGTTGCGGTAGAGGAAGCGCGTGGATGTCCGCTTCTTACCACAGACTCAATTCGCGCCTAGCTACCGTTGGCATTGCGAGAGCGCTCCTTTTGGTCGCGATTAGCGACTATAGGAGCGCGGAGCAATGCGAACGGGAGCGTAAGGCGCGCCACAATACCCTGTAGAAGCGGACATGCTCGCGCTTCCAATACCTCGTCGTAGCCACAAAATGTAATCCGCGACCGTGTACGGCTTGGCGCGCCATATATCCTCTTAAGATATTGGAGAATTACTATTTCCCGATTTTAATTCCCAATTCTTTAAGTTGTTTAACAGCAACTTCAGAGGGTGAGCCCATCATCAGATCCTTACCTTCTCCGGTCTTTGGAAAAGCGATTACTTCACGGATATTCGGCTCATTCTGTAAGATCATGGCGATACGATCTATTCCAGGTGCAAATCCTCCATGTGGTGGTGTACCGAAACTGAACGCTTCGAGCATATGCCCAAACTTTTTCTGCTGTTCTTCTGCAGAGATGCCGAGGTATTCGAATACTTTCTTTTGCATATCAGTCTGGTGTATACGGATACTCCCGGAACTTAATTCATAGCCATTTAATACCAGGTCGTAGGAATTTGCGCGAATAGACATGAGATCTTTGCCAGTCATAAATTTCTCAACGTCTTCTTCCTTGATGGAGCAGAACGGATGGTGAGCAGCTTGCACATTGCCTTCCTCATCTTTTTCAAACATAGGGAAATCTACAACCCAAGCGAATGATAGTTCGTCTTTGTCATTCTTGTCTTTTCGCATATCTGGTTTGTCCGAACCGAATTGTTTCATTGATTCCGTGTACGTCAATCGCGGGAATGGTGTATTTGCAATCTTCTTGTTCGGATACAGGGTCTTTACGAGCTCGATGAACATTGCCTCAGTAAATGTAAGCACTTCTTCTTGTGTTGTAAATGACATCTCATAATCAAGTTGAGTAAATTCCGGCTGGCGATCTCCGCGAGTATCTTCATCGCGGAAACATCGTGCAATCTGAAAATATTTTTCGAAACCGGCCACCATTGAAAGCTGTTTGAATTGCTGTGGTGATTGTGGAAGCACGTAGAATTTGCCGTTCTCCAATCTTGAGGGCACGACATACTCCCTGGAACCTTCAGGTGTTCCTTTCATCAGTATCGGTGTTTCGATCTCTACGAAATCATTCTTGTGCATGTAGTCGCGGAAGAAAGAGATGATCTTGTCTCGATTGCGAATATTGGCCTGCATCCTTTGACGGCGTAGGTCTAGGTATCGATATTTTAATCGAATCTCTTCGTTAACATCCTTACCATCAGATCGTATATCGAATGGCGGGGTTTGAGCTTCATTCAGAACAACGATTTCAAGTATTTCTATTTCAATTGTCCCATTCTTTTCGTCCTTATTAATCATTTTCTCCGGTCTTGCATTAACTTTCCCCTTAACTTCGAGCACCCATTCTGGTCGAACAGTCGTTGCAATACCATGAGCCTCTTTATGATTGGGTAGAGCTACCATTTGTACTTTTTCACTCATATCACGAAAATCGATAAAGATTAATTTACCATGATCACGTCTAATATCTACCCAACCTTTAATGATAACTTCCTTACCAATATGTTCGTTTAGATCCTTTATATATATTCTTTCCATTATATTTGAATCCGGAGAAACAAAAACGCCCCTCCGAATTTATTACGCTTAATAAATTCGCAGGGGCGATTTCGTCGCGGTGCCACCCTGTTTTTGTCTTCATTTCTGCTTTTCGGCGCAGTCCCGGAAGATTCTACTAATTGGTTTTACCAATTTTCCTTCTTCTCCTCCCCGGTGTCAGCCGGATCATTAGAATGAGTAAAGTATATACACTATTTAAAATAACGCAACTATTTACTACTTTCTATTTTGATGCCAAAATCTTTTCTATCAAATCGACATTTTCAATAGCATTTGTAACAGTTGTGCTAGATCCGTTATTATTTAATATTGATTCGTAAAATGACTTTATCTCATCGACTTCAGGATGATTCTTGTGATATTTAATCCTTCTTTTCTTAAATTCCTCACTTTTTTGTAAGAACAAACCGTTAAAGACATCGACATAAAGTGACCCCTTTGTACCAAAGAAATTCAAATAGAATGATTCCTGTGCAATATAACTTGAAAAAACATGCAATAGTTTATATCGATTGAACCTAATTAGAACACCGAAGGATTCATCATTTTGAGTCTTTAGAATTTCTTTTACCGAAACTTTCTTTATTTCATCGATTTTAAGATCGCAGACAAATCTTACTGTATCAAAGATATGGATTGCCATTTGTATTAATGGACCACCATTACATTTATCAGAATAAAATCTCCAACTTTTTTCATCTATACTATATCCAATTGGTCTTGATCTATTTCCATCAATATAGATAATATCACCAATCACGCCTTCGTTAATGATTTTCTTTGCTTCCTTGAAGATTGAATAGAATCTGACATTATGGCCAATAGCTAAAATAACGCCGTTCTCTTTGCAGGCCTCTGCAATCTTTATTGACTCGAAAGAGGTGTTTGCAAGAGGTTTTTCAACAAATACATGCTTTTTTGCTTTTGCCACAAGTAACGCATGTTCGACATGAAATTCATTTGGTGAAAATATGAATATACACTCAATACTATTATCCGATAACAAATCATCTAAATTATTAGCAAAACTACATCCCATATTTTTAGAAACATGTGAAGCCCTTTCGAGATTGCTATCATATAAGGCCTTTATGTTAAAAACTTTTGACTTCAAGATAAAATCAGACATTTGTGCACCCCACCAACCAACACCGATAATCCCGCAATTAATTTTTTTAGACATATCTGTATAATAATTATGCTCTCTTTAACAAGTAATACTTATATAGATCATCTGGAAGTTCTATCTTTAACGTCTCAATATGATGTCTAATCAAATTGATAAGTTCTGATAATACCTCATATCTTTTAGATAGATCCTTTTCATCATAAGACCGAACACAAAAACCCTCGGACAATAGAGTTGTAATATTTGTCGGTAGATTTGTCATTCTATGCAAAAGACTCATTTTATTTTTATAATCAGGAACAGATTCTCTTTGCGTGAGATAACAAATGTCCAAAATTATCTCAAAACCGGCATTTAATAACCTATGCGCAGATAAATAATCCTTTCTCTTCAGAAATTTATTATAATGAGTTTCAGTTTTTAGCCCCTTCCAATTGTCTTCAAACGTATAAATAACACTCAGATTAACTAACGAAAGCGAAATTTCATGTTCAATCAATAAGTCCCAGCATCTCTTTTTTTCACAAATTAAATCCGTAATTATATTCCTCGGGTCGTACACTATCTTTGCATTAATATAGGCAAAATACATATAGTCTGACCATTCTGACTTCATTATCTTGTTTATATCGACAATTCTGGTATCAAACAAAAAACCATTCAGTACAAATTTACCTTCACGGACTTTGTGTTCTCCATTTACAAATACGACATTATCAATATCCGAGTATTGGTCGAAGTCCCCCCTTCCAGCGCTTCCGGTAAGGACAACCGCGATAACGGATTCTTGACCTAAAATACTTTTTACATATGTTTCAACCGCCTGGAGAAAAGTTGAATTAAGATTATCCATAGAGTTCTATTGTAGCAGAGTTAATGGCTTCAATGTCCTGTGCCCCAGTAAAAATCATCGTTCTACGCAGATCAGAAGTTAGCTTAAGTAATGTCGTCTTAACTCCATCGGTCTTACCACCAATCGCACTATAAAGTATCGTTCTGCCTGTCAAAACCACATCCGCTCCAAGTGCTAGATAGACATATACATCGTAACCATTTCTAATTCCCCCATCCACCAGTATTTTCATTTTACCCTTAAATTTATCTGCAATTTCTGGTAAAACATCAGCTGTTCCGCGAACATAATCGATTGATCTTCCGCCGTGATTTGAAATCACGATGGCATCGAAACCTGTTTTATAGGCAAGTTCAGCATCTTCCAAACTCAATATACCCTTAAGAAACATTGGCCCATTGAAAAGACTTCTAATTTTTTCAAGTTCGTTTACATCTTTCCGAGTAACTTGCCCAGTATCGAGAAGCATGCCTGCAACACCATCCAAATCAATGCCAATAGCAATAGGCTCAGCCTCTTTCAACAAATCAATTCTTTCCTTTAACTTTTCATACGATCTCGGTTTACATACACCTATTCCCCCGAATTGTTTTATTAAACCCGGAACAATATAGTCAGAAGTTGTATCGTAACTATCACCGCACATGCCAATAGTCCCTACATCTTTACATCCTTCAAGAATTGAAGTGAGAAAAACTCTTTCCTCAATTATTCCTCTTAAACTTGTTTTTATACCGCTCATTGGTGCGGCTATAATGGGAAATGCTAAATCCATACCAAATAATTTAACGCTCGTATCTGGTATAAAAGTTTTCCCCAATAATCTAGTTTTGATAGAGTATTTTTTCAAAGCCTCTCTATTTCTATCAAAAGTTATTTTGCCACCTACAGCTCCGAGGCCAGGTACACTTGGAACTATCAATTTGCCTTCATGGCTTATTTCTGACTCAACTACTCCAATATTGGCCAATATCTCTTTACCGTTATTTATTATTTCTTCTGATGTCATAATATTATTAAAAAGAATTATTTAAGATTGAAATAGCTTGGTCAATCTCTTCGAAAGTTGTGGTCAATGGCGGCAATAATCGAAGAGTATTCTTATTTACATGATCAATCAGTAACCCATTACTAAAAGCTCTTTGAACTATACTTGGTGCCAAATCTTTCTCAACGTCACATCCACACATCGTTCCATAACACCTGATATCAATAATTTGCTTGTGATTCTTCTTTAATTCCATAAGACTATTTAATAAATATATTCCATTTTCCCTAATTTTCTTAATCACATCAGGTTCTGACAAAAAATCAATAATCATTGAACCAGCGGCACAAGCTAGCGAATTTCCTCCCATAGTACATCCATAATCTCCAGGAGAAATACTATTTGATAATCTATTTGAAACAAGTGCTACTGATAAAGGAATCCCACCGCCTAAAGACTTTCCAAGTGTTACCGAATCAGGCTTAATGTTGTATTCCTTAAAAAGAAAAGTCTGTCCCGTTCTTCCCAAACCAGTCTGAACCTCGTCAACACATACAAGAATACCCATCTTTTTACATATATCAATTATGTCCGCCACTACAGTGTGATCAAACTTTTTTATACCACCATGCCCCAAAACAAGCTCCAAACAAACAGCCAATGTTTTATCGGATACAACTTTTTTAAAAGCATCAATATCGTTAAAAGCTACTTTAATGAACTTTAAATCTTCTACGCTGTTACCGGATGTTGCCATTCTCGATCCGTATGTCCGACCCAAAAAACTTCCATCAAACACGATCACCTCATTTTTCATTGATTGTTTGCCTTGATATTTTGAAAGAAAAAGTAAAACAGCTTCATTGGCTTCGGTGCCACTATTTGTAAAGAATACTTTATCAAGTCCACTCAACTTAATAAGCTTTTCGGCAAGATCAAATTGAGGTTTTGTATAATAATAGTTGGATGGATGGGTTACTTTATTTATCTGCTGGCAGATAGCATCATTAATTGTTTTATTGCAATAACCCCAATTATTGATTGAAATCCCACTAAGATAATCTAAATATCTCATACCCGCGTCATCGTAAAGGAAAGAACCTTCTCCTCGTTCTATTATCAGCGGTCTCTTGTTATAAGTATTAACAAATATATTTTCCATGTTAGTAAGTCATTTGCTTTTCAATAGTAAGGTCACAGTTTGACAGAATATCAGCAATTTTTTTACCAGCTGTACCATCACCATAGAGATAACTTGGGGGATAATGACCGTGCTGAACCTGTCTATCTACAGCAGCCTTTATCGACTCTGTTGAAATATCCGTATCTATCACATTTTCAGATCTGACTCTTCCGTGTTGTCGCGAACCAATATTTACTGATGGCGTACCAAAAAACGCCGATTCCCTTATACCAACACTAGAATTTCCAACAACACATCGGGCACCCTTCAATAACTGCAGATAACTTTCAATGTCAAAATGTCTAAAGAAATAGATGAGATATTTTTTATCTTCGGCTTTAAACCTAAGCAATTCCTGACGCATTATATCCGTACCGGCATCTATGTTTGGATAGAGCCATATTGTTTGAATATCCATGTCATTTATTGACCTGAGTAATATGTCGAAATATTTATTATTCATTGCATATTCCGTGGTAACCGGATGAAAAGCAACGATAATATATTTTTCTTGTAAAACAAACTTTCTTTCTCGAATTCCAGCATAATTTTCAAATAGTGGTCGTAGATCTTTTTGTTCTAAATTTGCACACAGATCAATAGTTGGGCATCCGGTAACATAGATATTTTTCCTTTCTTCACCCATCTTTTCGACTCTCTGAGCACTATCCTCATTGGCTACTAAGTGAATGTTGGCTAATTTTGTTATCGCATGACGTACGCTGTCATCAATTGATCCCGTATTCTCACCACCTTGAATATGTGCCAGGGGAATATTCATATATCTAGCAGCCGTTGCTGCTGCAAGAGTTTCGTATCTGTCAGCTACAACAACAACAATATCAGGACGGTCCCGCTCAAATTCCGAAGCAAACTCAGATATTGCTATTCCGGTTGATTTCGTCATCGTTACCAGATTACCGCCGCTTATATTTGTATACATCACTGAGATTTTTTCTTCTCCAACCTCAGCAATAATTTGATCCTTTACACTGCCGTAATCCGAAAGCACGGCCGATTCAAACAAAAGAAGTTTATAATTACTGCCTGGTATGTATTTGAGGATTGGTTTGACCCTGGCATAATGTGCTCGATTACCTATAACAAATGTTATCTTACGATTTTTCATTAGAATGTTTTTAATTGCGTTGGAGTACCCACTCGTTTTCCATCTTCAATAATATAATCGTGACCAGGAATAATAATATCGTAATTATTTTTAATAAATTCATATGACTTTTTGTACTGAACTTTATCAAAATGCTCATCCTCATAATTTGGATTGCGGTATTCTTGTAAGGTCTCTATAGCATCACCAGCGACAATAATCCTTTTTGATTGGTCGTTTATTTCAAGACTACTATGACCGATCGTATGACCTGGAGTGAATTTTATTCGTGTATTCTCTGATAAGTGATCTTCAGCTGAAAAAGGGATAACTTTCAATTTGTCTAAAGATCCGGAAATAAATTGATATAGATCACCAAAGATATCATTATCGTCTTTTTTCAAACTAGCAATTTCATCCTTATGAATATAGATAGGGATATCTTTGAATAAATTTATATTTGCACAATGGTCAAAATGAAGATGTGATACAAAAACCTTATGGATATGAACTTGCTTAATAAAATTGGCTAAATACTTTCTTATTCCATAACTACCAGTATCGACCAAAATATTTTCATTTCCGTCTTCAATCAGAGTTACACTCGAATAACCGAAAAAGCCTATTTCAGGTCGAACATTAAGGCCATTAATGATCTGTTTGTACTTAATCATTGCATATATTTATACAATAAATTCATATAAATTGCTATCTAAAGGAAGAATCTACGAATTATTGGTAAGTGAGGTACCTTAAGTTATCCACCATTTCAACTTGCATCCATTTTACGCGGAGTTACAATTACACCAATAAGCCCATGTGGGCAGTCCATACGTCGTATGGATCGGCGCTTGACGCTACTCTCCTAGAAGAGAGAACCGAAACTTATAGGCAACTAAGCCTTTAAAAATTTTATCAGTCGTTCTCTCTATATCTGTGAATCAGGACAGGCCGTCCCTGCGGATGCTTTAGCGCCGCGGGATGGCCTGACGGTTGACTTGATTATAGGCACACTTAAAGAGAACTCTCTTATTAGCCTAATCTAATCTTGGTAACTAAACTCACTCACTCCAAGCTCATCATCTCTGGGTCAACGATTGAATCGTACGAGTACAAAGAAAGATCGCTTGCCTATGGCTTCTCCGGAAGCAAAGGTAAGTCTCGAAAGAAAATAGTCGTCATTGACGAAGCTACAAAACAGAAGAAAATTGAATCGAGAAAGCGTTCCATGCAACGCTCCAATTCCAAACTGCGACGGCTTGTAAATGCTAACGCGTGGAAATGGATAAAATCTGATAATTCTCCGTATCCACCTGTCTTTGCCACCTTCACCTTCAAAGAAGAAATTCGCGATATCAAAGTTGCCAACAAATTTTTCTCTAACTTCATTAAGAGGTTAAATTATGAGCTAGGCCATACAAAAAAGTCATTCCTGAAATACATAACGGTAATTGAATTTCAGGATTTTAGCCGTGATGGCGTCGTACACTATCACAGCATCTTTTTCAACCTGCAATTCATTGCAAAAGATCTCCTGGCAGATACCTGGGGACAGGGCTTCGTCCATATCCGGGCGATTGATCAGGTAAGCAATGCTGGAGCATATGTATCAAAGTACCTGGTCAAACACTTCGAGGATGATCGCCTCGATGGACAGAAACGCTACTTCTCAAGTCGTGATCTATTGAAGCCGATTGAAATTCTCGATCAACTCAAGGCTGATTCCATATCATCTTTGATTCCTGCACCATATCTGGCCAAGCAAAAGGAATTCACAAGCAAATACCAAGGCAAGGTCGAATACAAGCAATATCTCCTCGAGAGGACGCAATCAATTAACGATGTCGTTCCCGGTCTCGACCAACTCCTATGATTGATATCGCTGAATTGAAAAAGATTGATCCGGAATTGGCTAAAGTTTCTGACAAAGAAGCGCTTGAAATACGTGACCTACTCTACCGAATGGCTGAATTGGCAATGAAAAACTATTATGAAGACAAAAATGTTTCCAAATATCCCACTGGGGATAGCACGCTTGCGTCCGATGTGTAGTAAAATACCGACATGAATGAAAATAATTTCAAAAACGGAATAATTTACTGTCGCGTTTCATCAACTGAACAGGTTGACGGCACTTCCCTCGAATCACAGGAAAAAGTCTGCCGAGAATTCTGCGCCCGTGAACATATCCAAGTCTTGAAAGTCTTCGTGGAAAAAGGAGAATCCGCCAAGACTGCCGATCGCACCGAATTCATCAATGCTATTAGCTTCTGCTCCGACAAAAAGAACGCTGTCGATTATTTCGTCGTGTATAAGCTTGACCGCTTCGCTCGTTGCCAAGCTGATCACATTACAGTCAGACAAACGCTTAAGAAATATCACACCGAATTGAAATCTGTCACTGAACCGATCAGCGATAGTCCGGTAGGTAAAATGATGGAGGGTATACTCTCGGCTTTCGCGGAATTTGATAACAACGTCAGAACGGAAAGAAGCGTCAACGGCATGAAAGAGCGCATCAAACAAGGAATATGGGTCTGGCAGGCTCCTATGGGCTATTGTAGGATTGAAAAAGGGGCCAATCTTACTCCACATCCCACCTACGCTCCGTTCATCAAAATGATATTTGAAGAATACGCCAAAGGTATTCACACATTCGATTCACTTGCCAAACACGCTACAGATCGCGGCTTCACCATGAAAAACGGCAAACCTGCTATTCCGCAACTCATTGAAAAGATAATCAGGAACCCACTCTATTGCGGAAGAATAAAAGTATGGGATATAGAAATCAAAGGCAAATTCGAGCCAATCATAAGTGAACGCTTATTCGATCAATGCCAAGAAAACGGCAAACGCAGACCAAAGACTCCGAGGCTGGCAAAAAACAGCGACTTCCCATTGAGAAAAGTGGCGGTCTGTGAATTCTGTGACAAACCATTAACCGGAAGCAAGGCCACTGGCAGACAAGGACAGAAGTATCCGTATTACCATCATCACAAGCAAAACTGTGAGCACGCCGCATTCGTTCCCAAAGCTCATTTCGAGCAGATGTTCGTAGAGTACCTACAAGAAATCACTCCTAGCTTCAAATTCGAGGAATCCTTCAAGGCCATTGTCCTCGATATTTGGAAAAATAACTTCAAGAAATTCGATGAGGAAAATGAGCAGATCAAAAAGGCCGTTACTGTGCTAGAACAAAAGCGTCAGCGTGTATTCGATTTGCACCAAGATAAGACTTACACCGATCAGGAATTCAAGGATCAGAAAAATCTCATTGATGACAAGATCAAGAAGCACCTGAGCTTAATGCACGAGAAATATGACAAAGAATTCAAGATGGATGCAGCCCTAGAATACTGCTTCGACTTCGTGAGAAATACAGCCAGCACATGGGTAAAGCTCGCCAAGAAGCCGGAAGATCGCCTATGTTTCCAAAAAATGGTTATATCCGAAAATGTGCAGTTTTCTGGAAATAAATTTGGAAACGCGAAACTAACGCCAATCTACAACCTATATCAGCAATTCTTGCTCGATAAATCCCGATTGGTGACCCTACAGGGAATCGAACCCTGATTTCAGCCTTGAGAAGGCTATGTCCTAACCGTTAGACGATAGGGCCGCGCAAAAACTGTAACCTATTTTTTACTTCTTATCAAGCCACTCTTTTTCTTGGCGCACCAACAACTTCTCCGCTTGCTCTGGGTGCTCCATCAACATAGACACAGCACGCTCCATACGGATCGATTGCGAGCCTTTGATTAGAATAATATCGCCAGCCTTAACAATTGATTTCAAATATTCACCAGCTTCAACTGATGTATCGAATGAATGAACTCGTTCCACATTGAAACCTTTTTTGATCGCCTCATCAGCTGTGATGCGCGAACGCTGACCAACTGTCACCAACTCATATCCAATTCCTGCGACTTCCCTACCAATCTTGCGATGTTCTTCAGCGGAATATTGACCAAGTTCCATCATGTCACCAAGCGCGACAATCTTGGAACCTATGCATTCGAGTTCTTTGAGAGTATTCAGAGCGGAAGTGACGGCATCTGGAGATGAATTATAGGTATCATCAATAAGTGTAGAATTATTTATTCCTGAAATAATGTTCATGCGACCACGTGGTGCATCGTAACTGTTTAACCCATTAACAATTGCCGAAATAGGAACATTTCGTGCCGTACCGACTGCGGCCGCGGCTAGAAGTGGATACATGTATGATTTGCCAAGAATTCCTTTGACAGAAACAGTGGCGCTTTCACTATTCAAGTCCAATTTAAATGTGAATCCTGAAGGAATTTTTGGAAATTCATAAACCACTCTTTGTTCACTACCCTTCACATTCGCATTTTCAACTGTCCCAAATGAAATCACCTTCACATTTTTATCCTTCACTCGATCCGCCAGTGACATCACTTTTTCATTATCGGCAAAAAGGACTAGAGTTCCACCATTTTTAACCGCTGTTGCCAAAGCCGCCTTCTCTTCAAAAACTTCGTCGGGTGATTTGAAAAATTCCACATGCACAGGCGTAGTGCTGACTTGCGTAATCACGGAAATATCCGGATGCAACCATTTCGCTATTTTTTTGATGTCTCTAGGATGATCAGCGCCAATCTCCAGAATCAAACAATCCGGGTAATCCGTCTTTTTGAAAACCAACTGTGCGCCTTGAATAACATTGTGCATCCAACCAGACATACTGTGCCAAGCATTTGGCACACCGATAATCGTAAGCGGTAAACCCACATCGCTATTCATGCTCTTTTCACTCTTGCGAACATAGCAAATACCCGTTCCATCAGCATTACATAGATTGGAATTGCTCAAGACGCTGTAAATCGCGTCCTTGGTCGATGTTTTACCAACACTACCAGTTACAGCAATGATAAAAGGCTTGTATTTTGCAAGAATTAGTCGGGATTCGAGAGTTAAGATGGCTACTATAATGGTCTTGAAGAATTTCATGTATTGACCATTATAAGTGTATTTGGAGCAAAAAGAAAACGCGTCCCGTGCAGGCAACGCGTCTCGTGAAAATAATCAGATCCATTCGGACAACGGAATTTTGTTCCGCCAACGATATAGGATAAGTGGAATACTCACAGAAGATGCCCCAACAAACATGTAAATCGGCAGAGCATAATTAGCAACCGTTGGCTCTGGCACCGCAAAAATTGCCATACCATAGGCCACTGCGAACATATTCCACGCAAACGGTCTTTCATCCTGGGGGTTTTTCCAAACAAAATTAATTGTCGGGATAGCTCCACACGCATCAGCAACCAACGCTAAGTACAAAGCATACTGGACTAGATGTGGTGAAGTTCTCATGAAGAACCACATAACGAATGAGACCACTGCGATAACAATGCACACCCATTCGATTACCGTCAGTTTTTTGCGCTTTTCTTTACGTCCAAGCAACATGATGACGATTATGAGTGGATTAGTAAATCCAAAAACTGCCGGCCACACGTTTGCTTGCGCGCCCGAATCACGGTACGTCAGAAGCACCGACAGTCCGATTAAGGACCAAATGCTCCAACTCACCAAATTCGGTTCGATTTTCTTTTGCCAAGTTCTGATGAAATACGGAATAGCACTCACAATGACGAGCATTCCTGAGATCATTCCAATTGTTTCTTTCAAAGTACACCTCCAAATTGTTGATGTTTAACTATAACAAGTTCGCACAAATTATATCACAACTTGTGCATAAAAGTCAACTATTTTCAAAACATGTTTATTCCCAAGCCTTTTTAATCAACTCCACTAACCCCGGCACGCTCTCTCCATTAAAATGTCCTTCAGTATCAAATACGAAACATCGAGCTGTAGGTAACTTCTCTTTATAAATTTCAAAATCATAAAACGGCACGACGGGATCATTTTTACTATGATATAGAAAAATCTTTTTTGCTTGTTTTATTACTATATTGAAATCACCAGGCACATAAAAATTGTTATTAGGAGCATGTTTATTATTTTTACCACCATAGGGTGCCGCGACAAGAATAAGTGCATTGATATTTTTTGAAAATATCGTTTCAGATAAATATTTTATAAGAAATAAACCACCAAGTGAATGGCCAATGAGTATTACTTCATTATTGAGAAATGGAATTAGACGCTCAAACCAAGTTTTCCATTCTGCATATACAGCCTTTTCTTTATTCGGCATCCTCGGATTGAAGACCTCAAAATCAATACCAAGATCACGTTGAAGATACTCCTTCCAATCGTGACTGTTCTTAAATGTGTCTGTTGTGACAGGTTTCTCCTTGAGACGCTTCAAAAAATCCTCATGAATATCGAGGGCATGTCCACCATTAATTACTACAACTTGTTTCATGAGCATATTATAGTTCTGTTTAAAATAAAAGATAGTCCTATTTTTTCCATCCGATGGTTACAAAGCCAGTATTTTTTTCTACAAATTTATTATCAGGATGAATTTTTAATAATTCGGTCTTTAATTCTTTTTCGAAATCAGAAAGTTTATCCTTAAAAAGCGCCGGCGCCGCATATGATGTGCTATATTGATAACCAACGATTTCATCCACATTCAATATTCGTTCCGATAAATCAAACTTAATAACTTCTGATTTTTCAAATCCTGCTGACTTTAAAAAGCCCACAAAAAGATCTGACTTACCACTAGATTGATATTTTCCATGCAAGGTCATTCTATTTGGTCCTAAATATTTTTTTATAATCTCCAGAACTTTCTGTTGCCATGGTTGCGGAGCATATCCCCATATTGTATAAAAACCCGTAACAAAAACTGATCCATTGTCAGGTAAAAGTTTATACACAAAATTAAGCGTCTTTTCCGCATCAAACCAATGAAGTGAGCAACCGAAAGTAACAACTTGAATATTATTAAATTTATCTTCAAAATTAGATGCGTCCTGATTGATCCATTCAATATTGTCAACATCATGTAAAGTGGCGCTTTTCTTACCTTCTTCAATCATTCCAGCGTCAATATCAACAGCAAAAATCTCTTTGAAATACTTACTTAAAGGAATACACAATGACCCAGTTCCACAACCAATATCTAAAAGATTGGTTGTACCATCTACATGGGCTTTAGAGACAATGAGTTTTATTATATCTTCAGGATATTCAGGTCTATATTTGTAATATGCAGCTGCGTCTTTAAATAAATTCATGCAAATATCATATAACATCAACCGACAATTTCAAACTACCTATCAGGTTGCACATCATAATAATCAATCAGAAACTTTGTCAGATCATAAAATGGATTCGTCAGCGTCTCCGAAGCATACTGCGCGCCTTTGGGATATTTTTGGTATAAAAAGACGATAAATTTTGGATTGTATGCCGGAAAATAACCGAAGAATGAGTGAAGATAGCGGTCGGGATAATACCCTTTAGTAACAGGATCCGCTATTTGCGCAGTACCAGTTTTCGCCGCAACGCTGTAATGATCCATTTTGAATGCACCTTTGCGCAACGCTGTATCAACCACTTTCACCAGCATCCGTGTCACATCTTCAACACTTTGTGGTTTTAGAACCGAAGCATCATTGTCGGCACCATTAACAGACGAGATAATTTTCTTGGTACCATCTACATAATCAATCTCTTGAACGAGATGCGGCTGAACAATTTTTCCATTATTTGCAAGAATGGCTAGCGCGCGTGTCATTGCCATAGGAGAAATAGCAATACCCTGACCATACGCCATCGTCGCGATTTCAATATCACGTCCAGTCTTCAAATTGCTCGTCAAACCAGCCGTTTCATTCGGTTGATCAATCCCCGTTTTACTACCAAAACCAAATGAAGTGAAGTATTTTGCGAACATATCTTTTCCAACTGCCAAAGCAACCGTTGCCGCACCAACGTTCAAAGACTGACTCAAAATTTCTTGCACAGGAATCACCCCACGCGCTTTGCCATCAAAGTTTGAAATCTTCTTGCCACTCAACGTCATGGTGCCAGTATCATCATAAGTCCATGTTGGAGTGATTGCTCCAGAATCTAGACCAGTCGCCACAGTCAGCGGCTTCATAATCGAACCCATTTCATAAGAACTTTCAACCAAGGGATTTGAAAAAATTGCCGGATCCTTTACGTTTGAAGTGTCGTTCGGATCGAAACTTGGCAGAGCGGACATAGCCAAAATATTTCCAGTATGCGGATCCATAATAATGCCACCAATCTCATCAGACTTCCATTCTACGCGCGTCTTTTCCAATGTTTTTTCCAAGTATCCTTGGACAGTCGGTTCGATCGTCGTCACAATATCACCATGTGCCGCGGAACTACCACTTAATACCGAATCACGAATACCTGTAAATAATTGCGCGAAAATATTGGCGCCAGATCCAACCGCAGGACGAGTCAAGATGTTCTCGTATGAACTTTCTAGACCGTAGCGTCCTTTGATCGTGCCATCATTTTCACCAATCAGCCCAAGCGTATGAGCGGATAATATGCCACCTGGATATGAACGAGAATTTTCTTTATTCACGCCAACACCAACAAGCGACATTGCTGAAATAGATTGAGCTACTCCAGCCTCAACTTTTTTCGTCAATTCTTCATAAGGATCATCTGCTATACTCGCCTTTTTTAAAAAATCAGTTTGGTCCAATTTCAAATACTGTGAAAGTGCTTGATATGTTCCTGAAGGATCTTTAATTAATTTTGGGCTCATGAAAATCGAATAATTCGTGGCTAGCGTAGCAGCCGCCGGATGACTGCCATCTTTTGCCGCAAAAAATATCGAACCACGATCAAAAATCGCGGTATTTGGCTTCACATATTGTTTACGAGCTTTAGTGGCGTATTCTCCACCATGCAAAATTTGCGTGGAATACAGTGTGATCGTCAAACCACAAGCCGCAAAAATAATACAGCCAAGAATAAACCGCGCTCGGAGTCGTTGATTAGAGTTCATGTCCAACTATAGCCACGCGTCCCAATTCTGCCGTACGAGATATGAAAGCGCTTACTTTTCCCTGATCAAAACCGTAATTCTTGAGCGTATCAGGTGTAATTTTACTTGAAATAGCGAGGTATTGCGTATCCAGAGTCTGAATGGCACTATTCAAACCAGCCTGTTGCAAAGTTATTTTTTGCAAAGCAATCGTATGCGAAATTACGCGGTACAAATTTATCGCGTAGATTAAAGCCAAAACCATGCATGTCGCAAACAATGCCTGTGTGATTTGACGACGATAATCATGAACTATTGTGTATGTGTGTGTGATTGCTCTTGTCATGGTGTTGGGTTTAAATGTGTGTAAAAAATTAAAAGTCTAAATGTGTTTTTCTAAAATCCTCAATTTCGCGCTTCTCGATCTTGGATTCTCCGCTTGTTCCTGATCTCCTGCGGTGATTGGTTTTTTTGTGATAATTTTTGCGCCCTCTATTCCCTTTTGTTTATTAAAATCTTTAACGATACGATCTTCTAAACTATGAAATGAAATGATTGCCATGCGTCTTCCAGGATTGAGTGCTGAGTACCCTTTCGCAAGTCCTTCTTTCAGTGCATTTAATTCATCATTGACTGCGATTCGTAATGCTTGAAATGTTTTCGTTGCCGGATGAATCTTCCCTCTTTTAAAATAACCTGGCATACATGACTTGACGATTTCTGCGAGCTCTCCTGATGTCTCAATTTTCTTTTTTGCTCTATAAGAAATAAGTGTTCGAGCAATCCTGCGCGCAAATCTTTCTTCACCATAACCGAATATCACATTGGCAATATCTTCTTCCGCCCAATTGTTGACGATGTCGCGTGCGGTGAACGGATACTTTGTCTGATCTCCCATAGTCATCAATAGCGGTTCATCTTTTTGAAATGTGAATCCTCGTCCAGAGTTTTCCAATTCATCTGATGAAAGTCCGAGGTCTAGCAGAATCATATCGACGCCTGAAATTTGATGCTTTTCCAAAACCTTGTCGAGATTACGGTAATCTTCATTTTCCAGAATGATTTGCTCCGCTTTTCCCTTCAATGTTTCCTGTGCCCGTACGATTGCTTGTGGATCGCGATCTAGGCCGATTATTGTAATCTGACCATCAAATGCCTTTGCTATTGCCAGCGCATGTCCTGCGCCACCAAGCGTGCCATCGAGATAGATCGGGGGTGTACTGAGGTCCGACCTCAGGAACGCCTCAAGCACCTCATGTAAAAGAACCGGTACGTGAACAGTTTCCATAACGTACTATTTCGGTAGACTTTCCTTGCCCAATTTCTCCGCAAGTGAATCCGCTTTGAGCTCAACTTCGTGCACGTACGTGTTCCAGGCTTCCTCATTCCACAATTCGACGCGATCTTTGACGCCAACAAAGGCGACAGCAGATTTGAGTTTGGCGCGTTGGCGCAAATGCTCAGGGATGAGCATCCGACCCACAGCGTCAACCTCGACTTCAACCGCCCTTCCGAGAAGATAGCGATTGAAGCCGCGATTGTCCGATGAGAGCATCGAAGATTCAGACACAGACAAACGTCCAGAAACTTTTTCCCATTCCTCCACCGTGAAGATGAAGAGACAAGAATCAAGTCCGGGCGTAACTACCACTCGCTTCCCCATTTCCTTGCGGAATTTGGATGGAAGTGACAAGCGGTTTTTGTCGTCGATAGTGTGTCTGTATTCCCCGATTAGCATACGTATGCGGGTATGAAGTGGCGTTAAATAATGTCGACCATTTATTTACCACTTCTTCCCACTTGATGGGTATTATATACCACTTTGCTCCTGAAAGCACGCAAATTACTATGTGGATAACTAAATTGAGGAGGTGCTACCTACTTAGGTAGCACCTCCTCAAGCCATAGACAAAAAAGTTATATTAATGTACTATCAAACAATAAGGTATAAGCCTTTTTAGTATTGTTCTTTATTTATCAATTCCGCGTTATCCCGCAATTACTATTATTAATTAAAAAGCGGAGCGCGAAAACACATGTTTAAAAAATTAAAAGAAACGCTAGTAGGACACAAAGAAACTGCCGTTGACACAAAGGATGTAATATCTGATGCTTCAGCAAAAGAAGTTAAAGCACGCAAAAATTCTGGAGTTTCAAAAGTTGCCAGTTCAATTTCAGACTCGACGTCAGACTCAAAGTCAGATTCGAAAACTGAATCAAGAAAAACCAAGCCTGCTGGAGAAATAAAAAAGAAAGAAGATATGGAACTCACCGATGCCCAAAAAGCAAGCATTATGGGTGGTTTTGTCTTAACTATGAAAAATCCTCCAATAATCGGAGATTTGGTTGAAGGTCCAGTCATCGCTATAGAAAAGTCATCAGTCTTCATTGACCTCGCCCCATTCGGCACTGGTATCATTTACGGCCGCGAATTCATCGTTGCTCGCGATGTCATCAAGAAGATCAACGTTGGCGATGTCATTGCCGCGAAGATCGTCGACACCGCGCACAAGGATGGTTATTATGAACTTTCCTTGAAAGAAGCTCGCCAAGCTCTCATCTGGAGTGAAGCAGAAATTGCCATCAAAGAAAAGAAAACTTTGGAACTTTTGGTTAAAGAAGCCAACAAAGGTGGACTTATGATCGAATGGCAAGGTATTGTCGGATTCCTCCCCGCTTCACAGCTCAAATCAGAACACTATCCGAAGGTTATAGACGGTGACAAAGACAAGATCCTTGAAGAATTGAAAAAGCTCGTCGGAACTCGCATCCAAGTTGCCATCATCACCGCGGATCCGAAAGAAGGCAAACTTATTTTCTCTGAAAAGGGTCAAGAAATCAAAGAAAAAGAAAAAGTCGTCAGCAAATATGAGATCGGCGATGAAGTTGACGGACTCGTTACAGGTGTCGTTGATTTCGGTGTCTTCGTCAAGCTTGAAGAAGGACTCGAGGGTCTGGTGCACATTTCAGAGATTGACTGGGGTCTAGTTGACGATCCTCGAAACTTCGTTAAAGTCGGCACCAAGATCACCGCCAAGATCATTGAGATCAAAGATGGTAAAATTTCCCTATCATTAAAGCAAATGAAGCAGAACCCATGGAGCGAAGCTTCCAAAAAATACACCAAAGATATGGCTGTCACTGGCGTGATCATCAAATTCAACAAGCACGGCGCGCTAGCTTCGATCGAAGAAGGCGTGGCTGGACTAGTGCATGTCTCCGAGTTTGGTTCAGAAGAAAAGCTCCGCAAAATCCTCGAGCTCGGCAAGACCTATCCTTTCAAGATTACTCTCTTTGACGCAAAAGAGCAGAAGATGGCACTGTCGTATGATGGGGTGAAGTAGGAGTTAGTAGGATATTCAAGATTACAAAAACACCTTGCGCAATGCAAGGTGTTTTTGTGACAAAATGCATCATAAATTTTTAGAACTATCATTATTCCCTATAACCTTTTTTGTTTCCTCAACAAATTGATCAAAATCACTTTCAAATAATTTATCTTGAACTATTCTGTATTTTTCAAATTCAGTTTCCGCAAAACTTTTAGCTATTTCTGCGGAGACTTTGCCAGGATTGTCTAAGACTTCTCGTTGATTAAATTTTAAGAATGCATTGAGTTTTTCTGTCCAATCTTTCATGGTCATCGGAATATGACGTTCTGCCTGATCTTCTGCATAATCAAGATACATAGACACAATGCGATCAAGTGATTTTATTTCTTTTTTATCTAAATAATTTTTGGCAATCACAACATCTGTCTTTAGAATCTTCCCTTTTGGAGCCTTTTCCCAGCTAGTAAGTCCCATATGAAGTTTTTTGGCATCTGCTCGCTTTGTAATAACTTCTGCAGCGGTATGTCCATGGATTGCATAATGTAATTTATTTTGTACTGTCTTAAAAAACTTTTGAGTTACTTGAGAGTCTATATCGTAATCTAGGGCTGTGACATAAATATCTGTAATTTTTTGATAAAATTTTCTTTCACTGTTTCGTATCTCACGGATTTCCAATAGAAGAGTATCGTAATAATTCTGACCAAGATATGTACCATTTTCTAATCTCTTATGATCAAGAACATAACCACGTACTGCAAAAGTTTTTAGAACTCTTGTAGCCCAACGCCTAAATGCAGTAGCTCTTTCTGAATTTACACGGTAACCTATGGCTATAATTACCTCAAGGTTATAATGTTTTGTATTATATTTTTTACTATCTGTGGCAGTTATTAAGAAATCCTTAATAACTGAATCTGCTTCTAATTCAGTACTTTCAAATATACTCTTTAGATGAATATTTATGTTTGCAATTGTTGTTTCAAAAAGCTCCGCTATAAGCTTCTGTGTAAGCCATAGATTTTCATTCTCAAAACGCACTTCTATGCCATCCTCCCTAGAATCAGAAGTAAACATAAGAAATTCTGCCGTACTATTACGGATCATTAGTTTTTTGGATTGAAAATCGTCTTTCTTCATACCACCCTATTATACACCACTGATAAAAACAAAAAAATGGGCACTGAATTCAGTGCCCATTTTTTGGTATAGTTCAAAATACCTCTACCACTCGACAAGAACGAAGCCTGGAGAGCCTGCACCACCAAGGGCATAATTAAAACAACTGTAATAACCGCTACTACCACCATGTACTTCTAAGATTTATAATTATTTGAATTATCAATAATATCCGACTAACCTTAAAAGCGTGACACCATTTATACCACCATTCCCATCACCAGCAACCGGACCAAAATTTTTCCATAGGAATGTTCCGTTACTACCAATAGGTATTATTGCTCTACCTGATACCCAGCCAGTATTGGCTCCGGTCTGACTATTAGAACCCGTTCCTAGAACTATATCTGCATTGGAATCACTTACAGTATTGTTTGGCTTGCTATATAAACCAATACCTGAATCACCGGTACTGTATAAAATACCATCAACAATGATTGCTTTGGTACCAGCAGGGACATATGGTGAAACATCAATAGATAACCATGAGCTATTTACTCCTTGACCACATTTCCAGTATGGCGGAAATGGTGCGCAGTCGCCATTACCACCACCAGAAAGATTAGGAATACCAGTGAGATTTCCAATAAGATATTGTTTTGTAGCAAGAAATACTGGTCCACCCCCCGCCCCTCCAACCGGCGTCTGCCACGTTCCTACACCTGTACCATTTACATCTGTAAGCACCTTCGTTTGACCAGCAACAACATTACCATCAAGGATCTTGACACTACCAACAACTCTAAGACCAATGTCTGAGAGTGCACCTAAAAAATTAACTACCAGAGCACCATTTTTGGTCTGTAAAGCTCCACCTACATTTATAGGAGCAAAACAGCCATCTCTATAATTTGGATCAGTTGGGACTAAATTTGTTGGACAATTTGGTGGTCCACCTGCTGGTGCGGCAGTCCATCCTGCCAATGCCGAAAGTGCCGAGGCTCCGATGAGGAAACCGATGGCGAGGAGTGTTGAAGCGAGGATTTTTGATTTTATATTTGATTTCATAATTGTAATGTGATTCTTATTGTTAATTATTTATACTATTAAATGTTACTCAATATCCCCTGCCGTACTTTTATTTGTTCTGGTGTCAGTTTACTTGGAGGATTTGGCGCTGTGAGTAATTTCTGACGAGTGGTGATTTCGGCTGAGGTTAGATTGGCTGGAGGATTTGGCTGAGATAAAAGTGCTTGGCGTACCGCAATAGGATCAAGTGGAGGTGCCACCTGTACTGTTGGTGTCACTGCTGGTCGCAAAAGATACGCCACAATCAAAACTCCAAACACGAGCACTGCCACTATCAACGCCGCAATTGCTTTGCGATGATGAGGTTTTGAAAAATCATTTGAAAGAAAATTCTGCTCCCTAATTTGCATGATGTAAGTATACAACATATAGAATGAACTATTTTGGACGTACCTGGGGATAACCACACACGTATTATGCTATACGAAATAAAATCTTCATTACTTCTTTATTTCAGCAAGCGAGGATGTGTGACTGCTCGCAGGCACAACATCCGAGTCGAAGCTGAAAGAAGGTCATCCTTATCATTTCTTCAGTGTTTCTTCATTTCAATTTGATACGATTTTGCGATGACAGAAGAATCATGGCTACAATTCATACAAAAATCTCGAGAAGATTACTACAAAATAGGCTTTGTTACATGCCCTGCTTTTAATGGTGAATTAGTGTATTTTAATTCACATGGTTGGAACCATATAATTCGAAAAAATGGAAAAATTAGAAGCGTAGAGCAACAAAAAAGAAGAATCGAGTTAATACCATATGCAGTTCACATTATAAGAACAAGCACTTATTGGAAAGAACATCGTAAAGGTAAGGAAAATACCGAGTTTTGGTCATTTAGTAAAAAATTTGGTGATAAAACAATCGTAGTTGTAGTTCGCAAGCATAGTTCGAAAAAATACTTTTTTAGTATTATGGATATTTTATAGCACAAAAGGCCCCTATTAAGAGCCTTTCGTAGAATCTCTGCACTCGCAGAGCAAGATTGTTCCGGAGGGACCCCATTCCCCTCAACGCCTCTACACACCATAGGAAAAGTCACGGCCGTAGTCCTGGGGGACTTACTACATCAGAACTGATCTTTATAAGATAAGTTTAGCGGAAAATAATAGAATGTCAAGAACAAATACAATAAATATTTTACCCTGCATTGAAAACACTCATGGCCTTATCTCTACCCTCTTTGACGATAACCTCAACTGCCTCAACTACCCTTTTTGCCACCTTTTTCAACTCTTTTGATTCATCTTCTTTATATGGTCCTAGAATAAATTTTTCAATCTTTTCATCGCCGTGAGGTGTTTTTGCAAGACCTTTGGCAGTCTCTGGAGCAACCCCGATGCGAATACGCAAAAAAGCTTCGGTTTTGACCGCTTTAATGATGGATTCTAGACCATTGTGTCCACCAGAACTGCGATTGAATGAAATGCGGATGCGACCGAGTGGCAAATTGAAATCATCATAAATCACGATGAGTTTTTGCGCCGCTTTGACGCTCTTGATGAGCGCGCCAATCGCTTTGCCAGAATTATTCATGAATGTTTCCGGTGCCACAAATGTAACTTTTTCTCTACCAATCTTTCCTTCCGCGGTCAATGCGTTTATTTTTTTATTAAAAACAAATTCATCTTTACTGTATTCTTTCCGAATCGCATCTAGCATGATCCGCCCCGTATTGTGGCGAGTATTCTGATATTCTTCTCCTGGGTTTCCCAGACCTGCGATAATGTAAGGCATGCGAGTAGTTTACAGTGAAAAGTTTTTCTCTGCAAAGGTTGGTGTGTAGCTAAGAAATTTCCCAAAATCACTCAAACACACTCAAAACCCTTGTGTCAAACGACCTTTGGTAGTACAATGAACTCATTATGCCGTCAGAGGAACCTATTATTGAAATAAAAAACTCTAGCGGACCCAGCGAAAAAAGTTCTTGGCAGAACGTCCGCGAATGGTTCCAAGTCATAGTTATTGCACTCATCGTCGCCTTACCTATTCGTTTCTTCATCGCCGAACCATTCATCGTCAACGGCGCGTCCATGGACCCAACTTTCTCCACTGGACAATTTCTCATCGTCGACCGCGTCACCTATCGCTTTGAAAATCCGCATCGTGGCGATGTGATAGTTTTCGAATATCCGAACAATCCAAGTGTTTACTACATCAAGCGCATCATCGGACTACCAGGAGAAACAGTTTCCATAAAGAATGGCAAAGTTACCATAATCAACACTGAACATCCAGCTGGTTTTGAACTTACTGAACCATACATTGACGCTTCCCACATATCTGTGGATACATCCAAAGAAGTCCTCGGCGCGACCGAATATTTCGTCATGGGTGACAACCGCGCTCAAAGTTCCGACTCTCGAGTTTGGGGACCGCTCGAAAAACATTTCATCGTTGGAAGACCGATCGTTCGATTATTACCAGTAAATAATATCGGCATACTTCCGGGAGGATATACGGAGTAACATGACAGGATAATATGGCAAAATAATACATACAAACCATGACAACAAAAACAAAAAAATCCGCTGACTCAAAATTCCTTAGCTATGAACATCTAGATAAGATTGGTGAGATTCCGATTTATTACGGATTTACTCCGATGAAAAGTCCGATCATTAGCAAAGTAGATCTCGATGCCGCCAAAGACGTTCTCGACGGAGATTATGTGGACGATGAGACCGAACGCCACGGCAAACTTCCCCTCCATGTTGAAGAAAAGATCGCCATCATTCGCATGTATCAGGAACAGGATCTCCAAGCACTGCAACAACCAGTCATGATCTATTTCAAAGATCCATGCCGCGGTTCGCTCAAAAAGAGCGGCTATCATCGTTATGCCGACCTTGAAGTCCTCGGTTCTTCTGGACCAATTACCGAAGCCACACTCATCCAGACCGCGCGAGTCATGCTCGCTGAAGAAGGTTATACCAACGTCAGCGTGGAAATCAATTCCATTGGCGATCGCGACTCCATTGCCCGTTTCACTCGTGAGCTCACTGCCTATTACCGCAAAAGTATCAATGAAATGACACCTGAATGCCGTCAACTGATGAAGCGCGACGTCTTCGAACTTCTCTCGTCACACAGTCATGGCGCCAAAGAAATCAATGAGAAGGCTCCCCGATCCATGGATTTTCTTTCTGAAACCAGCAAACGTCATCTTGAAGAAATTCTCGAATATTTTGAAGCCCTCGGTATTCCTTATACCATCAACAATGCCCTCATCGGCAATCGCAAATACTGTACCGAAACTATATTCACGATCGTCAATGCCGACATGGCTGACAAGAAAAAACAGCAAGTCCTCGCTGTTGGCGTCCGCTACAATGGTCTGGCAAAACGACTGGGCATGAAGCGCGATATCCAAGGTGTCGGCATCTCATTACTTGTTCCCAACTCCAATACAAAATTACGAAAATCCGTATCCAAAATGAAACGTCCAATCGCTTCATTCATCCAACTCGGCTTGGAATCAAAACTTGCATCTCTCCATGTCATCGAACGTCTGCGCATAGTCAAGATTCCCTTGTATCTTTCTTTGTCCAAGGATCGTCTCGGCGCGCAAGTTTCTTCTATAGAAAAATACAACACCCCATACGTTATCGTAATTGGTAAAAAAGAAGCAGTCGAGCGCACAGCTATCGTTCGTCGCAATGATACACATGCGCAAGAACTCGTATCGTGGGATGATTTGGCGAAGTATATGAAGAAGGTTGATGGTCAGAATTAATAGTAAAACAACCCCGCAATAAGAAAATAGGACATCTCATAATAATAAATTAAATCAATAACCATGATCCATAAAACAATCAAAGACGGCATCATAGAATCACTCCGCGCCAAGGACACTCTTCGCCTAGAAGTTCTCCGTGGACTCAATGCCTTGTGCTTGAATGAAATCATCGCCACTGGAGTAACAACTGAATTTTTACCTGATGAAAAAGTTTTAGCTTTAATAAAGCGCAGTGCCAAACAACGCAAAGACTCGATCGAACAATTCGACAAAGGTGGTCGCACCGACCTTGCCGACAAAGAACGCGCCGAGCTCGTCATTCTCAATTCATTTTTACCAACACTCATGACCCGCGAGGAAATCAAGCTTGTCGCCAGTCAGAAAATCGAAGCTCTCAAATCTGCTGGCACATTTGATCCAAAATCTGGTGGCAAGATGACCGGTATGATTATGAAAGAGTTGGCTGGTAAAGCGGATGGTAGTGATGTGAAAGCGGTGGTTGAGGAACTATTGAAATAGTTGAAATAATGGTTTTTGCTGGCATTAAATTATTTTATCAAAAAAATCTCCTTTTTCTTCAAAAATAGCCCTGAAATAAGGGTTATTTTGCTGGATGAAATTTACCTTGACTTTATGGTTTGAAGATGATATAATAGCACCAGAAGTAACAGACCCAAACCAATAACCAAAAGGAAGTCCTACTATGGCAAAATACTTAACCGAAGCTGAACAGCAGAAGTTGAACTTACTTGCCTTTCAAGGGCGGGTGGTTCGTAACAAAAACGGCCAAATCCGAGTCGCCTTCCCGAAGCTCTACTTTGAAGCAACAGGAGCTCCTGGCGAGCCGACATCGGTGAGAATCGTTCACTCGAATGCCCCCGAGCACACATCTCGTCGGGCTTTCGTTAAATGTCGTGCGGCGTTTCGTTATTCAGGGATGGAGCGAAATCGCACATCAGATCGCTGGTAACTCATAGCGCCCGCTTCGTTTACCGGAGTTGGGCGCTTCACTTTTTTGAGAAAGGATGATTATGCAAATTGAAAAAGAAAAGGAAAAAAAGCCAAGAGTGATTGGTTGGCCGAATGAGTTAACTGATGGTAAGCCTGGATCTTTCCATCAGAGTGAACTCTTCAAATGGATTCCGGATGACAATTGCCACGGTCTCTATTGCCAGAAATATCCAGAACCATATCTCTTTCGACTTTTCGATAAGCTCGACCGAGATGCGGATCGTCGCGAAGCCGCGAAAGCAGTTCAAAGCTTCACTGATGAGCAGTTGGCGCCGCGACCGCTCAATCAGCAACAGATCGAAGCGCGAATAGCTAAACGACCACTAAATCATATCCGTGCTTGTTGGATTGATGAAGCCGGTACAACAAACCATTTCCCCGAAGTACCTCTACTCCCCTGGTGGAAGAAATTCCGTTCGATCACGATCAAGTATCGCTACAAGCTCGAGGAGATCGCTCGTAAACAAGCAGAGAAAAAACATCGAGAATTTGTTCTCGATCACCCAATCAGCGAAGAAATCGTGCGTGGGGATTGGGATTAACAACACCGCCGAGACCTTCAAGGTTTCGGCGGTTTTTACTTACAGCAAAAACTATAAAAAGAATAATGATGGAAGATACCAATATGTGTTACGTTTGTTGCAATTGATTATTGAACTCTATATGCTAATATATATACATGATAAACATTGACGATATTAAGCCAAATATCAAGAAATTAGCTGAGCAGTATGGCTTGTCTTTTGTCGTACTTTTTGGATCACAGGCGACTGGAGCATTACATCCCAAAAGTGATATAGACATTGCAATTTTAAGTAAGAACCATGTCGATATGCTCTCATTAACTATGGATTTTTACAAACTATTCAAGAGAGAGGATGTTGAAGTTGTCAATTTAAGTACAGCCTCACCGACATTACTATATGTTGTCGTGCGAGATGGTAAATTACTCTTTGAAAATGAGCAGGGGGCTTTTCTTAAGTGGAAATTATATGCTATCTGGGTATGGTTGGATACTATGTGGTTACGACGATTACGTGATCAGAAACTTATTGATTGGGCACGAACTGCATAAATCATCATGATTCAAAAAGATACCATAAGGAAAATCAGCATATTGCAAGATTATTTGAATACGCTTATTCCGTATGCGGCGATTCCCAAGGAAGATTTGTTGAATAATTTTGAAAAATTAGCAACCATGGAACGATATTTTTTACTGATGGCTGATGAAGCTTTTGATGTGAACAGCGCATTAGCGTATCAGCTTGGTAACAAAATTCCAGAATCTAACAAATCGACCTTTTATGAAATAGCTGATTTGAAAATTATTACTCGAGAATTTGCAGAAAAAATTTCTTTGTCAGCAAAAACTAGAAATCAACTTGTTCATGATTATGAAAAAGTTCAAAAGAGTGTGCTTGTTGAGGAAATGAAGAAATTCATGGAACTATACAAAGAATATATCAAGATTCTGGTGGAGAAGTTCGTGGTGTAAAAGAAAAAGTTGTGAAATGAACTACACCTTCGCAAATGATTCAAGCTTAACGATTAAACGGTTAGATGTATTATATTGACAAATTCATATTTAAATGTAGTATGATATAAGGTTTTTGTACATTACATAACTGACGAATAAGGAAAGGATTTAAGGCATGAAAACAGAAAGGAAGGATTGCACTTTGGAAACTAGTTTCTACATTATCAAACCTCATGGCTTGGTATTTCTTGAAGAAGTTAGGGCAATGATCAATGGCGGTGGCCTAATTATCTCAGAGAGCAAGAAGATTGTTATGCCACATTGGGCACTAGAAATCATTTATTCTGACCTACCTGAAAGATACAGAAGTGCAGTTTTTAAGCCTTTTGTAGACGCATTCGTTGAAGTAGGGCTGGTGGTTGGAAAAAATGCCATCGACACGCTTCTTCAAATCGCAGGTACAGAAATTGATCCTGTTGATTGCGCTCCCGGAAGTATACGCTCTAAATTCGGTGGGCCAAAGCCACTCATGATCGATGGTGTTAGATATTATGAAAATATCATCCATCGATCCATGAACAGAGAGGAGGCGGAAAAAGACGTCAAGGTATTTCGCATGCTATAATACCCAAACAGTAAACTGTTTACTGTTTGGGTATTTTTAATTCTTAACAGGAGTTAATTAATTATCTTTTAGATAGACTTCAATATTATCTATAACCTTAATACTTAGCTTTTCTCTGGCTTCTGCCGTTATTCCAGCTATCACATTTTCTGTATATATAAATCTTTCCAAATCACCGAGTTTTCCTTTTATTTCAGGCTGATGATCTCTTATTAAAAAATTATTTTTATTTTCAAGCCATAGTCGAACAGCAACAATATCTTTATAAATATTTCCCAAACAGGTGTCGATTATAATCTTACCATTCCCAATTTTTTCTAGTTCATCTTTTCCAATGATCTTAGTATTTTTTGGAACATGCATAGATATGATATCGCTTTTTTCAAATAAATCCTCAATAGGTGAATATTGAACTCCTTTCTCCTCCCACTCAGCTTTTCTGGATTTACTGTAATATGAAACTTTCATTTTAAACCCTAAAGCTATTCTAGCAACTTGTTGCCCCACTGCTCCTAGACCGACAATTCCAATAGTTTTTGAACTAAGTTCACTTGGCTCATTTTTCCATTGGTATTTACCGAATCCTCTAAAGAGATTGAGCAGTTGAGCAAAAATATACTCAGCCGTAGCATCATCGCCATAGTCAGTAACATTTTTGATAACTACGTTATGTCTTCTTACTGCCTCTAGATCAATATTTGCTAAATTTGTTCCACAAATTCCAATATATTTAAGTTTCGGAGTATGTTTTAAAATTGACGCATTTATTGTTGAATGCCAATTACCCAAGACTGCGTCAGCATTATTAATACGTTGACAAATTTCCTTTTCATCTTCAGTGTCAAATTCAGGATAAATAATAGACTCATTTGAATAGTGTTGAATTTTTTCTTTTGCCTCCTCAGTAATCTTAACTGTGTCAATAATTGCTATTTTATCAAATTTTTTCATAAGTAAAATTAGATTGCTTATACTGTTACAAGTTTAAACTTCTCGTATACTTTTAACATTCTACTTAGGACTTCATCTGCGGTTTGTCCAGTAATTTGTATCCAGCCAGCGCAACTTGTATATTGTCTTTTTGACTCAATAACATCTCCTACCTTACACGTAACATTACCATCAATTACTCCATCAAGGCCACATAGCTCATTATAAGAAGAAATTTTAGTAACGACACCGTTAGTCAACGGCAAAAACATGTCTCCTACGCATTGTTGACCATTTATCGGGAGTGGGTGAATTTTTTTTCCAACCATAATGTCAACTAATAAAGAACAGACATCTACCCCGAAGGCTAAACTTTGATTTGACAACATTTTCTCCCCAGGAGTTCGCCATGCAATTTCACAGATTGTAGGTTGTCCTTGAGGATCAACAAAGACTTCAACTTCTATGTACCCATTTTTAAATCCAATTCCACTAACTATATTCTGAGTTATTTTTACTCCGTCAAATCTAATATTATTCGGATATTCTGCAACGGTAATTTGAGCAAATTTCTCCTTCTTCTCAGCAAAACTTAGATTAGTATACGGAAGCCACGTAAGAAAGGTTCCAACAACTTTTCCATCTTGAATTAGTGAATCAAAACTCCATATCAAGTATGGGCAATATGTTTCCGCAATAAATCGTCCTGTAGAATAATCGAGGTGAAGCATCTCTAATTGATCCTTACTTTCAATCCTATAAACTTCCTTAGACGAGAGACACCTACGCCATTTAACAATGAAAGGAAAACCACCGCGTTTTTCAGCAAATTCCAATGCATCATCAATGGAAACCAGTTCCTGATAAAACATTGTTTGGTACCCAAGTTCTTGCAGTTTGTCCTTCATTACTGCTTTATCTCTTACACAGCGGGCTTGATACTCATTCAACGCACCGGGAAGTTCAAGTAGCGAGGCAAATTTCTGAATCACCTCCTGGTTATATTCAGAATCATTATAGAAATAATCAACTACAATTCCATTTTTGGTACAGAATCTTATGAACTTCTCAACTTCATGTTCTACAGACTCTGCTTTGTCGAAAATAAAACATGGGACGTCGGATGTTATGTTGAGGTGAGTTTGACTAAAGAACATGTTTTGCTTAAATCTTAATAAGACTAAGCTAATGGTTCTGTTTGACACCACACTCCTTGAGAGCGTGCTTTCATATTCTTCTACAAATAATAATGTTGGTTTTTTCATAAACTTAAGCAACAGAATATTTTTTAACAAAAGGAAATAACTCGAGTATTTTCTCTGTTGTTTCTACTAATTGATTATCAAACAAAAGATGATCTTTTAGATTTTCATAGGAGACCCATTTATAAAACCTAATTTCGCCTTCCTGCAGCTTTATACCACTTTCACCTCCTATAAATTTAAAACCAAAAAAATAACGCTCTGATCCCTCATATTCAACACCATCATGATTCAACTTAATTACTTTGAATTTAAACCTTAGAGGTATATCACTTTGTCCTACAATCTGAAGATCATTTTGTTTGATTCCTAACTCTTCATATATTTCCCTATATACTGCTTTTTCTAGGGTCTCTCCCCGTTCAACTCCACCACCTGGGATTGCAAAATACATATCTTCAAAAGATTCTAAATTAACTAAAAGAAACTCATTCTTTTCGTTGATTATAAGTGCTGAAACTCCTTTTCTAAACATGAATTCATTAAAAATTATTTATATAATAAACGATTTATAAATCATTGATATTGCTTTATCTCTCATACCATACGGTATGTATCTAAAGAATAAATCAGGATCTATTAACTCTACCTCTAAAATTTCATAACCAGCATTAAGCCTTAGGAAGTCAACCCTGCATATATTAGGAAAAACGCGAAACTTCTTTAAGAGAAATACTTTTAATATATCTACTTCTTTTTTTATGACACCTGGCAAACTAATAAACCTTATATAAACCGGATCTAATTTTTCACTAAAAATTCCGGGGAATCTCTTAATACCATATAAGGGGATACCGTTAATTATAACCACAGAAAATTCTCCAGTCAAGATATCCGGTCGGTACGGCTGTGCAATAAAATTAAGCTGTTTATTTTGTTGCAGTGAAGCAATAATAGCCTTATTATCTTTTGTTTTATCGTATTTAAAGGTTAAGTAACCGCTTTCTGAAATACGGGGTTTAATAACCAAATTTTGAACGATAAGATAAAGAGTAAAGATAATCTGGAGCAAAAAACCAAGATTGTTTTTAAGCGTGTAGCTAACTTATTTAATCTCTTAAGTCTGCCCAATATAAGCGTATTATTTCATACATCACGATTGAGTTTTGATAAAAGCCTAGGCAGAAAGACTCAAGTATGGGAAGTCGGGAATACATCAAGAGATAACAAGATTGACATAATCCACCCTGATTTTTTCGCCAAGATATCAAGTCACGCTGATTCAGAGTTTGATCAGATTTTGGCACATGAAATTGCACATATTTTTATCAATAGATTAGCGTCTGGTAATCAAGTTCCATTTTGGCTGAATGAGGGGTTGGCCATGAATATTGCTGGTCAAGTTGATAGGTATAAGACTAGTAATGATTCAATGTTTATTGAGGGAGGATTTACTAGTCATTTATCTACAAAGCAAGATTGGAATGAGAGGGTGGATTTTGGTGCTTATAAAATAGCATGTCTTTTTACATCTTTTTTGATAGAAAAGTTTACACTAAATAAAATTATGGAACTGATTGCAAAGACTGAAAAAAACTACTACGCGCCACATTTTGAGAAGTCTATCCTTCTAATTTTCAAAAAATCTATTTCGGATTTGGAAAATGATTTTGTATCTTGGTCAAATAAAATTTCCTAGCCTTGATTTCTGTGAGTTTGTCTCCTACACCTTCGCAAATGGCTCCAACTCCACAATGAAACTCGACCCCTTCCCCTCTCCCATTGACTCCGCGCGGATAGTTCCATGATGCGCTGTCACCATCTCCTTGGCAACGAAGAGTCCCAGACCAGTGCCTTTGATGTTAGTTTTATTTGCGTTGCTAGCGCGACTAAATTTGTTGAATAGATGAGGTAAAGTTTCTGGCGCGATCCCGATGCCAGTATCTTTGATCATGAAGACAAATTTATGCTTTGCTCGGTTGAATGACAAAGAAACCCCAACCGATCCTTTCGGTGTGTATTTTAGAGAATTATCTATCAAGTTCGCAATCACCTGTTTCAACTTGTCACGATCCGCCGTAATGCGATAGTCCGTTCCAGAATTTTCCGCGCCAAACAAGAACTTCACGTTGGTCGCCTTGTCTATGTTCGGCTTCAATTCCGCGATCACATCTTCGATCAAGGTCTTCAAATCAATCGTTTCAAACGCATACTTCATCGTCCCAAGCTCGATGCGCGTCACATTCAAATAATCATCAACAATGTTCGTCAGCGTGTTCGTCGACTCAAATATTCGCCCCACAGCCTCCTTTGTTTCCTTGGTAATCACACCCATGTCCCCCTCCAATACCAGCGAGGCATACCCCTTCATCGCAGTCAGTGGTGCCCGCAGTTGATGTGTGGCAAATGACACGAACTCTGATTTCTGCCGGTCCAGCTCGGTCAGACGAACGTTCGCTTTCTCGAGATCGGTCGCGAGGAGTTCGATGCGTTCGCGTTGGGAGACTTCTTTATTGACACTTATTATAAGATATATACCAAAAATAATAGTGACCAAAAGTAGCATTCCTTCAATGATCTGATCCGTTGATCTCACAAAAAGAATGGTGCGAACCAAGATAAAAATCCATAAACCAAAAACTAATATCTCTGTGGCAATTGTTTTAACATTAAACATTTTATATTGAAGAGAACTATAAGCCCATAACATAGATTGGATTATGGTTAATAATGTAAACTGTGGAGCAATAAAAGGTATATTGAACATGGGCAAGAAATTGGCAGTACCACCAATAGTACTCAAAATACTTCCCATAATCATATACTTGCTTTGTATCTTCAAAAGTGGATCAGTTGTTTTAGAAAAATATGTTCTAAAAAGAAGATATATACCATATCCAAAAAAAGGAAGGAGAATTGTAAATAAAAAGAAGCTATATAAAACACCAGCTTGTGGCCAAAAAGGAAATCCTGCAACTGGAATTACTTTATTTATATATAGTGATGAAAAACTAAACAATGCATAAAGTATCGTAGCTGTATATCCAACAATAAGAATTTTTTTATGTTCTGATTCACTTTTCAGGACCAAAACAACCCAATGTAGATAGAAGATTGGAATAAAAGTAGCACCAAGATTAAGAACGCGCGACCAAAATAACCCATCTATAATGTCTGTTTGTGATAACCAAATTGCATAAGATAGTGTCCATAGAGTAAAAGAGAGGCTAAATGCTAAGAAAATTTTTCCAATTTTTTCTTTATTATTAAAATAGACAAAAAAACCAAAAAAGGCACTTAACATCCCAGATAGAACTGTTCCTAATATGTACCAATCGAATTGCATTATTTTGAAAGTACCTTACTTAAAATTTTAATAATTCTACTAACATCTGATTTCTTGCTTGGCACACCAAATGAAAATCTAACGCTCATATTCATCTCTGATTCATTAAATCCCATAGCCTCGAGAACCTGTGACTTTTTATCTTTATTTGAAGCACACGCTGCACCATTTGATACACACAAACCAAGCGTATTTAATTCCACGATTATGTCTACTATAGTATTATCTAAAAATGTTACGTGCACTATATTAGGAACACTATCTAATGGTGTATTAATTCTAACACCTTTTATTTTAATACTTAAACTCGTTATTAATTTATTTTTTATTGCTAATACTTTTTTCACATTTTCAATTCTTGTTATTTTTGCAATAGACAAAGCCTCAGCAAGAGCAACAATAGCTGGTACATTTTCTGTTCCACCTCGAATCATTGACTCTTGTCCACCACCGCATATTTGAGTTGATACACCAACCCCATTTTTTACATACAGAGCACTTGCACCTTTTAAACCGTAAATTTTTGAACCGTTAACACTCAAAGAGTCGACCCCCAATTTATTAACATCATAATCCATATACACTGAACCAGCCTCACCATCTGTATGAAGAAGTATCCTGTTTTTATTTAATTTCTCTCTTTCTAAATTTACCCTTTTCAGCATTTCTGAAATTTGTTGTATTGGTTGTATCGTGCCAATTTCATTATTCACATACATAACAGAAATTAATATTGTGTCTTCCCTTATAGCTGATTCAAGGATTGCAACGTCCACCATACAATCATGATTAACAGGTATTCTTGAAACCTGAAATCCTTGTTTTTCTAAAAAACTTGCACTACTATCCACTGATACATGTTCTACAGAAGATATTATTATATGTTTGCCAAACTTTTTATTTGAAAAGGCAATGCCTTTTATTGCCAAATTTTCTGATTCAGTTCCTCCACTGGTAAAAATTACCTCCTCTGGAGAACAATTCAAAAAATCAGCAACCTTCATACGAGATTTTGTAAGTATTTCTTTGACTTTAGTTCCATAGGCATGAGATGATGACGGATTACCAAAATTCTTAGAAAAATAAGGTAAAATAGCTTTAATAACCTTTTTGTTTACAGGTGTTGTAGCCGCATAATCTACGTATAAATATCTCATATTATTTTTAAATTATTTTTTTCCAAAAGAGTCAGCAAATCGTCTGTAGAATTGTATAATCCATTATCTGAATTAGATATTATTGCTTCTGTAAGACATGCGAAGGTATTTCCAGAACCAACAACCAAATCAAAATCATCATAAGAAAAAGATGGTGCTTTGATCATAATTCCACGTATAAGCTTTATGTCCGGTCTAAGTTTTTCAATTTCAAAAACGAAAGGACTGACCGGCTCTACAATACTAAAAAAAATAGAGTTTTGTTTTATATTAGAAACTATATTTTTACCTGCATCTTCAGAAATAAATGCCGTCAATACACATAGATCGCATTTTCCTATAGAAGAAAAGTTTATATGTTCAAAAATTTTTACACTGCCTATTTTTTTACATTCTTCTGCTAAATTTTTGACATTTCCGAGAGTTTTAGCAAAAAGATTTATTTCTTCAATATTTTCTTTAGCAAGATACTTAGAGAGCTTTGCTCCTGATTTTGTAGTTGCTCCTATTATACCGATAGAATGAATGGAGTCGTTATTTTTGTTAATTAATTCTATAATTTTTTCTTTAGCAGATATCGCAAGCAAATCTGTACCATCAAAAACTTCTACATTAAATTTCTTTTCTAAATTTCCACCATCAACAACTGTTGAAAGCATTCCACCAACACTAATCTTTTCTGCACCCATTTTTATAGCTAACCTAAATGCTTGTTTTGTTCGAATATTCGCAATAAACTTATTTCTTTGAAAATAAACTGGTAATAATGGTACCACTATAATATGTCCTTTAAGGATATTATTTTCTCTAAATTCTGAAACTTTAAATACTGGTAAAAATAAAAGGATGTAATATTTTATAAATACTGGTATTTTTTTTAAGAAAGTGAGTTTTTTTTCAAGTTCCCCAAAACTCCTTGGATGGACAATCCATGCTATTTTTTGAGGATCAATATTAAAAAATAAATTCACGAAAGCTGTTGGAAGTATTCTGATTAACGTACTTCTTGCAACTTTATTAATGCCATTCATAATGCCGATTATACCTTAAAACCGCTATTCAGTACAGCTTGATTAGCAAACAATTTTTTAGACTTTGAAATATTGATAAATCCACTCTTACTTAATAGTATTTCTTGTTCGCTAAATTCAAAAAACTTAGTATTATTTGTGCCACTATTTTCTATTTTTATACACCAACTATAGTAAAACATCTTGATGGTTGGTCTAATAATACGAAATATATTTAATATAGCAGTCAAAAAACCGAGACTTCTAATCTCTTCAGAAATATGATTTAAATAGATAACTATTGGTTTATATCCACTCAAAAGATTCACCATTATAATCTTTCCACCAGGTTTTAGTAATCTATAGAATTCTTTACATATCTTTTCTCGATCAATCAGAGAAATCACAAAAATAGTATTGATACAACAAATATAATCAAATGTACTGTCAGCAAAAGGAATGGGCTGTTCTAAATTATGCAAAATTGCTTTATTTTTTGGTAATTTATTCTTAAATATTTCTAATCCAACAGAAGAAGAATCCAATCCGACAACATCCGCACCTGTCTTCGCAATAATCACTGCCAAATTCCCAGTCCCAGCACCAGCATCTAAAACTACTTTACCTGGACCCAAATCCATTTCACCTACGACTGTATTCAGTAAATTACGATAAGCGTGTACCGCATTTAAAATATCATACAAACGAAAATATTCATTCCAAAAATTATTATCGAGTTTTTTCATAACATGAGTTTATTTAATAACTTTTATACCCTTTCTGAATTATATCCTGATTGATCATATCTCACATTATAGTATATTTTGGAAAATTATTCATCTAAAACTAGGAAATTAGGTCGAATATTTAACTAGTACACCTAATGATTCTTTTTTCTAATCACTACAAAAACCTGTAAGCTTAAACATAAGCCTGATCGCCAATATTATCTAGCACTATCATAGTACCGATGAATCTAGGATAGAAAAATCTCCAATTACAGAATCTATACTAGCCATCACTCCCAACGGAAGCGTGACTATCGGATCAGAATGTCCTATGTTTGCATTTAATAGGATTGGGTAATCATGTTCGTCAGTATATGATTGAATGATTTTCTTTAATTCGTTGCGCTCTTCTTCGGAATAATGAAATGGTCTACCAATGACAAGACCTGAGATCTCGTTAAAAACCCCCTGATTATTAAGATCAGATAAATAAGAATCCAGCTCTGAGATTGATAAACCCGTACCAAACTCATGACCCTCAGGTATATCAATGACAAAAATACAACCATTAGGGTCAATCCAAAAATCCGTACCAATCATGTGGTTGATCGATGGTACACATCCACCAATGATCCTGCCATTAGCTTTTCCTTGTCTTAACCATTCGTATCCATTTGACGGCAAAAGTGTTCGTGGGCGTTCGAGATCTTTCTTTTTTGACCAATCAAGCAATTCTTCAGTCCATTCTTTGGAAGCTTCTATTTTACCAATAGGACTTGAGACAGTAACAGCTTTATTGAAGTATTCAAGCGTATAAGGAAGGATAAATGGATATTCACCGAATTGAGTAATGATACACGGGCCATAGAAAGTCTGTAGATGAGACTTACTTAAAAACGCATAGTGCAAAACCGATATGTCTGAGTAACCAATGAATATCTTTGGGTTACTTTTTACGAGCTCAAAATCAATGTATTTAAGAAGTTGGTTTGAGTGATTACCACCAATCATACACATAACCGCCTTTATGGTCTTGTCCCTAAACATGGTATTAATGTCAGCGGCTCGATTCTCTGGAGTATCAGAAACATGTCCACTAATATTCAACGCATGTTCAGCAACTTTGACTTTGTAACCTAGTTTTTCCAGTGTCGATGTAGCAGTAGTTACACGATGCTGAAATAATGCCGCCAAACCAGCCGACGGAGCAATTATACCGATCGTATCTCCTTTATTTAATCTCTCTGGCTTATTTAGTTTGATTTTATCCATATAATTTTATTTTTCTACAATAGTAAATATATTCATGCCGCGATTGGCCACTGTCGGCTCAGCAGAATATTCCATTTCCAATTCAAAAACCTGTTTATAAAAAGACCCATCTTGTAGAGCTACAGAGATCCGGCTTGTCTTTTCGTTCTTTGAATCCCAATCTTCTGGACCCGGCTGAACGAATACTGGAACGCCATGAGTGGCAAGAATCTTGAAACCACAATCATTTAACAGCTTCTCCATGGATTCTTTAGAAAAAATATTCAGCTTAGGCACATTATCACCCCATTTAACCATTGAATCTCTCCTTATAGATATAAGCTCCTTAGGTTGCGCTATATAATTATTAATCTTGGAAGCCATGGCGTTGTAATAACTGTGACCCATAACAAGCAATCTGCCTCCCTTTTTCAGGACTCTATACATTTCTTTCACCGCCTTATCTTTTTCATAGATAAAACTCATTGGACTATATATGCTTACAATATAATCAACAGATTCTGTCTTAACAGCATTCATATCAACCAAGTCTCCTTGAATGATACTGACGCGGTCTTTTATTCCGGCAGTAGAAATGTTCCTCGTAGCAACACTTAGCATATCCTTAGAAAGATCGAAAAGAATAAAGTTACTTTTATAGACCTTGCTCAAATCACATATCCATCTACCAGTTCCTCCACCAGCATCAAGGATCGTCGAGCAAGAAGACAGGTCAGTCGGTACATATTTTTTAATGATACTCATTATGAGATCATCTGATAAACGCCAAAAAGCCAATGTATTAGCACTATCCACATTCTTAGAATAAGGCTCGAAGAAATTATCAAATTCTTTTTTATCCATGTTAATTATTTATGGTTTTGGTAAATGATGGCCACGAGGAACATGTGTCGCCTCCCAAATATATGGAAGTTTGAGAAGCCAGTGAACAAATCTCTGCCAGCCAAGCCCAAAACCGGCCGTCTTTTGATAATGATCGAAATCACGAGTCTTCAAATACGGTTCGTAATCTTCTGGCGGAAGATTAAATATCTTGGCTTTCTGCAACAAAGCTTCTTTATCATCTATTCTTGCACCACTACCGATTGTCTCACGAAATCCGTAAAGGATAATGTCGGCATTTTCAGCTACAGAAATATCGCCTTCTTTCCCAGCAATATTATGATAAAAAGGAATTTGAAGTATTGGAAACTCAGTAACAATCACATGCTTACCGACTATTTCAGTAAGACGGATCTCCTCCCATGAGCCGAAATGACTCATAGAAAACTCCTTGTATGCTTCGTCTTTTGTATCTTTAAACAACAAATCAAGAGCATCTTTGAATCTTATTTTTTCAAACCTATCTTGACTAAATATCGAACCCAATCCTTCCATATCTTTATCTTCTAGAAAATATGCTAGATCTTGTTTATTGTTTTCTAGCAAATACTTCACAATATGATTGAGCAGTCCCAGTGCAATATCAGTATTCTCTTTCAGAGAAACCTTACCCTCAAACTCTATATGCTGGAACTCAGACAAGTGACAATAATCAGCTTTTTCTTTGCGAAATGAATTATATATAGAAAAGACACGATCGAGTTTTTCAATCAATAATCTCAACTCAAGATAAAATTGCGAACTTTCGGACAAAAATATCTCCCTTTCATTATCGAACCATGATATCTCGACTGGTAATGTATCTGTCGTGTAGTCCAGATTTTTACCTGCATATATTTCACCAGGTGACGAAATCATCAAAGTGGTCAGAGGGAGGTTACACCAATCCGCATGAATACTCTTAAAATAATCTACAGTAGAGAAAAATATGCCATTATCAATATTATGTAAATGAAAAAAGCGCTTATCATTAGATATGTCCTCAACACGCTTGTCTAAAATGTCTTTTGAGAAAATAGACTTTCCAACATCATCAATCGGTGGAAAAATTCTATTGCCAACATAATTGACTACCCGCTTTCCATCAACGAATTTTGCAGAGTATGGCCCGTACATTGGATTAGATGTCTATTCTAACAGACAAACAGAAAAAATGTTAACTAATGTCAGGATCCCAGTCGGATTTGCCTTTTTGATCAGAGATCAAAATACCTTTCTTCTTTAGTGTATCTCTTAAAACATCCGCATCCATAAACTTCCCAGATTTTCTCAACTCAGCTCTTTTCTCTATACTAGCCTCTACCCACTTAAGATCCAGCTTTCTCTTAGCCAATTCTGTAGTCCTTATGTGCTCAACTACCTCCGACGGATTTTTATCCATAACACCAAGCACTTTTCCAACGACAAATATGAGTTCGCTCAAATTCTTAGCATCGCTTTTACTAAGAACTCCGTCGTTAAGTTTCCTAAATTGTTCATCAAGTAACGCAAACACTTGGACTGTATTGAAATCCTGATCCATGTATTCTTCAAACTTACCAACCAGTGGATTACCTACTGTGTATTCAGTAGGAATTTTTATATCCTGATTAGCCAAAGTTTTATAATAATAATATATCCTCTTTTGGGCATCTTTAAATCGTTTCTCGTTATACTCTTGATCGGATCGATAATGGTTAGTAAGGACAGTGTATCTGATAGTTTGAGAATGGTAGAGTTTCAAAGCATCTTTAATCAAAATATAGTTCTTGGTAGATTTGCTCATCTTTTCCCCATTCAAATTCATCATCCCATTATGCATCCAGTAAGTAGCAAACGGCTTACCGTGTGCACATTCACTTTGTGCTATCTCATTTTCATGATGAGGAAAAATCAAGTCTTTTCCTCCGCCATGAATATCAAAACTCTCTCCAAGATATTTCTCACTCATAGCAGAACACTCGATATGCCAGCCAGGTCTCCCTTTACCCCAAGGTGAATCCCAAAAAGGTTCACCAGGCTTGTATGACTTCCAAAGAGCAAAATCTTTGGGGTCTTTTTTATCAGGTTCAACACCCTTTCTCGTTCCCTCAAAAAGATTTCCAATCTTTTGATGAGAAAGCTTTCCATAATCAGAAAACTTATCGACAATAAAATATACATTGCCATCTTGTGTGTGATATGCAAAACCTTTGTCTATAAGCATGTTAATAAGCCTTATGATATCTCCAATACTTTCTGATACTTTGGGCATACGATTTGCCGGCGACACACCAAGTTGTTTAAAATCCTCTTCGGCATCGGCAATCATCTCTTTAGAGAAAACAAGCGGATCAATACCTTTATCTTGAGCGGCTTTAATAATTTTGTCGTCTATGTCTGTATAATTTCGTACATAAATAACGCTATACCCCTTAAACTCCAGATATTTCCTTATGACATCAAAGACGATTCCTTGCATAGCATGTCCCAAGTGCGAATAATCATAAGGCGTCAGACCGCAACCGTAAATACCAATCTTATGTGGTTCAATTGATTTGAGCTCTTCCAATTGCTTCGTCAGGGTGTTGTATATCTTCATGAAGAAAAATAGTTTAACACTAAAAGCCAGCTTTGCCAAATAGAGCTTGCGATTTATTAAGTTTTATGATATGGTTTTCAGGAATGTACCATCACAAATAGTCAAACATCAACACAGGAGGTTCTACATGAACTCTACAGAGCTTGTACAAAAACTACTTCAGAAGTACAACATCCGTACGGTTGAAGAATTTCTGAAGGCAGAAATACAGCCCTCAGACGTTCAGTGGTTCCTCATGGAACTCTTCAACAATATGGTCTCAAAGATCAGCGCCCCGTCCATCCTAAAAAGATACAACCGGAGCAGATTTACGAGAACATGCGATGTCTCACCAAGGGACTTTGCTAGGTTAGAAAAGATTTTGTATGAAAAACTACCTAGCGACTACTATCCCGTCGAACTGTCCCCCGTCATGCCGTTTGGGGTCAATGCTGTGCTCACAAACATCAGCCAAGGAAATGTGCTCTCGACAGCGAGAACGCTGGAAGTTGCCGCTGATGCCACCATGGCCCTGGCTCTTGAGGCCGCCTCCCGACTTTCGGAAACCAATCAACCGAAAAATCTTGAGACTATCAACCTCTGTGCAAACCAGAGATGTCTTAGACTACAGGGTGCGACGGATGATTATGGGTTTACCCCGCATTTCAAAGTCATGGCACTTTGCAGTGCGTGGAAGAGGCAGAACAAAGCAGATCCCAAAACCCACGAGGTTCTCAGGCAACAGCTTGGGTTATATCTCGACATGATCGACGCGAGTAAGAAAGATGGGTTCCGGATCGGTAAGATAACAGTCGAGGTCTCTGACATGAAGGCGGTTGAGGATATGATCAAAGCAAATAAGCTCGATCGCCAAGAAGTCTGTAGCAAGATCAATGACGGCTCCTTCAGCATAACTGATGCACTCCCGGAGAAAGTGCGCGCCAAAGTGGCTCAGATCACTACAGTGGAAGAGGAAGCTCTCTTGAGACTTGCTCCATCCAATGTGTTGCAGAGTTTTAGAGCGCTCGAACAACATGTCTTGGAACCGATGCGTGCAAGTTATCCGTCCGTCGAGTTTGCAATCGACCTCGGACGACCGGCTGGTCTTGGGTATTACGTCGGACCATGTTTCAAGCTGTATGCCGAATCACCAGATGTAAAGATGTTTCCTTTGTCGGATGGCGGCGTGTCAGACTGGGTCGGAAAATTGCTATCTGACAGCAGATGGCAGTTGTTCACAAGTGGTTTCGGCTCGGAGATATTCTGTCGAAACTTCATTTCGGCATGATCGTGTCACATTGTACCCCGCTGGTCTAACGACCGGCGGGGTACTCTTCTATTATACCTCTCAACTGAGCTTTAATTTTATCGCTTGAATTAGGACTATGTTTCAATTTATCATAGGATGTTAAAAGATCATCGACAGTATCAATATCGTCTATAACACGAGATACCTGCACATTGAAGCCAGATTTTTTTGCCAAGCTTACAGTATTTTCAAAAACATCATTCCTACTCATTGTGACGTTAGAAAAAAGGTCAACAAAGGTATTCATACCAATCAGACTGTAACCACCATCAGAGGAGGGTGATATAAAGACCGTGCGCGGATTTTCTAATCCCTTACCGGCCTCTTCTATTAATTTAGCATCTATAAAAGGGCTGTCAGAACACATGACCATAACTTTTTTATATTGCTGTTTGTTTAAATATTCATAAAAGATTCTAAATATCAACGAGCTTAGGGATTTTTCAGTGAGAAAAACCACATCAGCTTCGTTTCTTAACAACAAGACTAATTCGTCTTTATATTTAATGTCCGTACTTGCCACTAAAACATGCTTAGAAATTTCAGCCCTCTGTACTTCTCTGACCGTATTTAATAACAATTCCTTATATAAATCTACGGCATATTCATCACCAATTGTACTCGCAAGTCTGGTTTTAACGTTGCCAGAAACTGGGTATTTTGCTAGTACACAGACTAATAATTCTTTTTTATTCATCGAAGTGAAATCTGTAATATTTACGAGTAAATATCGACGGTAACACTACCCCAAAAAACATTCCCGACAAAAATATCATGTTGAGAAAAGCTAATATTATTATATTATCATATGACAATTTCGCGTGCCATGTCTCACTACAAAGAATTCCAGTAGCAATAAAAAATTCATATAAGCCATAGGTGCGAATACTGCGGAATTTGTCTATAAAAATCTTACATATTCGACCATATCCTATACCATGCTTGAATTTCCTTTGAACGGATGCAGATAACGTATCAGGATATCTGTTATAGATCATCAATTCTGGCACGCGGATTGGAACTATTTTTAACTGACTCTTTAGCACGAAATCAAGTTCAACGTCACTAAAATATTTACCACTGAAATATTTATTAAGTATATTCAATAGTAGCTCCCTGTCCCCTATAAAGTTTCTAAAATCTACTATGACCGAATCGAATCTTCGCTGGTCAATGGCTTTTTCAATAACTGACAGGTAGTCTTTACTCTCAGTTCCGGCAATATTACCGACCAAACAACTCCCTCTCTTCTGTAATCTCAATTTCGATAATAAAACAGAAAGCCAACCTTTATCGACTACTGTATCTGTCGCTATGAAAGAAACAAAAGCTCCTTTTGCCGCCTTAAGTCCAATACACCAGCAACGCGATGGACCAGATCCTTCGACTTTATCTTGAAGTAAAGTAAAGTCACTGCCCAAAACATTCTCTATCTTATTTCTAATTTCTGAATAATTCTCTCGACAATCTCCTATGACAAATATAAGTTCAATATCAGACAGATTATTCTGTTCTGTGAAACTTTTAATAAAATTGGTAACACTATCATTCAGCACTCTAAATGGAATTATAATCGAACATATGATATTCATACTCAATAGTCTACAACTATGTAGTAATAATTGAAATATCTAGTATAGTTAATCATGAATAGTAAAAATTTCTCAATATTTTGATGTAGAATCATAGTATTGCTCCACAGTTACGAGTTCCCCAATACGCACCTCCAACTGCCGCGAAACTACATCAGAATCACTATCACTAGAAAATGTAATTGGTTCACCTATTGAGATTATGATTGAACGCCTTGTAGATTTATTAATCACACGAAATCCGATTGGTATAATAGGCACACCAGTTGAAATTGCCAGGACAGCGGCACCTTTCTTGAATGGCATCAGTGTACCGCTAGTATTTATACTTCCTTCGGGAAATATGAATACTGCATCACCTCGAGACAAAATAGCCTTGGGAACCATCAGATTTTTATCCAATCCTTTGCCAGGAATGACGGTAAAAACTCCAAACAATTTGTAGACAATTGGAATGATGCCTATATTCCATAGCCACTGCATTTGTGGGATATTAAACTTGGTAACTCCCATGAAATATACATGCAAACGCTTCCAATGTGATGATAATCTAAGAAGAAAGCTATCATACAAAGAAATATGGTTAGCGATCAAAATAGCTGGTTTGCCTGCCATATCTCGAAAATGTTCTTCTCCATGAAATACGACTTCACACAAAAAAATCTTGGACAGAATCCAAACTACGGGAAATATTAGGTATTGACCTATGGTGGCCATCTTTTTATTACCGTAGTATAGCATATATTCTGCCACTAGATTACGTGTTATTATTTACTTCAATACTAAAAATGACAACTCAAATCCTCCCAATTATAGTAATTTTTCTCAACCTTCTTTTAGCCATTTTTGTCTTGAGTCAAAATACAAAAGCACCTAGCAATCGACTTTTTGCATTGTTAGCTTCTTTTGGTGCATTATGGACATTTGCGAACTTTATGACCGATAGACTGGTATCTATTCTTTGGCTACAAACCACTTATGCGCTTGGAGCAAGCCTAATTTCTATTGGTTTAATATGGGTATTATTAATCACAGAAAACCAACTAAATAAAAAGAAGGTATATCCAATTTCTTTAATAGCCTTACTTTTCTCTATAATTTCATACAAGAATGGCTTCATCAATAATTTTTTAGGTCAAACTAAATCAGAAAATTTTTTTACTATCAGCGCTGGATGGGGACTAACTATATATGGACTATTTTATTTAAGCAGTACATTTCTAATTCTATTCAAACTATATAATTCTATTACAAAAACTAATGATAAGGAAAAGAAACATCAATTTAAATCTGTTTTTATAGGAGCATTAATAACTTTGATAATAACAGCATTTACTAGTTTTATACTCCCAAACTATTTTTCAATTTTCTTATCGAGTAATATAGACAGCATCGGCTTCCTCATCTTCCTACTCTTCATCGCCTATTCCATCACTCGCCACCACCTATTCAGCATCCGCGTTATTACCATAGAGCTCATAACATTTGGGTTGTGGGCAATTATTCTGATTCAAACGCTTGTGGCGGATTCACGGCAAGAAGTGTTTATTGATGGCGGGGTGTTGGTGGTAGCAGTTGTGTTCGGAATTATACTAATACAGAGTGCTCTGCACGAGATCAAACAGCGCGAACGCATCGAGAAACTGGCGGCTGACCTACAGAAAGCGTACAAGTCAGTCAAGGATTTGAATGAAAATTTGGAGGCGAAAGTGGCTGAACAGACGAAAGATGTCAAACGGGCGTATGAGGTGGAGAAACGGGCTCACGATGAACTGGCGAAACTAGATGAGACAAAGAATCAACTGATCACAGCGGCACAGCATAATTTGCGCACGCCGTTGACCGCATTGAGGTGGCAGTTGGAGGAGATACGAAAGAGTGGTGGAAATGATGGGTTGCAGGAGGCGTTGAAAGAGTCGGAAGCGTCGGTTGAAAGATTGACTGGGGTGCTGGAGGATTTTTTGAAGATTACGGAGATGAGGGTGGGTGGAAAAAATTAAACTAGTGTTTATCGAATTTCATAAACCTTAATCAACTCTTGCTTTGCACTATCAGGCCAAACATTTGTCATGCTTGCAAGCTCATCTATTCTCACCCACATAGGATTGTAATACTGGGTGCCATTTTTCATTTCTAGTTTTTCTGGAGAATCATCTGCAAGTTTTGGCTCACCTGATATATAATCACACAAATATGAGTAGTTTTCAGTTCCATCATCATATAGTCGGTGCTCAAGCAATTTTATAATCTTTACCTCGATAGTTGTTTCCTCTTTCAATTCTCTCAAAACTGCCTGCTCTGGGTCCTCCCCTTTTTCTACACCTCCACCAGGAAAAACGTAGTATTCATTCTCATTTTTTCTATGGATTAAAAGGACTTGATCACCTTTTATCACAACCGCAGTTGCCCTAGTTTTTGTTCTCATACTTCAAATTAAGAGGATAACATTTCCTCTCGAACAATCACTGATTTAAAAAATTGTTCCTGAAAATGTGTCGCCAAAATAATCTCTTCGTCTGTCAGTTCTACTTCATCTGGTACCACAATAAGTTTATCATCGTCATCGTTAATCCTATGTATAACAGCAATACATTTTCCAGTAAACGTCTTCAGTGGCTCATTAACTCCGATTATGTAAGCGTCAATTTCTTCCCCGTCTGCTGATTTCGTGTTCGGAACAAAACCATAATTAAGTTTATACTCCCATCCAAACTTGTGATGTGTTGAGTTTAAAGGTCTCTCTATAGTAATCTGAACTATTTTACCAAGAAAATCTGTAGCTTTGTTTATTTCACTCATTGTTTTTATTCATTACCATCAATATGATGATAACATTTTGGAGATAAAAAATCACCGTAGAATCCCTGTTGGACTCTACGGTGTGTGCTAGTGAATGCGTTAAGCCATAATCACTTGATTGTGAACAAGACGTTGGTAGTACTCATTTTCTCGAAGGAGCTCTTGGTGAGTACCCTGTCCGACGACTTTACCTTCATCAAAGACGAAGATCTTGTCAGCATCTCTGACGGTCGCGAGACGATGAGCGATAATGATCGTGGTTTTCCCCGCCGAAGCCTCTGTAATGCTTTCGCGTATACGTGACTCATTCTCTGTATCGAGACTTGAAGTCGCCTCGTCAAAGATTAGAATATGTGGATTTTTGATGAGCGCCCGAGCAATACCAACTCTTTGACGTTGACCACCAGACAACTTGATACCACGTTCACCAATGACAGTGTCCCAGCCTTTCTCGAGTTTATCTCTAAATTCTGAAACACGAGATAGTTTGGCAACGGAATCAATTTCATTTTCAGTCACCTTATCAGCCGAACCATTCATGCCGAACGTGATGTTGTAGCGCATCGTGCCATCGAACAAGGACACATCCTGCGGTACCAGACCAATTTTGCGACGTAACTCTCGGTAATCAAGCATCCGAATATCAACTCCATCAACAAGCACGTTCCCGCTTTGCGGATCAAATGCCCGTAGGATTAGTCCGACAAGAGTAGATTTACCAGCTCCTGATTTACCGACAAACGCATGGCGCTTGCCTTCTTCAAGAACAAAGGAAACATCTTGTAAGGCTGGAATTTCCGTAGATTCGTCAGAAACTGTTGTCTCAGCCGAATCAGCATCATCGTTGAGATCATCTTTTTCCGTCCGTGAACGGTATGTGAAGCTAACATGTCTAAACTCGAGTCGTCCCCTGAAATGCTCGATTGGGACTGGGTGATTGGGTATCAGGATGTCTGGCTCATAATCTAAGAACCTGAAGTATTTTCCAACAGGTGCCATATTTTTTGCCAGATTGCGCTGAACATTGCTAATGTTTGACATGGTACCCAAGGCAGAACCGATCCACATATATAAGGTCACGAACATGCCAGATGAGATTTTCCCTTTATAAGTAAGGTAGCCACTGAATGCGATGCACACCACTTGTGAAAGTGATATGAACCACTGACCTACATAGAACCATGTCAAGTAAGATATCCATATCGGTCGACCCATAATACCTTGTGCGGAATTTTCTTCGTCACATTCACCTCGGACACGTTCTTCTTGAGCGTTAACATACACGACTTCAGCGTTCTGAATTACCTCACCTTGCTTTTTCGAAACCGTGTTTGACAAGGTGTCGAGCGAGCGTAGTTTGGGAATAAAGAGTGTATTGTACTTGAATGTGTACACCATGAAGCACCCGATTGCCCCCAAAACGCATAATCCAATGATTGGAACCTTTACTAAAAGAAATCCAACTGGAATAAAGATCATGAGTATAGTTGGAACCAAATCGTAAATCCCCATGTACACAATTCCTGAAACAGCCGCCTCCCCTTTGGAGATAACACTTCGTTTAATAACAGAATGACCGAGATGATGTTGACCCATGGAAATACTAAAGAACTTTTCCATGGATACACGAGACAAGTATCGTGACAGTTCGAAGTCCAAGTTTTTGGTCTCGAATCGTTCACGAGTGAAACTAACGCCTACACGAACACATGCCAGTATTGCCCACGCAACGATTGCCCAAATAAATGTCTGAACATCATGTTTGGTAATTGCCGTTACGATAGATCCAAAGATTAACGGGAATATCGCAACTATAGCTTGATGTACAAGCAGAAGACATAGAATACCGACGATGTAGCGCCGATATGGAGTGCAGAGACTCCAGATCCGTTTGATGATTTGCAATTTTTTCACAATTACTCCTTCTTTGTTGTTTTGTTATTTGAGATTGATGGTTTATGAAATTGACAACGAGCCATTTCATGGCTGATCTAAGCCATCTTTATTTGTAAAAATAGTAACATATTTATTATAAAAAAGCAAATATTATCGCACCTTCCCTTTCAACTCCCCAACCTTCCTCATCACATAATTCGCCTGATCTTTGTAGATTTGAACATCTGCATCTTGATTTCGAGGTACATGATTGTGCAATTCTTCTTGTGTAATAGGCGCGCCAAAATTTACAAAAATGTGTCTTTTGCCTGAAAAGAAATCGGCAAGCGGTGTTCTGTATACCCCAGAAATGCCTACTGGAATAATTGTGCAATTCCCGCGTTCGGCAAGATAAGCAACACCGCCTTTGGCCGGCTGGATGTTTCCATCACGAGTAATACCACCTTCTGGATAAATACAAAAATGTCCACCGTCGTGAGCGATGCTTATGTGATCGGCAAGGGATTTTTCATAATCATGCAATCCAGCTTGAGCGATATATCCTCCCCAAGAATTGATGAATAAACCGCCGAAGAGATGTTTGCGCCATCCATGTTCAACATAAAATGATTTTTCCCTAGTAGCATAAAAAAGTGGTGAAAAACGAGACCAGAACGGCAATGAAGAAGGTATAATGAATGGATCGATTTCACTGGAATGATTGCAGGCGAAAATAACACTGCCTTTTATGCCTTTTAGATGTTCCAAGCCAGATATCTTCATGTGTCCAAAAATAACCAAAATGAGTCGGGTTGGAATCCAGATAAGTTTCTGAAAAAATAGTGGTGCGAGAAAATAAAGTTTCATAGATTATGAATAATAAAAGTATAGCATCTTTTTAAAAGACCTCGCCAAACAGATCAGATCTGTAGCGAGGTGTGCAAGTGACTGACTGCATGGGACGATCAGTCTTCTCATTCCCTTTCTTCGAAATTAGGTTCCCTGTCTGGGGAACGATGGAACGGATCTGGGGCACCACTTTCTACCCCAACTATGAACCGATCGAGAGTGGTTTGTATTGTGACTGGTGGCACATATACCGCAGTGCCACTGTGATTGTTGCCCAACACACGTCGTGCTGGACCTCTTTTTGTGGACATGCAACCCGCAATCATTTGTAATGATCTAGCACTCATAGTTTTAACACCTTGTTAATTTGTTTTATTACGACTGCCACTACCCTACCAGATACAATGGTACACCCAAAAACATCCTTGTGCGACCGCAAGTGTGGACAACCCGCGAGCTTGCGAGCGGAGCCGTCCCCTTTTTATGGGGACAACCTATTTTCGTAGCATAACCCTCTGTGCCGCCGCATAAATGTGGTCTTCACCCATACCATAATGTTCAAGGAGTTCACTCGGCGTACCAGTCTGCCCAAACTGATCTTTAACACCAATAAATTCTATTGGTACAGGAAAATGCGCCGCCAAACATTCAGCAACTGCCGACCCCATGCCACCTTTAGTCTGATGCTCCTCGACAGTCACCAGCGCTCGTGTCTCTTGAGCAAGTTTGATAATTGCTTCTTCGTCTAATGGTTTGATTGTTGCCAAATTCATCACGATCACACGCTTTCCTTCTGCTTCAAGTTTCTTTGCAACTTTCAATGCTTTGAAAAGAAGTGCGCCAGTCGCGATGATGCCAACTGAGCCATTTTCTCCTCCGTGACCTGCATCAACTCGCCTCTCTGGGCGACTGATTCTTTCTCCCTGCTTCGTACTTCGTGCTCCGTCCTCTGTCCGAAATACTATCGCCGCCTTTCCAATCTCGAACGGCGTATCTTCAGTCGTAATAATCGGCGTCTTCTCGCGCGCCAATCGAATATAAGTCGGGTCTGCGGTTTTTGCCGCGGCCATTGTTGCCTTTTTTGCTTCAATAGCGTCGCAGGGTGAAATTACAACCATTCTTGGAAGAACGCGTGTTATTGCAATATCTTCAAGTGCTTGATGACTGCCACCATCAGGACCAACCGAAACTCCAGCGTGTGAACCGGCAATTTTCACTGGTCGATTGTTGTAACAAACTGTTGTGCGGATCTGTTCCCAATTTCTGCCAGGACTAAAAACTGCATACGAACTCACAAATGGAATCTTCCCCATTGCCGCCATGCCAGATGCGACTGTAACCAGATTTTGTTCAGCCACGCCAATTTCGATAAATCGTTCAGGAAATTTCTCTCTGAATTTCAGCATTTGAGTTGATTCCGTAAGGTCGGCACATAGACCAACTACTCGTTTATCCATTTCAGCGGCCTTCAACAAACCATCGCCAAAACCTTTGCGAATAGGGACCTGCTCGACGTCAGCGTCGAAGAGTTTTGGGTTGAGTTTTTGAGAGGGGGTTAGCATGTTTTAATTTTTAACTATGATGCGGACTCTCCACCTTTCCACCCATGGTTCGAATGTCCACCAAAGCTTTACGTGCCGTCGCAATCTCCTCCGGCGTCGTTGGCGGCTTACCATGCCATTCGAACTTGCGCTCGAACTCTGGAATACCTTTTGAAGCAATTGTATTTGCAATAATAACCGACGGCTTGTCGAATACCGCTTGTGCCTGACCGACAGCGCGATCAATGTCGCGGAAATTGTGACCATCAATCTCTTGCACGTGCCAATTCCAAGCGCGCCATTTATCGGCCAACGGATTCAATGGCATAATTTCTTCAGTAAATCCGTCAATCTGAATATTGTTGCGATCAATAATTACGGTTAAATTTTGCAATCGCTCTTTACCACCAAGCATAGCCGCTTCCCAATTGTTGCCAGCATCGAGTTCCCCATCACCAGTCAGACAGTAAAATTGCCGACCCGACGTCTTACCATTATCCATCCTATCAGCCAATGCCATCCCAACTGTTTGCGACAAACCTGAACCGAGTGGTCCAGATGAATTTTCCAAAGCTGGTAAAAATTCACGGTGCGGATGACCTTGAAGTTTGGAACCGAATTTGCGCAAAGTTTTTAATTCAGAAACTGGGAAATAGCCTGCGTGCGCCATTGTTGCATATAAAACTGGACAAATGTGACCGTTGGAAAGGACGAGGCGATCGCGATATTCCCAATCAGGTTTCTTGGGATCGTGCTTCAAGGCATGGAAATATAGATATGTAAAAATGTCAGCCATGTCGAGTGGTCCTGCTGTATGACCACTTTTTGCTTCGATCAGAGATTCAATAATAGAGCGGCGTATGTCTAGCGCTTTGTTTTCAAGAAATTTTACTTTTTCATCAGTAAGAGCCATTGGGATTATTATAACACATTGAGTCCAACCTGATGTCTACAACCTCTTGAAATTCGCAATCGCTTCCAAATAATTATCAGAATTGAAAATACCTGAACCAACAACCAACCTATCCGCACCAGCCTCAATCAACTGTTTGGCATTTTCCAAAGAGACTCCACCATCAATAGAAACTGGATAATCTGGACACATTTTCTTGATCTGTTTTATCTTATCAATAACTTTTGCGTCAAATTCTTGACCTTGAAAACCAATCTGATCAATCCCCATTAGTTGGATGAATTGGACACTACCCTCACCAATACCGAGCTTTGGATTACCAATTTCGGAAATAGGCGTATCAATATTCAATGCCAATCCGACTTCCACACGATCTTTTAGCATTGCTATGGCTTTGCCGACATCACCTTTTGCTTCAACATGCAAAATGATTCGCGTCCCACCAGCACTGACCCATGCCTCGACGCGCTCTTCAGGTTTGTTGGCCATGAGGTCAATCTCGAAGTTGAGTTTATCCCAACCCGGCAACCCTTGGTCTTCACTGATGATTTTTTCAAATGAATCGTCGTGCTTCCTATATGGCCAGCTCGGTTGTGGGGTGAATTGACCGTCGCAAACATCGATCTGCACAATTTTGACTGCATCTCTAACCAGACCGATCTTTTCTTCAAGTTCGGCAAAATCGAGTGGGAGTATGGCTGGAATTATTTCGTGGCGTTTATTCATAGAGTTGTGGGTGGGTACCTATATCATATAAAATGTAATTCTGAGAATCAACTTTTCTATATATTAATCTAATGTTACCGGTAATATTTATACTTCTATATCCATCGTATCTCCCATGGAGTGCGTGATTATTGAGTATCTCATCAAATTCGTCACCAACAAAAAGACCTAATCTAAATTCAACTTTATCTTGAATAGCATGGTTTAGTTTTTTCAGATTTTTTTTAAATTTATTTGATGGAAACAGCATCCGTCCATCATACTACGAACGCAACTCCTTCATCAACTCATCTACCGAGTCAAAACCTTGTAATTTTCCTTCAGCATATTCTTTTTCTGCTTCAGCAATAACGGTCCTCAAATACGCATTGGGTTTTTCGGAAACAGAAAAATTCACCTTCTTGTCGCGCACAATCTGCTTGAAGAAACTATTAATAAGCGTCCCCATGGAAATACCAATCTCTTCCGCGAATTCCTGTACCGCCTTTTTTAGTATTTTATCGGTTTTTACAGTTATAAGTGTTTTTGTGTTTGTGGTAGCCATATGATTGATTTTTTAATAACATATACCCAAGTATATACTTTGGTATAGTTTTGTCAACGCGCCATTTTGACCTTATTGTAAACTATTCTATCGCATCAATCTGCTCAATTCTCCTCTGATGTCTCTCATCGCCGCTAAATGGAGTCTCCAGCCAAGTTTCCACTGCATCACATGCCCCATCAGCTTCGACGAATCGCGCACCAATTGAAAGGATATTGGCATCATTATCTTCACGAGTCTTCTTGAGTACTTCCTGATCGCCGCCATACCAGATCACGGCACGAACTCCAGGAAAACGATTTGCGACTATCGCTTCACCCTGCCCTGACCCGCCGAAAATTACAGCCTTGGTTTTTCCAGTCATGTCTTCGGCAACCTTGAGCGCGGCCGCAGACATGTAGATCGGGTAATCATCACCTTCTTTTAATTCATGAGCTCCAACGTCAAGCACTGTGTACTCTTTTTCTTGCAAGAATTTCTTGACGGCTTCTTTGAGAGTGAAACCTGCGTGGTCGGAAGCGAGGATGATTTTTAGGTCTTTATTTACTATCATGGATTTATTTTACCACAAAAACTACTTTTGCCCTTTTACTATAAATCTTTCCTCAAAACCTCCTCGTTCTTCGCGTTTTTTATTACGTAATACTTCTATATTTTTATAACTTGGCAATTTCTTCAAAGCCTCGATTACCTCAACAACGTCAGCCAACTCTTCAGGATCTCCTTCGTCAGAAAACTCTTTGACTTCTTCTGTAAGTTTCTTGATTAGTTCAGCTTTGTATTCTTCAGGAGAAGCGACTCTCTTTTCATAAGAAATCCCTTTCTGATCAAGAATTTCTGGGATTTTATCTCTGACCAATTTGTTGTAGCTTTCCATATTTTATTATTTTAATATATATAACACCAACAACATCAGAACAGTTACCACCAGAAAAACTACCAGAGTATAAGCAAATAATGTCACCGCCTCCTTCTTTTTTCCATCCAAATACCAAAGTATCGGTCTACCAAGGAACAGTGCGCCACAGAGTGCGGCTGAAAATACGAAAAGTAGTAACATAACAATCGGTATCAGCACACTTTGTCCATGACCAAAAATAGCCGGTGCGGAATTCATGAATGTGACAATAAGTATGACGTATAACGCTGTCCAGAGGGCGTTCGCGAGTGCATATTTGATTATTGATGTTTGATTGGTCATAAATTTATAGTGTTAACTCAAATTAACAAGCTGTTATTATTTATAAAAATCTTCTTCCTCGTAATAATATGATTGCTCGATACCCTTCATGAAGACTTCACGATCATCAATTTTATCGGTCAAAGCAGTTCGCAAAAGTTCGCGAATTTCGAGATTGTTTACTGGACTGCGTTGCATGGCGTTCAGGTAGCCTGCTTTATCGATTTTCGACCAATCAATGCACTGCTTCATATTTTTTCTAAAAATCAAATCGAGCCAGATTCGCATACTCCTACCATTGCCTTCCATAAACGGATGAGCGATATTCATCTCCACATATTTGGCTACGATTTCCTCAAAAGTACTTTCTGGCATTTCGACAATTTTAGCTAAACTCTCTTCTAGATACAAACAAGAAGCGAATCGGAAGCCACTTTTACTTATATCTTTCGTACGAATCTGACCAGCAAAATCATAAAGCCCTCCAAACAAGTATTCGTGGATTTGTTGCAAACCTTTGGTTGTACCAATTTCAAAACTTTTAATTTCTTGACTGCCAAAAAGTTTTATCGCCCGTTCTTTACTAATTTCGTCAGTATTTTTCATACCAATATTATACCATATTTGGGCTTATATTTCTCGTTCAAAACTGTCATTTTTTATTCCGGATTGCTTTTATGAGCATAGCTAGACCGAAGACAATAAGAGCTATGAGACAAACTAATACAATTTTACCGACATAAGAATCAAATATGCCGTAGTATCCAAAATGATAACCTACACCTGTAAAACCGAATTTGCTCATATTAGTCTTTCCTCAGCAATTGGATAATATATTCAATAATGCTTATAACCAAAACGCCGAGAGAAAACGTGGCGACAATAAAAGTTAGTGCTCCGGTGAAGTAACTTCCTGGAATAAGACACTGAGTTCCTTCAGGTACACAGAACGAATTTGTGTACCAAGTCACAAACAATCCGACTATGACTAGTAGCAGAGATGATGTTATACGTTTTGTGATTATTTTTCTATCAGTAGTTTTGAACATAATTTTATACTAATCGTCCTGCTTTAATAACGTGATCAACTAAAGTATACGTATACCCCATTTCATTATCATACCACGCCAAGACCTTCACCAAATTTCCTCCAACCACACGAGTAAATGCTAGATCAGCGATCGAAGCATGCCTATTACCGATAATGTCATGCGAAACCAACTGTTCTTCGGTGACGGTGAAAATACCATTCCAGCGGGGGTCGTTGGCGGCCTTTTTGAGTAAATTATTTACTTCTTCGGCTGTGGTATTTTTCTTGGAGACAAATGTTACATCGACGATCGAACCTGTGACAACTGGCACGCGGAGCGAAATACCGTCAAACAGACCCTTCAAATGTGTGGCGACTTGGGTCACAGCGATAGCGGCACCAGTTGATGATGGAACAATGTTCTGCGCGGCGGCACGACCTTCGCGGAGATCTTTTTTTGAGGGACCATCGACGAGTGACTGACTGGCAGTGTAGGCGTGAACTGTATTCAAAAGCGCTTTTTCTATACCAAGTGCTTCATCGAGAATTGCGATGAGTGGTGAACCAGCGTTGGTAGTACAAGAAGCATTGGATGAAATAACACATCCTTCGAGCTTGTCTTCATTCATACCCATGAGAACGGTAGCACCCTGAAATGGTGAATCAGCGGCATCTTTGATCGGAGCTGATACAACTACTCTTTTTGCACCAGCGGTGATGTGAGCCTGCGCTTTTTCTGCGGAAGTGAATAAACCGGTTGACTCCACGACAATATCAACACCGAGCGACTTCCATGGAAGTTTGGTTGGATCTTTCTCTGAAATAAATTGAATTTCGGCGCCGTCAACGACAAGTGAATTGGTTTTTTCATTAATAGTGACGTCGAATGGGCTGACACCATATGCTGTGTCGTATTTGAGTAAATAGGCGAAGTTCTGAATACTACCAAGATCATTGATGGCGACAATCTCGATCTCCTGACGGTTCTTGGCGACTTTGACGAAAGCACGACCGATGCGACCGAAACCATTGATTGCTACGCGAATTTTTTTCATAAGTTTATTGGGGGATGAATATAATTAGTATGACTAAAGTATATCATGCATCAGTACATATTCGCGAAAGTTATGCACATTGGGCATTTACTACCTAGATAAAGGTGCTAGACTAATTTACGGATTGGGTGCACAACGTGCCCATTAGTCAAAATTCAACATAGTATGAACAATTACCTTGCTCACGTATCTCCGGCCACAATCAGTACGGTGTGGGATGCTCTGCTTTCCCTTATGGGCAAAAAGCCTCGATTTGGGCTTCCAGCGCCAGTAACGGATTGCAAAATTGCCCCCGAAGGCACTGAATGGAAAGGAAAAAAGATCCATTTTTGGGTAACAATTTGCGGAAACATAATCGGGTTGCGAGTATTTGAACATTCCTCAAGACCCAAAAGAAAAGTTCTTCGTGATCTCCTCTCAAAGAACGAGCCGCCAACTTTGTTGGTGTATGCACAGATGAGGTCTGAAACAATTGCGCACAAACTAGCGCAATGTCTCAAGACCGGACTGAATCGTATACGATACGGATTGATTGAAATTTTGAAACCTGAACGTGCACAAGGACTAATTCATCGTTGCGATTACGGGAGTGTTCTCACTTGCGGCTTCCGTCGACAATTCAGTAGCAACTGAAACCATTTGCCAATAACGGTTTCAAAGTACATTTCACAGCGCGGCCAGCAATGACCGCGCTTTTTATTTTCCCATTTCCGCATAAGCCTTCCCCAACCTCTTCACCAACCCCGGTCCCTCGAATATTAATCCTGTAATGAGTTGCACCAAATCCGCACCAGCATCGAATTTTTCCTGCATAGTTTCTGGTGACATCACTCCACCAACACCAATAATAGTAAAACGTTTACCGTAAACTTCGCGCGTCTTATAAATTAAATCAGTAGACGGATGTGAACATGGTTTGCCAGATAAACCACCTTTGTACATATTTGGCGCTTCATTGCGCACATCAAGTGAATTGTAATCCTTGTTTAGGTTACCAATAACTACGCCATTCAATCCTTGAACATCAATAACTTTAAGTAAAGAATAAAACTGTTCCCACGAAATATTAATCGGCATTTTAACGTAGACCGGTTTCGAACATGGAATTGCTTTAAGCGCGGATAAAAGTCGCTCCAACAATTCAGGTGTTGTAAATGCTTCACCACCGAATGCATTTGGGCATGAAATATTTATCGTGTAGTAGTCGCCGACATTTTCTTCATTGAGTCGTTTGAACGAGTATACATAATCATCTATGCCAGCTTGAATCGGTGCTGATTGTTCGTCGTTTGTTCGAGCGATTGATATACCGACGACGAATTTTTTGTCGGCTTCATCACCTGCCTTGCTTCGCAAGGCAACCCCCTTTAACCGTTCGATAATCACATCAACCCCATCATTCCTTAACCCTTTATTCACCAAAATACTTTGCGACTTCGGCAACCTCGTTAATCGTGGCTTCGAATTACCTTCGCAAGGTCGCGCCGTCACTGAACCGACTTCTTCACCACCTAAACCAATACTTGGGAGAATTTGCGTCAGCTGACCATTATAGTCAAAACCAGCTGATAATAAAAAAGGTGTTCGATATTTGATCCTATCGACTGTTTTGGAAATATCACGACCTCGATACTGATAGACCATACCAACAAGTCCGCGCGTCACCCCAAAATTTCCTGCCAATTTCCCTGCAGAAGTAAAAAAATCATGAACCGCTTCAGGGTCAAAGTGGAAAAGGATGGGTTTGAGAATATGCTTATAGAGCATAGTTTTAATACTATATCATATGTTTCGAGATAAAATACGAGCGCTGAATAACCAGAGGACGCATAATATTCAACCTTTTATTCCTCCCCCTAATACTTCCTCACCACCCCAGTCACAATAGCCGCCACCTTGATGTCATACTCTGGATAAATCGGCTTATAATTTTTGTTAGCTGGCTCTAGGAAAACCTGACTACCCTTCCTACGGAAATATTTCATAGTCCAGCCACCGTCAACTTCGGCAATGACGATATCACCATCTTTGGGTTCCGACTTGCGCTCCGCAACCACCAAGTCTCCTTCTTGAATGCCCGCATCGATCATGGAATCACCCTTGACCTCAAGCAGGTAGGTTTTATCTTTGTCATTGATCAAATATTCATCAATGCTAATAGTATCGAACGGTGTTTCCTCCGCCGCGGTTGGAAAACCGGCTTCAACCAGACCGAGCATAGGAATCTCTCCAACCAACCTATTTGGAATAAGGCGTCCGCTAGAATCCTTATCGAGCACACCTTCACCCACAAGTTTATTGATCAGTTTGTAAACAGCATTCTTGGACTTGAAGCCAACCAAGGTCATGATTTCAGCATAAGTTGGCATGCGCTTGGTACGCTTGTAGAAAGAGATGATTTTATTTTTATAAGAATCGGTCATTTGGTTGGCAACTTTATTTATGAGTTAATTATACCATTCATGTCGTCATTACAGTTCACAAAATAAATATACATCGGGGAAGGTACATTTATTTTATGAACTTGAAGAATGGCATGAATAGTGACATCTTAGAAAATGTGCGGATTTACTAATTGAAAGCAAAATTGAATAAACTAAATGCTGACCTACGTGGCGCGAGTCGAGTAAGCTGTGACATCAGAAACTTGTGTCGAAGCGCCTCACGTCTGTATGAAACGCCTTTTATGATGCGCAGGTCGATCTCCTGGTTTATCCGGTCGATCTCCATGCGAATGGTTCTGATGGCTTGGTGCTTGCTCATAATGATTGGTTTTAAGGCTATTAAGATCAAGAGTTTCAAAGTCGAAAGATTGTAAATCAGCGCCTGCTAAACTTTCCAACCTTCGACTTGTAAACTTCCTGACTGGTACAATTATAGGTGAACTATCGTTCACCTGCAAGTGATACCTGTGGATAACTTCACGCGTATGTACCAACAACTAATTATGTGTGTGCATTAACTTGACGAATTGACTGAATCATATATTAATGTTACCGTCTATTTTGGGCTCATTTAAAACTAAACACAGCACAACAAAACTCGGACTCCAAATTATGAAATTGAAACATTATGTCGGTATTCTCACTGCAGTTTTGCTCACACTAACACAGTTTGTTGCACATGCGACAAATTCGGTACCGGATCTAACCACAACTGGGACCGAATACGCACAGCCATTCGTTCAGGCTGTCGGCCACACAGGTACGACATTCATCTCGTTCGGGGATTCCATGGCGGATTCGTATCGCTCCATTGGATGTTGGACAGCTCAATGGTTGTCAGAAAAGGTTGGCATCGCTGGATATTCATTCCATAACTATGCCAATACCACGTTAACCATGCTAGCCAATGGCACGACTCCTACGATCATCGTGCCTCCGGATCAATATTGGTTTATGGATTATTATCTCCTAAACCCTGGGGCAAAGCTTAACTTTGAATGGCAATGGCATCCGAACGGAATTTTTTCCGATCGTGTCGGAGCATTCTTTGTTCGCCAGACCAACGGAGGTACGTTAGTACTCTCTATTTCAACCAATGCCGGACCTTGGGCTCCACTCTTGATTCTTGATGGTCACTCTACAAATGTTGGTGGCGAAGGATGCTTCACGAATGTGACGCTACCCCTCAACAACTATCGACTACAACTCGAATCAATTTCGGGGTCGAATCTTGTTCTCGGACCATATTTCCTGAACACCCAGTCAACTGGCGTGAACCTTGTCTTCATGGACAAGGGCGGTATAGCGTTGACAGATGTTACTAGGGTTCCTCGAAGTATTCGAGACCCAATATTCGCGGCATTCGCCGATAGTCCCACTCTCCTGCTCTGGCACATGAAGGAAATTGGTGCTGATCAGATCAACACCAATATGAACGAGTGTGAAGCGGAATGGTCAGATGTAATGCCTCAAGCAACGATCGCGTACATTGGTACGCCGTTCATGGCTACAGACTCAACCGATTGGACGACCGGTCAAACGGTTATTCAAAATACTGCGGTGCGGGCGATTGCAGTTGCTCACAATCGCACTTACGCAGATGCCATGTATCCGTCAGTCAGTTATGAATGGATGATGTCACAAAGTCCTTCATACATGGCCGATACTGTGCACGAATCCTCGGACGGTAACAAGTACCTAGGCCGTTTCGTTTGGAATGACCTCGGTTTGTTTGCTATAGGAGCGTCAAATTCGATAGCGTCATTCACCGTTAAAGGTGACGGCACAGCCCAAGTCGGCTACTATGCGTCAACGAACATGACGTATACGATCCAGTCCTCAACAAATCTGCAAAATTGGACCGATGTAACCGATGTAATTGCGACGAGTTCGATCGTTACCGGAGGCTGGCGTACCAATACAATTGGTGTCTCTGATCAACTCGGTTTCTTCAGACTCAAACTCGGTCCGCCCTGAAATCGGATCCCTTGTTCTTTAAAAAAAATCTCAACCCCCACGCGAATCACTTCGCGTGGGGGTTTTTACAAAATTTCTATGTTTTCTCTACTATTACCTACTGAAATTATGACACAGCAAGGCTCGACCTTGATATAAAAAGAATTCTATTTTTGCTGGCCGGATGGGACGAAGTTGGAACCTATTTATTTGCTAATTCCTTAGTAACTACTTGATTATCTGGCTTTTCCTGTATTGATTTTTTGCTTTTTCGCCATTCAATAAATGCTGACAGCAATAACATAAAAGAAAAAACATCTAGGACACTTATCCAGAAATTCCATAATGAGAAAGTATTTTTAAAAAAAATGGACTGGGCTAAACTTGCGAAAAAAGACCACAGTAGTGAATAAATCAATATGTAAATTGCGTTGTGTAGCTTATCTTTTACTTTCCATAAAAGGAAAATCAGTATCCATAAAATTAGCCAGACTCCCGTGCTTAATAATGTGTGTTCAAAACTTGATAGTGGTTCTTTGTAAATAGCCGACGCGTACTGCCAGAGATTAAAACAGAAGGTTGTTGCCAAACCAATCAAAATGAAACTGAAACTCCCTTGAATAAGAAAGGGGTATTTAATTTTCTCTTGGATCTTAAGTTCAAGTTGATATAAAAATAAGTAAAGATTTACGAATAAAACGATGATACCGACTGTTATAAATATCATCCAAATAAATTGGATATTCTCTAATGCATTTTTTGCTACTTCATTTGTTGGAGTAGGAATTGCAATAAAAAGCGCACCCACACCACATAATATACTGACGAACTGAATGACTCCTTGTTTTTTGTCCCAAAAATCTTTAAACATTTATGTCTTTGTTACTTATATTTTTGTAACCATGTCCACGCATCTTTTGGTAACCATCCCTGTACATTTTGGGGATTTATTTCGATAATCAATACATATGTCATGGCATATGCTCCCCGATAAGTAGCGTTGTATAAATTACCAGCATCAAAAGTAGAAGCAACAATATATGCGTTATCAGTATAATGCCACCAGTCGGTAATCCACTTGTTTCGGTAAAGAGATTCTATGTAGTTATGAAAAAGGTTGGCATTGAAATTTACACCAGCCCTATAAGTTATGATATATAATTTAGTCATATTTTTTCGGTGCCGGAAGTAGTGGATTATTTATGACGGAAATAACATCCGTTGCATCAGCATTAAGTGGATTATCCTTATTACCAAACAAACCCATCGCCTCTGCTCTAAGTTGATATTCCTCTGATCGGAGATACCGAGGATTTTTAAAAAGAAGATACAGATAGCTAACTATAAAAGTCGCTACGGGTAAGAAAGCAATGACTATAAAACAAAACCTCAAAATTCCTGAAATTTCGGTTGAAAAAAAGAACAACGGTAATGAGATCACAAGACAAGCCCAAAGAGATGGATTAACTGCGCTTTTACTACTTGCCTGTTCACCTAGAGTCGTTATTGATTTTCCATCAAATGGTAACTTCATGCGCCGATTATACCCTTTTTTATAGCCATTACAACCTTAATTGTCTCGTCTATTCTTGATTTAATCGATTTATTTTTTATTGAACCTTTTGAAATAGGTATCAATCTCATCTCGTAGCTCAATGCCTACCCTTTCAAAACAATCGAGTAAGTCTTTGTATGTCCCTTTACCTCCAAGAAAATCCCAGAATTCATCGGCGACCTTAAGTTCATTTTCAAGATCGAGCATACCGCGCATCGTCCAGCGAGAATATTGCTCCGGTTCGTATGGATTGTAGGGTATCGCTATAAAAGTATGGATTTCAGCTTTAGGTTTGCTTGCAAGGATCACAGCCACCCATTCAAGCAATGTACGCTTGAATTCTTTGAAACCACCAGCATTTGGTTTTGCTGTCTTAATATCAAACAGGTAAAAGGCACCATCTTTCGACTCAAACATCAAATCTACCTTTGTCGGCTTAACAGTTACCATCTTTCCCGTCTGACAGACTTTTCTTATTCTCTCAATCTCCTTTTTCTTATCGGGAGTACTCGTAGCAGTTGTAAGCCCATCTATAATTTTCTGAATCTCGCCTTGTGCCGCGGCACTGATCAATTCACCAGCTGTAGCCTGAGCAGTAGCCATTTTGAAATTCTTTTGTGCTAGAGCTAGACCAACCGGCTCGAAAATACTGCTACCAAAATTAGTGTTCAGTGAATGGATAAAAGAATACAGTGCTAGTCTATCCTTTCCCAATAATCGGGTATGAAAAGGCATTGATGCTGGCTCTGGATTATAATTCTGAAACTTATTACGCAAACTCGCCTTCAATGTTTCCTCAACAGCTTTGATTTGTTCTTTTGATAATGTCATAGTTATTTAAGTTTAAAGTGAAAAATAATTTCTGAATATGGAGTACGATCGCGTTCGGTTCGATTCAATACAGGTCTCTTGAATTGATTGACTATTTTCATACCTGATTTTTCAGCAATATGTGTATAGAGATTGTATTTATCATTTGCCACCAGAAATATGTCCGGGTTATCAATAAAATATTTTTTGCAGTTATTGAGGACATCAGCAATCCCTTGAACATATGACTGTTTTGCTTCTAAACCTTGACCTTTGAAAAGTGGTCCTATTTCTAGCTCATCTTTACGTTTAAAACCAAGCAGATCATAAGCATAAGCGTGTTGCTCGTGATAGTCAATTTGGCCGACATATGGAGGTGAGCAAAATATGCCAGAAATTTTTTGCTTTTTCAATAATTTCGCAAACTCAGGATTATGCTTTTCTATCGTCTCAAATATGTTTATCTTCCTAGAGTCACCAGCAATAGCCGAATAATGTACAGGCTTGCGTAATCGATCAAATTCTTTCACACGACTCAATGTGTCAAAAGCATAGCGATTGAGCATTGCTTTAATTGAAAACAGTGGCTTGCAGATCTTTTTATGCTTGAAACAGTAATAAGTCGTTAGTTGAGGCTCTTTGAGCGTAGCAAGATCACTATGTGTCGTAGCTCGACATGATCGGATTGTCCGACTAAGAATAAGGGCTAGCATTTTTCTTGCCTTCAAATCTTTTTCAGATTTTACTGCCTTGAAAACATGATCAATCTCTCTACGAACACTATCCATGAACCATTTATCTAAAAATGATTTGGATAAGTCTTGTTTAATTTTGACCGAGTATTTCTTAAGAAGATTCTGGTAAACCGGTAAGAATTCCTTTTCTTTTTTTGACGCAAATACATCCTCATTGGCATTATTTTGGTTCATTTCATATTTGAAGTCAGATCCAGGAAAATACTTATTGTTGAATTTGGCAAGTTCGACGAGTAATTCACCTTCAAATTCATGAATTTTATTATCATGCTCGAAAGCTTGGAGCGCATCAATCATCTTTTTTATCGCTTTTTGTAGATACTCATGATCATAATGCGTAGCTTTACAGATTGCTATCATGCAGTTAAATTCTGATACATCTATACCTACTGAATGAATTCCATTTTCGATAGATTGTATTATTGTTGTGCCGGATCCGAGAAATGGATCCAGGATGATGTCACCTTGCTTGAAATAAGCTTGTTTCTTGAAATCGTCAATATGATCGTCTATAAAATACTCAACCAATTGAGGAATAAATTTACCTTTATATGGGTGAAGACGATGTACATGCTTGGTTGTATCTTTTTCCCTCAGATTATCAAATGAAAGCGCCCAGTTTAGATCATCGCCTAACTTTTTTTTCCAATCAGCTTCACGTTTAGTGTTAGAAGATTTGTAATACCCCTTTAAATCATTGATGTTGACCATCGTTGAACCATTTTCTCCATGCTTTTTAACCTTGCCATATTGAACAAGGTAGGAAATGTTTGCTGGCGTGACCTCTTTTTCAAGATAATCAGTTGCCCACCTCGATGCTTCTGGAATGGTTATTAGTGGCATGCCACAAGTTTACCATTTATTTTAAAATCAATGAAATTTCCAAATGCTGCGGGGGAAGGAGTCGGACCTTCATAACAAGCTTCAAAGGCTCGTGTCCTACCATTAGACGACCCCGCAAGGACATAAACAGAGTAGCGCAAAAAAGGCCTTATTTCAATGTTTTGAAAATTATTGTCTCTTCAGGTGCGCGATCATCTCATCGGCTGTTGAAAACCTTGGGGATAAGTTTTTGCCTTTAGAAAAATCCTTTTCAGCATTGATAATCTCCCGACGAGTCTTCGCATTAAAAGTCTCCACAAGACCAACCTCAATATCCCCATCAACAAAAGCTTTAATAGCAAATTTCAAGACAGAAGAAAAAGGCAGGCCTTCACTCTTGGCCTTCTTCATAGCAAGACTCTTGAGCTTGCTGTCTACATTAACGATAACTTGGCTGGTTGAACTCATGGTATTTATTGATATAAGTAATAACTATATCTTATATAATTAAGATATATATGTCAATATACCCTATTTATGACCACAAATCTCAACCACCGCCATTTCCAACGGCAAACTCTCTATCCGTGCCCTGCTGACACCATCGGCCGCATCTAAGAGAGTTGTCAGCATTTTCGGAGTTACAGCCTTTGTGACCTCCATCGACTCGCCCTTCTGTGTGCTTGCCTGCGTCTCAATAAATCCCCAATCATCTTCAGAAACACGTTCTTTGACCCCAGCTTTTGAGGAAGCAGGGTGTTGAATTAGGAAAATGAAACGCATTTTTTCCAAAACTAATGTCGAGAATGTATTCATGGAAATGCCAGATTTTTCTGTTTCGGCTAGAACATTGAGTGCCTGATCCTCATTTTTGCCAATCAAAGCTTCGATAAATGAATTGACCAAACCAGCACGAGGAGCACCTGTGATAGCTTCAACTTCGGCACGAGTTAATTTTTTGTCCGCGGAAGAAGAAATAACTTTTTCAAGCATACCGAGCGCGTCGCGGAATGAACCGTCGCCAAGTAGCGCGATCAGATCAGAAGCACCGGCATCCAATTCATAACCTTCTTTCTTGGCAATCGCACTCACCTGTTTGCGAATGACTTCACGTGAAGGTTTGCGAAATGAAAATGTCTGACATCGAGAAATGATAGTGTCAGGAACTTTATCAAGCTCGGTCGTCGCCAGAATGAAAATAACATGCTTCGGTGGTTCTTCGAGTGTCTTCAAAAGCGCGTTCCATGCGTCTTTGGAAAGCATGTGGACTTCGTCGATAATGTAAACCTTGAACGGAGATGAAAATGGCAGAACCGAGACATGCTCGCGCAATTCACGAATATCATCAATACCACGATTGGAGGCGGCGTCTATTTCGTAAACATCTTCATCGGCTGTTTTGACAGCCTTGGCGAGAATGCGCGCGACACTTGTTTTACCGGTTCCACGTGAGCCAGAAAAGAGGTAGGCGTGAGCAGGACGGCCATTTTCTACACTATCTTTGAGTGTAGTGACAATATTATCCTGACCGATTACTTCGGACCATTTGGCTGGACGATATGTGCGGTAGAGGACGGGCATATTCGAATTATATCACAACATCTTATCTAATTTTATTTCAAGTAGTTATCCACAATCAAAGCAACCTGTTTGGCACTATTTGATTCCATCAACTTCACCCGCAACTCCTTTGCTCCATCCCAACCTGAAACATAAGCTTTGAAATGTTTTTTCATAACCGCAAAGTTCTTGAATCGCTTCGCGCCACTACCACAAAAAGTTTTCTCATAGAGTTTGGCGTGCTCAACCATTATTTTTAGGCGCTCTTTTGGAGTTTTTGTATTGGAATTTTGTGCTTTATCAATATCTTCAAACAACCACGGTTTCCCAAAAATTCCCCTACCAATCATCACTCCATCACCTCCGTATTTTTTCAATTTAGCCGCGCCATCATTCACGGATTCAACATCCCCATTTCCGATAATAAGCGTGCGCTCATTTGGTGCAATATCAGCCTGAACTTCATCTCGCAATTTCACAATTTCTGGCATCAATTCCCAATGCGCTGGCACGTCCGACATTTCTTTGCGAGTACGTAAATGAACCGTGAGTGCAGGAAGTTTTTGTTCAAGTAAAAGTCGTAACCAATCAAAATCGACTTTATTATATCCGAGGCGAGTTTTTATGGAAATTGGTAAGGAGGATATCTGCTTTTCCCCACCTGATTGCAAACGCAACTTAGTCGCGTTTGCGTTTTTCGCAGAAAAAACCCCTCCAGACTCCCCTACAACACTTGTTTCTCCCCACTCTTCCCTCGCCGCCTCCAAAACCGCCATCGCCACCTTAAAATCCTTCATCATAGCCGCGCCACCTCCTTGTTTCTCAACCGCTCGATCAGGACAGCCCATATTTATATCCAATCCATCAAAACCAAGTTCCGCGCACAAAGCCGCCGCTTTCCGCATCGCATCTGGATGACCAGTAAAAAGTTGTGCCACGATCGGTCGTTCTTTATTTGAAAATTTCAAATCAATCAATAATTTTTCACGACCGCGAGAATTCAAACCATCAGCCGAGACGAATTCTGTCCACATCACATCTGGTTTGCCGTATTTTGCAATCATTGAGCGAAACGCAAAATCGGTGACATTTGCCATTGGCGCGAGTACGAAAAAGGGACGTCGAATTTTGCCCCAAAATGAACCTTTGGATGAACCTCTGAGTGAACCATCACTTGAGTCATTATCTAGGTCCTTTTTTGAACCACTTTTCAATTTTACGACTGATTTGACCATAGTGGACTAGTCTACAACAACTAGTTACCAATTACTAATTACCAATTACTAATTACCGGCGATTATCAGCTCCTACTCTCTAACCTTCTCCAATAACTTCAGTACATCCGCGTCTCTGTTACCGCTTCCAAGAACAATGATAGCGTATACATTTTTATTTTTGCCTAATGCAAAAAGTGAAACGCCAGTCCTGTTTGCTTCAGTCGTATATCCATTTTTGCCGCCAATATAATATGACCAACTCAAAAAATGAGTCGGGTTGATCCATGTATGCGAACGGATCGTTTTTGATTTTAGATCTGTCGTCTCAATAATTGTCGGATCATTTTTGCGTATCCATTCAACGATAATTGCCAAATCATTTGCCGTTGAAACATTCAACGCGGACAAGCCTGACGTATCATCAAAATAAGTCCGATACGCGCCGATCGACTGCACAAAATCATTCATAGCCTTGAGGAATTTTGGTCGTCCATATGCCAGAGCGAACGCTTCAGCTGAATCATTTGAAGATACTATAAGCAATGGATACAAAAGATCAGATGCCTTGAATGTTTCTCCGACTTTAAATCCCGCAGTATTCCCATAGGTCGCCATAACATTTTGTCCGATTGTAATTCGTTCATCAGGGTCAATGAGTCTCCGAGCCACAACCGCGGTTACTAGCTTCGTTAGTGAAGCTATTGGCAGTAATTGATCTGAATTGTGTGATATTGTCGTATCGCCACGAGTTAGATTTTTCAATATATACGCCTTGGCACTGATACCTTTATCATACGAAACTGGAAGCGCTTGAGTAGCCGCGTTAATCAGATCTTCTTCTTCACTAGCCGTATAACGAATAGTCCTTTTGGTACCAGAAATAGAAGTGCCGTCAATCGTGGGAGTGATGAGCACAGCCGCTACATTGGAAAAAGAAATTCCAGATATCTTGGCGAGTTGGGGTTTGAGTGCTCGCCAGCCAAAAGCGCCGACATAAGCAATGCCGATGCCGACACCTATTGCCAACAAACCTCCAAAAACGATATTGAAAAATCGTCTCATGCGTACAGTATACTACATAACTACTTTTATCTGGACGCACACGAATTTCTTTCAAGCGAACTAGCGCGCAACTAATTTTGTCGCGTAAAACGATGATACACATTCGGACTATACCTCACGTCTATATAATCAAATTCAACAGGCGCCTTATTGGCACGCGCGGTGACAAGTGTGTGATTCCAAAATGAAATAAAATTTGATAATTGTTCGGTGGTAGATGAAATTGTATCAAAATATACTACCGCCGTACTAGAACTAGTGTTAGGATTGCGGATATATAATTCATACTCTCCACCACCTTTCATTAACATGGCGTCAGCAATAATATTATTCTGTTTTATCGTGGCATATAATTGTTGAATAATATGAAATTTATCTGTAGATGTCGCGTACGTGCCTATTAGCGCGGTCGAAGAAGCTGTGTTGTCGCCAGACGCCAAATCTGGAATATAGTATCTATTATAGACAGTCCCAGAAAATGAAGGAGCTTTTTTGAATATAACTCCTGACCTATCAACAAAGTAACATGTTCCCGGATCATTGAGCGACAATTCATTTCCATTAAAATCCGGCAAAGTAGCGCAAACCAGTGCCAATGGAGTTTTTTCGTGGACAGAAACCGTTACTGTATGCCAATCGGCACGCGTAATATCGACTGTATCGATTTCAAAATACGCGGCTTTAATAAGTTGCTTGATTTGGGATCGTGGATAAATAAAATAATTGGCTCGAGAAAATAGTCCGAGATATTTTCCCGAAAGAGATTGCATGACAATATCATGAATAGCGACCACTTCTTCTTGATTGACTCCGGATACTTGGACATTAGTGAGTGTTAATACGCTCCATGATGAAAATATGGAGACAACGGCGACAACGATAAATACCGCAATAATTGCAACGACGCTACGTACAATAATACGCGTGCGGCGCTTTGTTGTGAAGTTTTTTGATTGATGAGATGAAGATCGGCGCATGATTTTTAGGCTTCCAAAATACACATTCACCAAACTCATCTTACCCAATCGACTCCCGCCCAAAATACTTCACCAATGCCTCGGGAATCTTGATCGTACCATCCGCTTGCTGATAGTTTTCGATCAATGACACCAGGATACGTGGCGTAGGAATGGCTGTAGAATTGAGCGAATGAGCATAACGCAAAGTGCCTTCGGCATCGCGATAACGGATATTGAGGCGGCGAGTCTGGAAATCATGAAAATAAGAAGCTGATGAAATCTCGCGATATTTATTCTCCTTTGGCACCCAGAGTTCAATGTCATATTTCTTGACCTGACCCAAGCCCAGGTCACCACCGCAATTGATAACTGTATGATATGGAATTTTCAGAGACTCGATGAATTCTTCGGCATTGCGATTGACTTCTTCGTGATACTTCACTGACATCTCATGATTGGCTTCGCAAATGATGACCTGCTCAAATTTATAAAATTCATTGACGCGGATAAGCCCGTTGGTGTCTTTGCCGTGCGCACCAGCTTCCCTGCGATAACATGGAGAAAAACCGAGATAGCGTTTTGGTAATTCTCCTGCGGCCAATGTTTCATCACTATGCATACCCATAAGTGGAACTTCGGCAGTGCCGGCTAGATAGTCACCATCTTGGGTCTTGTACATATCTTCTTCACCTTGGGGCAAATAGCCCGTGCCAAATAAATTGATCTTGCGCACAACTATCGGAGGCAAAATAGGCGTGAAGTTTTTTGCTGAAAAAAAGTCGAGGGCGTAATTCCAAATAGCAAAACAAAGTTTGACGCCATCGCCAGTCAGAAAATATCCTCGGAAACCATGCACTTTGCCGCCACGTTCAAAATCCGCCATACCAAGCTTGGTCATTAGTTCAATATGATCTTTTGGTTCGAATTGAAACGTAGGTTTTTCACCCCAGACTTTGACTTCTTTGTTGTCTGCGTCACTGGTGCCATCTGGTACGGACATATCGGGAATGTTTGGAACGCGCAACATGAGATTTTGCCAATCCACCATGACTTGTTTCAATGTAGTCTCATCAGCTTCGAGTGCGGTTTTGACAATTTTCATATCAGCAATGAGTTTGGCACGCTCGTCTGATGAAGGCGCGGAAACTATTTTGGCGCTGGTTGCATTCTGTTCAGCGCGGCGATTTTCCACATTGGTCAAAAGTGTACGACGCTTGTCATCAAGCGCCAAAAGTTCATCTACCTTGAAATCAAGAAGTTTTTTCTTGGCGGCCGCGGCTACAATATCTTTATTTTCACGGATAAATTTGATGTCTAACATGGGTATATTCTAACATATAGCGAATTATTTTTGAATTTTGGTTTCTATCAACATGAAATCCCCAGAATAAGTGTTTTTTATGAGTGAAAGAAGAAGTTGTGGTTGTATAATGTATATATGGAAATACAAACCATCACACCTGAAAAATATCCCGAATTACTCAAGCAAATTCAGCCGAAGCCCGGTCACCTTGACGTTGCTGGAATGATACCATCCGATGACCACTTATTCCTCTGTGTCGTCGGCTCGCGAACTCACAGCCCATACGGCAGAGAAGCATGCAGAAAAATCATTCTCGGCCTGCAGGGCCAGCCAGTCGTAATTGTCTCCGGAATGGCGATCGGCATAGATTCCTTGGCGCATGAAACCGCGCTTGAAGCGGGATTGAAAACCGTCGCTTTTCCCGGTTCCGGACTTTCACCTGAAGTGCTCTATCCTCCAAGCCGGCGAAATCTGGCGGAACGGATCATTGCGTCCGGCGGCGCACTAATATCTCCATTTTCCAAAGACCAAACCGGCGCCATCTGGACTTTCCCAACTCGCAACCGGCTAATGGCAGGAATGTCACATGCCACACTCATAGTAGAGGGTCGCAAAGGATCTGGCACACTCGGCACTGCCACTTACGCCACTGAATTGAATCGCAATGTCTTGATCGTCCCAGGTTCAATTTTCTCTGAACTTTCATATGGACCACTTATGCTCATGAAAGAAGGCGCGACGCCTGTCACTTCTGCCGAAGAGGTACTAGAGGAACTTTCCTTTTCCGAAGATCGCCTGGCAAAAGTCGCCCGTAGCCCGGAACGCTTGGCGGCAACATTGGCAGACATCAAGAAACACGAGTTGGCTCGCTTGGCTGGATCCGTGACCAAAAATCCGGTCGCGCCAGTTCAACTTGATTTGAGCAAATTTTCATTATCGCCTGAAGAAAAAATAATCGCCGAGCATTTGAAGAATGGACCGTTGTCCGCAACTGATCTGATTGAAAAAACTTCGTGGTCTTCGTCATTATTGAGCATAACTATTTCTGAACTGGAGATGAAGAACTTGGTGTTTCAGGATGGCGGAAGTTATCGGATGAGGAACGTGTAAAAATATAATTTTCCTCCTCTCATTTGCCACCTCCTCCATTATCATGTAATACTATCCCCAATGAAACTTGTCATCGTCGAGTCCCCATCAAAATCAAAAACAATCTCCAAATATCTGGGGGAAGGTTTTGTCGTGCGTGCGTCAGTCGGACATGTGCGTGATCTGCCAAAGTCCAGCAAGAAAGCCATCAACATCGAAGGTGGTTTTATTCCGCATTATGAAGTTGTCGCAAAAAAAGAAGAGATCATTTCAGACATTGCCACTCAAGCCAAGAAAGCCGACGAAATAATTCTGGCGAGCGATCCGGATCGTGAAGGTGAAGCTATTGCCTGGCATATTGCCGAAGTCCTCAAAGATCGTCTTGGCAATAATATCTCTAAAAAAATCAGCCGTATCGCTTTCCATGAAATCACAGAAGAAGCTGTCAATGAAGCTCTGTTACACCCACGTGTTATTGACGAAAACCTAAAAGAAGCTCAAGAAGCTCGTCGCGTACTAGATCGAATTGTCGGCTATGATTTGTCCGGTTTGATTTGGAAAAAGGTTCGTTATGGTTTATCCGCTGGACGTGTCCAATCACCAGCCTTACGCATAATAGTAGAGCGTGAACGCGAAATTCAAGCTTTCATTCCTGAAACTTACTGGGCGATTTCTGGGCAATTCAAAACGATTGCTGGTGCACCTTTGACGCTGACGTGTGCAAAAGAGCCGCGTGATAAGAAAGAAGTTGACTCCATTCTTGAAATTGCCAGAAAGGAAAAATGGCAAATAGTTGACGTTGAGGAATCAGAACAAAAAAGGTCACCCCGCGCACCATTTATCACTTCAACCTTGCAACAAGCCGCCAGCTCGCGCCTTGGATTTTCCCCTTCACGAACCATGGGTATTGCCCAGAAACTTTATGAGTCCGGATTCATTACCTATATGCGTACCGACTCCACCAACCTTGGTCAGCAAGCCTTGGATCAGATTGGGGTGGTGATCAAGAAAGATTATGGCGAAAAATATCTTTCATTCAGAAAATACAATACCAAAAGCAAGAATGCCCAAGAAGCGCACGAAGCTATTCGTCCTTCACATTTTAATAAAGAAAACGCCGGGCACAATGATGAACAGAAAAAGCTTTACCGTTTGATCTGGCAACGCGCCGTTGCCTCGCAAATGTCAGATGCGCAGATTGCACGTACTAAAATTATCGCGAATGTGATTGGGAAACACTTCCTACTCCCTGATTTCGAAGCCACTGGTTCACGCATCCTTTTTGACGGCTGGCTCAAAGCTGATCCAGAATCGAATGGTGAAGAAGTTACTCTGCCAAAATGCACCAAAGATGAATCACTTGATTTGGTTTCCATTGATTCACTAGAGAAACAGACTTTGCCACCGCCACGATATACCGAAGCAGGACTCATTAAAGAATTAGAAAAGCGTGGCATCGGTCGTCCATCTACTTATGCTTCTATTTGCAAGACTATTGAAGACCGTGGCTACGTTGGCAAAGAAGGTCGCTCACTGAAACCGACTGACACTGGTGAAGTCGTTTCTTCATTTCTGGAAGAATATTTTCCTACTTATATCAGCGACACTTTCACCGCGGAGATGGAAGATCATTTGGACGAAATCGCAAACGGTACACGCACATATTTGAAAACCTTGAGCGAATTCTACGGACCATTCCACAAAGAAGTTTTGTCAAAAGAAAAAGTCGCCAAAGCCACCAACCTCGGCGCAGCTGATCCGAAATTCGTCTGTCCAAAATGTGGTTCGACGCCACTGGAGATCAAGCTTGGCAGAAATGGTAAATTCCTGTCCTGTACAAAATATCCTGAATGTGACGGTGCATTGACGCTAGATGGTCATGAATTCAAAAAAGATGAGCCCATCGGCGTTGACCCAACCACTGGTTTGCCAATTTTCGTTCTTAATGGAAGATTCGGACCGTATGTGCAGTTGGGGTTGAAGTTGCCAAAAGTTAAGAAAGTTAGGGTTAAAAAAGTGAAGGTTCCAAAAGTAGCAAAAGTTAAAAAAGGAAAAAATAGTGCGCCTACAGAATTAGCACCTGCTACCGAAATAAAAAATGACCAAAATCTGGCCGTTTCTACAAACACTGAAACTGCTGTCGACGCCGCTTTATTAAGTGACACCAAAATAACCTCGCCAGAATCCCCCGCCCCAATAAAACCAAAAATGGCCTCAATTCCACGTGGAACTGATCCTTCAACAGTCACTGTCGCCGACGCACTCAAGTACTTGAGTCTGCCACGCAACCTCGGCCCTCACCCGACAACAAATAAAGATGTCATCGCTTCAGCAGGTCGTTTTGGTCCATATGTAGTTTCTGACGGTAATTATCGATCAATCAAGATGCCTGATAATGTTTATGATATTGACTTGAAACGCGCGGTTGAAATGTTGGCTGTTGAGAAGAAATCAAGAGGGTTCAAGAAGAAAAAGGTAGAGTAATTATTTCAACCACTCCTTCTTTGGAATACCAGACTGTGCAATAATCCCTTTTAACGTCCTGGGTTTTATGGAACTTCCACCATGAAATGGAATACACACTTGAACTGATATTTCGCCTTCTTTTTTCACATAGAAAAAGTGACTGCCTTCCGTATAACGCAAGACAAACCCATGGTCTTTCAGAAAATTCACCACATCCCTGAATGACCAATTGAATGCTCCTCTCATCATAAATTTAATAAATTAAATCAATGATGACACCATCACTGACCCTGAACTGTAAATTTTAAAAGGAGATTTAGTTGGTTTCTTTGATTCGATAGATTTCCACATCATTTCATATTCTGAATCAGGCTCTTGATTGAGAACGGATTCACTAAGTTTAGCCTTTCCAGCTGACTTGATATATCCACGCATGGCCTCATCCAAAAGAAGCATAACTTCGCGAGGATCATTACCAGATTCAATAATATTAAATTCCAAAGCAACACCGTACCAGGTATCCCCATCTTTGAAGATAATGCTTCGAATTTGTCCTTTATTATAGGTGTTTCTCATACTCGAAACACTATCAAAAAAATCACAAAAAATCAAGTCAAGAAAACTTTAAACTTACAACGAAAAATTCTTCAGTGAATACAAATCCTCATTTTCCTCCTTTTGCACATCGGCTGGCGCCCGATCATCCATAGGTGGCGCACCTTCTATTTCCGTCGAGTTTTCTAAACGCAACTTAGTCGCATTTGCGATTTCACCAGAAATACCACCGTGCCCCCCAACTCGATCCGCCACGCCGCCCGAAGCTTTATTCACGCCATTCGCATCAATTCGCACACTCACACCACCTTTAGCACTCTCCAATTTTTCCAAAAGCATCCTCAAATCATCCGGCGAAAAGAAATCAATCGTTACTGTCCCACCCTCCTTGGTTTTTTCGATCCGCACCCGCGTACCGAGCGACTCCGTGAAATTCTTCTCCATTTCTATCATCACTGGATCTAGATATTTGCCTTTATTACGAATCCTGTCTACTGCCACGCGACGCGACAAACCTTCGGCTTCGCGCACCGTCAACTTCTTGGTAATAATTTCTTTGAACAAAACAATCTGCTCCTCTGGTCGATCAACCAACATCAAAAGCGGTCGTGTATGCCCTTCTGAAATTTTTCCTTCTTCCAGCGCGGTGATCATATCATCAGGCAAAGAAAGAATACGCATCGAGTTTGAAACATATTCACGACTCTTGCCGACTTTCTCGGCGATTTGCGCTTGCTTCAATTTGAACTCTTTCGCCAATCGATCGAACGAACGCGCGCGGTCAACCGGATTCAAATCTTCACGTTGCAGATTTTCAATAATAGCCATTTCCAACTTCAACTGCGGATCTTCTTGACCACTGCGGATAAGTGCTGGCACCTGTGACAAACCAGCCAGCTTCGAAGCACGCAAACGACGCTCACCGGAAATCAGTTCGTATTCAACCGTCATGCCACCGCTCTCATGGAACACTTCCTTGCGAGTCACCACCAACGGCTGGAGCACGCCATACATACGGATAGATTCCGCCAAGCTCTTCAAAGCAATCGGGTCAAATTCGCGTCTCGGCTGATAAGGGTTTGGGCTGATCTTGTCCAGTTCAATCCAAAAGATGGCGTCGTTGATATAAGCTGTGGTCATGCCTCTATTATAATATTTATTTGATTTTTGGGCGAATTCGGGTAAACTGTTACAATAGGCCGAGATGGCGGAATTGGTAGACGCACACGACTCAAAATCGTGCGGAGTAATCCATGGGAGTTCGATTCTCCCTCTCGGCACATTTTTTCGATATAAAATTTAAATACAAAAAAGGAGGAGCACTGTGCCCCTCCGTGAAGATAATAAATTAGTGGTTCCGATCCAACTTGCAAATCACCCCATTGATTCGCTCTACCGTATCAGACAACAATGATACCGTCCGTCGTGATTCCCCAATATTGTTTTCCACAGCTTGCCTGAGCGAATAGATCAGATGAAGGGGCAGCTTCGGATACTGCGAGCACAGTTTTTCCAATTCGAGCAAACCCATCGCCGTGAAAGTGGAGCGTACTGCAATCTGACGTTTCATGGTTCTGAGGTTTTTTGGATACTTGTCTGACATGTTACATTTGGACTTATAGGTATACACCCAGCGATACAAACCCGTATTCGTGAGTACCAGTGTATCTCCGCCACGATAAGGACCTTCATCATCGGGATATATATCTCGGATGAAATAGACCGGACTCGATGGAGTGATGCCTGGAGCGAGCTCCAAAATATCATGAGGAGTAACGCGCTGGGACATTTTATTGTTCAACTCTGACTCATCAAGCGTTCTGAATTTGAGACTGATGCATGTCATAGAAACTCTCGCGTGACAAAATAGATCCCCCAATAGTTTCGCTTTGGTTTCCGCAGACAATCGACTGAAACCTACCAATTCAACACCCATAAGATAGGAGAACATCAAGTTCTGTTCGCGAACTAAAAGCTTACTTCCATTGCCTAATTCGGCAAGAAAAAAGCTTGGATCATTCAGAAGACCTTCCCAATTCCGCTCAACAGTTGCTCCATTTTTTTCTTTCTTTTTCATTGTTACTTGTACCTTTCAATGTTCGAAGTTTACCTAACCTAACCTTACCTCATATTTAAAAAAAGTAAATACCTGCTATAATCGCCTTATGTCAACCGATTCAAAACCCAAATTACTCGTAATTCTCGGACCCACAGCCGTTGGAAAAAGCGACCTTGCCGTACAGGTTGCGGAATGGGTATACGCAGGTGCGTCATCTACGAGCAATCCTCATAGGAGTATAGCCATGCAAAAAAATGGCAAAAACGCCGACGTCAGCAATTATTCAGCCGCCGAGATTATTTCTGCAGACTCACGTCAAGTGTACACAGGCCTCGACATTGGAACTGGAAAAATTACCTCCACCGAAATGCGTGGCATTCCACATCATCTCCTCGACGTCGCAGATCCACACGAACGCTTCACTGCTATACAATGGAAGCAGTTGGCCGAAAAAGCCATCGCTGACATCACTTCGCGCGGAAATCTTCCAATCATATGCGGTGGCACCGGATTCTATATTTCAACCCTCATCGACAATTTAGGATTTCCTGACGTTGAAGCAGACACCGAAGAACAAAAGAAACTTGAAGCAAAGTCTGTCGATGAATTATTCCTTGAATTAAAAAAAGTCGACCCAAATCGATCTTCAACTATTGATCCAAAAAACAAACGCCGCCTCGCTCGCGCCATCATCATTGCTCGCGCGCTTGGAGCTGTGCCACCTATTACAAAACCAACTGAAGCACCATATGACGTATGTATTATTGGCGTCAACTTACCAGATGAAAAGCTCAAAGAAAGAATTCACGCACGACTAATTCAACGCCTTGATGCAGGAATGATAGAAGAAGCACGCCGACTTAATACACCCGCTCCAGAGGGTGCAAATCTTTCATTCGAACGCATGGAGGAATTGGGGCTCGAATATAGATATCTTGCATATTTTTTGAAAAATAAACTGACACACGAAGAACTCATTGAACGACTTTCTACAAAAATTTGGCAATATGCAAAAAGACAGATGACTTGGTTCAAGCGCGACACACGAATTAAATGGTTCGCACCTGATCAGAGTAAAGAAATAAAGGAATTGGTGAAAGGTTTTCTTGGGTGTAAGTAATTGGAAAAATAAAATAATAAAATAAGCGGCAACCAGATGGTCGCCGCTTGTTGGATGATGATATTGATGGGGGTGTTGTCGCCGTCCGACATTCATTGGTGTGAACAACCTTTGAATGGGCACTCCTCTCAATCAGATTGCATGCATGTGGTGACAACTTCAGAACAACAGTCCGCTAGCAATGACAAGCCGCGTAACTCCTAAAGTAATCCATGCATTAAGCCTGATTCGCTGGGCGTCAGCGCAATATCAACGAATTTCTTCATGCTACTCCACTGGCAAGCATAGCATACCAACAGCATTTGTCAAGCATTTTGGGGATATGCTGTGGATTGCTTCTGTTAGTTATTTTCTGTTTATTTTCCTCAAATACTTCTTCCCTTTCAATTTCTCCGGCAAATAACTGTCCTCAACGCTTCCTGGCTTGTCCGGATATTTCTGATAACCTTTGTGGTACCCCAATTCTTTCAACAACTTCGTCGATGCATTTCGAATCTTTAGAGGAATAGGTAAATTCCCAGTTTTCCGCACATCATCAAGCGCTTCATTGTAGGCATCATATGCACTCCTATCCTTCGCCGCCAAAGCCAAATACGCCGTGCCGTGAGCTAAATTGATTCCAGCTTCTGGCAGACCGATCATTTCAACTGCTCGAAATATTTCATTCGCCACAACCAGCGCTGTCGGTTGCGCCAGACCGATATCTTCAGAAGCAAAAATTACCATCCGTCGTGCAATAAATTTTGGATCTTCACCACCTTGGATCATTCTGACCAAATAATAAATCGCCGCATCAGCATCCCCTGCTCGCAAACTTTTTATGTACGCCGAAATCGTATCATAATGCTCCTCCCCCTTTTTATCAAAACGAATGAACATGTGCTCAAAAGCGCTTTTGAGAGTCGCAATAGTCACTGTTCCATAAAAACGTTTGGTATTTTCCAGAGCCGTGATCGCAATTCGTGCATCACCATTCGCCAAGTTGATCAGCCACTCCAGCGCGTCTTTCGGAACCTTGATCTTGGTGCGCTCAATGATTTTTCTAATACCTTTTTCCGGCAAACTTTGCAGGACAAATACCCGACAGCGCGACAACAGAGCCGAAATAACTTCGAAACTCGGATTCTCCGTAGTCGCCCCGATCAGCGTCAGCTTGCCACTCTCAACAAATGGTAAAAGAAAATCCTGCTGAGCTTTGTTGAAACGATGAATCTCATCCAGAAATAACACTTTCGGTCTCTGGTCCATCAGCGTATCCGGTTCATTTATGATAGCCTTGATGTCATCCTTCCCCGCCGAAACCGCCGACAGTTCATATATCCGCGCATTCACCGCCTTGGCATAAATCCTGGCAATCGTCGTCTTCCCCGTCCCCGGCGGTCCCCATAGGATGAATGAGAATAAGTGCTTGCCCTCAATAGCCGTGCGCAATGGTTTCCCCCGCCCAACCAAATGTTCCTGACCAACGAAGTCTTTGAGTGTTGTTGGGCGGATTCGGGAGGCTAGGGGTTCCATGGGAATTTTTTACTTTTTTATTGAACGAATATAAACCAATAACATAGCCTGTATTGACTGATTCATGTTTCCAATAAATTTTCTTATATTTGCCATATCCTCTCCTGTAATAAGAGACCTGACATATTCATCGACTGCGGCATCTGAATAATAAAATCTTGTAAATTCCATCGTGTCGCCAAAAGAAAAATATGCTTTTTTATGCTGTACAAGCCCTTTACTCTCTTTAAAAAAACTTCTTACAAAGCCTCGTCTCAATTCCTCTGCTGAATGATCATAATGAAAAGACACATTTGACCTGATTCGTGCAATCTTCGAAATTATTGATGTAACATCTTGTTCAGGGTCAATAATATTAATCCAATCAACTCTGGTCTTGTTGTCGACTTTCTTTAGCAATACTCTGAAAGGTATACTATTAACGACATCTTTATTTTTTTCTGTAAATAATAAAAACTCAGCAACAACTGAAATTAGAAACTTGTTAGCTTGTGTCATTAGCCCACTATATTCACCCATATGGACAGTGACTTCATCTTTGTCAGGTAACCTATAGTTGTCTTCAATTATTTTTTGAAAGAAAATCAAACCTTTGAGATCATTATATATCATTCCAAGAATCAAAAAGAAGCTTTGGTATTTATCTTGATTGTCTTTATTTATAAGTAAATCAGGAGAAATATGTTCGAGTATGCCCGTAAATTCTTTTTTGTTCATTCAGATTAATTGATGAAATACTTACACTAATTTCGATTTACACCTCATACCCCACCTCGCCTGCCACTTGAACTTCATGGCCACCAGCTTCTCGAGCGGCACTCCATTAACGTAATTCTCGATGCCATAATCCTACTCCTTCTCCATATTTTGTCCACACCAGCCCTAGATTTAATCCTCTCTTTGAAGTAGACTATAGTCGTTCCCTTAATGGGGCTTTTAAGACCTAGGAAACTAGGCAGGATACGGTGGAGGCGAAAGCAAGCCAACCGTATCCTCAGTGAAAACCGCCTCTAGGCGGTTTTCTACTTTATAGCCCGTGCACCTTTCTAATTGCTTCTTTAATCTTAACTAAAAAAATCGTCCCGACATTCGGAGCATGTCTCAATCCAGACCTTCTATCACGAACTAGGTTTAGCCTATCCAAAGATACAACATTTATCATATCGCATTTAACCCACGACTTCTTGCCAGCTAAATGAATAAGGCAAAATTGAGAATCCATCTCCAGATGATACTCAAGAATTGTTGTCGGCACGGTAGTACTAATCGGAACTACCGCAAGAAGTTTGGAATTATGTCTATGTTTCGAAACAACGACAACGGGACGCTTCTTCACCATTTCAGGTGCAACAAAGCCCCTGTAGTCGCAATAAATGACTGACCCTGGTTTTGGCTGGAAAGTTAACAAAGTAAAATTCTTAATGATTTAACATTGGCAGAATTATACTCTACGCCAAAAACCTGCCGCTACGAATTACTGTTGAAAACAAGTGGATACTACTCCAATTTTTACCAAACAAAAAGCCCACATTCAAGTGAGCTTTTTGTCGCGTACGAAACGCTGGAATAATTATTAATTATTTTCCGCAGATTCGATAGCTTGGTATGTCGCAGCAGTGTTGCTGTAACGACCGGTATCGAGAACCGCTAGTGAACTAGCAGATTCTGAAGCGGTACATGCTTGACTAGACATTGCACAAGCAACTTCTACATAGATGTTGCTACCAAGATCAGTCATAGCTGGAACCCAAACTGCAGAACCATCGTTCAATGTGGCTGTCGAGACAGTACGAACGAGTTCGTAACGAGCTGGGTTATCACTGACTTTGCGAATAATGTTTATCGCCACTGTCTTTGGAGCATAGTTAAATGATGTCCAAGCGACATTCTGACGCTGTCCAAGTTCGACATTTCCGCCAACTGGGTTGACGAGTGAGAGCGAAGCTGGACTAGTAACGACAGCCTGCGAAGGTGTTTGCGAAGGCGTCGACTTTGGCGTAGTAACTGCGGCAATCACCAAAATGATCACTGCGACAGAGATAGAGCCAATAATGGTCTTTTTCATTGATTTTGTCATAAAAAATATGGTTATTTGCTAACGGAGCTATTATACCATATACAGTTTTATTGTCAAGTACCCAGACTTGAATTCTAACCTGAAACAAAACACACCCTCAATTTCGTAAGGATGTGTTTTGAATCATAACTTCTAGGACGTGAGTTAATTACCCTCGCGTTCCTTAAAGTCTATACTGACTCTTCTACTTAATTCAGCCGCGGATACTGGATTTTTTAGCTCTTCAAGACGGCCAGCAACCCACTCTTTCGGATCGACCTCTTCACCATTAACAATAAAGCCATTTTCGACTTTTTCTTGGGTAAGTTCATCACGAGAAAGCAAATCATTCTCGGCAATCAATGCTTTTGCTTCAGATATTTCTTTTACTCTATTAGGGGCACCTTCTATTGACATATTTATGATATTATGCTAATAATAAACTAGATCTCCTAGTAACATTATAGGAGAATTCAACAAAAAAAGAAAGTGGGGAGAAGTACTATGAAAAACAACTATGAATCAGCGGAGCCAATCCTGCTCACGGGTACACTGACTCGGAGGTCGCTTGAACGAGCAAGGGAAGAGATTGAAAGATGCTCGATATGTGGACAGCCAGTAGTGTTGGTCATCAACAGTGATGGCGGAACACTTGATGCAACACTCGAATTCATCTCGTGGATTGCAAACGAAAAAATAACTCGCCATCTGGCAATTTCGGTAAAAATCTATACTGCATCCTCGGCCGCAGCGATGATTGCTTTGGCTATCAGTGACAATCGTTCAATTGCTCGAGATGGAGAATTTCGTCTCCACGTTGGATCAATCACGATTGATTCAGCGGATATTGGAAAAAATTGGGTGATTGCGAATAGGTTTAGACGCCTACTCCACACATCCCGCGTCACTTTGTTCAAACTGCTAAGTGGCACGAGATTGCCAAGTGAGAAGCTCTCAACTCTCGACTCCCGAGGCAGATTGGACATCAAACCAGTTGAGTGCGTCGAGTACGGGATTTGCTCCGCAGTCTTTTGAACAACCTACTGAACAACCTACGGCGCTATTTCAACTCCACACAGAAGTCTGTGTGGAGCTTTTTATTGGGCATATTAGAAAAATACCCGCCCCATTGCGCCATATTTTAAAATCGTTATATAATTACCTTATGAAAACTATAGAATCACAACCAACCATCCAAGAACCTTTGCCTGAAAAATACGCTCGCATTCTCGACGGACCACCAATAAATGATTATACATTACGCCAAGTCCAGTTAGCTGTGGAAAGATTTGGTCTGGAACATCCTAGTGACACTTTGGATAAAAACACTCTGGAAGATACAATAATGGCGTGGTCTGACGTGAACTCCCCAACGCATTATTCGGAATTATGGAATAAATTCGTCAAGCACCCCGACTTCACAGAACATCCACGATTCCATGGTGATTATTCCCGAGTAACGCTCAAGGAGTTGGAATTATTCAAGAAGAATGATTGCAAGAATTTGCCAGAGTAGTATTCTGCTATTTGAAAAATACTACTAATCTACCACTTCGCATCAACCAACTTTACCACACTCCCTTCCTCGTCAACTTCAACTTTCGTTTTAACATCAATACCATCTCCTTTAAATGAACGATCTTCAATATGCGTTTTACCTACCGGTTTGCCATCCTTCAACTTTGGTTCAACCAGACCGGATCGCTGGAATTCCAGCTCTGTCTTTACCGCCGCCAACTCATGAGGTGTCAGAGGCTTAACATATTCTGGACCAACCTCTGAAGCTTCTTTATCTGATTCGGCAGTGAATCTTTTTATTTTGCCATTTTCAAGATCTTTGACTGTATAAATACCTCTTTTTCCATCCTCGGCAGTGCCAATCTTTTGAATTTCATACTGTTCTGCATTCGGATATTCACTCTTTGCGGCATGGAATGAATTGGTCTCTCCAGCCTGCCCTTCTTGCATGCCACCAAGATAACCCAAACCAACTACAGCAGCTAAGCCAGCATGTTTCTTAATGAAATGTGATACTGATCCTGACGGACTTTTTTCTTTCTTCGAAAAAGGAACCTCGGTCGATTGTTCAGGTACTTGTTCCGCTTCATTATATTGTGGAAATTGTTCCATATGTTGATTTATCCCTTCAATAATAAGAAATGTACAAGGATATAGTTATCTACTTCCTTCCAAACTTAATAAATATTGAACTTTTTGCCGAAGACCGAATGCACCTGTCAACAATTTTGGATCAGCTCCTTGTTGTACTCTTCCTATCAATTGTGTAAGTTCATCAAACGAATAGTGTTTTTGTGATCCTTGAATGCCATCATTTTCTTGAAGAATAGTATAAAGTGCTCTGAAATTTGGAGCCTCGGCAATAGACAATCTCAGTAATTTATCTTCGGCGCTTTCTGATTTATCTTCAACTGAGACCTCTGGATTAGGAATAGATTTTCCTATTTCTGACTCAAGTCCCATACCATCACGTGGCTGGACGAAACTAGGATCATTGAGGAGTTCTCTTTTAGTATTTTCTATAACCTGAAGAAAACCCGCACCTCCTATACTCTGAAATGGCTTAGTGTTTGTAGCTCCTTTCTTGTCAACAAGAAAACCATCAGCAGTAATTTCTCCAGTGTATTCTCTTTTGAACCATTCTTTGTCTTGTGTCCTTAAATAATCTAAAGCTTTCTGTTGTAATACTTTAGAAGCAACAGGGTCTTTCTCGAGTTGATCTGGGGTCATATTCTCGTATACTCTTGAACTATCTACACTTTCAATTGTTGGTGTACCTTCCATGATAATAAAATGATTAGTAAATAATTTATAATTCTATACTAATAATAATTCGAACTTTGAAAAATAACAACTACCCCTTCAACCCACTATACTTGCTTCTAACCTCCGCCTCAACTTCTACCCTCGGCTTTCCGAACTGGAGCGCCGACAACTCCTTCAACTTCTCTGCTTGCTCTGGATCACCCTTCTCTGGCGCCATGGTACGGATATTGAATGGTTTGACTGGGCGACCACCGGCGAGGAGGCGCATGTAGGCATTGTAATTATCCAGATTGGTGATGTCAGTTTGGGTGAAAACTGGGGTGAATTGTTTCTCCAAGAATTCAGCATCTTCGGTACCGACACGGAATACTGCCATCGAACCAACGTTGCCGAAAACGGCGTTCTTGATCTTGTCGTCAAGCTGACCGACGAACTGATGCGCAACTGTCAACGCCAAGCGATACTTGCGCGCTTCGGAAAGAATCGTGGAAATAGAGTCCGTAGTAATATTTTGGAACTCGTCGAGATATAGGAAAAAGTCAGGCATATCTTTGCCAAATGAATCGACACGCGAAAGTGCCGCCATCAGGATTTTGCCAACCAAGATGAGTCCGATCAAGTGTGAGTTTATATCACCGAGACGGCCTTTGGAGAGATTGACCAGCAAGATTTTGCGACCATCCATAATGTCGCGCATATTGAAAGATGATTTTTCTTGGGCAATGATAGGGCGCATGATCTCATTGGACAAGAAGACGTCGAACTTGGAAGTGATGTAAGGAACAATATTCGCCAATGATGCTTCCCCGCCGGCTTTCTCGGCAATTTCTTTCCAAAATTGGACTATCACCGGATTTTTACATTTTGCTAATTTCATATCACGAAACGCCTTGTTGGACATGACACGAGAAACTTCAAGTAAAGTAGAGCCACTATCTGGATCCTCAATAACCAACATCGTAGCGTTGCGGAAATATTGTTCGAACATTGGACCCATAGACTCGGGCACAGCACCGTATAATTTTTGGAAAATACTGAACATCTCATTGACCACGAATGTTTTCTGCTCGGGAAAACGGCGATCAAACTCCAGCATATTCAATGCCATCGGACGTTCGGTTGATGCTGGGTCAAAATAAACCACATCTTCAAAACGTTCTGGTGGAATATTTGCCAAAATATCCATAACATCAGAACCGTGTGGATCAATGAAGCAAACACCATTGCCAGCACGAATATCCTGAATAATCATATTCTTGAGCAAAGCCGTCTTTCCAGTACCAGTCTGACCTATGACGTAGAAATGGCGCATGCGGTCTTCTGGGGCTATATAGACCCGTGTTTCAGAGCCACGGTGGGCATTCACACCGAGCAATGTGCCATCTTTTGGCACATCTAGTGGCACTGGCGAAGTACCAGCTTTTGATTGTTTTAGTTGTGGTGCGGCGTGTCCAACCCTTGATGCTGGAAAATGAAAACAAGTTGTGATTTCTTCCAGATTAAGTGTCATAGCTTGGCGCTGATCGAAAGCACGCAATGAAAACTGTTCGAGCAAATCGGCTAGTTTATTTTTGGAATTCATCAGCCCACCAGTCTTGGCGTCCACTTTTTTCCACTGTATCCGATTGCCAAAACCATTCTCAAACTGATTGAAACTTGATTCCAGATCTCCGAGAATTCCAGATGCTTCATCTTCGGTTGCCGCTGAAGCCACAATGCGAATATTCACGGAAACAAAAGGACTCTTGAGTTTGCGAGTGAATTGTTCGATAGTGGCTTGATCAATAGCTTGAGCGCGCTTAACCTTGTCTTCTTTTTCTTTTTCAATTTTGTCCTGACTTTTGAACATACCAAGAACTTCTTTGACCATGGAGCCACCAATACTTTGATCGATCTCTTTTAGCGCATCAGGAATCTTTTCGCCTTTTCGCATTTTTTCCAATGATTTTTCTGAAGCTTTCATGTACGCGTCTTTTCGCGCTCCGACAATGATCTGTATGGAAGCACCCTCGCCATCGCGGTCAATTTTTGAAAAACTGTTCAATATGGAACCTAGTGGATCAACATCAAATTCTTCATAGGGCTTTAGTGGATATAGAAAATGTTTGGATAATGTGGCATACGAAGCGACTGATACGCCTGTAGCATTGAAAATATTATAATCATCTTTATGTTCATGAATATGAGCATTTGGAAAAATCGAAAGTATCTGTTTTTCAAATAATTCCTTACGCGCACTTGGAACGGATATGTAAAAGATAAATTCATCACTGCCATTGGCATTGGCAATCTCCATCGAGAACCATTCGGGATGTTTGGTGTCAGAGGAAATAGAAAGCATCCCAGCATAAAATTGTTCCATGCCAGAAATAAGTTCCACCAATTGCTTCTTCTTATCTTCTTCGGACGTATCAGGCAGACTGACTTCGAACAATGTCATGTGGAGCGGTGTCCAAAGTTCACTTTTATTTGTTAGATCAGAAATAGGATAACCAGCGGCAATAAATTGGATCAGAAAACGATGGAAATCATCCATCAGATGCGGGTTGCCAGTTTTTTCAACTACAGTCATAGCGTTGCGGATACCCTTCTCCTGCAATATGCCGATGAATTGTTCCAGTTGGCGATCGTGAGCTTCAGGAGACAACTCAAGTATAATTGCCTCAACCTCATGCCCAGGTATTTCGTATTGAGGGTGCAAAATTTCACTCGGCACGGTCGTGGCATATTGTTCCACAACCTCGGTCGCCGCCTGATGCGGAGTTATCTCCGCGTCATTCTCCCGTGATTCTTCAATGCGCAACTTTGCGGCTTCTCGCAGTCGCGAAAGTTCCTCTTGAGGACTACTAGATTTATCTCCTTCAAAGGACGAAGTGTTCATGGGTGTATTATAGCATTACTCACGTTCAAATTTCACCCGTGAATAGAGGGCATTCAATTGTTCGTCAAAATCAGCAGAATTTGATTGATATTCAAGTCGTTTGATCATTCGCTGTTCTGTTGACGGTCTCATAACCGTCTTTGTTGGATACGATATAAATCCGAGAACATCAATGCCTTTATTCCACATAGATATAGATATTTTGTCAGGATGAATGGATAGCTTGAGTCTTTGTTCCAGAAAAATAGCAAAGACTGGTAGGAGATTGGCGAGGAATTCGCATGAATCAGATATAACAATGATATCATCCGCATATCGGATGTAATAAAATAATTTCAATTTTCGTTTAACATATTGGTCAAATGGATTGAGATATACATTGGCGAATAATTGACTCGTTAAATTACCGAGCGGAATGCTTTTATTGGGGGATGTGGAAAAACTTTTTACATTGTCCTTGAGCAAATCGAGTAATCGTTCTTCTTCATTCGGCAACGCTTTAATGAGAAGTGACACCAAAATATCATGGTCAATCGAATGGAAATATTTTTTGACATCAATTTTCAAGATCCACACATCGCGAGTGTTGTTTCTTGAAATCTTCCAAGCAAAATCACGAAATCGTTTCATTGCCGCGTGTGTGCCTTTGAACTCCCTGGAAGAATATGAATCGTAAATCCATTTTTTATTGAATATAGGATACAGCACGCGAAATATGGCGTGATGAAGCAATCGATCTCTGACGCATGCTTTGTGAATCAAGCGGCGCTTCGGATCACATACCCAGAATGCCTCATAAGGACCGTGCCTATACCGACCACACGTTAAATCATAGTGTAATGTAAACATACTTTCTTCGGCATCAACGGAAAATTCTTTCACGTCATCGCGATTGCGTTTGTCTTTTTGGAATTCACGCCAGGCGCAAAAAATATTTGGAAGTGATATAATCTCTTCAAACAAACTATTATGTCCCCCCCCCCCAACGAAATTTTCGGATCCAAAAGTAAATTTTCCTTGCTTCATAGTTGGAGTGAATTATACATTGCAATACACACGTCACTCAAGCAATTTCCCAAGCGTGATTCATATGGTATCGGTTCGCGCATAGAACAAACCGCACTAAATATGCTCGAGTATCTTCTCTTGGCCAGCAAGAAGAAAGGTAGTTCAAGAATTTTAATACTGGAAAAACTTGATAGAGATTTAGTGCAAGAAAAGATCCTTGTCAGACTAGCAAATCGAATAAAAGCTATGTCGGACGGACAATATATAGATATAGAAAAAAGAATCATTGAAATGGGTAAAATGACTGGTGGTTGGATCAAATCAGAGAGATGTGAACTTGAAAATAAATCAACAACAAAAGAGAAGCCCTGAGACTTCTCTTTTGAAATCACTTCGGAGAAAGCGCACCCGATAATCGAATTCGAGTTCCTCGGTTCGTTCCTGTTGACGTTACCGCCGTCATCATCGAAGTTACCGGCATACACGAAATTGCCATCGGAGTTGCGCATATGCGAAACCCTATTCCATGTCACACGTGCTTCGTTCCGTCGCAAAGACAGAGAGGTTACACGCGCTCATTTCTTATTAAATATTTCGCAAGCAGTGATTATGTGGCGACTGTTGCCAATAAGCAACAATACATTAGCCGACATTAATTGTACCACAACGACCAAACGCCACACTTTCTAGACGAAAGTGTGGCGTAACAAAACATCAATACACAATATTCAAAGTTTATCTGCGGAGAAGGCGCACCCGAGAAACGAAGACGAGTCCCTCGGCGCGTCCCTGTAGACGTCACCGCCGACATCAACGAAGAAACCGGCATACACGAAATTGCCAACGGAGAAGCGCGACTTTGTCCATGAATACTTATCTGGAAGTAATTTTTCACCATTAACTCGTTCAATCAAAGCCGTACGATAGAACCACTCAATAAATGATTCACGGAACATCTGAGTTAGTTTCAATGATTCCAGAGTATCTGCGGCTGATTTCCATTCAGTTTCGTCTGAAGAAACTACGTTTTTTTGAAGTTCAGAAAATTTACTCACATCGCCCTTTAGATTTTTCCATTCAGCGAGAGCATCACGGACTTCTGGCGGTATCTTACTTATGTCACTATATAATCCTTTAACATAATCAGCTAACAATTCGGTTTGTTCAAGATAGTTTTTACTTGTGGAATTAGGTATTAGTTCTTTTGAAACAAGTTTCCAGCGAAGTTTTGACGATTCCTGAGTAAAGAATTTCTCATTTTTATACCAATCAGTATTATGAAGAAGTTTTGTGCCATCTTTTTTCTTATTCTGTAAATTCTCGTCAAGAAATTTACCATTAACTTTAATGCTAGCAACCCCAAACTGAAAGACATCCGCATATAAAATAAGTTGGTGAGTATCTTTAAACTTTTCGAGTATTTCTCTCGAGAAAGGAATAGGTGGAATTTCTCCTTCAATCACTTGGTCAAATCCAATCTTAATTGCTTCTGGTCCAAAGAAATTCACACCCATGATCTCTTTGGCTTCTGTACGAGAAAGCCCTTCATGTGGCAAAGATGCCTCAAAAGTTTTCAAGCTTTGATCCATTTCATCTTTCATCTTCGTAGCTTCTGCCATATCACCCGTTTGTGCTGATTTTCCCAATAAGATCCTGAATTCATCAGCCTTCTTCATCGAAGTTCTTATACCTTCCTCAACTAGAGCTACCAATGCTGGAATAACCGGTTTGTGATTTTCAATTCTGTCTTTGATTTTTGCCAATCGAACAGCATACTGTTCCTCAAATTGTTCCAATTCTCCCAACCTTTCCGCCATGGCAATTTCCGGACTTATTACTTCCGTCGATGTCCCCGCCTTCCGATACTCCGGCCACTTTGTTCTATCTGGCCCTTTACCGAAAACGGTATCCACAACTTGTCGTGGACCGAGAAATTCAATCCTTGGCGCTGGATTTTCTGGAGCACGCACTTTGAAAGCAGAAACGATGCCTTTAGATCCGTAATCAGGATTCTGTTCCCATGTGCTTCCTTGGAAAAATCCGTATTGATCTTTGAATACTTGATAGAGATAAGCCTTGTCAGAGAGTTTGGTCGGCTGGTTGATGAATTCCGTGAAAACATAATAATCAAGTTCATTTCTGTATCCGTCGTTCTGCCAAGCAGTTATGATCCTGTCTATGCCACGGATTGAAAGCACGCCTTCTTTCAAGCGGTATTCAAAAGCCTTGGTCCCACCGCCCTGACGGAAGAATTGCGAATTATCAACGGATCCGCCGGAGAAGTTTTCTTCTGTGGCGCGAGCGGCTTTGGCTAGATTCCAGAGCTTGCGTAATTCTCCTCCGGGAATCTCCACATTGCCGTTCTTGTCCATGACTCGCGAAACCATCAGTTCAAACAACTCATTTTTGTTGCCCTTCTCGTCGCCGACGCTCGCCTCATCTAATGTTCCGACTTTGACTTGCGGCAGATAATCATGCTTGACTAGATGCAGACGTGATAGAAAAGCGGGATCAAGATCTTGCCGCGCGACATAACGATCTGTACCGCCTTCGTTGATATTACCAGTCAGAATAAATCCGAATCCATCCTTGATCGTTACTTCAGTTCCGCTGTTCTGCTGTATCCTGACGACATCACCGACCTTCCTTGTCAAAAGATGGTTGAGACTTATGAGCACATCATGCGGAATGGCATTGACTTCGTCTAGGATAATCGGTCGTCCTTCCTCCATGGCCTGATACACCTGTCCCATGAAATAGTCCGAAACCGTGCCACTTCTATATTCGTAAGCCAAGCGTTCCTGCAGACCCGACTTGATCAAATCAAACTGCCGATCGGCCTCTTTTTCCGGAGCTTCAGGATTTTCGCTTCTCCACCTGTCCATCTCATCATTGACCGTTTTCATGTAAGCTTTGCGGCGATCTTCCGATTCGTCCGGATCAACTTCGCGCATACTCAAAACTTGGTGGCCGTAAAGTTCTGCTGGTGATGTGTGTTTGGAGCCGGATATAATCAATGCTTCTTTTCCGATATATTTTCTGGCTACATGAAAAGCTAATTCAGTCTTTCCAGAACCAAGATGACCATGAATGAATACCGGCTGGCCAGCTCTGACATGCTTCACGATCTCTTCCGCCTGCTGGCGCACATAATCCGTCTCCACGATTTTTCCCGATTCTAATTCATCTTTGTACCCTTTTAATTCTTTCAGGTTTAATCCGTACCATGCTTCGGGTGATGATTTTTTGAGAGTTTCATCCGCCACATCAAGAGCGCGTTCTTTTTCCGTTGCTTTAGTGAGTAATTTTCGTTCGGTAGAGACTGGCTGGCCAGCGTCTTGCTTGTCAATCATTTTTTTGATAATCCCAGTTTCATATTCCACCACTCGATCTTGCTCTCTCTCCAAAGCGGCCTCGGTCTTCATTGCTCGTGATAGATTCTTCCATCGTAAAGATGCTAGAGCTTTCTCTGGGGAGTCTTCATCACCCATCAATTTTTCATAAGCTTCGTCATGCGCGACTTTTTCTACTCGGATGCTGTCCGCATCTTCATCACCAAACGGTTTAATGCCAAGTTCAGATAAGATCTTATCATCAGAATTATCTCCTTCGGGAATTGATACTGATCCAATATTTTCTGTACCCAATGCAACGGATTTCCTTTTTAAGACTTCAGCCTTGTTTACATTTTCTTCTGCCTGATTCCATTCTTTATCAGTCAAGGGAAGTCCCTCCGTTACCACTTCTGCGACAAACTTTCCCGAAAGTGGATCATCGGGCTTGGTGTCATTGGTAATGCGGATTTTATATGGTTTACCTGGTTCTATATCAGATCCTTGCGAAAGTTCTATTGATTTCCTATCTGGGCTACTAGATTTAAAGCCGATAACCTTACCTTTCTTGTCTCTAATCTCCTTAAATATGATGTTTTCGAGAAATTTCTCTTTACTAGCGACTGATTCTGCTTTTTCCTGAATACCAAAATTTGGCATATTTTCTGGTGTTTTCATTGTATTAAAATATCGTTATTTAGAGCCATATTTAATGTTTTTACTATATTATTTCTTACACGGACTTGACAAATAAAGCGTAATTTGCTATAATTGTTGCAGAAAAGTTGGAAGTAATTCCAACAAAAGTTCATTCAAAAAAAGGTGTGTGATAGTGTCTGCGCTAAGTGAGATTATGGAGACACTACGTCTCACATGATACCATGCAAGTATTGGTTAGCCAAACCATATAACTTAGCGCTACCGCCGATCGTAAAGCCTAGCCATGGCCACGCGAAAAGCAACTTGCTTTAATATCCCCATTAAAAATGATGGGGATTTTTCTTTTTCAAATTGACACATCTCCGAGATATTCTTTCAATGATTTGGTAATCGCTGGAATAAGCGCGGAAATATTCACACCTACGCTTTCACCACAAGCTTTCTCTCTGCCACGATTCCAAACAGCGTCAAAAGTATTCTTTTCATCAGTACCCACTCGACCGATTTGAAATGCTCGGGCGATAATGCCTTTTTCGATGAGTTTATCTACTGCTTCCTTGGCAGAATCCCAATCACTTGATCCTCCATCGGTAATCTCAAAGATGATATCCATAATCTTCCCAGATTTTATCTTTTCCTCGTCATCTGGAGTAAGAGAATCCAAAATGTCCGTAAGAGCGACATTATCATAGGTGCCTCCGTTGGGATTTTGCATGTGCGAAAAAATGGATACCATTTCAATGTTCTCTTTGTCATCAAATGCTTTTATCTTCTCCGCCGCGTTGCTGAAAATCCAACCCTCGGTCTCGGCTTGAAGTTTTGATTTTGTTTCAGCACGAGTAGCGTTCAAGTATGTTTGAAACTCATCCAAAGAGGCGAAAATTAGCGTCATGGTTTGTTGTAGAACCCTTAATTTCTCTTCACCCATCGAACCTGACATATCGCCGACGATACGCACGCGGATGAGTTCCGGTTTCTGGGTTACCACCTCTTTATCTTCTATTTTCCTGAATATTTTCGCTTGCTCAAATTTACCTTCTTGGATGCTTCCCCAGTCTTCAATCGTTTTCTGGACATCAAGCTCGTCCCCTGTCTTGAAATGACCTGCCATGCCACGGACTGTTTCCCGTGATGTACCAAAGATGATGTGTCGCCATAATGCCGAAAGTTCATCAAGGTATGGGGCAATCTCCGTCTGGACTTGCCTGAATCTGGCAAGATTTTCAAGCAACTGTGTTTTTGAGTATTCCCTAGATTCATTTTTTTCTGCCCATTGCTCATCCTGTTTTCTCTGCACTTCTAACGCCTTTTCTTCAGATGTTTTTTGGTCTTCAGTTTTACTTTTTTCCTCTTCTTGCCGCGTAATATCTTCCTCCTTCTTTTTTACGGTTTCTCTTTGTTCTTGAACCTCTTTGAATTTATCGAAAATTTCTTTTATTGCTTCCGGTGGCAGTTGATCCATACTGTTCTCTTTCCAATCCTTGATCTCTTTTTCAAACGGAGTAGTTTGCTGATCTTGATTTTCATTTCCTTGTGACTCTTGACTTTCAGAAGTATCATCACTACCTTGTCCACCCGATGACTGTTTTTCTGGCGGTTTCCACTCTGGTTTCCAATCGTCTATGTCTTTTGCCAGCAGTTCCTTGAAGATCGGCTCAAGAGTTCTTTTCAGAATGGCATATCTCTCGCCAGCCTTGGTGTCTCTACCTGTTCGAGGTTTGATGAATGTAACTATCAATTCTTTGGCAGTGTATTCTTTCCCACCCAGTTTTATTTTCCTACCAAGCGCTTCTTCCACATCGGATGAGACGATGCATTCTTCGTCCGATACATTATCATCCCTCAAAAGCTTATTGATAAATTGACGATGTCGTGATTCTCCTTTTGAATAATCAAAACCAGGAAACAGTTTTTCTTTGTAAAGTAATTCTATTTCTTTGCCGCCTTCGGTTCCTCGCTCAAATGACGCAGCTTTGCGCGAAACCGAGTTGTTGACCCAAATATCATCTAGAACATTATAAAATGAATGATGGATGCCATACGCTGACTGAGCCAAAACATTGAACGAACCCATTTCCGGACGATCAGGATTGACTGGCTTTGTTTGCTTCAATGAGTCAAGAAATGCCTTTTGCCGTGGATCAGTCTGATCGAGTACCGCCTCCCATTTGCGAAGCATAATATCACCGGTTTTCCTAGCTTGTTCAGAGATATAATCAAAATTTTTCATCAACCTTTCGGGATCGTTCTTAAAATCCTCAAAGTGGGCTATTTCATGCATGCATGCCCAGATAATCTGCCGTTCGGAAAATCCTTTTTTATAGAACCAGTCCGTTGCCAAATTAACTTCACCTTTTTGAAAATCAAAATAAAATTTATCGCTTAACTTGAAACGGATGGAAGTATCACCAGAAAAACTAGCCAGAAATCCAGTTCTGGAATATCTATCAAGAAAAGCTTGCGCGCGTTCACGATAAGATTCAATATCTATTTCAGATTCTGGTTTTTGTGCATCCGTAACTACTACTTCAGTAGTAGAGGCCACTTTTAGTATTTCCACTGGTTCATTAATCAGTTTATCTCCTTCAAAGGACGGAGTGTTCATGGGTATAGTATAGCATTACTCACGTTCAAATTTCATCCAAAGGTAAAGGTCTCTAATGCTTATTTCTGTTTATCCATGAACTCAATATAATACCTAGAAAAATCCCTAAAAATTGGAGGTGCTTCTTTCACATACTTATACACATCTTCTAGTTTAACTTTGTCATAATCATGAACCATTAGATTTCTGAACTTAGCCATTTCAATATTTTTCACTGAAAAATCTTTTGGTATGATATTTTCTTCGCCGAGCATTTTGATAACTTCTTTATACTCTCGTGCCGTTTTTTTGGTAAAACGAGACAATAGATGTTGTCCAACATCTAAAATAATCGTAGCCCCCAACAGTAAATTGAGCAGACCCACATTATTTATATGATAATCTTTAATAAAATCCTTCTCTTTTGCACCACCAATTTCTTCCAGGATTTTAATAATTTCCCTTAAACGGACTAACTTATCTTCAATTGTATCTTTTTCGTATGGTGACATGGTAAATATTTAATATTACACAACTATTGCCACACCAAGTTCCTCTCGTAATATAGAAGATGCAATTTTTCGTAGATATTTGGTATCTTCATATTCACGGACGATTGCACGCTCCACTTCAAAACGAGTATTGTCATCGTTAGAAAACAGTAATTCTCCGCTAAAAACTGCATTATATTTTATAAGCGGACCTGAAACTTTTTGTACATTAATTATATCAGCAGTATTTGTCCCACACAAATCAGATATTTCACTTGCTATTTTGAACCTACAATCAGAATCATTTTCGTTTGATTCGTTCTTGAAAATAACACCAATATCTATATCAGAATGTGGTCCCATATTTCCTTTTACTGCCGAGCCGAAAAGATACGCCACGGAAACATCGTGCTTTTCTAAAATTTCTTTAATTTTGTTTCTGTCTATAGTCATAACAGATACATTGTACAACAGAATAGTCATGTGTACAAGTTTTTTGCGGGCGATGGAGGAGTCGAACCCCCGATAAACCTTTTGGAGAGGTTTGTGATACCGCTTCACCAATCGCCCATAAGCTTCGTGCACTTAGGTACTAAATATAAAGGTTAATGTACTTTTTAGCAAACGATAATAAGACTCGAGCAATATGAGCATCTCCATTCCCTAGCATCAATTTTCTGAATCGTTTTCACTTCTTAATTATACCAAACAAAAAAGAGTCAACCTACGACTCTTTACTGTAAATAAATATTAGATAAGAATCCTACTTCTTGGCCTCCTTGAAAACCACGTGTTTGCGCAGTTTGGCGCTGTATTTCTTGAGTTCAATCTTGCGCTCAACCAGCTTCTTATTCTTGCGGGACCAATAAGTCTCGCCAGTTGATTTGTTTTTGAGTTGTATAAGTTGGGTCTGTTTTGCCATGGGAGTAAAAAGCTTGTAAAAAATGTAAAATCTCGTGTCGCGGTACTATAGCATATAAAAAAAAGTCCCGCAACGCTTGCGCGCTGCGGGACACTGAGAATTTTCGGCGAGGGTCGGACTAGCCCTTGCCGCCGAGTTCTGACCAATCATGGAGGCCTTTGAACACAGTGCGGATATGGTACGTGCCAGCAGGAAGACTGAGGCCGATTTGGCCCTGGTCCGTAATGCCGACCTCGTATTCCTTGTAGAGCTCAAGACCATTCGCATTTCCGTAGATAATTATCGGGATAACGAAGGCTTGAGTCGGTCGGGCTTTCTCCGTCGAGTTCCAGATGGGCACCTCGAGGGAAAAGTAATCCTTGACCGCCGCATTGAACTCCTGCTCAACGAGCGGCATCTGACCATAGACCAATCCGTTGTATTTGTAGAACGAGAGTTGGTCTCCCACATCAATCACAGGTTTCGCCGGACTCTTGAGAGGTAGAATGGCGCCGGAGCGCATCTTTCCCAAAAGAGCGAAGACGTGCTTGCCTTCAACTTTATTTCCGCCCTTCAGATTCCATCCAGTCACTTCCCCATTGTAGTCGGCGACGGCCAAAATGCCGTTTTCCAACATTCGATCCTGCACAATGGTGAGGCAACCTTCGGAATCTCCATAGACCGAAAGTTGTTCCGGTATGAAGCCGTCCTCGGGAATCCACATCGCCATATTGATACAGTTCGGAAACCGAACAGCTATCGTGTTATTAATGGAGACGTAGGGTTCGAACTTGCCAGCCACCAGACTTCCATCCGGCAACGTGTTTACATTCAGATACCCCCACCCATGAAGTGCCGTACGGCCATCCAGAGTGTAGGACGTGACCTCGACACGAACGTCATACCACCCGTTGGGTGTAAGGATGACATCGGGATTAAAGGGCACGTTGGCGAGTGCGTCACTAAACTCCTTGAAGGAGCCACGGTGCACATACCCAAGGTTCACCAATGACTGCAGGTCGAAGTACCGGTTATCCGGCGCAACAACCGACGAGCCCGAGAGGCCCAGCGTCGCATGATCGGTTTTGATCGTGAGGAAGTCGGCAATCGCTTGCCGGCCACGCACGATCGTTTCGATCGGCACGATGGGTGCCGTGGCAATGTCCGATTTTTCCTGGGCGACGATGATGTCGGCGCCGAGGAAAATGAGGCAAGTCACGATGAGGAGACGGGAGGTGTTCAGAATATTGCTTTTCATAACTATTTTTTGTTTGTACTGCGTTTTCTGGATTTGGTTTTTCTTACTGCTGGATTGTTGTTTTGTTTGGGGACGTCTGCGACTGAGCTGCTACCGATAGTACAGGATGTACCCGAAACGACACCTTCTTGACGCCATTACTGACGGCTTGAACGATGATCGTATTGGTTTCCGCCAGAACAACAGGTTCCGACGAAATCTCGACAACATTAGTCACAAACACATCGTGCCGTTCGACTTGAACAGCAGTTTCCACCGACGGTTGTTTTTGAGGTTGGCGCGTCAACTTGTCGAACACCATCCAGGCAATGACGCCAGTGAAAGTTGCCCAAAAGAGACGCTCAAACGGAATTTTTTTCATAACTTTTCCTTTCCAACTTCCAACAACCACAAACTTCAAGCACCAGGCTAGAAGGTTTGTTTAACTGAATATGTGGCTGTCAAAGTACTGAAAACTAAAAAACCGTGCTGTCTAGCCTCGGTTTAGTTCGTCAACAAGCATAGCACAAGTACATCTTTGTGTCAAGCTACTGGAGTGCCACAAAAAGAGTACAATAGGGTTATGCAAAGACTACTCACCCGCCTTGCCCGCCTCCGATTCCCCTATGAACCGCTGATTACGGTCAAGATTTCGCGTGAACGGTTGATTCAAAATCTCCATGAATTTATGAAGATGGCACCCAAAGGCACCATTGCTCCAGTGCTGAAAAGTAATGCTTACGGACATGGACTTATTGAGGTTGCACGCATTATTGAAGCGGAAAGAAGATCCGATGGCAGAGCCAAGAAAGATCGTATTCCCTTTTTGATCGTCGATTCCTTTTTTGAAGCAGTCGCATTGCGTGCCGCACGTATACGAACACCGCTTCTTGTCATCGGCTATACCAGACCAGAAACAATCGCCCGATCACGATTGCGAGATGTCTCATTCACGATCACGTCAATCGAGACCCTTAGACATATTGCAAATTATCAGTCTTCAATTTTCGACTTTGGATCACGCCGGATTTATATTCATCTCAAAATCGACACTGGCATGCACCGCCAAGGAGTGACCCCGAATGAACTTGCTGAGGTCTCTAAAATTTTGGACATAAATTCATCAATTGTTCTCAAAGGTATATGTTCACATTTTTCTGACGCAGACAATCCAGATCCATCATTCACAGAATCGCAAATGCATATTTGGAATAAAATCGTGCATGAAATGCATGGACAATATGCTTCAATTGAACATATTCACATCAGCAACACTGACGGTCACCGCTATGTTTCCGAAAGTCATGCCAATCTTTCACGACTAGGTCTTGGACTTTATGGTTTGAGTGATGGCATTTCATTCTCGCCAACGCTCGACATCAAACCAGTCATGAGTATCGAAACGATCATTACAGGGATCAAAAAAATCCAGAGGGATGATACTGTCGGATATGGCAACACTTTCAAAGCGGAAAAAGAAATGACCATCGCCACGATCCCAGTCGGATATTATGAATGTATGGACAGACGACTCTCAAACAATGGAGCCGTGTCAGTCAGCGCTGATCACGCGCCCTGCCCTATCGTCGGTCGCGTCAGCATGAATATCACCACGATTGACGTCTCACATATACCCAATGCGTCAATCGGCATGCCAGTGACGGTCATCAGTAACAATGCCCCAGAAGAAAACTCGATTGCGAACATGGCGAAAAGATGCGGAACAATAACGTACGAGATTGCTGTGCACGTGAATGGTCAGTTGAAGAGAGTGGTGACCAGTTAAAAATAGTTAAATTATTTTGTGCGCCGTGCTGGACTCGAACCAGCGATGCCCATTGGGCCGTGGATTTACAGTCCACTGCAATAGCCGCTATGCGAACGGCGCGTTATTCACACCAAAGAACCTTTGGAGATTCTAGCGGTTTTTTTGATTTCTAACAAGGGCGTGTATTTTTCAACCCTACTTCTGCCCCACCATGTTTGGCATAACGATCGGACTCTCGCCTTTGCTGTGCCCTGATGAAGCGTTCCGCGAAGTAGGATGTTTTTTCTTAACTTCAAAAGTAAATGTTGGAATTGTCACCGCTTCTTCTGTCGAAACGCCCTGATGACTGCCTTTTCCAGCTATAACTGGCTTCACACCAACTTCGATCGTACCACCTTTGGCAACTTCTTGAGCAATGAGTAAGTTTGCGACTGGCGTCAGAATCTTGTTTTGAATAAGACGCTTTAGCGGACGTGCACCATATTGCGGATTGTAACCTTCTTTGGCGAGATAATCAAAAACTTGCGCCGAGAGCACTAAATTGATTTTCTTGTCTTCCAAACGCTTGACTACTTGATCTACTTGAATCTTCACAATTTCGCGAATCGCTTCTGGTGACAAAATGTCAAAGATAATCGTATCATCGACACGATTCAAAAATTCTGGACGGAAATAATCCTTGAGCGAAGCTGTGATCTTATTTTTTGCATCAACGTAATTTTCTTTATCGCGATTGCCGCTCTCGCGTGCGAAACCGAGTTTCTCCATGCGTTCTATGTGTTGAGCACCAATATTGGAAGTCATGATAATAACCGTGTTGCGGAAATTGACGATGCGACCCTTGGAGTCAGTCAGGCGTCCATTATCCAAAACTTGCAGAAGTACGTTGAACACTTCTGGGTGAGCTTTTTCAATCTCATCAAATAGAATCACGGCGTACGGACGATGACGAACAGTCTCTGTCAAACCGCCGGATTCGTCATGACCGACATAGCCTGGAGGCGCGCCGATCAGTTTGGAAACAGAATGTTTTTCCATGAATTCTGACATATCAACACGAATGAGCGACTTGTCGTCATTGAAAAGAAATTCCGCCACAGCCTTGGTGAGCTCGGTTTTACCCACGCCAGTTGGTCCAAGAAATATGAATGAACCAATCGGACGGTTCGGATCGGCGATACCGGCGCGAGAACGACGAACTGTATCGGAAATTTTCGTAACAGCTTCATCTTGACCAACAATGCGTTTCTTGAGTTCATCTTCCATGCGTGTCAGTTTTGAAGCTTCAGATTCTAACATGCGCGAAACTGGTATGCCGGTCCAACGAGCAACCACGCCAGCGATATCTTCGGCATTGATTTCTTCTTTGAGAATCCGACGAGATGACTGGAGTTTCTGAAGACGTTTGGTCTTTTGAACAAGGTCCTTTTCAAGTCCTGGAATAGTGCCATAGCGGATTTCTGCGGCTTTGGCGAGGTCTGCTCGAGCTTCTGCCATTTCTCCTTCAACACGCAAAGCATCAAGCTCTTTCTTTATGCGTTTAATATCAGTAATGGTTTCTTTTTCATTTGTCCACTTGAGTTCAAGTTCTGAAGTACTCTCTTTGAGGTCAGCGATTTCTTTCTCAATCTTTGCCGTACGCGCCTTTGCTTCTTTATTTGTTTCTTTTTTCAGGGCTTCACGTTCAATTTCAAAACGCATAATTTTACGACGAGTTTCTTCTAGGGCTGGCGGCATATTTTCCAAAGAAATACGTAATGAAGAAGCGGCCTCATCTATAAGGTCAACGACTTTGTCAGGCAAGAATCGATCGGTGATATAGCGACTAGCCAGATTGACCGCGGCGACGATGGCGTCATCAGTGATACGCACGCCATGGAATAATTCATATTTTTCTTTGAGACCACGGAGAATAGCGATAGCGTCTTCGGTTGACGGCTCATTGACGAATACCGGCTGGAAACGGCGAGTCAACGCTGGATCTCTTTCAATATATTTTTGATATTCCTTTATGGTAGTGGCACCGATAGCGCGAAGTTCACCACGAGCAAGGGCTGGTTTGAGCATATTTGAAGCATCCATGGAACCTTCAGAAGCACCAGCGCCAACGAGGGTGTGGATTTCATCAATAAAGAGAATGACTTTGCCGTCGGACTTTTCTACTTCTTTCAAAATATTTTTCAAACGCTCTTCAAATTCACCACGATATTTCGTACCTGCGATGAGCGAGCCGAGGTCGAGTGAAATCAGTTCCTTGTCCTTCAAAGATTCCGGAATATCACCTTGTGCCATGCGCAAAGCTAGACCTTCAACGATAGCGGTTTTCCCCACACCGGCTTCACCTATAAGGATAGGATTGTTTTTGGTACGACGAGATAGAATCTGAATAATGCGCATGATCTCATTGTCACGACCGATGACAGGGTCTAGTTTGTTTTCCTTGGCGAGTTTGGTGAGTGAACGAGCATATTTGTAGAGAGTACGGAATTTCTTTGGTTCTGTATCTTTGATGTTCGGATTTTTCTTTAACTCTTCAATAATCTTTGTGACAGCATCACGTTCGATTTTGAAACGAGCGAGGACATCGCGTGCAATGCAAGGTATGTCAAAAATGGAGAGGAATATGTGCTCGGTTGAAATAAACTCATCTTTGAGCGCGGTAGCGACACGAACGGAATTGTCGAGAATCTGGGCGAGATCCGGAGTGAGGTAAATCTGATATGACGGAGAAAGGACGTTGGATCCTTCTGGCGACTCAATGTGTTCCAAAATAATATCAGTCAACATTGGAGTATCTACTTCCATTTTGTCTAAAATAGAGCTAACCATGCTCTCTTCCTGGAGAATGAGGGCGCACAAAAGATGTACTGGATTGACGTGATTTTGTCCACGTTCTATGGCGAGTTCGTGTGCCCTACGCAAGGCTTCTCGGGCTTTTGTGGTAAGTTTGTTGATTGGAGGCATGTTGATATAGTACTATGAAAATGGGGTCGGAGTCAACAATTTATACTCGCTTCAGACAGGTCCTCGGCAATCAAAATAGGTGCCATGGAGTTTGTTTAATCACACCACCAAAGACTTATTGCACCTTTGGAATCGCGCCTTTGAGTTGAGTAATAGGATAAAATGTTGCGGTATCGGAACCTTTTGAAACTGTCTGCGTATTTATGCCGATGACTTCCCCATCAAGATTGAATAGCGGACTACCAAGAGTCGTCTTGGATCCAGAATTGGATACGGAAATACTGGTATCAATCAGAGCTGGTTGTGAACCATCGGGATTTATATTATCAAGAAGTGTTCGCGAAACAATACCTTGAGCGAGGACTAGCGAACTAGTAGATTCTCCATTATGTGAAGCTGTACCAGACAACGTCAATATTGTCTGACCGAGTTTGGGTGAGCGTGCAAAAGAAATTGGAGTGAACGTGCTCGAAGCTGTGACATTTGGCGCAAGAAATACAATATCGCCGTTTATTTGGGACTGAATGGTTGTCATTATAGAATGCGACCCATCTGCAAATACCGCTTCAAAACCTGTAAGCTGTGCAAGTGTTGATTTGTCAGCAATAATAATTCCATTTTTTGAAATGACAAGTCCGAGACCAACAATGGTGTCTGAACCAATACTACGCAACTTCACAACACTCTTGGAAACCTGCGCGACTGCGTTGGTAATTCTATCTTCGGCATTAATAACTGGTGACGTTGCGTCATTTACCGAAGCATTTTGTGGAGCTACGATTCTCTCAACAACTTGATTGATAGTTTGTACAACTCCTTTGGGTGCCTGGTTCATTAGGGATACAGTGAATATGCCCGTGGCGAGTGATGTCACGAATGAGACAAGGAGAGCGACTAGAATAAGTTGGTGTTTGGAGAGGTCTTCCATAATGCAAGTCTACATGGAAAAATAGAAAATTGGAAGTAATTTGGTTGGTTTGAAATGTTTTAAACTCTACAGCATCACCATCTTCATTACTCCTTTATGGTTTCCTACTTCGCGACCTTCACTGCATCCTCAAATTGAATAGAGAGTAATTTTGAAGCGCCATCAGAACCCATAGTTACACCGTACAATACCCCAGCACGCGACATGGTCTCGCGATTGTGAGTAATTAAAATTAACTGCGAATGCTTTGATAGACTCTCAATCATATCTCCATATTTCTTGGAATTGGCTTCATCGAGTGCGGCGTCAGTTTCGTCAAGGATAATGAATGGTGGCGGATTGACTTGAGAAATGGCAAATAGAAGCGCGATGGAAGTTAGCGCGCGTTCGCCGCCAGATAGCATCATCAGACCTTTGACTTTTTTACGAGGCAGACTGACGTTTACCTCGAGACCTTCAGGACCTTCCTTGTCCTCCGTAGCTTCAGCGAAGGAGGATTCACCAATTCGTGAATCGTCCATCGTACCTCGTTCCATACTTCGCTCATCTCCTCCCAACGCTTCACTCAAATCTTCCATATCACTCTTCCTGCGACGCTTTGCTTCTCTGACAACTGACAATTCTGCTTTGCCGCCACCAAACATTAATGCGAAGAATTTTTGGAACTCGGTGTTTATTTTCAAAATACCGCTTTTAAATTCATAATCAATCCGCACATCAAGATCGGCAATGAGTGCCAACAACTCTTTTTTTGCTTTTTCCAAATCTTCAAGTTCACGCGCCAAGAATGCATCACGCTCTTCGGTTTCTCTGTACTCCTTCATTACTTCCGCTCCACCAGCCGCGCCAGAATCTTCAAGACGAATTTTGATTTTCTCAATCTGTTTACGGCAAATTTCCTGAGCATTACGATCACGCTCATGAACCTTCGGCAATTCATATGTTACCGCTTCTCTGCCAACCATAATTCCAGCTTCACCCAACTCGCGTTTGAATGCTTCCTCTTCGTGGGCAATAGAATTGAGCGCCACCGTCAAATTACTGACCACATTCCTGACCTCATTCTGCCTAGCAATAATCCTGAAAACATCCTTCTCCGCATCGCGATTCGTGTCTTTTTCCTTTTCAATCGTCTGCTTCAATTCACTATATTCCCTAGCATATTTTGCTTCAGTTTCAGACGAAGAAGCTAGCCTTGAATCGAGCGTGTTGCGCTCTTTAGATAATTTCGTAATTTCTTGCTCCATGTCGCCAATCAACGCCGAATCAGTATTCGAACGATGGCGCGCGATGAAACCTTTCAGAGCCGCCACGACTTCTTGGAATAATCTTTTGACATCATCGATAGAACCGAATGTCTCAATCGTGCGCACAACTTCTTCCACGTCTTTCAAATAAACCGTGCGCATCTCTTCACTTTTCAGTCGCGACTCCTCTTTCTCAATCGCTCTTTTATTCGCAGAAATTTCACCTTCGAGACGACCGAGCTCGCGCATGATCGTGTCCTTGTCAGCTCGCGTCCGCGCCAATTTTTCTTCAAGCGCGATAACCTCGTCGCTCTTCTTATCTTTATTTTTGGAATCAGTCAGGATTTTCTTGGCACGCTCAAGCTCACGATCCAGTTCAACCAATTCTTTCTTCGGTCCGGAAATTTCACTATTCATCCGCTCCTTTTCCGATCTTATGTAAATATCTTCATGCGCGAAATAATCCTTATAAAGCGCTACGAGCTCGCGACGCATTTCTTCGGCTTTCTCAACTTTCTCAACCTGTTTTTTCAAAAAGCGCAAATGCGGAGCAATCTCACGGCGCAATGAAGCGACACGTTCCATGTTTTCATCGGTTCTTTCAAGTTTGCGGATACTCTCTAATTTTTTCCATTGATAAATTTTGAGACCAAGGGCGTCTTCGATCATCTCGCGACGCTCGCGAATGGAAGCCGACAAAATACGATCAGCTTCGCCTTGCGAAATGATATGATGCCCAGTCGCGCCGATATGCGCGGTCGCCAACAATTCAATAATGTCTTTCAAACGCACCTGACTTCCATTCAAAAAATATTCGTTGGAATTGTCGCGATGCACTACCCGTTCAATAGTCACTTCATCAAAATCGATACCCGAAAAAAGTTTGCCTGAATTATCAAACGTAAGTTTAGCGCTGGCACGGTTCGCCCTTCCGCTTGATCCACTTTGACCAGCTTCACCACCGCCATTCCAGATCATGTCTTCACCTCTCTTTCCACGCAGAGACTTGATGGACTGTTCACCAAGCACAAAGCGAAATGCTTCGGCAGTGTTTGATTTGCCTGAACCATTCGGTCCTACAATGCTAGTGATCGGCGTGGTGAAGCTCAAAGAAGACTTCTTGGCGAAGGATTTGAAACCAGAGAGTTCGAGGCTTTTCAGATACATGGATGGTATTTTAACAGGAAAAACCAAAAATCAGAAATTTATTCCGGTCTTTCCAATGTCATATTTCTGATTTTTGGTTTCATCTTAATTACCACCCTTTCACCTCCAACGCCTTTTCAGCCGCCTGTTGTTCCGCCTCCTGCTTTGATTGTCCAGTGCCAGAAGCAATCTGCACATCTCTAAGAAATACTCCCAACGTAAATTTCTTATCATGATCTGGTCCAGTTTCTTTCAGTGTTTTGTATGAAGGTGTGACGCCTTCTTTTTCTTGCGCCATTTCTTGGAACTTACTCTTGGAATCGATCCAAGATTTCTTTTTAACGATTTCTTCAATGTCGATGACTTGGAGCACTTGTTCAGAAATAAAATTAGCCGCTGAATTGTAGCCTTGATCAATATAAATGGCACCGATAACCGCTTCAACCGCATTAGCCAGAATTACCGAACGAGCGCGACCGGTATCCTTGGCTTCACCTTTTGAAAGCATGATAAATTCATTCAAACCCATATATTCAGCGACTTTAATCAGACTCACGGTGTTCACAATCGCTGAACGAAACGCTGTCAATTCCCCTTCTTGCTTCTTTGGATATTTGCGGAACAAATAACTTGTCACCACCAATTCCAAAACCGCGTCCCCGAGAAATTCGAGACGCTCGTTATGTTCCATGCCTCCACCTTTATTTTCATTCAAAAAAGACCTGTGGGTGCAGGCAGTGCGAAGTAATGTAATATCTCGGAATTCAATTCCGATCTTTTTTGCTAGTTGTTCAATTGTATTTTTCATATCTGTTCTGCGGAATTATTTTTGCTTGATCTGAATTATTTTTCCTCTTGGCTAACTATTTGCACCGCCTTTGTCACAATAGGCAAAATATCATTATAAAAATTCAACTCTAAAATATCAACTAACTTGAACCATTTTGCGTCATCAAGCCCTGGTTTCTTTGCTAACGCCAAATCACCAAACTTTGATTCTGCCAAATAATAATGCACTTGTTTGCGAATTTTACCAATCTCCGGATCATTCGCGATATATTCATTCTGACCGAGATCTGAAACAATCTTCACTGTGAGACCGATCTCCTCCATAACTTTGGCGACTGTTCCATCTCTTGGATCAATACCATCTGGAATTTTACCCTTCGAAAGAGTCCAGTGCCCGAATATGTCATGAACAAATGCAAAGTAAATCTCACCCTTATTACGAGCATATACAACCGCTCCACCTAGGTGTTGGATGGGCATTTGTTCATACGGCACTTCAACTTTCTTTTTTTTTGCAGGTTGAGCGTCTTTTCCCGGCTCGCCAAGCTCTTTATAGACTGCGCCCAAAACACCATTCACAAAACGACCACTTGTCTCGCCACCAAATGTTTTTGCAAGTTCAATAGATTCATTGATGGCGACTTTTGCTGGAACTTCAGCACGATCTGAAAAAAGTAATTCATAAAGTCCGAGACGTAGAACATTGCGATCAACTGGAGAAATCTTATCCAGTGGCCAATCGGGAGCGGCTTTGGAAATGATATCGTTCAAATCCTGCTTCTTTGCCAAAATTCCCTTCATCAATTCATCGATGAATGAGACATCCGTAACCCCAGGCGCGAATTCCTTGGCGTTGCGCGCGACAATAGCCGAAGATGTTTCGTCGTGCTGACCACGCGCGTCCCATTCGAAGAGGGACTGTAAGACGATTGAACGTGATAGATGTCTATTTGCCATTTTGATTAAAGAACAATGTGTATGTGAACAAACAAATTACGATTCAAGATTCATGATTTAAGAATATATTGCCTTAAACCCTAAATCTTACACCTTATTTCTTGGCTGTCTCTGCATGCTTCTTGGCTTTCTTCGCAACCTTGGCCGCGAGATCCAAGACCTTGCGTCCATTATACCATCCACAGCTCATACATACAGTATGACTCTTGTGGTTAGCCTTGCAATTGCTACACACAGAAACTCGCCCTGCTGTGAGAGCGTGATGTGAGCGTCTATTATTGCGGTGAGACCGCGTTGCGCGCATTCGGACTACCATGTTGAGCATTGTTACATATTCTTAGATTTTGCGCAAATTTAATGAAGCTGAATTGATTAAATGTTAAAATCCTGTTACAGTGATGTCGAATCATTTTTTGGAAAAATTTTATCGCGCGCCCATATATCCATATAGGCGCTGCGCTCGGACAAAAAACGAGCGTATGAACATTCGTTCTTTGTCCTCACTTGCGCCCATAGCTCAGTTGGTAGAGCAGATCCCTCTTAAGGATAAGGTCGTAGGTTCGATCCCTACTGGGCGCACAATGGTTAGTTAATAGTAAATGCAAGTTGCAATTGCTATAATTACCAAATTATAAATAATTATAAATTAATGCCGGGGTGGCGAAATTGGTAGACGCACGTGGCTTAGGACCACGCGGAGCAATCCTTGGAGGTTCGAGTCCTCTCCCCGGCACAGAGTAATTCAAAGTATGTTATCATTTATTTATGAATAATGATTTGATTAAACTACTTAGTGAGTATTTCAAAGGACGAAACGATATATCGTTTGCGTATCTTTTTGGTTCAATTGCTAAAGGTACTTCTCATAACGAATCAGACATTGATATTGGCGTATATTTCAAGCCCAAGACTGACGCCCTTGAATACGAATCAATCGCAGAATATGATGGTGAGGATGCTCTATGGTCTGATCTCGAACATATTACAAAAAAACAAACCGACTTGGTAGTCTTAAATCGTGCTCCAGCAACATTATTTGACGGAGTTTTTCGTAGTGGCGTACTACTCTATGATGACGGTAGTGGATTACAGACACGATTATTTTTGGCAATTACCGATGCCGCAGAAGAATTCAGAGATTTCGTCACTGATTTTTACAAGATTAGAGAACGGTCACGTTCTTTAACTTCACAAGATAGAGAAAGACTTATCCGTATGGTTTCTTTCATGGAGCAAGAAATAGTTGAATACACAAAATTCAAAATGATCAATCAGTTTGAATATCAAAATAACCGTCCAATAAAAAGAGAGTTCGAGCGTTGGGCTGAAAATTTGGTCAATTCGAGTATTGATATAGCTAAAGTATTATTAGCATCTGAAAAACGAACTATTCCGGAAACATACAAAGCAATACTTGAAGGCATGATGGTACTTCCTTATTTTGGCGAGGATATGGCAAAAAAATTGTCGCAATTTTCGAAAATGAGAAATCTTTTGGCTCACGAGTATCTCGACATTCGTTTTTCTATGTTAAAGAAATTCGTTGATGAATCTGAACCAACATACGCATATTTGATTCAATTTTCGAAAAACATTCTCAACAAAGAAAATGGCGCTACGCACTCGATAACTTAGCACACGCACAAATATCCCCAACATATCAACAGAAATTTGCCGACCTTAGCTTGACAAAATACACATTCATGCTAAGGTAAATTTTAGGTATTTGCACAAAGGAAAAAATAACAACGGAACAGTAACATTCAGCAACCTTTTAAAATGAAACTGGAAAAGAACACAACCGCCAAACATAAAAATAACAAACGTGACACGATCTTGTTGGCACTCCGGCCGCACATGTCGAAACTGATGGCAGGAATCCTCCACCCCCTCGGTCACCAGACCACAATGATATCAAGCGTTGATGATGCTAAAATGAAACTCTTCAGTGACCCGCACATCAAAAGTGTAATCGCGGATGAACCAAATTCTGCCGTGGCAAGATTCGCCATTGCACGCAGAAAGCCCGCCGTTGTCATTCCGGATGTTGGCTTCGAACAAGCCGCAATCCTGGATTTTGTCGCGTAAAACTGGGCTAACAACGAATCGTTAGTAGCTCATATCAGAAATAGTTCTACATTCATCAACGGACTGCCAAAATCGGCAGTCCTGTTTTTTATATAACAAACAACCAGCGAACGCAAATAATCTTGACAAAACATTTAAAGTAGGCATAATCATATTTGGTATTTGAAGTTTTTTGATAATCCGATGTGACGATATGACGTAGAAACCAACAAACCACCCACAAAAAATGAGCGCAAACATGTCTTCGACTAGTAATGGCTATGGTAAGCCAATGGATCAAAGTGAAGCAGATCTCAAAGCTCTGGAACGAGTCTCACGAATCTTGGCGAGTGCCGCTGATTACATGAAAACCGTGCAGATCGCCCATGAGCTAGACCGTGACAATCGTGAGAGTTCTGAACAAATGAAGTCCGCTGGGACACAACAAAAGAACATTAAGAAGCCTTTTTTGGAAAGATTGAGGATGCACTGGAGACGAGCAAAGTTGCTTTTTTCCGGCCCAATCAGCATTATCTGTCTCATTGATATCATCAAGAGTCAGAAAAATGGAAAAGTTTCAACACTCTGCAATCAGGAAAGATTATCTACTGAACCACCTGTATGGTGGACACACCGTAGACAAAGATTCTTTTCTTGCACGGCACTGGCGCAAAAGTTCTGGCCTTGCAGTAGCATGAAAAGATCTCAACCCAAATCTCCGGCAATTACGGCCGAGAACTTCCAGAGCATAATTCTAGTGGATCATATTGTTCCAAAAGCGCTCGCTAAACCCAAGAAAAAAGTACCGGTTCGTAAGCGCAAGAAAAAAATACCAGTCTCAAAAGAGAAAACCAAAACCAAAATTTCAAATAAAAGAAAACGTGTTCGATCCCTGCTCAGTTTGTGATTTTAGCAATTTTAAGCAATGGGGCATTCTATGAGGAGTGCTCCATTTTTTATTACATTATGCCCTTGACATCTATTTAGTAATATGCTAGTATTCTAGCCAGTACCTTAACAAACGTTTCTGCTTTGCAAGTGCAAACTTGAGGCAAGAACATCAACCGGCGAAAGCCAAAAAACTGTGCGCAAGCACATCGGAGAAAACAAAATGAAGAAAACAGAGACCCCAGTTGTTGCTGGTAAGAAAAAATCTGCCCGCCAAACCAAGGCGGCGAGTGACGCAACCATCACAAAACCGACCACAAAAAAGAAGGTTCTTCCACTCTACTGTGGCCAGAAGAACCCCTTCACGCCCGAGGCATGGGAGTACGTCAACCGCGAAGATTTGTGGACAGGGACGGATAAGGCATTGTGTTTCATGACACCGAGCCTGATCTTCCAGATCGCAAATGCGCAGGAACGGACATTGGACCTCGAGCAAGTCAAAGTCCTCGTCTACCCCGAAGGTCCGGATGCGGAAATGTGTTCCCTGCTAAAAGGAAAGAAGATTAGCGAGGAGAAGTTTTTTACTCCAGTCAGCTACGCATACGCCATCAGCCCAAAGGGACTTGCGCAGATCGAGGCGGGCACGCCTTTCTCTGAAGTAAAAGGATTCTTCCGTGGTGGACCGTACTATGTCAACAAGGCCAAGACTGAGGCCAAGGCATACAGCGGAAGCCCCATTCGGTTCAACGTTTCAAAGGGAATCTACTTTAGAAACGACGGCTCTTCACTCGTCATCCAGGCAGAAGCAATCGGCAGTCAAAAACGTCCGGTATGGGGTGTACCATTCAGTGAGATTGAGAGGATAATTCAGGCACAATCTCGAAAAACTGAACTCCGTACTCTGGCTTCACAAATGGCCGGAGATCTCACAAACGGCCGCGGCGATAACCGGGAGCGCGGGGATTGGAATCGTATTGGCGATCATCCCTTCAAACGTTCCAAGCATGAGAACCGTCCGCGCGAAAAACACCACTCGGCCAAAGAGACCGATTGAAGAAGTATCTCGTGATTGAGATCAAAACAATACAACCTAGCCCCAGACGAATCACCGTCTGGGGCAAAACTTTTTATACTATAAAAACCATATTTTTGGGCATACTTTTACCCTACTTATTTTGAGACATAGAACCATAACGCGCTGAGCTTGACAAAACTATTATATATGTTATACTCGTAGAAGTACCTGAAGATCCGATTGTAGTGACTTTTGAAAACAAAAATCTCGCCTGAAGCCATAGTGCTTTAAGCGTCAACCCAAAGAAAAAATCGATATGAAAAAAACAGCGCCTCCTACAGGATTCACCGCCGCACAAATTGCGGCGGCACGGAAACTCGGAGGGACTAGGATCCTTGATGGTCCTGCTCCTACGAAAGCGGCAGCTCAGCTGAAAGTTGATTCAGCGGGAAATAAAACCCCGCGCAAACCTAAGATGGCGAAGGCTCCGAAAGCGGCAAAAGGCGCTTCGGCAACAGCCACCATTAAGGTGACTGCCACGGCAGGTGGTAAAACGAAAAAGAAGGTTACGCGCGTTCGCAAGAGCGCGGCAGTAAAACCTTCAGACACGGCTCCAGTTCAAGAGCCGGCGGGTGGTTCTACTGCGGAGAAGACCCAAGCGGACGCGGAAGCTAAAATTGCCACTGACAATGCTGCCGCTAAAAACAATACAGTGACACCGAAAGCGTCATGGTGGGAACGTGCCGATAAATGGTTCAGAAATATGTTCACCGGCACAGATTGGGTGAAATGGGTAATCCTTGCACTCTTGATGATTGGCGCCATCGTCGGCCTCATTTACATCAATTGGGCAGACGGCGGTCATGCCGACAAAAAGGATTCCAAGACAATCGTGCGCGATATTGGTGGGAGTTCCATCAACGCTCCGATAAAACCAGTCGTGACTAATACGGTGGCAGTTGTGAATTCGACCACGACCAACGTCCCGACCAAGTCGGCGGCAACAGTCAAGTCGGAGTTACCTGAGATCAACGGGATAAAGGGTAATAACAACAAAAACAACACAGTGATCATGATTGGTTCTGTGGAGATTGGGTCACGCAATGGGATGTTGCCATCGGAAATCAACAGCGCAGTGAGCGATACGATAAGCGCTGATATACCCAATGCGACAAAAGTTGCTGGTGGACTGCCGGCAGGATGCACAAAGATCACCAGGATTGAAGTACCACAGTCCGAATTGACAACAAGTCGGACCATTCAACTCCCAACGATTGAAATGGTACCAGGAGAGTATGTGCAGGCCATGGTCCCTCCGAACGGATGGAGTTTGACATTCAGTTGTCCGTCCCTAGGGGTAAACATCCGAGAAGACGGAAAACCGTACACTCGTGGAGCCTACAACCCGCATAAGCAGAACATTCAAGTTAGCGAGTTTGGTTTCTATCTCGAACCAGGCACAACAAGTGCCAAACTCAACCTAACTATCTCACGATAGTCATCGAATCAAAGCGCGCGGAATGGTAACATTCCGCGCGTCTTCTTTTTTATAGGCATATATTCACTATAATTTTTAATATGGTTGCTTAGCATTTTAGATTTGACAATTAGTATCTAGTGTGATACAATGGAAAACGAAATACAACAGGTGTGTACTGTTGGAGTAACTTGAAAAAAGTTTCAACAAATGCCCTACACACGGGTACAAAACAAGATCGGAAACAATAAATATGAACGAAACACAACCAAATCCGGCACCTGTGCCGGTAAATGTTCGAGGGACAGAGAAAACCATCTTTGTCTATCTAGCAATCATCACCATGGTGACATACTTCATTGTATTGTCGGCACTGGGAATCTGGTACATGGCTCCGCTCGCATTTGGTGCATGTATCATTACGATGTGCTACTTCAGCATCATCGTCATATTCTTTTGTGGAGGCTACAAAATGTTCATCGCCCCCATTAAGGAATTTCATGCTGGAGTCCTAGTCAATCAATCCTTTGGTCCAAAAGCACCAAAGAACGATCAGGAAAGTCTCGGGTTTGCACCGACCAAGTATCTTGAAGAGGTCGGGTCTGGAGTAAATCCGAAGTTACCGTGGCAAAAAATCATCTGTATCAATCTACAACGCCACATTCCGATCGGCAAAGAAGCCAGTGCGTATTCAAAAAATCAAGTGGAACACAATTACACTTGGTTCGGCACAGTACGAGCAGTACGAGGCTTCTGCTGTGTCTTGGTTCGAATCGGTGCTCCTGCAGCGATTAGCATTCTGGAGAAATTCACGGATGCTGCAATGGCACAAATGATTAATCATCACACATACCAGCAAATCAGTAAAAACCAAACCATTCTCGGTGAGGATTTACGAAAATTGTTTGGTGGCGATGGAAACATGAGTGTCAAAGAACAAAGCTGTGCATTGGCAGTTGAAGGGCTCGGCATCAGCAAAATAGTTCGCAGTAAAGGTTTACAAGAATCTGCAGAACTCCCTGAAAAAGCCAAAAACCTCGCAAGGGCAATGAAAGCACTGATGGAGGCCAGAAGTCACGAAGGCGATACGTCGCTGACTGGCCTCAAGGCTATTGATCGCATACTTGCTGAAGGAGACAAGGCTGACCTTCAGGTTTTTGAAGGTCTTGAAGGCAGTAGACCATTGGTCGAAGTCCAATCCAGAAAAAATCGAAAATAAAAAAGGCTACTTATGGCAGAACGACAAACAAGTAAAGAATCTTCAATCATCGTCGACCTAGACGAAGGATTGGAGAACCTTGAGGGCGACCCCAAGGCAGAATGGTACGTCCGTGCTGTTACGGGTAAACCGCAACAAATTGGACTAGCGATGCTCTTCATTATGACGATCATCACGGTATGGTACTTCCGAACCTATGGGATGGCTGGGTTAATTCCCCACTGGTACGAAAGAAATAGCAACAGCGTCGCCACACAGCCAGTAAAGTTGTGGTTGAATCACGATTGGTCGCTTCCGACTTATCGGAATGAGACTCAAGCGTTGCACGTAAAGACTGATCCGATCGAAGCCGCGATTGAGGCGTCTAACGTGAAGACTGGAGAGGTTATTCGCCTCGACGACCGAGGTGGTTCAGTTCCAGCCAAATGGACTGAAATCAAGTGGCGACTGCCGGATGATGAAAGTAGAACGTCCGTACATTTGACACTCACGCCTCTGCACTAGGCGGCAAGAAAGAAAGTGCGCACAACAGCCCACGGATTTATTCGTGGGCTGCCTCCTATACTCAAAGCGTAGCACTTGAATATGCTACGCTTTTTTCTGTGAGCGAGTCATCGTCTAGGCGGCTTGGATGGCCGGAGGAAACGGCCGATCCGTTAAAAAACCTATGATCTCACAGGGATTCCAGAGGATGCG
>ORMF010723496.1_pt1 | contig 120604 bp, 99 predicted proteins | sample 1779871 | NCBI WGS metagenome assembly ORMF01 (sample SAMEA104232316, study PRJEB22302) | groundwater metagenome | biome: forest; feature: aquifer; material: groundwater | place: USA | collected 2011-08-07 | depth 5.4 m | reverse complement strand
TCGCCCCGCACTGCGCAAGATTTCGCTTCCCGGGGGCGGACTCCTCCCGGGGTAGGACTTGCTTGATTCGTTGATGTCTCTTCCTCAAGCTCACCTACTTCCTCCTGCCGGTTTGTGCCGGCGCTCCTCCCTCCCTCCCCACCTCCCTGTTTCGCATAGGGCGCGGCGGGCGGCGAGTGCGTCAGACCATTTCGAACATGCGCTCGTAGTATTCTTCGATGGCCTGCGAACCCATGCGCGCGAAGAATCCCGAGTAGGCCATCCACATCGCGAGCCCGTTGAGATCCGAGAACAGCGGCGGGAGATATTTCGGAGGACGAATCACGCCGTCGGCCACGCGCGCGTAGAGCACCGGGACGTCCTCGTGCGCAACCTTGCCGACGAACAGGAACCGCACGAGCTCCGGCCTCGCAACGCGAATCGCCGAGCGGATGAAGTGGTAGTTCGCCGCCAGACCCTTCGTGTACACGATGTCCTTCGTGAACGGCGCGCCGCCCTCGACGATGCCCCCGCGGAACACCCGCCGCGCGGCGCCGAAGCATTCTTCTTCTTCATAGCCCTCGGTGCGATACCACTCGAACACGTCGATGAAACTCGCACCGTCCTCCGCCTTGTCCACCGCAAGCACGCGCTCGTTGAGACGTCTCGCGCGCCGCGGGTAACTTCGAAACGTCACGACCTCCATCAACGCCGCGAGGCCCTCCTGCACTGGCGTCGCGCGTGGCGGACCCTTGCCCAGCCAGCGCGCCACGTGCTGCGCCGAGCCGTTGAGCGACGTCGCCACGTGCACCCAGCCCTCGTGCACTTCGAGAATGTCCACATCACGCTGCGAGAAGCGCGCGCCGTCTCGCACTTTGACGTAGTCCGTGCCCGCCGCCGCGTCGGCGATGATTCCGTCGTCGAGCGACACATCGACCGCGTCGTTGCCGAAGTACGCCTTGAATCGTTCTCGAAGGATGGCGACGACGGTCGCAGCGTCGAGGTCGCGCACTTGCGGCAGACCGAGGCTCGCCTCGTCGAGATTGGTCAACAGCTTGTAGAGCGTCAGCGCCAGATCGCGCACCTGGGTCGTGCCGTCGGGAAACGTGTCCTTCGGCGATCCATAGAGACGCCGCGAAAGCGTGTAGAACTCGGGCGTGCCACGCGCGATGAGCATCTTGCACACGTCGCGGTACTCGAGACACGTGGCGCGCAGAATCCGCGCGAGCGCGTCGTCGGCGCCCAATTCGCGCCGCGCCTGATCGGCAAGCTCCTGGAAGTCTTGCATGCGCGCTCGCGGGTCGAATCCGAGATCGATCTTGGAGTACGCCTCCGCGTCGACGCGCGGCAGATCCCGAAACTTCGAGCGACGAAATGCCTCCCACACGGGCGGATCCCATTTGATCGCGTTGAGAATTCGAATCGGACGCTGGGCGTCGACCACCCGGTCCGCGAGAAGTGCGAGCTTCTCTTTGTACGACCGCCACGGCCCGTCGACCGGCGGAGCGGGAGGCGGCGGGGGGAGAGAGTAAGCGTCCGGCGGCTTGAGGGCGGCCACCAGCGCCGCGGCGCTCTCCATCGCCTCTTTCGCGAGTGCATCGGGCGGACGGTCGGACGTTCGCGCGGACGCTCCGTCCCCCGGCGCAGCGTCATCCGACCGCGAGTCACTGTCTTTTCCTCGCGCCACCAAGCGTCACCCTAGCGCGCCCGCGCAACTCCGTCACGCTCGATGCTACGCTCTCGTCATGCGCTTCATCGCCTTGCTCGCGATCGGTCTGCTCGTGGGCTCCGCGTGCTCGCCCGCCACGCAAGCCGCCGACGCGTCCGATGCGGTCGGGCCGTCCGACGCTGGCGCGGACGGTGTGCAAGACACTGCAGCCAGCGACGCGCCCGCCGTCGATGCGGCGCTCGATGTCGGCCGCGATGTGCCCGCCGCGACGGACACCGTGTCAGACGATGCAAGCGCAGACGTCGTCACGGCGGACGTCGTCATCGACCCGGGAATGTGCGGGCTGAGTGTGCGAATGTGCCTGTGCGGATGCGGATCCAGTGCGCCGTGCCAGCAGGGCTGCATCGGCGCGAGCTTCGACTGCCAGGTGTGCGTCTACGGCGCGGCGACGGCGTGCTGCCCGGGCGAAGAGATGGTCTTGGGCCGTTGCATCGACCGATTCATGTGTAGGGACGACGCATGCATCGCAGCCAATTGCGCAGCCGAGCAGCGCGCGTTCGAGGTGTGTTTCGCGCGAGAGCAGGCCACGACGCCCACGTGCCAGGCGGAGATGCGGATGTGTCTCGGATCGGACTACCCGATGATTCGCTGCGTGATGTAGTCAGCGCGAGGGCGCATCGCTCAGCCGGAGCGACATCAGTTGCGCGTCCTCGCCGTCGTCGTAGTAGCGACTGCGAACCCCGTCGCGCTCGAACCCCGCGGATCGGTACAGCGCGATCGCCGCCTCGTTGGAGACCCGCACTTCGAGCAGCGCGACCCGCGACGCGCCTTCCTCCGTGAGCCCGCGCATTGCGTCCAGCAGCGCGCGCCCGACGCCGCGACGGCGATGTTCGGGATGCACCGCGACGTTGAGCACGTGGATTTCGTCCGCCACGACCCAGAACACCGCGAATCCTGCGAGGCCACCGCCCGCGGACGCGCCGGGGTCCACCGCGACGAGAACCCGCGACCAACTCCGCGAGAGCTCGGCTTCGATCGACTCGACGACCGGCGTGTGCGCAAACGCCACTGCGTCCAACGCGACGATTGCGTCGAGGTCGGCCAGCGTCGCGGGGCGGACAACGATGGCCACGTCGCACCCACCCGCCGAGACTAGAGTGTCACCGTGCGCTCGGGCACGAACGAGCGAATCGTCGCGCGGCTGCTGATCGACTGGAGGTACGAGCGGATCGCGCGCGCGAACGAGTCGCGAATGAGTGCGACCCGGATCACCGCCCGCACCTCGGCGAACGGCGTTCCCTCCGCCCGGTACGGTCCCACGCGCTCGCTGTCGTACGCCGCGCGGACATCGGCCTCGCTCGGTTCCACGCTGCGCGCGAGGTGGCCTTCGAGGTAGCCGCTGACGATCACGCGCCGCCGCACGAGCAAGTGCAGGTCGTCGGCGGCGGAACCCGTGGCCGTGAGCAGCGCGGCAATTCCGCCGGCAGCCGCGAGCCGGCGATCGAGACGTCGGCTCTCGTCGCCGACCATCTGCATCGTCGGCGGCGCGTCGCGGGCACGTGCGGCTTCCCGTTCGAGCAGCCGTTCTCCGATCACCTGTTCGGTTGCCGCACGGAAGGTGTCTTCGTCGATCGGCACGGCGAGCGCGGGAGAGCCACCTCGGGCCGCCAACTCGATCCGTGCAGCCAACACGACGTCGCTCTGCAACACGAAGACGGGCGCACGTTCGTCCGACTGCAGCTCGACGACTGCCACGACGGCGTCCACGAGCTGCTCTCCCGCGGGCAATCGCTCGCGATCGACCGGACGCTGCGTGAGCACTTGGGCGAACGCGACCCTCGGGACGATGCCCGCGCACAGGAACGTCGACGACGCGAGTGCGAACGCGGCCGCAGGGAATCGGCGCGAGCGCATCGCAGGATCACTCGCGGCCGGTGCTCGCCGCGACGGCTTCGCTCGGTGCGGGGATCTCGCCGAGCGTGTCGTCGAGGCTCCGGGTCGGCCCACGTCGTTCGCGGAGCCACTCGAGAAACGCCGCAGCGGTTTCCAGTTCCCGCGCGGGCACCAGATCGACGGCCTCTCGCAGCCGACGCCGCAACCCATCGACCCCTGCCCTCGCCCGACGCAACGCCGCCACCGTATCGCTCTCGCCCTCTTCCTCCGGGGTCTCGCCCGGCGGAGGCGCCCACACTTGTCGCGGCACGGCCTCGACGTTGTGCGCTTCGAGCCACGCATCCATGCACGCCCGCAGCCGCTCGGTTCGAAATCCGAACCAGCGCTCGCGATCCGTCGGAAACGCCATCAGCACGTCCTTGAACCGCCGAAACGCGCCCTTGCCGTCGATCGCGGACACGAGACGCGATCGCAGATCGGGCTCGGTGACCGACGCGATGAACCGTTCCATCCATCGGTACTGTTCGCGCGACGACACGGGGTCGACACGCAGGTACGTTACGTCACTCGCGATGCGTTGATGCATCGCAGGGTCGGCCACGCCGTCGACGACTCGGAGCACTTCGCCGGTCGCCATGTGCAGGTAGCTATGAACTTCGGGAGCGTTGTTCTCGAAGGCGTCTTCCAGTGCCTCCCATGAAATTTCCAGTTTGCGCTTCGGTTCCTTCTGCTCGTCGGTCATGCGGTCATCTCGTAAGAGCTGCTGGCGATCGTGGCAGCGGCCACCGGCAGGCAAGCGCGCGGGGAAAGTACCGCGCGTCCGTCATTGTCCCCCCAAAGCGCTCCGCGCGCCAATGGGTTCCGCCGAGGGTGCCAGCGTGCGGGCAACCGCAGCCCGCCACCGCGCCCGCAGCGCGTGCACGGCGGGATCATCGGGGGGGGGGGAAAACGTGCGATCGGGGGGCAGCAGCGACGCGAACGCATCGCGCGAGGGCACGAGTCCCGCGCCGAGCGCCGCGAGCATCCCCGCACCAAGGGCCGTCGTCTCGACCACCGCGGGCCGCACGATTTCCGCGCGAACGAGGGCACACTGGATCTCCATCAACAAGTTGTTGGCCGAGGCGCCGCCGTCGACCCGCATCGACGCCACCGGAACGCCCGCATCGGCACCCATCGCGTCGACGAGGTCCGCGATCGAGAGCGCGATTCCCTCCAACGTCGCGCGCGCAATGTGCCCGCGCCCGGTGTCCCGCCCGAGTCCCGTGATCAACCCGCGCGCGTGCGGCGCCCAGTGCGGGGCACCGAGGCCCGTGAGCGCGGGGACGAACACCACTTCGCCCGACGACGGCACACTGCGCGCGAGATCCTCGATTTCGGCCGCCGTCTTGATGATTCCGAGCCCGTCGCGCAGCCACTGCACGGCCGCGCCCGCGATGAACGCGCTGCCTTCGAGCGCGTACGCCGTCTCGCCCGGGATCTTCCACGCGACGGTGCTCAGCAAGCGGTGCTTCGACATCATCGGCGTCGTGCCGACGTTCATCAGAATGAACGCGCCCGTCCCGTACGTGCACTTCACGTCGCCGCGCGAGAAGCACGACTGACCGAAGAGCGCCGACTGTTGATCGCCCGCGATGCCCGTGATCGGAATTCCGTCGGGCAGCGCCGCAAGACCGTGCGTGGTCCCGATCGGCCCGGCGCTCGCGACGATCTCGGGCAGCACGGCACGCGGAACGCCGAGCAGCCGGAGCATTCCGTCGTCCCATTCGAGCGAGCGCAGATTCATCAGCATCGTGCGCGACGCGTTCGTCACATCGGTTGCGTGACGTTTGCCGCCGGTGAGCTTGTGAACGAGCCAGGTGTCCATCGTCCCGAACGCGAGGTCGCCGGCTTCTGCGCGCCGCCGCGCATCGCGAACGTGATCGAGCAGCCACGCGACCTTGGTTCCGGAGAAATAGGGGTCGAGAAGCAGTCCCGTGCTTGCGTACGCATCGGGCTCGTGCCCGGCCGTACGAAGCTTCGCGCACACGTCGGCCGTGCGGCGGTCCTGCCACACGATGGCCCGGTGGATCGGTTGGCCCGTCGCGCGATCCCAGACGACCGACGTCTCGCGCTGGTTCGTGATCCCGATCGCAGCGATGGCCTTCGCACCGACGCGAGACGCATCGAGCGCAGCCGCGATCGCTCGCTGAACGCCGGCCCAGATCTGTTCTGCATCGTGTTCGACTTGTCCGTCGGCGGGAAAATGCTGCGGAACATCGACCGTGGAACGGCCGGAGATTCGCATGCGGTCGTCGAGAACGAGAACGGTTGACCCGGTGGTGCCCTGATCGATGGCGAGGATGTGTTTTGCAGTCATGGCTGCCGAAGAGTGCCGGAGCAACACGGTGGTGGGAAGAGAGGGACGGCTCGGGCTATCCTCGCGCCGGCATGTTCGGTTTCGTCCGACGACGTCTGGTATTGAAATTTGGCGTGCTGATGTTGACGACCGTCGCGGCCGGCTTCTTCGGCTCGGCGGCGCTGTCGGCGCGCTCGCAGCGTCACGCGATGGAACAGGCGCACGACCGCGCCGCGAGACTGTTCGCGCGCGGACTGGCTGCGGGCGTTCGCAGTTCGATGCTCACGGGGGATCCGCTCGCGACGCGGGAAATGCTCGCCCAAGCGAAGCGCGGGCTCGGCAACGTGCGGGTGCGGGTATTCGCTCCCGGGGGCGACGAAGTCTTCGCGCCGCTGCCGCCGCCGCCCAACCGCGCGACGCTCCCGCCGGAACTTCGCGCCGCGCTCGAGACGTCGCACGCGCAACGCACGCAGACCGGCGACGACGTCATCCCGATCGCGCACGAGCCGCGTTGCACGACGTGTCACGAACTCGGGAACGGATTGCGGGGCGTCCTGCAAATCGGCGCGACCAATGCTCCGCGCGCAGCCCGCACACCGGACGCCGTTCGGCTGGCGCTCACGACGGCCGTCCGTGCGGGGTTTCTCCAGATCATGACCGCGCGGCGCAGCGACCACCTGGACGAGTACTTCGACGAACTCCGCCAGCGAGCGCCAGACGTCCGGGCCGTGACGGTGTTCAACGCGCGAGGCGATCCCGCGTTCGGGGACGCGAGCGTCGAAGACACGTATCCCGAAGTCACGGCGGCGGCCGTCGCGCAGCTGGTCACGGCGAACACTCCGCGAACGATCGAGCGCGACGACGCGACGATCCAGATCTTCCCGATGGAGAACGAAACGCGCTGCCACTCATGCCATCGGCCAGCGCAGCGCATGCGGGGTGCCATCGCGATCGTGACACGGCACGCGGCCGACGATGCCGTGCGACCGCTCGCGCAGATCTCGGAGCTGTCCGTGCGGCACATCATGCTGTCCGGGCTCGGACGGCTGACCACCGGGTTTCTCGACGTCGTCGCGTCGACTGGCGCACTGGGATCGCTGCGACTGTTCGACCCGCAAGGCCGCGTGTACCACGACGCCATCCGCCACCCGCCGCCGCCGCCGCGCGTCGCCGCGGTGCTTCAGAACCGCGCGCGGGACATCGCGGCCGCCACGCACGATCCCGGGCACGAGTCGTTCATTCTCGTGAGCGGCCTGCGCAACGAGCCGGCATGCGCGCGATGTCACGGCGGCGACCGCCCTCTGCGCGGTGCCCTGGAAATCGTCATCGACACCAGCGTCGAAGCCTCCGCACGAAACGCACTCGCGCGCCGCACGATGCTTTTCGGCCTCCTCACGATCCTCGTTGTCTTCGCGGCGCTCTACGTCGGTACGCGGGTGTTCATCGACATCCCGGTGAGCCGGCTCAGCGTCGTCGCGGATCGCGTGGGTCGCGGACAGCTCGACGTCGAAGCCGTCGTGACGTCCACCGACGAGATCGGGCGCCTGGCGGGACGATTGAACGAGATGGTTTTCGGCCTTCGACAGCGGGTGGAGCTGTCGAAGTTCGTCTCGCAATCGACCGTCGCTGCCGTCGAGCTGGGCACACGCGGAGGCGTCGTGCGTCGAGGCGGCGAGCGGCGACACATCGTCGTGCTGTTCTCGGACGTCCGAGGGTTTACGTCGTTCAGCGAGTCGCGCGAACCCGAGGAGGTCGTCGCGATGCTCAACGCCTACCTTCAGCGTCAGACCGAAGTCGTGCACAAGCATGGCGGAGACATCGACAAGTTCGTCGGCGACGAACTGATGGCGCTGTTCGATGGGCCCGACGCAGAACTGCGGGCGGTTCGCTGCGCGGTCGAGATGGTGACCGCGGTCGATGCGCTCAACCGCGAGCGCGGAATCGAAGCTGTAGCCATCGGCGTGGGCGTGAGCGCGGGTCCCGCGGTCGTCGGGGCGATGGGCGCGGAGGAACGAATGGACTTCACGGCCATCGGCGACACCGTCAACCTCGGCGCGCGGCTCTGTTCGAACGCAGCCGGCGGCCAGGTGTTGATCAGCGCGTCGGTGCGAGACCGTGTGGCCGCAGCCGAGGGCCTCACGATCGAGCGCCTCGAGCCGCTGAAAGTGAAAGGCAAAGCCCAGCCCGTCGATGTCTACGCGGTGAAATAGGCGCGGCTCGAGAATCGCGCATTCTCCGATTCCGAATATCAAATCCTTCCACTCTTCCCGTCTTCCTGTGAAATTTCCCCCTCCGAAGTGGCCCCACATCGCGATGCGGCGATGCGGCGCACGAACTGCACCGCCGTGCGCGCCACCTCGTCGCGACCGTAGTCCCGAGCGATCGCGTGTCCGGTTCGCGGAACGATCGCGAGCGTCACGTCTCGCGATGCGACCGCGCGCGCGAGTTCGAGCGACGCTTCGACGGGCGCGGTCGTGTCCTCGGCGCCGTGCATCACCAGCGCAGGAACCCGAACGCCCGCCATCACGCTCCGCGCTTCGAGTTGCCCCGCGATCAGCTCGCGCGCAGCGCGCACGGGGTTGTATCGGTACGATGGACTGTGCACTCGAACGTCAGGATCCACCGCACCGGTTCCGCCGCCCGGTTTGGGCACGAACACGTTGGGCAGCGCCGCCCCCAACCAGCGCCCGATCCGCAGCGAGCGTTCCGTTCCGGGCTGCAACCGCAAGGCCGGCGCCAATGCGATCAGGCCGATGACGGCACGATTCTGGTGCTTCGTCTGGTGCTTCGCCGCCAGCGCGATCGCGATCAGCCCGCCCATGGACGTTCCGCCCACGATCGCGGTCCCGTGCTGAACCAACAGCTCGCGCAGTGCGGCCTCGCCCGCGTCGCGCCAGTCGGCCCATCGCGTACGCGCGAGGTCGCGAACGTCCGTGCCGTGTCCCGGGAGCAAGGGCACGCGGACGGCAAAACCGGCATCGCGAATCGCTTCGGCGACGGGCGCCAGTTCCCACGGGGTGCCGGTGAATCCGTGCAGCAACAACACCCCGGGCGCGCGGCCGGGAAACCCAATCGACGATGCGGAAGAACGCACGACCAGGCCAGCGTCGCCGCCCGCCCCGCGCACTGCAAGCAAACACGGGACGGCCTCCGGCAGCCGTGCTACCGTCTCCGGACTGAAGATGACGCGCGAGGAATTCGATCGCACGGTCAAGCAAATGCAGAAGGACGGCGTGCCGTTGAGCATGGCCAACCTCATGGTGCGCACAGAGCTTCCGCGCGCGACGATCGAGGAATGGCTCGACGCGATGCAGCGGGACGTGAAGTTTCCGAAGCCGCCCGCGTCGGCGGCGGGCGGAGCGGACGACGACGACGCCGTTGACGAGGCGGGCAGCAGCGGCGGCGGCGGAAAATCGATCGCGGATCGCGCGAAGGCTCTACGAAATGAGCTGACGGGCGACGCACTGAAGGCGCGGATCGGGCTGGGCGGCGGAGACGGTGCCTCCAAGACACCGAAGCGTCGGATCAAGCAGGGAGCTGTGCTCGGGCTCGCGATGCCGCCGGCCGGATTGATCTACTCGGCGCCGTGGAAGATGAGTGCGGTGGGAACGGCCGCGTACGCGGCGGCGGCGTATGTGTCGCTCATGATCCCGATGATCGGGATTCCGTACATCTTGATCCCGCTGCACGTGGCAGGGGGTGTTCTCGGGGCCGGGTACGCGTGGCGTTTCAACCGCAAGGGAAAGCGTGCGCCGCTGCTGCCGGGGGGCGAGAAGGACGAGAAGAAACGCTGATGCGCCCGGGGGGATGCGAGCACTAACACGTAGAGAATTCCGGTGCGTGAACCAAAACTTCCTTTCATCGACCTCTCCAGTGCGGCAACCGAGACAACCCTGGAGCGAATGGGTCGTCGGCGCATGCTGCTCCTCGGATGCGCGGCGTGCGGAGCCGCGGCGTGTGCCGGCCCATCGCGCTCGGATGGTGGCGACGCCGTGGATGCCGTGAACCCGGGGACCGACGCGTTCGACGACGGAACGCCCGCGGACACGACCATGGCCGACGCCGGTGACGAAGTCGCCGACGATGTTCAGCAGCCCGACGTTCAGGTCCGCGATGCGTCCTGCGACGGGATCGACATCGGAGCCGTCACCGACTTCCCGGAGGGGACTCTGCAATTGATCCGAGTGCCCGGGACTCGAGTGGTGCTGGGCCGGGACGCCGCCGGATTCTGGTGTTTCAACGGAATCTGCGCGCACTTCGAGGGCAACCTTCTCCCGCAGGCTGACCGAACCGCGCTCTGCGACAACACGAACGGCGGCCGCGCACTTCATCTGTCGCTCTACGATGAGAACGGCGTGAACTTGCGGGCTGCGGCGGGAATGCCGGCCCGGACGGACTACAATCGCAACAACTTCACGGTTCGAATTTGCAACGGTCGCGTGCTGATCGATCGGTCCAACGCGGCGATCGTCCCACGCGGCACGCGCACGCCCGTCACGTGACGAGGCCACGGCGCGCGAGAATACGAGAGTGCGCTGCGTGCGCGCTCGCTCGTCACGTCAGCAGTTTCATCAGTTTTCGATGAAGCTCTTGAGCTGCTTGCTGCGCGACGGATGCCGCAACTTGCGGAGGGCCTTCGCCTCGATCTGACGAATGCGCTCGCGCGTGACTTCGAAGCCCTGGCCGACTTCCTCGAGCGTGTGATCACTCTTCTCGCCGATGCCGAAGCGCATCCGGAGGACCTTCTCCTCGCGCCACGTGAGCGTCTTCAAGACCTTGCGCATCTGCTCGGAGAGGTTGTTGTTGATCACCGCATCGCTCGGGGACACGACGGACTTGTCCTCGATGAAGTCGCCGAGATGCGAATCTTCCTCCTCGCCGATCGGGGTTTCGAGCGAGATGGGTTCCTTCGCAATTTTCAGGACCTTGCGCACCTTGTCGAGCGGCAGTTCCATCTTCTCGGCGATCTCTTCGGGCGTCGGTTCGCGCCCGAACTCCTGGACGAGAGACCGCGACGTTCGGATCAGCTTGTTGATCGTCTCGATCATGTGCACGGGAATGCGGATCGTTCGCGCCTGGTCCGCGATCGCGCGCGTGATCGCCTGCCGAATCCACCACGTCGCGTACGTGCTGAACTTGTACCCGCGGCGGTACTCGAACTTGTCCACGGCTTTCATCAAGCCGATGTTTCCCTCCTGGATCAGGTCCAGGAACTGCAGACCGCGGTTCGTGTACTTCTTTGCAATCGAGACGACCAACCGCAGGTTCGCTTCCACGAGTTCCGCCTTGGCCTTCTCCGCCGTGCGCTCGCCTTCGCGAATCTCTCGGTAGGTCTTGCGCAGTTCCTCGAGCGTGACGCCGTGTTCGCGCGCCTTCTCCTCGACCGTGCGCACCTTCGTGACGCTGCCGCGTACGGCCGCCGCGAGGTCGTCGAGTTCCTTCACGCTCGTGTCGAGTTGCCGCGCGATCTGCTGTCGCTTGCGACTGTCCGCCCCGTCGAGTTCGCGGAGTCTCCGCTTGAGTTCCCGCGGCTCCATCCCGAAACGCTTGGCCGCTTCGTTGAGCGGCGCCTCGGCGCGCTCGAGCTGGTCGATGAGCTTCTTCAGCACACCGACGACGTGATCGATCTGCTTCTTGTTGAGTCGCAGTTCGGTGAGCGCTTGCACCATTTCGCGTTGCGTCTTGTCGATCTCGTCCTGGATCGACCGGCGCTTGTTCTCACTCAGCTTCTTGTCTTCGAGCTGCTCCTCGAAATCGCTCTTGACCGTCCACAGCTTCCGGACCTTGTCCGTCAGACGCTCGACACGCTTGCGAACTTCGTCTTCGTTGTATCCCTCTTCGTCGTCGCTATCGCGCACGACGTCCTTCAGTCGCAGCTTGCGAAGTTTGACCTTCTCGCCGACGCGTAGAATCTCCTGCACGGCGATCGGACTCTGCAGAATCGAATCGAGAACCATGTTCTCGCCGTCTTCGATCCGCTTCGCGATCTCCACCTCGCCCTCGCGCGTAAGCAGCGAGACCGAGCCCATTTTCCGCAGATACATTCGAACCGGGTCGTTCGACTTCGACGCGTACGCGTCGTTGAAATCGTCGTCCTCCTCCTCCGGCACCGGAACGACGCGCTTCTCCTGATCGTTTTCCGCCGCGCGCTTCGGCGCGACCTTCATCTGGATCTGCGAGTCGACGACTTCGATGTCCTCGTCGCCGAGAATCCCCATCAGCTCGTCGATCTGGTCGGACGAAAATACGTCCGACGGCAGCGCTTCGCTGATCTCGTCGTACGTGAGGTGTCCCTTGCTCTTGCCCAGTTCGATCAGCTGCTGAACTTCCTTGCGATCACGGTTCTTGATCTGCGCGGCCGTGCCGCCGCCTGCGCCGTTCGCGCCGCCTTTCGCGTGGACGGCAGGCTTCGCGCCCGACGCCCCACCCTTGGCCGTCCCCGCAGCCTTCGCGGGAGGCGGAGCCACCGCGCGGAGCACCGGCAGCACACCGGCGCGCATCCCGTTGGACTGCTGTGCCTGGGCGACAGCGTACGGGCGCCCGGTTGTCGCTAGCTTCACGGGCGCTGCAGGTCGCGCGAACGCGACTGGCTTCGGCAGGGCGATCGGCGCACCGTGAGCCTTCCCCGGCGCCGCGGGCTTCGCGGAAGTCTTGGCGGCAACGGACTTCGCCGCGGCGACAGCCTTGGTGCCGGCGGCGAGGCCGTTCGGTTTTCCGTTCGCGCCTGCGGCGGGCTTGGGCCCGTTGTGATCGCGCCCTGCGGGAGCCCGGTTGCGAGAAGCATTGTTTCGATCGTTGGACTTCGATGCGCGCGTCATTCCGTGCCCCGGTTCTGGTTCGCAGCGATTCGCTGCTCGATCAAGGTTGCCTTGCGAAGAAGTTCGATGGCCCGTTCGTCGTCACCCTCGGAACGTGCGCGTGCGTGTTCGATCTTGAGACGTCGTGCCTGTTCCTGGTCGCGCAGGGTGCGCAGGCGGGTGAGTGATTCGCCGAGCGCTCTCTCGTGCTCGACGGACGTCTCCACGGACGTCTCGGCGGCCGTCGGCTCGTCCCGCGGCATGATCCGTTCGCCGATCCACGCGCGGGCTTTATCGCTCGGAGCGGTTGCAAGCAAGGCCGGCCCGTCGAGTTCGCCCCTCGAGCGCCATTGTCGCTGCGCTTCCGTGAGCAGATTGCGGGCAAATTCGTTCTCGGTCAGCCCGAGCAGCTCGTCGGCAAGGTCGCCAGACAGAAGCGCCGGAGCGCGCAGGAGAGCGTCCATTGCGCGGGTCGTCGCTTCGCTCACCGGGTCGCGCTTTCGCTCCGAAGTCGAGCGAACGGGGGCCGACGTGACCGTCGAAGCCGTAGGCCGGCGGAAGTGGTCCACGCCGTCATTTCGGACGAGCTCTGGCCGGCGGAGGAACGGGTCTTCGGCGCCCCGCTTGGTCTCGCGCTCGGCGTCGCGCACCGCGCGCTGCACTTGTCCGGCCTGGAACACCAGTTTTCGGGCGGCATTGTCGACGTACACGTCGCGTTCGATCGGATCGGTGACGTTCGCGATGATCGGGGCGATCTCGCGCAACGCGGCGATCCGCTCCGGAGTCGTGTCGCCGCACCGGGACGCAATGTCGTCGATGAGCCAGTCGACGATCGCGGGCGCGCGATGCAGTGCCGTGGCGAGACGGTCCCGCCCGCCCGCGCTCCGGAGAACTTCGTCGGGGTCTTTTCCGCCTGGCAAACTGACAACCCTCGCGAGCAGACCGGCCCGGGCACACGCACCTTGCGCGACGCGCGTGGCCTTGCGCCCGGCTTCATCCGCGTCGAAGACGATGAAGACTCGCTCGGCGAAGCGCCGAAGCAGCTTGGCCTGCGATTCCGTGAACGCCGTCCCGAGAGGCGCGACCGTGTTCGCGAATCCGTGCTGGTGCATGGACACGACGTCGAAATTGCCCTCGACCAGAATCGCTTCCGCAGTCTGTCGCATCGACGTCCGCGCGACAGCGAGACCGAACAGCGAGTCGGACTTCCGATAGATCGGTGTCTCCGGCGAGTTGATGTATTTCCCGGCATCCTCGGGGACCATGCCCTCGGGCATGCCCGGCTGAACCGCGAGGATCCGGCCCGAGAAGCCGACGACATGGCCTTCCCGATCGCAGATCGGAAACATCAGCCGGTGCCGAAATCGGTCGTAGAACCCGCTTCGCTTGCCCGCCATCAGCAAGCCGGCGATCTCCGCGTCCGCCGGGCTGATCTTGTGCTCGCGAAAGTGCTCTGCAAGGGCGTCCCAGGTCGCCGGCGCGTAGCCGAGCCGAAACCGCGCGGCCGTTTCGGCGTCCACGCCTCGGTGCTCGAGTTCGTCCCGCGCGACCAAGCCGTCCTTGCCCGCGAGGCGCGCGTGGAAGAACTCCGCCGCAAGCTCGCTGGCCTCGCGCAATCGATCGGTGAGTTCCCGCGCGCGCCGCTCTTCGGCGAGCCGTGCGGGATCGCGCACTTCTTCTTCGATCTCGACCCCGTAGCGCTGCGCGAGCGCCCGAAGCGCCTCCGGGAAGCTCACGCCTTCGATCCGCTCGTAGAACGAAAACACGTCACCAGAAGCTTTGCAGCCGAAGCAGTAGAACATCCCGCGATCGGGCGAGACGTGGAAGCTCGGCGTCTTCTCCTGGTGGAACGGACAGCAGGCTTTCAAGCTCTTGCCGGCACGGCGCAGCGGTACGTACTGACCGACGACCTCGGCCAGATCCGCGCGCGCGCGAACCTCGTCTCGCACTTTGCTCGCGATCACGCGAGCCCCGCAATTCGATGCAATCCTAGGTCGATCAACCGTTTGCCTCGCCGCGCGAACGCGGGCACGACAGCATCCAAGCGCGCGACGCGTCGCACGCCGAACCACCCACCGACCGCCAAGCCTCTTTGGCCGGAGGGTGACCGCTACCGAGTGTCATCGATACGATGTCCGAACCGCCGTCTCCCGAACCGGCCTCGTGTAGCGCGCGGAATTTCCTCGGTCAAGGAACGGAGGCGGATTTTGTCTCGAAAAGCTACGGACTTGCGCCCCTCCCCGGCCCGCTCGAAGCACTGCAAATCAGGGGCCAATGACGGCTCGTGCTGCACGATCCGGCCGAGGCGGTTGCCAACCCCGCCGATCGGGGTACCCTCCCGCACCATGACTGATCGGATCGCATCGTTCGACGAGTTCTGGCCCTTCTACGTGCGAGAGCATTCCAAGCCGCTGACGCGCTGGATGCACTTCGCCGGAACTTCCGCCGCGATGGCCTGCGGCACGGCGCTCGTGAAGTCCCGCAAGTTGCGCTGGATCCCGATCGGCCTGGTCGCGGGCTACGGCCCCGCGTGGATCTCGCATTTCTTCGTCGAAAAGAACCGCCCGGCGTCGTTCAAGTACCCTCTGTGGTCGCTGATCGCGGACTTGAAGATGTGGGACCTGATGCGCCGCGGTCTCATGGACGCCGAAGTGGAACGCGTCCTCGGCCACGCCGCCGGCTCGAACGGTGCCTCCCATGGCGCGGCGGCCCGCGAGGGTCAGCCGTCCCGCGCGGCGGCCAATTAGCGATCGCGCTCGCGCCCTGCGGCACGTGGCCCTGTCGTTCGCACTGACGAACGGGCTCGTGTTCGCGTTGTCGCGCTCGCGCGCGATGCAATTCGGGCTGCACGAACTGATCGGCGCGCTGTTCCTGGTCTCCGCGATCTGGTCGGTGCGTCGCGACGGCGACGCCACGCGTCGGTACGGAATCCGTCTCGGCGGGATCTTCCCTGGGGCCGAAGGGGACGATCGCTCGCTGGTCCGCGCGGTGTGGGAAGGCATTCCGGGCGCGCTGCGAGAGACGGCCATTGCCATTGCGGTCGCCGCCGTGGTCCTGCCGGTCTACGCGTTCTTCTGGCCGATGTTCAATCGCGTGCCGGCGGCGCGGCACTTCGCGCTCGACGGCGAACACGCCCGACAGATCGCAACGCACTTGTTCGCGATCGCGCTCACGGAGGAAATGTACTTCCGCGGGTTCGTGCAGACGCGGTTGGGAGACGCGTTCGGCGTCGTGGTCACCGCTCCGGTCGTGGGCGCACCGCGCGAGTCGCTCCGAGCCATCGCAGATCGCACGCTCGGAAACCCACGCCTGCTCGCAGCGATCGCACTGGCGTCGCTGCTGTTCGCGATCACGCACGTCACGGTCGAAGTGACCCTCGCACGCGCCGTCGTGTTCTTCCCCGGGCTGCTGTTCGGCGTGGTGCGCGCGTGGCGTGGCGGCATCGGGGCGGCGGTGATGGTCCACGCGATCTCCAACGTATTCGAGCAATGGCTCGAGGGTCGATGAGCCCGAAGCGGCGAGCAGCATTGTTCGACATGGATCGCACGCTGGTGCGGATCAACACGGCGCCGCTGTATGTGCGTTGGCAGATCCGTCGCGGCGACGCGCGCAGGCGGGATCTCGCCAAAGTGCTCTGGTGGGTCGCGCGCTACTCGGTCGGCATGATCGATGCCGAGGCGATCGCGCGAAGCGCCGCGAAAGCGATGCGGGGACGCGACGAACCGTCCTTTCGTGCAGACGCGAGCGAGTGGGTGCGCGACGAAGTGCTGCCGCACGTCACGCAATTGGCACGCGACGAACTCGCGAAGCGCGAACGCGACGGGTACGTGTGCGCGATCTTGACGAGTTCGACTCCGTACGCGGCGGCGCCGCTCGCAGCAGCGCTCGGGATCGAGCACGTGCTGGCGACCCACTTGGAAGTGAGCGCGGGAGCGTTCACGGGCGAGTTGTTGCCGCCGTTTTGCTACGGGCGCGGAAAGATCACGGCGGCGCGGCAGTGGGCGGAGAGGGAGAACGTGGATCTCGCGGAGAGCGTGTTCTTCACGGACTCGATCAGTGATCTGCCGATGTTGGAGCACGTCGGCGAACCGGTGGTGGTGAACCCCGATCCGCGGCTGCGGGTCGCGGCGTGGAGGAGAGGGTGGCCGGTGGTGAAGTGGGAGTGAGCGCGCCGGGGGGGGAAGAGAAGATTGAACAGGGAGAGCGGGAGGAAGGGAGGGGCAGAAATTGGGGTTGGGTCGGAGCGGAGTCGGGGCGCGGTGGGCCGATCGAGCACGAGCACGAGCACGAGCGCGAGCACGGGAGAGGCGGCGGGAATCAAGGGTCGGCGGTCCGCGAGATCGAACATCGAGTCCGCTGGGCGGGGCCCGACGTTTGGCGTTGACGCATTGTTGGGCGTGGCAATTCGGCCGTTGATCACCCGCGGCATCGTACTGCCGGTGGAGGATGCGCGCGAGACACGATCGCGGCGCAGCGCGCTCGGGTCCGGGGCAAACGGTCGCCGCTGTCCGTGCTAGTGTTTCTCCGTCATGGGCGAAGTGCGAACGACGATCGAGCTGAGGAACCGCCGCGACCTGTGGCTCGCCGAGTTGGGGCAGTTGCCGGCTGCACAAGTGCGGTCCGTCTCGGTCGACGCGCTCGTGGACACAGGCGCTGTGATGATCCTCCTTCCCCAAGATCTGGTGGAGCGGCTCGGCTTGCCTCGCCCCAAAAAGGCGATCGTCACGCTGGCCAACGAGCAAAAGATCGAACTCGAGGTTGCAACCGACCTTTCGATCACCGTCGCCGGACGAGAGTGGGAGACCGACTGCCTCGTCGGCCCACCGGAGTGCGAGGCGCTACTTGGGCAACTAGTGCTCGAGCGCCTCGACCTGATCGTCGACCCGCTCAAACAGACGGTGACGCCGCGGCCGGAGTCACCATGGCTTCCGTCGCTGAAGTTGAAATAGTAGCCACTTGGTGGGGAATCGGCGGGGACGTCGATTGCGCTCCGCAAGGCATCTCGGGACAAGGGGGCGGACCCATCGATGCAGGGAGACGTCGGCGAGTTCGGGATTGGCACACTCCTGTCCATGTTCGAACTCGAAAAGAAGACTGGCACGTTCGTCGTGCGGCGCAGCGGCCAGACCACCATTCGATTGGACTTCCGTGATGGCTTGGTCGTCAACGCCGCGGCCGAAGGGTTCGACTGTGCCCCTGGACTGGGGGCTTTTGAGGCGCTGCTTCTCTGGCGGGAAGGTCGATTCGAGTTCCTGACTGGCGATGTGGACGAGAGTGACACCGTGATCGGCAGACCGTCAGGACTGATGGCAACAGTGTCTCGCAACTCCTGGCCACCGCCCGCGCCGCGAGCGTGATTGACTATCTCGAGGATTCCCGCCGCGGGGTCCTACGCCCCGCGTCCGTCTCGCTTCGTTCGCACTCCCACCGCGCCGATCGCCACGAGCAACACACCGAGCGCCGTGCCAAGCCCACGCCCGCGGCCGCTGTGCGGCATCGCCGGCAATCGCGCGACGGATCCCCGCGCCGGGCGCGCCCACGTTCGCAAGGCCTGCGCACTGGTCTCGACGGACGCGACGACCGAGAGCGACCGATTCGGGCGCACGGGCTCCGGCTCAATGCTCGGATCCGGATCGCGAAACACGAGGGCCAGTTGGTTGCCCACGGCGCGCTCGGCACCGTCGGACATGATCGAGACCACGCCACCCTCGCCGCGCGAGTAGAGCGTGCTCGAGCCGCCGCCATCGAGGTTGATTGCGTCCCACGCGCCGAGGTCGTGCAACACGCGCGCAACATGCGGACAAGTCATTCCGATGGCGTGCCCCTCGCGACCGTTGGCCACCATGATCAACATCGTTCGGCGATCGTGCGAGAGGCCGACCGCCGTTCGCGGATTGGGCTGCAACGCATGGCGGGGACGATCGTACTGAACGATCTTTCCATCGCGGAGCAACCGGGGACTGCCCGTCACGACTTCGGTCATCCAAGAGAACGGCACCGGCCCGAACAACCGATCGCTGGAGTCGAAGATTTCCGCGCGTCCGCCGCGGCCAAAGCCGATCGAGTCGAAGCAATCCAGTCGGGCGTCCGGGTAGCTCGAATGCCACACGTGACCGTCGGACACGGTGAGTCCGCACGTCGAGTTTTGGCGGTGAAAGATGTCGAAGTAATTGGCGTTCACTGCGATGTCCGCGCCGGCGACACGGGCAAACGAAGACGTGCGAGTCCATCGATAGCCGGGGGTCCCCCGGCGCGCGGACGACTCCGCGGACGGGACAGGAACCGGGGGGACGGTGGCGTTCTCGGGCGTCGAGACGAAGTGAACACGCGGGTTGCGCAGGTCGACGATCATCACGTGGAAGTCCACGCCGGATCCCCGACGGTGCAGGTGCCGGACGCCTGCGTACGGCGCCGTCCAACGATCGGTCGCGTGGGCGGTGCGCGCTGCCGAGAGCGTCGCAATCACCATCAGCGCCAACGTCGTACCTTTGCTCACCCTAGGAGTGTAGCTGCGGGGGTGTACATCCACAAAGAAATGGGCGATCACGGTTTCTGGCCTGAGGACGGAACGCACGGAGAGCCATGGATTCTTCCTACCCAAACGGACCGTCGCCGAGCGACATCTCCCCCGTTGAGCTCTCGCGAATCGTGGACGCCGCCCTCGCCGAGGATCTCGCATCCGGGGACGTCACGACACGGTCGGTCGTGCCTCCGGGAGCGATGGCGCGGGGTGCGCTGGTCGCGCGGGAATCCATGGTCGTGGCGGGGCTTGGCGTCGCGGCGGCGGTGTTTCGTCGCGTCGATCCGAGTGTGCGAATCGACGCGCGAGTGCGAGACGGCGAGCCAGTGACCGCCGGGGCGCACGTTGCATCGGTGGACGGCCCGGCGCACGCCGTGCTCGGCGCCGAACGCGTGGCACTGAATCTGTTGCAACGCATGTGTGGCGTGGCGACGCGAACTCGCGGGTTCGTCGACGCGCTCCCCGCGGGCAGTCGAACGCGGATCGCCGACACGCGGAAGACGACCCCGGGTCTGCGAGCGCTGGAGCGGTACGCGGTTCGTTGCGGCGGCGGGCAGAATCATCGGAACGACCTCGGGTCGAGCGTGTTGATCAAGGACAACCACATCGCGGTATGCGGTGGAATTCGGGCTGCGATCGAACGCGCTCGCGCGAACGCGCCGCACACGTCGCGGATCGAGTGCGAAGTCGACTCGGAAGCCGCACTCGACGAGGCCATTGCCGCGGGCGCGGACGTGATCATGCTCGACAACTTCGATGACACTCGCGTGGCCCAGGCACTCGCGCGCGTTGCCGCGTGCAATCCGCGGCCGGCGATCGAAGTGTCCGGCGGCGTAACGCTCGAGCGCATCGCGAAGCTCGGCGCGCTCGGCGTCGACATCGTGTCGATCGGCTCGCTCACGCACGGTGCTCGCGCGATGGACATTGCGCTGGACTTCGAACTGTCGACGTAACGAGTGGACCCCTCGAGCGCAAACGACCTCGCCCGCGTCGCCACGCGACCGTTGGATACTCGGTGGCTCGGCCGACCGCTGGTGATTCGAGCGGAGACGGGCTCGACGAATGACGACGTGCGAACGGCGGCACTCGCGGGCGCGTCGCACGGGTACACAGTCGTCGCAGACGCGCAGACCTCGGGCCGGGGGCGGCAAGGCCGAGCGTGGGAGTCGCCGGCAGGACGGAATCTCTACGTGTCCGTCTTGCTCCGGCCGGCGGCTTCCGTCACGACGCACTCACTTCTCGCGCTCGCGGTGGGACTCGCGGTGCGCGAAACGGTTGCGGCGTTCGCTCCGGATCAACCTGTCGTCGTGAAGTGGCCCAACGACGTGCGGATCGGCGCCCGCAAAGTCGCGGGGATTCTGGCCGAGGCGTCGTTTCGAGCTGCGGAGTTGCAATGGGCGATCGTCGGGATTGGCTGCAACGTGAACGGACGCGACTTTCCCGAGGGCCTGGGCGAATCGGCAACGTCGATCGAAGTCGCGACCGGCCAGCCGGTCGATCGCGCGGCCGTGCTCGAGCAACTCTTGGCCGACCTGGAAACAGGCATCGACGAACTCTGGACCCACGGACCCACGCGGACACTCGCGTCGCTCACGTCGCACTGCGAGACACTCGGACAGCGCGTGACGCGAGACGAGATCTCTGGATTCGCAATCGCGATCGCATCCGACGGCGCGCTGCTCCTGCGCGATGACGCGGGCGCCGTACATTCGATGCACGGGGGAGAGATTCAGTCCGAGAGGCGATAGGGGACGCTTTCCCATGGCGCGACGTCCGCCGCCGACGAGTGTGGCTCCCGCTACGGGAAGTGGGTAGCATGCGGGTTGTGCACGCTGCGGAATTCGTTTCGACACCGCGTCGGCGCGCGGCGTGGTTGGCCGCAGGGGTCGTGATCCTGGCCACCGGGCCCCTCGGCGCACAGGACCGCGCGCAGCCGGACGCGCCGCGGCATTTGGCCGTGTGGACGCAGCCGTTTCTCACATTGGTCGGAGCGATCAACGCTGCGACCGATCGCTACGCCCAAGACGCGTACGCGCACGCCAACCTCGGAATCGACGTCGCGATCACGCGCGCGGTTGCCTTCAGCACCTCACTCGCGCTGAGCGTGCCCACCGCGCACGGCAGCGGGTGGGGTTTTGCCCACGTCGGGGGAGTCTCGATCTTCCTGACAGGCGATCGGCCGCTCAACGGTCTGTTCATCTCGCCCCACTGGCACGTTGAACTCAGTTCCCTCGGCAGCCGGTCCGGGGGCGGCATCGTCTTCGGACCGGGTTTCGACGTGGGCTTCCAGGCGACGTTGGGAGCGTTCTTCATCGCGCCGGTCTTCGGCATCACGTTGGGACTCTCCGCTCCGTTTTCGATCGGGTATGCGCCCATCGTCAACCTCAACTTGCTCCGCATCGGATTCGCGATCTGATGGAAAGTGCGATCGGATGACGGCTCGCACCCTCCGCGTTGTTCGGACTTCCGCGCCGGCCGCAATTGCTGCGGCGTGTCTCGCGGCGGCCACGTCGTTCGCCCAGGACGCGCCGACGGAACCACCCGCGGCTCGATCGGCACGTCCAACGCGAGACCCCGCACGCGACCAGACTCCCGCGTCGTACGCACTGTGGCTGCAACCCGCGTGGATGTTCGCGATCGGCCCGTTGCAGGGCCGGTACAACCTCTCTGGAGGCATCAATGCGTACCTTGGTCCGCACGTTCAACTCGTCATCGAGGCCAGCTTCGAGTGGGGCTGCTATTCCTTCCTCCGACCCGACACGAGGTGCGCGCCACCGCGCGTCGGCCATTACGCCGGGTTGGTTTCCGTGGGCGTGGCGATCCAGACGCACGCGGGCCGTCGTTTCGAGGGCTTCTTCCTCCAGCCGAAGCTCGTGCTCGCCGGATTCGCGACGTACGCGAGCGACTCGGTGAATCCATCGAGGGGTCTGGGTTCGATCATGGGCGCGGCCGTCGATTTCGGATTTCAGGTGAACCGCGGGCCGTTCTATCTCGCGATCGTCGGGGGCGTCGGCTTCGGATTGGGCATGGGCTCTGACCTTGCGCCGCCGAGCAACACGTGTGGATCGGGCGGGACGGGCTGCGTGCCGCTCGCGCTGAACTACATCTCGCCATCGCGCGGCCCACAGTTCGGACTGAACGTGGGCGTGGTCCGGATGGGCGTCGCGTTCTAGCCGGGGAGCCAGGCGGAAGTGCACCGCACGCACGCGTCGAGACCGCACATGTACAGGCGGGCGAATCGGCGCGATCATGGTAAAGTCGCAACGTCGCCATCGAGAGACGGTGCATCGGGAGGTCGGCATGAGCTTTCTTCGTTCCGTGATGGGTCTGTGTCTGCTGTCTGCCGCGGTGCTGATGCCATCGACCGCGGATGCATGCGGCGGATGTTTCGGTCCGCCGCCGCGCGGGTCGGAGCTGCCGCAGATCGTGACGGATCACCGAATGGTGATGGCGATCCACGCGAACGACGCGATCCTGTGGGACCAGATTCGGTACAGCGGTCAGCCGCAGGATTTCTCGTGGGTGCTCCCCGTGACGGGCGACGTGCGTGTCGAGGTCGCCTCGGGCGATTTCTTCGACGTGCTCGACGCGGGCACCGCGGTCGGAATCGTTCCGCCGTCGCGACCGACGTGTCCGTCGGGCGGATCGGGCGGGTTCGGGTTCGGCGCAAGCAACCGCGCGAGCGACACCATGGGACGCGAGACGCCGCCGCCCGTGACGGTGCTCCGAACGGAGGTGGTCGGGCCGTACCAGACCGTCGTCTTGCGTTCGAGCGACAGCACCGCCCTCGTGACGTGGCTGCGCGGCAATGCCTACGTCATCCCGCCCGAGATCATGCCGACGATCCAGTGGTACACCGAGCGTCACATGGATTTCGTCGCGCTGCGTCTGCGTCCGGGCGAGGGCGTCAACGCGATGCAGCCGATTCGAATTCGCTACAATTCGATGAATGTCGTGCTGCCGCTGCGAATGGTCGGCGCGGGGATCGGCGACAAAGTCGGCATCGTGTTGTGGGTATTTGGCATGGGGCGTTGGGAAGCTGCCAATTTCGCGAATGGCACCATCGAGACGAGCCAGCTCGTGTGGAATTGGAACACGAACGCCAGCAACTACACGGACGTCTTCAATCGTGCGCAGAGTGAGAACGGCGGGCGAACGTGGATCACGGAAGTGTCGGGGCTCGCAAGCTCGCTGCAGACGAATTTCGCCAGCCGCATGAGCGATGCGGGCCGCGACGATTGGAACCTGGCGACGGACAACAACGCGAACGGGATCTGGATCACGAGAATGCGCACCGAGCTGACGGCGGCGTCGCTCGACAACGATTTGCTGTTGCGCTCGAACACCTCCAACTTGCGTGTCTCGAACGTTCACTTCGTCACTCGCTCGATTGGCGACAATCCCACGCCGGTATGCGCAGCGAACCCGCCGCAGGGATACGCGGGCAGTGCCGGGGCGGGAATCCATTGTGCCGCCCGTCCGGGACGCCACGGATCGCACGGAGCGGCCGCGTTTGTCATCGCGGGCCTGCTCGCGCGGCGGGCGCGACGGATCCGAGCGGGGCGGGCCCGGCCTCGCGCAACACACGACACGCTGTGGTGCCCAAGATGACGATAGGGTAACCTCGCGCGGAATGCGACGATGGAACTTCTCAGTGACCGCGCTGGCAGCCACGCTCGCGCTGGGTGCGTGCGACGCGTACGACCACAGCCGGCTCGCAGCGCTCACGGATGGTGCGGGTGCGTCCGACGGAATCGACGCCCCGACGACGGACGGTGCCGGTGATTCCGATGGGTCGCCGCCCGACGATGCGTCCGATGTCCCGGTCGCGACCGATGCTTCGGTCGATGGTGATTCGACGAGCGATGCGATGATCTGTGGACCAGGGGCGCGATGCTGTCCCGGCGGGGTCATGTGCGGGGCGGGCGAGATCTGTACGTCCGACGGAACATGCGCGATGTGCGGAACAGGCCTTCCGTGTTGCCCGAGCGGCTTGCGGTGTGCGAGCGGTCAGCTCTGCGGGACGACCGGTGCCTGCGGGACGTGCGGCACGCTCGGACAACCCTGTTGCGCCGGCGGAATGTGCGACACGTCGAGTCTGTGCATGTCAGGATCGTGCGTCGCGTGCGGGAGCGCGGGACAACCGTGCTGCGGGACGACGTGCGACGCATCGAGCAGCTGCGTCGCCGGGAGTTGCGCGCCGTGTGGCGGCGTGGCGCAGCCGTGTTGCGCCGGATCGGTGTGCGGCCCGACGTCGAATTGCAGCGCCGGAACGTGCGTTGCGTGCGGCGGAGCCGGCCAAGCCTGTTGCACCGGATCGATATGCAACGCGGGGCTGAGTTGTACATCGGGTACGTGTGCAGCGACGTGTGGCGTTCTCGGAGCGCCGTGTTGTGCCGGATCCATGTGCACCGGCCCGGGCACCGTGTGCTCGGGAAGCAGCTGTGTCGCGTGCGGTGGTATCGGTCAGCCGTGCTGCGCATCGATGACATGCTCGAGCGGCGCAATTTGTCGCACCGGAGTGTGCGCCGCGTGCGGAGGAAGCGGGCTGCCCTGCTGCACGGGGAGTGTCTGCACCGCGCCCGCGACTTGCGGGGCGGGCATGTGCACCGCCACATGCGGTGGCGTCGGTCAGCCTTGCTGCGGCACGGGACCCGCCTGCACGACGGATGCCTATTGTTCCGGCGCGATCTGCCGGGCCTGCGGCGGCACGACGGCGCCGGCATGCTGTACCGGATCGACATCGCTTTGCGACATCGGGTACGTTTGCACCGGCTCGACGTGCGTCGTATGCGGTGGCGCTGCCCAGCCGTGCTGCACGGGCTCCACCTGCGGTCCGGCACTGGCCTGCGCCGGCGGTGCGTGTGTCGCGTGTGGTGGCCTTGCGCAACCGTGTTGTGCGGGCTCGATGTGCAACGCGGGCCAAGCCTGCGTGGGCGGAACGTGCGCCCCGTGCGGCGCGCTCACGCAAGCGTGCTGCGGCACGACGTGCAACGCTACGCTGAGCTGCGTTTCAGCAACCTGTCAGAACTGCGGAGGCGCAGGAGACTCCTGCTGCACGGGCAGCACGTGCGCCGCCAATCTCACCTGCGCCATGGCTCCGCCCCGTTGTCGCTGTGGTGCGACCGGCCAGCCGTGCTGCAACGGCACGACCTGCAATGCGGGACTGACGTGCACCGGGAGCGGAGTATGCGAGTGTGGGAACCTCGGCCAGCTGTGCTGCGGCGGCTCGAGTTGCGACGTCTCCGCACTGCTCTGCGTGGGCGGGTCGTGTCGCTCGTGCAACCAGGGCGAGCCCTGTTGTGCAGGCTCGACGTGCAACACGGACCTGACGTGCAGCGGCGGAACCTGCGCGTGCGGGGCGCTTTCGCAACCCTGTTGTGGCGGGACGATGTGCAATGCAGGCTTCGCGTGCGCGAACGGGACGTGCAACTGCGGTGGACCGGGTCAGCCTTGCTGTGGCGGCGCGACATGCACGGCACCGATCATGTGCTCGAGCGGCAACTGCTTGTTTGGGAGCGGAGCGTCGGGCCCATTGAACGTCACGAGCGCGACGAGCATCAACGCGATCCGAGCCGTTGCAACTGCGACCGCCGGCAGCATGACCGTCACGATTTCGGGGGCGACCGGAAGCTTCGCTGCGGGACAGGCCGTACTGATCCATCAAACTCAGGCGATCGCGGCTCCCGTCGGGCAGTACGAGTACGCACGGGTCGTGTCTGCCACGGCGACGAGCGTCGTGCTGACTGCCGGACTGAGGTACTCGTACGTGAGCGATGCCTCGCACCGGGCACAGATCATTGTCGTTCCCGAATACACGACCGTGTCGGTGTCGGCCGGGCAGACGCTCACGGCCGCCGCGTGGAACGGATCGACCGGTGGGATTCTCGCGTTCAACGCGACGGGCGCGGTGACGGTCACGGGAACCATCTCGATGGACGGCCGAGGATTCCGCGGCACGCGGCACGGCGCGTGCGGCCTGCATTGCACGGCGGGACAAGCCGGTGAGTCGCAGCGCGCAATTGGGGCGGTGACGATGGGTTCGAACGGCAGCGGCGGGGGCGGCGGGAGTCCCGGCCAGGACTGCTCTGCGGGCGGCGGCGGCGGACACGCCGGGGCGGGTGCTGACGGTACGGACGGAAGCTGCGGTTTGTGCACGGTGGCGTGCCCGAGCGCTGGTGGAAATGGCGGCAACGCGGTTGGGTCGGCGATCCTGTCGTCGACGATCCTGTTCGGTGGCGCCGGCGGCGAAGGTGGCCACGACGAGGACGGTGGAAACGCGGGGACGGGTGGGACGGGTGGAGGAATCGTCATCATTCGGGCGAACTCGGTTTCGGTCACGGGCGCGATCACGTCAGCGGGCACGGCCGGCGGGCGTGGCGATAACGTCGGGTGCGGCGTCGGCGCCGGCATGGGCGGCGCCGGCGGCGGTGCCGGGGGTGCGGTACGGATTCAAACCCTGGGGACCGCGGCGGTCGGTTCGGGACTCGTGCGAGCGGGCGGCGGCGGTGGCGGACTGTGCTCGAGTGGCGGGTCGCCCGGCGGGGCAGGGAGCGTCGGGCGCATCGGGATTCGGGCTTCCACGGTGACCGGCACGACGACTCCGACGTTCAATCCGAACTGAGTGCGAGTCCCGCGTCGGAACGAGCCGCGACGTCCGCCGCGAATGGTTTCGCGGACGTTCGAGAGCCTCCGACGATTGACGCGACTGCGGATCTTCGACAGACTGTTCAAAGGGCTGCCGTGATGAAATTTCGACACGCGCCTGCCGTCCGGTGGCAGGTCGGATCGCTCGTCCTGGCCGCCGTCGCGACCGTCGGCGCCTCGGCGCACGCGCAATCGGCATCACCGCCCGCGGGACAGGGCGTTCGAGCGGCGTCCGCCGGGTACGACCGCGCGACGGCGGCGTACCTCGAGCACGACTATGCAACCGCGGCGACCTGGTTCGAGACCGCGCACCGGCTCGGCCCAACCGCTCGGTCACTCCAAAGCGCGATTCGCGCCCATCGTGCGGCAGGCACGCCCGAGCATTTCGCCCGGGCCGCCACGCTCGCCGTTCAGCTCACGGCACAATATCCCGGCGAAAGCGCCGCCGTGGAGAGCGCGCGACGTTCCATCGAGCAACTCGCACCGCAACTCGCCCGGCTTTCGCTTCGGTGCGAGCGGTGCGACATCCAGGTCGACGGCGTGCTCCAGGGCGTCGGTGACGTGTTCGTTGCCCCGGGACACCATCGCGTCGTCGCGACGTGGTCGAACGGCCGGACCGCCTCGCACGATGTCGACGGATCCGCGGGTTCGACAGAGTCGGTTGTGCTGAGCGAGCCGCTGGGACAGACCGGCTCCGCCGTCGCGTCGACGCCGGAAGTTGGTGCCGCGAATGCTCCATCCCGTTCGCACTCTCCCGGGACCGGATCGCGCGGCGGTGTCAGCTACGTGGCACTCGGCGCGCTCGGCGTCGGCGGCGCCGCAGCGATTGGGCTGGGCGTCGCGGCAGTGATCGTCTGGTTCGATGCGCGGGCGGTCGGCGCGCAGCTAATCATGGTGGCGGAATCGACACAGAGGGTCGACGCCGGATTGCTTCAGCGAGTTTCGAGCGGCGAGGATGTCACACGCGGCCTCGCCGTGGCCTCCGGAATCACGGCGGCGCTGACGTTTGCGGGGGGCCTGACGTATGCTCTCACCCGGCCGCGGAGTCGGCCCGAGATCGCCGTTTCGCCGACCCTTTCCGGAGCCGTCGTCCACGGTCGTTTCTGATGAAGGACGCCGGGCAGCCGCGACGAGCGTCGGTCGAGCGCATCGGTCGCTACGAGGTGCTCGAAGAGATCGCAAGCGGTGGCATGGCGACCGTCTACCTCGGGAGGTCCCAAGGGCTTCGCGGATTTTCGCGTCTCGTCGCGATCAAGCGGCTGCACCCGCACCTTCTCGACCAGGATGATTTCGTCTCGATGTTTCTCGACGAGGCTCGCCTGGCGGCGCGCATCCGTCACCCGAACGTGGTGGCGACGCTCGACGTCGATGACCAGGACGGACTCTATCTCGTAATGGAGTACATCGAGGGAGACCGACTGCTGGGAATCATTCGTTCGACGAAACACGCGGCAGTGAAGATCCCGACTCCGATCGTTCTCCGAATCGCGACCGACCTGCTCTCCGGTCTGCACGCCGCCCACGATCTCCTCGACGAGGACGGCAGTCCGCTCAACATCGTCCATCGGGACGTTTCGCCCCCGAACGTGCTCGTGGGATTCGACGGAATCACGAAGCTCACGGACTTCGGCATCGCAAAGGCCGCAAGCCAATTGACGACGACGCGCGAAGGGCAGCTCAAGGGCAAGATCGCGTACATGGCACCGGAGCAAGCCGCAGGAGACCCGGTCGACCGGACGACCGATGTGTTCGCGTCGGGAATCGTGCTGTGGGAGATGCTCACGGCGCGGCGGTTGTTCAAACGCGACAACGACGTTGCCACGCTCAACGCAGTCCTCAGTGCGAAGCTGTCGCCGGTCGCGAGCCTCGTGCCGGACATCGATCCGGCGATCGACGGCGTCGTGATGCGTGCGCTCGAACGCCATCCGTCCGACCGCTGGCCCACGGCAGCGGCGTTTGCAGACGCGCTCGACAGCGCGGCGAGAAATACGTGCGGCCTGGCGTCGACGCGAGATGTCGCCGAGTTCGCAAAGCAGTACGCTTCGCCGAAGAAGTCGTCGGATCGCTCGAAGACCGAGCGAACGCCGATCTCGGCGTCGGCGCCAATGGACCGGTCAGCGCCGCCCAGCGCCGACCGATCGGTCGTGCGCCCGACGAGCGCGATCGCGAGTGGATCGCGAGCGCACGAAGCGCCGAAGAAAACTCCCGGCGACTCACCGGTCCCGGCTGCGCCTGCGCCAGCCGCCGCACCGGCAATGCCGCGCGCGCCGATGCCGCTGCCAACTTCGTCGCCTGCGAGGATGTCGCTGTTTCCTCTGCCCACAGACCCGCCGCGCGCGCGACCGCCAGCCGTCGCGGCTCCGACCGCCACGAGCCCAACGCCGCTGCGTGCGGTGACACCTCCGCCGATGCGCGCGATGACACCTCCGCCGATGCGCGTGGTGACGCCGTCGCCGATGGGCGTCGCGCCGTCGCCGACGGCCGTAGTTGCTGCCGTGCCCGCCGCCGCGGCGACCGCTTCGGTCGAGCAGCCGCCTGCTCCCAGGATCGCAGCAGCCGCGGAGGCTCCAACCGAGCCGCCCCGCGCCGACCTCGCGCCGGCAAGTCCGAAGGGCGCCGGTGCCGCGCCGCCCGCAACGCCATCCCCTCTGGTCCTGCATCCGCCGGTGGCGCACGCGAGCTTCGTCACATCCCCCGTAGCGAAAACGGCGCCCGTCGAGCCCGGTGTTCGAGCGGCCACCAAAGCACCGGCGGCCGTGGCGATCGCGCGGCAAGCGGTCGTCGCCATCTCACACCGTTGGCGTGAATCTCCGCGCCGCACTCGGATCGTGATTGCCCTGGCCGCCCTGGCTGCGGTCGCCGGACTCGTCGGGCTGATGGTCGGAGGATCACACCAAGACACCGCGGCGCGTCCAGCTTCGTCCGTGCCTGCGCCGGTTCCGTCGGTGCAACCGCCGACGCTTCAACCGTCGAGCCCGCCAATCACCATCGCCGCGAGTCCCCCGACGCCAGTGCCCTCGATTCCGTCGCAAGCCGGTCAGTTGCCACCCGCCGCGCCGACGCTCGCCGCCTCTCGTCCGACGACGGCACGCGCAGCGCCGGCCGCCGGCCGCCAGGTCACGCATTCCAGTCTCGTCCGGGCGGCGCCGCAGCCGCGTCCGCGGCCACCGCAGGTTGTCTCTGCAGCACGAGTGCCGGCAACCGGAGCGCGCGGCACGGCGACGGGTGCACGCCCGCGCCGACCGCGAGACGACGACGAGCCCATCGGCGCGAATCCGTACAAATAGCACGCCCACTCACGGCGCCGGCACACCCATTGCCGCGGCTAGTCGTGTGAGCACGTCGCGCCGTTGGTCGGCGATGTTCCGCTGCTCGCCGGGGTCGTTGCGCAAGTTGAACAGTTCGTACGTTCGCGCGCGCGCTTCGTAGATGAGCTTGAAGTCTCCGTCCACGACCATTCGAACCGCACGGCCGTATCGGATCGACTCGCCGAATACCCGTCGCGACGCAAGTGGCTCGCCGCGCATCGCGCGTGCAAGTGAACGGCCTTCCGCGCGCGGGAGCGGTGGCGCACCGACAAGGTCGAGAATCGTCGGCGCAACGTCGAGCAGTGAGACGTTGCCACCCACGGCGCGACTCGGGAATCCGGGCATCGCGATCATCAGCGGAACGCGCGCGATCTCGTCGTAGAGGGTCACCGCGTGGAATTCGCCGCCATGCTCGCCGAATTCCTCTCCGTGATCTGCCGTGAGCACGACGAGCGTGCGCCCGAGCCCGACCATGCGATCGACGTTGAGCAGCAGCGCAGCCAAGTGCCGATTGACGAACGCCACTTCGCCCGCGTAGCGCGCGAGCGGCGTGTCGTCGCGCGCAGGCGCCTCGGGATGCGACGCGTACGGCTCGTGCGGGTCACTGTAATGCAGCCAGAGAAACAGCGGCCGTCCGCGTGCGGCTTGAATCATCGCGAGGCCGCATCCGGTGAGCATGTCCGACGTCACGCCGCGCAGGTCGAGATTGCGCCGATGGTACACACCCTGCTCGACGACATCGAAGCCGCGCACCAGGCCTCCACGTGGGACTTGAAAGGGCAGCGTCGTACACACGCGTGTTTCGTACCCGGCCGCACGAAGCGCTTCGGGCAGCGTCGGCGCGCGGTCGCGCATCGGGAGCGGCCACACGCGACGCGGGTTGTCGTCGGTGCCGGAATAGGGCAGCGGCCGGTCGCCGTAGAATTGCGTGCGGGTCCACTGAACGCTCCAGGGCCCGCGCGACGTGAGCATCGCGTACGCGGAAGGCACGGTCCACGCGGCCGGAGCGCGGGCGCCTGTGAATGAGACGGAATTCTCGCGGATCGCGGCGAGGGCGTTGAGCGCGGGCGCCCGAGCGATGTCGGCACGCAGCGCGTCGATCGTGAGGAGGAGGATCAATTGCGGACGCGTCGGCGCCGGGGCGACCGGCGCGTCGAGTGCCGATGCGTGGCGCGGCATGGCCGGCAGCGAGCGAGCGTATGCGTGCGTCGCCCAGAATGCGTCCGCCAGGAGTACACCCCGTTGCGCCGCGAACGCCCGCGCGTCGTGACGCAGCTGCATCGCGGCGAAACCCGCGACGAGTGTGAAACCCCCTGCCGCAAGACTCGGCACCCAGCGGCGTTGCGACGGGAGCATCGCGCAGGCGACCGTGACGCCGAGGACGGAAACGAATCCGAGCGCACCGTGGTACGCGCCGTACAGACGAACGTATGCGCCTGCGTCGATCCGAAACGCGACAAGCGCTATGGCCACGCCGACGCCGGCGATCGCCATCCTCACCCACGTCGCACGAACCGGCCGAACACACGCGCCCGCTGCGAGTGGAAGCGCGAGCACCCAGACCGCCGCAGCGCTCGCGAGAAACACGGACGCCATGATCCACGGCGTTCTCGCCGCCGCGATGCGCCACGCGAGCGAACCGCACTCCACCAGGGCAAGTGCGAGCGCGGCGCGCCCCGCCGTGGAAAGCCATCGTGCGACGAACGTCGGCGGCTCCCTCACGGGAGCTTCTCCAGCGTGGCGAGCAGCGCGGCGCCGTCGGCAGGGCGCCTTCCGGGGTCGGCGTGTGTCGCAGACGCGACGAATGCGCTCCATGCGGAATCGCCCGCGGGCGCCAATTCGCGGGCGATCGCGCCGAAGGCAAACACGTCGTGCAGGGGATCCGCCGCGGTGCCGGCTCGAATCTCGGGCGCACTGTAGCCGGGCGTCCCTTCGAACGACGCAAACACCGTCCCCCGATCGCTCGCGATGCCGAAGTCCGTCACCACCGCGGTTCCGTCGGCGCGAATCAGCACGTTTCCCGGTTTCAGATCCCGGTGGACCATGGCGCCTTCGTGCGTGATCGCAAGTGCCCGCGCGATGCCGACGAGCCACGCGCGACGTTCTTCTCGAGCGCCCTGTCGTCGGCTGATGGCCGTTCGCAACGACCCACCGCTGCAACTCTCCATCAAGATCGCACCGAGCGACTCGAACGCATCGTGGATCCGTACGACGTGGCGGCTCGCGAACCGCGATGCCACGTGGACTTCGTTCCGCAATCGCGCAAGACGTTCGGTCGCACGCCCGGGATGGTAGATCTTCAACGCCACGTCGCGATCGAGGCGCGCGTCGCGTGCGAGATACACGGCGCCTGCGCCACCGCGTCCGAGTTCGCGCAACAGGGCAAACCGGCCACCGCCGACGCGCGTGTTGTCCGGGGACAACAACGTGGCGCCCGCGGCGCCCGCCCGCGCGGGACGTCGCGCGCGGGACAATCGGTCGCGCGCGGCCGGATAGTCGAACTCGAGTGCGATGACTTCTTCGTAGCACCGCAGGGCCTCGTCGGTTCGCCCTCGGCCACGTTCGACGTCGGCGATCCGCATCCACGCCGCGAGCGCTTCGGGACGGTCGCCCTGGGCCAGCTGCCGCAAGACGTCGATCGCGGCGTCGTCGTCGGAGCGTGCCGCAAACCAATCGGCGAGCTTCAACCGCACTTCGGGCGCAATCTCGCTGGAGGCCGCGCGGCCGCGAAGCCAACGAATGATGTCGACGGCCTCGCGATCGTTGGGGTTCGCATCGAGCTGCGCCATCGCCGAGTGCACGCCGTCGGACGCCGGCAATTCGCGAAGCCTGCCAAGCGTCATCGCGCCCGGCTTGCCTCCAATCGACGGCCGAGCAGCGCTCGGCGTGCTCGCCGTCACGACAGGTTTCGAAATCGCATCCGCGAGGGAATCCTGTGCACGATTCGAAGCAGCGTCGTCTGCCGACTTCTTTCTTCGCCGAAACCAGTCGAACACGCCCATCGATCGCTCAGCATCCCGTGACGGCGTGGGCCGCTCGCCGCAGCGTGGCACACTCAACGAACAAGTTCGACATCCGTCACGACGAGAGAGCCCGTTGAGTACCCTGGCGCCGAGGTTTCGAGTTCCAGCCTGGCGATGGACGCGGTGTCGAACGCGGGAGTGATGGCGACGACGCGCGCAAGCGGGATGTGCACAGTCTGCAGCACCGTCCGGGGGTTGCGGGTGGGGTACGAGTGAGGGACGCGTTGCAATTCGGACATTCGGAACTGCGCCCGGGCGCCCGCACCGTCGACCACCCGCAGGGTCACGTCTTGGTCGGCGCGCCCGGCGTTGAGCGCACTGGACCGTGACGCCACGCGAAACGACAGCGACGACGCGCCCGTCGCATCGAGCCGGCCCAATTGCAGCGTCGCGAGCGACGCGGGCGCGCTCCAATCGAGGATCACGCCACTGACCAGGTGGGGAAATGCGGTGTCGCACGTGGTACGACGACACAACGACGACACGCCGAATCCGGCGAACGTATTCGACTGCATCAAGCGGTTCGCCGTCGGCGCACTCGCACCCTCGAAGTCGTCGATGAGCGTCGACGCCGCGGACGAGAACGACCAACGCAAATCGATGTTCGACTGCGCGTGTCCGACGATCGCACGCGGCAGTGGGCCGTCCGCCGTGACGAACGGCTCGAGGGCAACCGTCGTCCCCATGGATCCAGTGAACCACGAGACCAGTGTCGCCTCGAGCATTCCCTGCTGCGCCCTCGTCCCGATGAGCATTGCGGAGTCGCAGGTTCGTCGGAGCCGGTTGTCGTCGAAGCGCCACTCCGTGCTGAAGTAGTTGTGGTTTGCGCCGACGTAGAACACTTGCGTGGAGGGGCTCGTGTCGGTCGCGTCGACGGTGCGGTCGTAGATGTTGATTCCATCGAGATTGGCGACATCGCCGTCACACGCGGGAATGAGCACGCCGTACGCGGCGCCCGACGCGATCGGGTCGTGATAGTCCGTCGGTGCGACGGAAAATACCGAGCGCACCGTGATCGCGCGCTCCGACGACCTCCTCAGAAGTCCCGGCACGTGTGCGACAGCCTCGCCGCCGCGGGAGTGACCGACGAGGCCAACGCGATGCATCGCGACCGTGCCCATGTACGCGTTGCCGAACGGCGCCGCGCCCACTTCGTTCCACGCTCGCCATCGGCGCAAGTGTTCGATGATCAACTGTGAACGCTCGAGAATGTAGTCGTCCCGGCAGTTGAGCGCGTTGCCGCTGAGGGTGACAGCGATGTAGCCATTCGCGGCGAGCGTCTCGGCGAGGTAGACGAGCCCCTCGGCGTTCGGCGTCGTCGTGTACCCCGAAGCGTGGCAGTCGTGGTCGTTCGTGGTGGAGCATCCATCGTCCATGGCGGCGGACGCCGGGCGGCAGTTTCCGTGATTGCCGTGAAGAAGTAGGACCAGCGGATACGGCCCCGCACTCAGGTCCGCAGGCTGGCGAACGACTCCGTACAGTGTCGTCGGGAACGCAACCGTGGGAACCGGTTGTGAGCGCAGATCGTAGAGCGCGGGACGCACGGCATGCGCTTGCGCAGTCGGCGAGATTCCCCCATCGAGTTCGCCCGCGAGCGTCACGACGCGGTAATGCGCACGCGCGACATCGATGCGTGGATCGGTGGCCTCCGTGGCCATCGCTCCAACTTGGGCAACCGCGAACCATGGTCCCGCAGCGTCCGGCGCGCGCTCGAGTCGGTAACCCGTGGCGTCTTGGCCGGCGCTCGGCTCCCAGGCAATTGTAATCGACGTCTCCGACGCACCCACCAACCGCGCGGCGATTACACGCAGACCGGTCACCGCGAATGCGTCGACCACGGTGATACTCGCGCTGCACTCTGACAAGCGGCGCGCGGCATCCGTCGCGACGTAGCGCACGGATTGCACGCCCCGCGTCAGCAACGTCGTCGGCGTCGCGACGACGCGAGGGGAAGGGTCGCATCGGTCGACGGCAGTGGCCTCGGGCACGCTCACCGCCTCACCGGCTGTAGCACGCGCGATCCGTGTGGCCGTTGGGCACATCACCATCGGAGGCTCCGTGTCGGTCACGCGCACGGTCGTTGCACACGTTCCCGTCTGGCCGCTCGTGCCGGTCACGCGAAACGTCACCGCGGTGTCGCCGACGGGGAAGCCATCCGCCGGCGCATCGCTCGTCGGCCCCGACGCGACCATTCCGCACATCGTGTCGACCCGCGGCGCTGGGACGTCGACCCGCGTTCGCACGCCGCTGCACGATGCGCCCACCATGGGTTCACACACGATGGGCACAGCGCCGACGTCCAACGCGCGCCACGCGAAGCGACACATCGCCGCGGCCCCCGCGCGGGTCATGGCAGTGCACGTCCCCTCGCCCGCTGTCCCGGGCAGAATCATCGATCCGATGTCGGGTGTGCAACGCACCGTCGGTGCCGAGTCTTCACACGACGTCACGCGCAGATCGACTCGCAGCGGCGCGCCGCCTGTCGGCACGCATCCGGGATCGACCATCGCGGGACACTGCAATTCGACGCGGGCAGCGTCGCCACATGCACCCGAGCCAACCTCGCCGCCGCCGTCGGTGCCGGACGTCGTGCCGCACGCGGCGATCGCGAGGATCGCCGGCACTACGCACGCAATGGCGCGGGCGCGCGAGCGAAACTTCATCTCGGCACCGGCAACGCCGCACTGACTACGATGCGCGAACCGACGTCGTCGCCCCACTGCATCGACGCCTCCGCGCCCGCCGGAAGCAACGCGCGTTCCGCGACGACGAATCGAATCACACCGATCGTTGGATGCTCGTAGTGATGAAAGTGCAGCGCGCCGATGGACAGCACGGGGTCGAGCGCCCGACCGCCCCAGTCGTCCGCGGTGATCTCGATCGCGACCGGGTCGTGCGCCGCGATCATGTTCCCGCGGCCGTCTTCCGCTGCGCTCACTTGCGCGGGCAAGACCGCGACGCGCAGCACGCGCGGGTGAGTCGCCGGAGTCTCGGGCGGGGTCGTCGCGACCGCGGGAGCACGCTCGGGCGGAACCGGCCGGCGCGAGGGAGAGTCCGCGCGCGCGCACGCGGCGAATGCGAACAGAACCGTCACGAACCCGAGTGCGGCACGCATCGTCGGTCCGATGCTACCACTCCAGCGGGTTGGGTCGCGGCACGGACGCACTAGGATGTGGGCGGTGCCGCCGCTTCGCGCTCGTGGCCGAACATCTCACCGACGTCGATCTCCACGGCGTCGAATGGCTCCGCGCGCACGATGTCCTCGCGCCCGGCATTGAGCACGTCCAGGTACGCCTCGGGCCCGTGGCGGAACACGAGAAGCGTCTCGTGCGCGGGATCGAGGATCCAGTAGTGCGGGACGCCGTGAAGGTGGAGGGTACGGAGCTTCTTGACGAGGTCCGTTCGCGCGTTCGAGGTCGAGAGTATTTCCGCGACCCAGTCGGGCCGCACGTCGATCGGAAAACTCGTTGGGCGATTCGGGTGCCGGTCGCGGCGGAAACCGACGGCGTCGTGCCGAAACACTTCCCCCGTTTGCGGGTAGGAAACCTCGACCTCGGTCATGATCCACCACCCACCGGGACCGCGCGGGCCGCCCGCTTGCCGATGAAATGGGCCGGTGTGCTCCGCGAGTTTCGCTTGCGCCGCGCCGTGTTCTGGCCGCGGGGACGCGCGCTCGACGATCTCCCCGTCGATCAACTCCACGACGCGACCGCTCGCGACGGCTGCGAGAAAGTCGGCGGTCGTCGCACGCACGCGAGCCGGTTCGGTCATGGGCGGAGTGTACACGGCGTCCTGAGCGAGGACGATGCCTCCCGCACGGCTCAGGCGCGCGGCCTCCGGCGGAAGCTCGTGCAGGTGTCGCTTGTCGGCGCCCAGGCACTTGGCAAGACAGACGGCGAAATCGCCGTCCAACGTGCCGTCGCAGCCTACGCCGCTGCGCGTTTTCACGTCTCGCGCGAACTACCGAGTCGACTGGTAGGATGGCGCCCAGGAGCCACCGTTCATGCCTGCCATCGATTCACCGCAGTCGTTCGCGAGCGTGGGCTCCAACCGCATCGCGTATCGCCGCGTCGGATCCGGCGACGCACTGTTGCTCGTCCATGGCTGGCCGCTCAACGGACACACGTGGCGACACCTGCTGCCCGCGCTGAGCGAACACTTCACCTGCATCGTCCCGGACCTCCTCGGAGCGGGCGACACCGAGTGGACCGGCAAGACGGACTTCACGTTTCGCGGTCAGGCCGCGACGCTTCAGAAGTTGATCGACGGACTCGGTCTCACGTCGTACTCGATCCTTGCGCACGACACCGGCGGGACGATCTCGAGGCAGCTCGCGCTGATCGACGGCACGCGGGTCAAGCGCCTGACGCTGATCGACACCGAGATCCCGTTCCATCGCCCGCCGTGGGTCGTCCCGTTCCAGAAGATGTCGTACCTGCCGGGGTCGAATCTGTCGTTTCGCACGCTGGTTCGATCCCGTTGGTTTCGGCGATCGTCGATGGGACTCGGCGGGCTGTTTTGTGATCGCGCGTTGCTCGACGGCGAGTTCCACGAACTTTTCATCGCGCCACTGATCGCGTCGTCGCATCGCATGGAAGGGCAGATCCACTACCTCCGCGGAATCGACTGGGACCTCGTCGACGGACTTGCCGCGCGGCATCGCGAGATCACGGTGCCCGTGCAACTCATCTGGGGCGAGGACGACCACGTGTTTCCGATCGAGCGCGGGCGCGAGATCGTGACGCAACTCGCAAACTGCGTGGGACTCACGCCGATCGCAGGCGCGGCGCTGTTGCCGCACGAGGAGCAGCCGAAGCTCGTGATGGACGCCGTGCTGCCGTTCTTGCGCGGGGAGCGGGAGTGAGAATCAGAGAACAGGAAGACGCGGAGACCGGAAGGGATTGGTGAATGGTTCGGAGGTCGGTTGCGGATGCGGCGGTTGCGGCGAGCGTTCAGTTCCACGTCATCGTGCCGTCGGGGCACAGGCACATCGCACTGGCCGTATTGTCGTACAGGTATCCTGCACGGCCCACGCCCGTCCCCGAGTAACACCACACCACGCAGCGGGTCGCCGTAGCGCGCGCGACACAGTTGACGCCGCCCATGCACGTCCCCGCGCTGTCCACGCCCGCAAATCCGCTCGACGCCCTCGCGGCGTTCGCCATCGCGACCGTGTACGTCGCGGGGACACCGGGCACGCCGAGAGGACTCGTGCAGTCCGTGTACGTTCCCCCGAGCCCATTGTTGTGATTGCACGACGCCGTGCCGCACGCGGTGCCCGAGCACGTCGCCGTGTTGCACTCGCAGCCGTCGCCCGGCACCGTGTTGCAATCGCGAAAGCCCGCGACGCACGCCCAACCGCACGTCACGCAATCGCACACCGCAGCCGTGTTCGGTGGTTGCGGACACGGGGTACACGCCGCGGCGCAACTCGCCGTCGCGCAGTTGGACACGCAGCTTGCGCCGCACACATGCGTGCCCGCGGCGCAGGTCAGTGCGCACACGCCCGCGGTGCAGGTCATCGGCGCAGAGCACACGCTCCCGCACATGCCGCAGTTGGCGGGGTCGACGCGCGTGTCGACGCACGTGCCGCCGCAACGCACGCGACCTCCCGTGCACATCGCCGTGCACGTGCCCGCCAGGCACACGTCGGTCGCGCCGCAGATCGTCCCACACGCGCCGCAGTTGAGCGGATCGGTCGCGACGGTCACGCAGCGGCCGCCGCAAAGCCGTTGTCCCGCCGTGCAGGGCGACATGCACATGCCGGTCGTGCACACCTCTCCCGTCGCACACGCGACACCGCACATTCCGCAGTTGCTCGTGTCGGTCGCAGTGTTCGCGCATCGACCCGCACAGTCCACGAAGCCGGCTGGACACACGAGCCGGCACATCGACGCCACGCACGACTGTCCCGCGGCGCACGCGTTGTTGCACGCGCCGCAATGTCGTGGGTCGGTCGCTACGTCCGCACACGTCGCACTTCCCATCACCACGCACGTCATCAGTCCCATCGCGCACGTGCTTCGACACGCTCCCGACGAGCACACTTCGCCGACGGCACACCCGTGCCCACAGGTCCCGCAGTTGCCGCGATCGGTCGCGAGCGTGACGCACGAGACGGGACCCGCATCGCCCACGCGGCACGGCGTTTGTCCCATCGGGCACACGACCTGGCACGTTCCCATTTCGCAGCGCTCACCGGCGGCGCACGCCGTCCCGCAACCGCCGCAGAAGTTTGGGTCGGTCTGTGGATCGATGCAGCGACCGGCGCAGAACGTCTGTCCTCCCGTGCACGAGCGCATCGTGTCGCCCGCGCCCGTGTCGAACACGCCGCTGTCGGTCACTGCGTCGACGGCGCGATCGGGGCGTGGCGGCACGTCGAATCCGATGTTCTCCGTCGCGCACGCAATCGAGAACGACGCGAGCAGAACGAACAACCATCTTCGCGAACTGTGTGCTCCCGTCACGCGAAACGCTCGACGAACCATGCGCCGGACCCTCCAACCCACCGTCGCAGATTGGAGCAATCTTCTCGAACGCGCAAGCCGCGCACCGCTATCCCGGGATCTTCGTGCGGAGCCCCTCGGCACGCGCGGCGTTGGCGAGTTGCGCGTCCGCGGACCAGAACTGCGTCGAACCGCCCTGCGCCCTCACGGCGAGCGCCGCCGCCAGCTGCACGGCATCATAACCGCGCAGCGGATGACGCACGACGAGCCCAGGAACCTCACGCAGAAGCGCGGGCCGGATTTCGATGATCGTGAAGTCGGCGAAGTCTTCGTCGATCCGTGCGAAGAGTGTTCCGCGCTGCGGCTCGGTGATCACGCCGTCTCGGCACGCCCGCGCGATGGCCGCGAGCAACTCTGCGAACGTGATGCGCGCCACCACGATTCGGCCGCGCCGGCAGACCGCGCGTACAGAGTCGGACCCCGGCTCATGGACGTACCGCTTCGCGAGGGCGCTCGTGTCGAGGTAGTGAATCAATCGCGGTCCGCGATGACGATTTCGGAAAGCAGCTTGCGCCGAGACGCCCGCAGCGGCGAAACGTCCCGTGGCTTGCCGCGACCGAGCGTCGCGAGGCCACGCTGCTCGAGCGCGATCAGGCACTCGTCGTCGCCCGTGGCGGAGACCCTCGCCGCTCGGATCTCGGCAACGATGGCGCCGCGGTCGGTGACCTCGACGTGGTCGCCGCCGCGCACGAGGCGAAGGTAATGGCTCAACCGGTTCTTGAGTTCCTTCGTACCGACTCTCATAACGCCACGGTAGCTACCGTAGCTACTTGTGTCAACCACGGGCCGCTCGAGAGCGACCAAATTCCAAATCCATGACCATGCTATCATGGTCACATGAAAACAGTTGCGGCCGGCACGTTCAAGGCCACGTGTCTCAAGCTCATCGATCGAGTTGCCTCGACGGGGGAGCCGATCGAGATCACGAAGCGGGGCAAGGCGCTCGTTCGGCTCGTTCCCGTTCGCCCAGGACCCACGGTACGACGCGGGATCTTCGGTGCCGCCAAGCACCGGATCCTGTATCTCGCGCCGGACCCGGAAATTTTCTCTACCGGCGAGGTCTGGGATGCCGAGCGATGACCCGGTCGTTCTCGACACCCACGTCTGGCTCGGCGTCGCGCTCGGTCGCGAACGGAGCGTGGCGACGCGAGTGCGTCGAAAGATCGAGCGTGCTGCGGCCTTGGATTCTCTGTACGTCGCAGCGATCACGCCGTGGGAGATCGCGATGCTTGCGCGTGCAGGCCGGATCAGGATCACGGGACCCGTCCTCGAATTCGTCACCGCGTCGCTGCGAGACACACGGACGGCCGTGGCGGGTCTCGATCCTGCGGTGGCGATCGACGCGGCTCACCTGCCCGCGTGGGAGCATCGCGACCCCGCGGACCGCATGATCGTTGCGACCGCGCGCAATCTGGGTGCGGTGCTCGTGACGCGGGACGCCGCGATTCTCGACTACGGTGCGAGGTCGAACGCCGTGAGAGTGTTGGAAGCAAGATGACACCGGTCATCGGCATCCCGCTCGCGTGCCGCGCACTCGCTGCTGTGGTTCTACTCGGTTGCGGATCGCGCACCGGGCTGCGCGTCGGCGCGTTGGACGCAAGTGCCTTCGACGCCCTCGACGCACCCGACAGCGTGGACGTGTCGGACAGCATCGACGTGGCCGACATCCCTGCGGAGCCGATCGACACGTCGTGCCTCCGCGACCCGAGCCGGTGCGACGATCGAAGCGTGTGCACCGTGGACACCTGCCAGCGTGATGGTACGTGTGCGCACGTCGCCATCGTGTGCGACGACCGCGATCCGTGCACAGCCAACACGTGCGACACCGTGCGAGGGTGCATCTTCCCACCGACGGACTGTCGAGGCTGCGCCGACGGCTTGCGCGACGCGTTTCGCGATCTCGCGCGCTATCCGCGCATCGCCGGTTGCGCAGGGGGATTCGCGATTCCCGGACTGTCACGCGCGACGAGCCCGACGTGTGGGCGTGGCGCAGGCGACGATGGCGCGAATCCCGACGGGCGCGGGTGCACGGCGTCCGACTTGTGCGCTCCTGGGTGGCACGTGTGCCTCTCCGTCCGCGACGTGGCCACGCACTCGCCCGACGGTTGTCGCGGCGCGTCCGACATGGCCGACGCGTTCTTCGCCACGCGTCAGACCGGTCCGGGCTGCGCGTACTGCGCGAGCGGCACCGATCCAACGTGTGGTCCCAACGACTGTCGCGTGGGCTGCGCACAGTCCGCCACGACGACCAACGACATCTTCGGCTGCGGAACGCTCGGCGGCGTTCCCCAGGCGACGTCGTGCACACCGCTCGATCGATTCAGCAACAACCTGTGCAGCGACCTTCACGCTCCGTGGCGCTGCGACGCGGACCCCGCGGGCCTTCGGGAGAGCGACGTTGTGGTGAAGCCGGGGCCGGCGGCCGGCGGGGTGCTCTGTTGCGAAGATTGAGGTCGGAAGTTGAACAGGGAGAGTGGGAGGGCGGGGAGGTTTGTACGGGCTTCTTGCCGATCTCTGCTCCGAATTCCCCTCCGAACTCTCAACTCTCGACTGTCGACTGTCGACTTCATAAGTAGCTCAGCCACCAGTCGCGCCGCCGACGCTTAATGTCCGCGAACCATGCGCACGCGGGGTACAGGGCGATGATCGCGACGATCCATATCGCGTACACCAAAGGCAATCGGTACCCGAGCCCCCACGATGCTCGCAGCGTGCGGATCGGGTCCGACCAGCCGAGGCGCGCGGATGCGACGGCGAGCGATGCGAGGTGCAACAGGAACAGGTGCGCGACGTAATAGAACAGCGGCACGCGGCCGAACACGACGAACGGCCGAGCCACCGCGCGCGAGGCGAGTCCGCGATCGAACCATGCGAGCGCGCAGAGCGCGGGACCGATCGTCATCAAGAGGTAGTCGAGCGACGGTGGGTATTTTTCGCAATCGAGGAACGATAGAACGACGTATCCCGCGCGGCGTTGCGCGTGCCACGGACTTGGGTCGCCGTAGTGGTTGATCGCGCGGAGGACGACGAACGCAATCGTGAGCGCGAGGCCGAGCCAGAGCGTCCGGCGCGCGCGCGACGCGGGCTCTCGGTCGAACCACGCGCCGAAGCCGTAGCCCAACGCGATCACGCCCAGCCAAGGCACGAGCGGATACGCGACGTAGACCATGCGCCCGCTGCCGTCGAAGGGCCCGCGGCCCGCGACGTGGCGTCCGATGTAGTGCGGCGACGACTCGTGGAGGATCGAGCGGATCCAACCGGGCGGCGCCGAATGCGCGAGAGCGTCGGGGCGGTCGAACGCGTTGTGACCCGCGACCATCGCGAGACCAATCGCGACGACGACCGGAAGGGGGAGCCATACGAGGATGCCGAGCACGACCATCGACCAGCCGATGGCCCAGATCACCTGCAGCATCGTGAAGGTGTACGTGGGGTCGAACGTCCAAGCGAAGCGCACGACGGTCAGCTCGAGCACGACGAGCCACAGGCCGCGGGTGAGCAGGAAGCGTGAGACGTCCGCGCGCGAGCGACCGGCGCGGCCGTACAGAAACGCGGCAGTGCCCGCGAGAAAGACGAACACCGGTGCGCAGAAGTGCGTGATCCATCGTGTGAAGAACAGCGGCACCGTCGTGCGGGCAGCGTTCGTGAGGCCCCCGGTCGAGCGGCCCCAGAAGTCGCGCGTGTGGTCGAGCGCCATGAGCACCATGACGACGCCGCGCAGCATGTCGATGGAGTCCGAGCGCGGGCGGGGGGGGGCGGCGGACGAGGATGCCGGGGCGGATTCTAGCGGCGCGGCAGTCACGGGGCGCGAGGGTGCACTGGGGCGGGGTTCGCGCACAAGGGTGACGGGTGAGTGGGACGCGGCGGAGGGGGGCAAGAAGATCGAGCACGAACACGAGCGCGAGCACGAGCACGAGCGGAGTTCAGTGGAATCGCGGCGACGAGAACGTTTGCCTCTACGAGCAACGTCGACGTGATCGTACGTTTGCCTCCACGTCCGACGTAAGCGTAGGCGTGATCGTGATCGTGAACGAAAGCGACAACACACCGCGGCCTTCACTCCGACGCACGATCTTGCCGCCAACCCTTCGGCCGTCTCCCCTCCGAATAACCAAATTCTCCTCCCCTCCCCGCCTCCCTGTTCAATCCTCCGGACGCACCTCAGCTCGCTCCCACCACTTCGAACACCGCCCCGCCGCGCTCGATGCGATCGCCGCGCGAGAGCATGATCGGCACCGCAACGCGTTGGCTGCCGAGTTGCACAGCACCGTCGGGCTCGAACATCGCGCGCCGGCCGTCGAACTTGATCCGTCCCATCGGCGTGCGCGACGCCGTTCGCACGATCACCACGCGCCGCCCTCGGTCCATGCCACGGTCGACTTCCATCACCGTCGACGCCGCGTCGGATTCCACGACGCGCAACGCCAGGTCCGCGCCGAGGGAAAACACCAGCCCCACGCGCAGCGGCACGGCGCCCGCGAGCGGCATCCCCTCGACGAGCGTTCCGTTGCGGCTGCCGTTGTCTTTCACGCACGCGTCGGTGCCCTGCAAATCGATCACGCAGTGCTCCCGCGACACACTCGCGCCGCGCAGCACGACGTCGGCCTCGCGACCGAGCGTGCAGGGGAACTTGCCGACGTACGTCGTGGCGACGCCGTCGATCCGCGCCTCGAAACGCCCGTCTGCGATCAACTGTGCGTTGCGATCGTCGCGCATGCGTCGAATCTCGTCGTCGTCGTGCGAGACGAGCCATTCGTCCGCCGCCGCGAGCGCGCCCGCACGGTCCCCCGACTTCCACAACATCACGAGCGACTCGCTGACGTTTCGCCGACGCAGTTCGACCCGCTCGCGCTCCACTTCGTCGTCGGCCTTGCGCTCGAACCCCTCGATGTCCCCTGCGAGAACGAGCGTTCGCTCGACCGCTTCGCGATCGCCGAGCAGCTCCCACGCTCGCGAGGCCTCACGAAACGACTCGGCTGTCTCCAAGTCCCGGGCGGCCTCTGCCAAGCGCGCCCGCTCCTCGTCGTTGCGCGGTGGCACCGTCTCGCTCTCCTGCAACACCACCAGGCCGATGCCCTTTTTCGCCTCGCGCTTGAGCGTGTCCGTCGGCGCCACGGCGTACGCGCGCGCGTAGTACGTTCGTCGGTCGTTCGAGTGTTGCGCGGTCTCTGCGGCACGCATGAGTACACGGCAGGCGTCTTCCCGCTTTCCACCCTCGGCCCACAACCGTGCGGCGTCTTCGAAGCGCCCCTCGACCTCCGCACGACGCGCGTGCTTCTCCGTTCCCGACCGAAACATGCGTGATAGCCAGGACGCCATGGACCGGCTCCGTGGTATACGTGCGCTCTCGGAGGATTGCCACCGTGTCGACCGCCAGCAACCGTCTTGGTGAATTGCTCGTTCGGGAGAAGTTGATCTCCCTCGCCCAGCTCAAGAACGCGCAGGACGAACAGAAGAAGAGCGGACAGAACCTCGGGTACACCCTCGCGAAGCTCGGATTCATTTCCGATCGCGAAATCACCGAGTTTCTTTCGCAACAATATCGCGTGCCTTCGGTAGATCTCTCGTCGGTCGAGATCGACCCCGAGGTCGCGAAGCTCATCAGCAAGGACGTGTCCGAGAAGCACAAGATCGTCGCGATTTCCCGTGCGGGCAACGCGCTGATCGTCGCCATGAGCGATCCGACGAACCTTCACGCCATCGACGACATCAAGTTTCTCACCGGCTACAACGTCGAACCCGTCGTCGCCAGCGAGATGGGCATCCAGGCCGCCATCGAGCGAGTTTTTGCGCAGCAGGCCATCGACGTCGACGCGCTGATCGGAGACATCTCGGCCGACGCCGTCGAGTTCGCGGAAGAGGAAATCGAAGCGAACATCCTCGAGCTGGAGCGCGCGAGCGAAGACGCGCCCGTCGTGCGGCTCTGCAACGCGATTCTGCTCAACGCCATCAAGAAGGGCGCCAGCGACATCCACGTCGAGCCGTACGAAAAGAGCATGCGCGTGCGCTACCGCATCGACGGCGTACTGCACGAAGAGATGCCCATTCCGCTGAAACTCAAGAACGCGATCGTGTCGCGCTTGAAGATCATGTCGAACCTCGACATCGCCGAGCGCCGGCTCCCCCAGGACGGTCGCATCAAGCTCCGCATCGCCGGCGGTCGCGAGATGGATTTTCGCGTGTCCGTGCTTCCGACGATCTGGGGCGAGAAGACGGTCATGCGGTTGCTCGACAAGGGCAACCTGCAGCTGGACATGACCAAGCTCGGCTTCGACAACGCTCCCCTCGCCGATTTCCAGAAAGCCATTCACATGCCCTTCGGCATGGTGCTGGTCACGGGTCCCACGGGGTCCGGGAAGACGACGACGCTGTATTCCGCGCTCAGCGAGCTGAACAAGATCTCGGAAAACATCAGCACGGCGGAGGATCCGGTCGAGTACAACCTGTCGGGCATCAATCAGGTGCAGATGCACGAGGACATCGGCCTGAACTTCGCGGCGTCGCTGCGATCGTTCCTCCGGCAAGACCCGGACATCATCATGGTGGGCGAGATCCGCGACTTCGAAACGGCGGAAATCGCCGTGAAGGCCTCACTCACGGGCCACTTGGTGCTCTCGACGCTCCACACCAACGACGCGCCGAGCACCATTTCCCGCCTGTTGAACATGGGCGTGGAACCGTTCCTCGTGACGGCGTCGGTGAATCTCATTCTTGCCCAACGACTCGCGCGCAAGGTCTGCGTCGACTGCAAGACCGAGATGAAGGTCCCGATCGAGTCATTGAAGGAAATCGGATTCACGGCGGCGCAGAGTGAAAAAGTCCGGCTGATGAAGGGTGTCGGCTGCCGGACGTGCAGCAACACGGGCTACAAGGGCCGCGTCGCACTCTACGAAGTGATGCCGTTCGGCGATGACTTGAAAGAGGCCGTCTTGCAGGGCAATTCCACGGCCGAATTGAAACTCGCCGCGATCAAGCTGGGCATGCGCACGCTGCGAATGTCGGGCATCCAGAAGTGCATCGAGGGGGTGACGACGACCGAGGAGATCATGCGCGTGACGGCGCACGACGATCTGCGCGGGCTCAATTAGTGCGCGCGTCGGGCGGGTGAAGAGAATCATGGGACAGGAAGATGGGAAGACGCGAAGATTTGTGATGGTGGTCGGAACTCGAAATGGCGAGAGTTCTGACGGTCGGTGCTAGCCCGATCGGCGGGTCATCGATGGTTTCGTACAAGTCGCACTTTCGACGGTTTCTCGAGGCGGAGCCGGGGCGGCTGCACTTTGCGGCGCACAGTCATCATCTCTGGCCCGATGTGACGTTCGACGCGCAGCAGGCCGCGTGGCTCGATGCCGCGCGCCTGGTCGACGACAAGTGGGACCACGTGTTCGGCACGGTGTGGCCCGAGGCGCAGAAGCACGTCGCGGCGGAGTTGGGGCTGCCCGAGCCGTCCAGCGTCGTGTTTGCGTCGAGCACCCACGAGTTCGTCGCGCGACTGCTCTCGTGCCTACCCGAACGTCCGCGCATCGTGACGAGCGACAGCGAGTTTCACTCGTTCGAACGGCAGACGCGTCGACTGGAAGAAGACGGCGCGATCGACGTCGTGCGCGTTGCGTCCGAACCGTTCGCCACGTTCGGTGAGCGCCTCGTCGATGCTGCGAAGCGCGAGCGAACGCACCTCGTGTTCTTCAGCCACGTGTTCTTCAACTCGAGCGCCATCGTTCGCGACTTGCCGGCGATCGTGTCCGCGCTGCCGAACGACGCGTTGGTGGTCATCGACGGCTACCATGGCTTTCTTGCCGTGCCGACCGACTTCGCCGCGCTCGCGCCCCGCGCGTTCTATCTGGCGGGCGGCTACAAGTACGCCATGAGCGGCGAAGGCGTGTGCTTCTTGCACGTCCCCGACGGCGTCGACGCGCGCCCGCGGAACACGGGATGGTTCGCGGCGTTCGGCGACTTGCAGGAGAAGTTCGCGGGACGCGTGCCGTACGCGGCGCGCGGGATGCGCTTTGCGGGCGCCACGTTCGACCCGACGGCGCTGTACCGATTCAACGCCGTGATGCGCTGGCGAAACGAGATCGGGCTGACGACGGCCGCGACGCGAGCGCACGCGCAGGAGCTGCAACGGCGATTCGTCGCGGGCATCGATCGGATCCACGGCGGCGTGCTGCGGCGATCGCAGCTCGTGGTGTCGTATGGGGATCCGAATCGGGCGCAGTTCCTCACGTTTCGGATGCCCGAGGCGCGGGAGTTCTGTGCCACGCTGAAATCGCGTCGGGTGATCACGGACGCGCGGGACGATCGGTTGCGATTTGGGTTCGGGGTGTATCAGGATCCCGACGACGTCGATGAGTTGGTGAAACGGTTGTAGCTGCGAGGGAGGCCGCTTGGTGCGTGGAGATCCGGTCGTTGCCGCGAAGTCGCGCGTCGCACGCCAGCGCGAGGCGCTGCAGCGCCGCGGTGCACGCGCGCGGATCTACCTGAAGGACCCGCACGTCGTCGGTCGCAGCGAGGCCGCGCTCGTCGCGGACGTTCCCGTGTGGGGCGACACCGGCATCGCAGACGGACCGACGTCCGCACGCTTCATCGTCGTGGACTACGATGCTTCGCGAGACGTCGCGTTCCCGCCCGCGCGAGCAGCCGTGGTCGCTCGACAGAAGGCTGGGGACGCCGAGCGCGTCTACGAGTTCCACGGCGCGGCCGGAACGGCGCAGGAAGCGCAAGTCAACGCGTGGGCCACGGCGGTGGACACGCTCGATCTGTTCGAGCAGCCGTCCGCACTCGGACGGGAGATCCCGTGGGCGTTCGACGGCGGACGCCTGCGGATTCTTCCCCACGCCATGCTCGATGCCAACGCGTTCTACTCCCGACAGACGCGAGCGCTGCACTTCGGTTACATCCGCGGCGCTGGCGGCTCGATCGTTCGCACCTCCCTCAGCCACGACATCATCGCACACGAAACCGCGCACGCGGTGCTCGACGGCTTGCGGCCGCTGTACTTGCAAGCCACGCGGCCCGACGCCGGCGCGTTCCATGAATTCATCGGCGACCTGGCCGCGATGCTCTCGCTTTTTCGGCACCGAGAATTCGTGCGGCGACTTGTGGGCAGCGAGACGGTGCGCGGAGACCTCGATGCGATGGTTGCCGATCTCGCACCCCAACTCGGGTCCGAACTCTACGGTTCCGCGCGCCGACCGGCACTGCGATCGGCTGCCAACGATCTCGCCTGGGACGACGTTCGCAACGACCCCGAGCCCCATCGCCGCAGCCAGGTGTTGAGCGGCATGGCCTACGACTTGTTGCGTTCGGTCGTAAAGCTCCGCGAGGCACGTCACGCGCGCGACACGTCGAACACGGCGGGCCAGAAGCGGTTCGCGAGTCTGTGGAGTGGCGCACGCGTCGTCGTGCAGATGCTCGTTCGTGCGCTGGACCTGCTACCGCCGGCGGATCTCGATTTCGTGGAGTACACACGCTTGGTCCTGCAACTCGACGAGCGCGAGCACCGGGCGGACGCGCGTGGATATCGACGCGCACTCGAGCGTATTCTCGCGAAACGTGGACTGCGTCCCGCGGCGCCGTCGATGGCGCTCGAGATGCCGCGCAACCGCGACCTCGCGGAGCGAAACGTCGGACTGATCCGCAGTTCGCGCGTCGGTGCGTACCGATTTCTCGACGCCAACCGGGACGCGTTCGCGATTCCACGCGATCGAGACTTTCGCGTCGCGAGTCTGTCGACGAACCAACGGCTGGAGGAGGACGGAACGATTTCGCCGGGCGAGACGATCGTTCAGTACTTGTGGGACGAGCATGTTGCGTTGGGAACTGGATCGTCGAGCGTCCTCGATCGCATCACGATTCACGGTGGCGGCGCCATCGCCATCGATGACAACGCCAACCTCGTGCACTGGACACGACAGCGCCTGGACGATTCGCGACGGGCCGAGGCGCGCGCTCACGTGCGTGGGCTGCTCCGAGACGGCGCGATCGACTTCGAGCCGTCGGCCCGACTGCGCAGCGGACGGACCGTGCTGGCAACTCGCGACGGACGCGGAAATGTCGGTTTATGGCTGAACACCGCGCGACTGCACGACGAACGGAAGTCGCACGATGCGTAGGCGATCCGCCGGTCCGCGTGTCCGCGTGCGCGTCTACAACGTTCGATTCGGCGACTGCGTCTTGCTGTCGATCGGCGAGGGTTCCGCGGAGCGACACGCGCTGTTCGATTTCGGCAACGCGCCCTCGGGCGTTCACAACGAGGGAGGAAGGAACGACGTCTTCGCTCCCATCGCGAAGGACATTCGCGATCGAACGGGGGCGAGGCTCCACCTCGTCGTCATGAGCCACGAACATCTCGATCACATGGAGGGATTCCTCGATCAAAAGAGCGTGTTCGACGGCATCCAAGTCGACGAGGTCTGGATGAGCGTCATGAGTGCGCCGGACTACTACCGTCGCTTCCCGGATTGTCAGCCGGAGAAGAAAGCACGCGCTGCGCTCGCGGGACTCGCACACGCGTGGGACGCGTCGGGTCGTTTCAACGATCTGTCGCCCTCGGTGCGCGCGATGATCGCCAACAACGTCCTGTCGGTCTCCAATCCCGGACGCGTGGACTTCGTGCGCAAGCTGACCGGGACGGCGCGCGGCACGAAGTACCAGTATCGCACGTCGAAATTGAGTAGGACGCACCCGCTCGGCCGCGGCGTGAGCGTCGAGGTGCTCGCGCCGGAGCAGAGGTCGAGTGCGTACTACCCGAAGCGACGCGGGGGTTTGTGGCTCGACGTCGCGGCGCGCTTTGGCGGCGCGGAGATCGAAGGCGCAACCACGCTCGGACGCGCGCAGCGAGCAGCGCCGAGACACGTCGCGCCCGACGAGTTCGAGAGACTGCGAGACGACGTTGCCGATCTCGATGTGAACGACCTGCTCGCGATCGACAAGGCCGCGAACAACACGAGCCTCGTCGTGCGAGTCACGGTCGGAGGCAAGGTGATGTTCTTCCCTGGGGATGCGGAACAAGAGAGTTGGGCGATCATGAAGACGAAGGGGCTACTGGGGCCCGTCGATCTCTTGAAAGTCGCCCACCATGGAAGTGTGAACGGCATGCCGTACGATGGCGCCGAATCGGTCGTCGATGACATGTTGCGTCCTGACGGCACGACCGTGGCAGTCGTCTCGACGTGCCGAGGCGTGTACGGCAAGAGTGCGGAGACCGCGATTCCGCACCGCCGGCTGATGGCGCTTCTGAAGTCACGCTGCGCACGTGTCATCGACACCGAGCACGACGCGCGGCCGGGAGCGCACGTCGACGTCGAGATCGCGTGAGCCGCCGCCCGCCCTACCGCGGAACAAACTCCTGCATTCGCATCAAGCACTGCGTGCGCACGGTGAACTCTTCATACCCCGGCGCGTAGTACCACTCGACGAGTGAACTCCCCGTCGCCGCGTTCGACGCGCGGCAGCCACCCGCGACACCGATGCGCGTGCACGGTCCGCTGTCCCACAGCCCCGGCTTCGCGAGGCAGCGGTTCATGTACAGAATCGTGTCGTCGCCCGTGTAGTCGAAGTAGTCGATGCACGTGCCCGTCCGCATGCTGCGGCATGAGCCATTGAGCCGACTGCCCGAATCGCCCGCAGGTCCATCCCCCGCTACGACGTCCGGCATCGTCATCCCGCCGCCACACGCGGCGAGCACCACGACGATTGCCAACGCGAGCCCGTTCCGCACCGCCCGTTCGTACGTGGCCGCGCTCACACCGTCAAGCCCGCGCCTCCGTCTCGTGCTCGCGCTCGCGCTCGTGCTCGTGCTCGAAACGCCCTCCCCCCCCCGCGCGCCGCTTCCGACTCCCCTCGCCCGCCCTGCTTCCCGCCCCGAACTGCGATACCCTCCCTCCGTCCATCGTTCCGCGCCCGAGGGAGTCTCCATGCCACGCTCCGTACGTCCGCACTCCGTTCGATCTATTCTCCTCTCCCTCGCCGCCTGCTCCATCCCGCTCGCGTGCGGCACCATGCCCTCCGGCTTCGACCTCGCCCCGCAGGACGCCGCGGACACGGGAATGGTCACCGGCGACGTCGCGCCCATGGACGCCGGATGCCGCGCGCCAATGATGACGTGCGGCGGCGCGTGCGTGGACACCCAGACCAGTGCGACCAACTGCGGCCGTTGCGGCAACGCGTGCGCGAGCCCGATGACATGTGTCGGCGGGACGTGCATGGCTCCGTGCGTCGCGCCGCGCATGGTGTGTGGCGCAGCGTGCGTGGACTTGCAAACGAGCCAAACCAACTGTGGCCGCTGCGGCAACGCGTGCGCGGCAACGGAGTTGTGCCGCGCGGGGATCTGTCTCGCGAACAGCTGCATGGCGCCGCGACGAATCTGCGGCGACATGTGCGTGGACGTGACGACCGACGGAATGAACTGCGGCATGTGTGGCACACGTTGTGGTGGCGGACTCGTGTGCGTCGCGGGGATGTGCACGATGCCCCGTCGCGAATTTGGCGAGATGTGCACGACGGATACCGAGTGCGGCATGGGACGCGTGTGCATCCTTGCGACACTGGGATGGCAAGGCGGGTACTGCTCGCGGACGTGCAGTGGCGACGCGGACTGCGGCATGGGCTCGTACTGTGCCGGCGCGTTCGATCGGCTGTTTTGTCTGCACGCGTGCATGAGCGACACCGATTGCCGCATGGGCTACCGATGTGCAGACGTCGGCGGATCCGGAATGAACTGCGTTCCACGTTGCGAGAGCGCGCCCGCACTGATGTGCGGCGCCGACGCGTGCGACCCGTCCGTCGGCGAGTGCGTTCCCTCAGGCTCGTGCGGGGACGACAGCGACTGCTCCGCGAACAGTACGTGCGATTTCGATACGAGCAACTGCCTGTGCACTCCGACCACGGACTGCGGCACGGGGAGGGCTTGCGTGAGCAACCGGTGCGGATGCATGACCGACGCCTCGTGCGGTCCCGGCGGCATGTGCGAAACGGCGACGGGGATATGTCGGTGAGGGGAAGTCGAGAAGTCGAGAGTTGAGAGTTGAGAGTCGAGAGTTGGAGAGGCACGGAAACTCGCGACGCATTGTGGGTGCGGCGGCATCGGTTGTTGCCGTGCTGGTGTTCGGTTGCACGCCCCGTGCGCAGACGGTTTGCACTCGAAACGAACAGTGTTCCGCGGGGCTCTTTTGCGTCGGCGGCGCGTGTCGAATCGCATGCGCGGCCGATCGAGACTGCGTCGATCCGCGGAATCCCGACAGCGTTCGACTCCGTTGCATTCCCGACACGATGACCGGGATCAACGCGTGTGTGTATCCGGACGCCGGCGTCGATGCGGGCGCGGACGCGACAGACACTGCGGCGGACGACGCACTCGACATCTTCATTCGGCCGGAAGCCGCGAATGACAGCGGCACGACGGACACGAGCGCCCCTGACGCGTTCGACGCCCCGCCCGCATGCGTGCCGCCGCGAGCGGTCTGCGCTGCGATCTGTGTCGACATCACGACCGATCCGTTGAACTGCGGCGTGTGTGGAAGGATGTGCCCGGCGGGGCCGGCGAACTCTCAGCCCGCGTGCGCGGCAAGCGTCTGCGCCTGGGAATGCGCCGGCGGCTTCGTGATGATGGGCGGTATGTGCGCCGCCATTCCCGCACCGCGCGCACTGACGCCGTCGTTCGGGTCGACGGTCACCTCGCGCAGGCCCACGTTCCGTTGGCAGCTTCCGACGGGCGCCACCGGCGCGCGAGTCGACGTGTGTCGCGATCGGCTCTGCACGTCGCTTGTCGGCGCGCCGATCGACGCCACGGGATCGTTCGCACGGCCAGCCGCGGATCTGCCGCCGGGCGTGCTGTTCTGGCGACTGCGTTCGCGCACGGGCGCGGGCGTGGGCGGAGCACCGAGTGTCGCGTGGCCGATTCGCGCCGGCGCGCGGAGCGCCGCCGTCGACACCCACTGGGGCGAAGTGCTCGACATCGACGGCGACGGTCGCGCGGACCTCGCCGTGACCGCGCAGGTCTCGCCGGGGCTCGGGCCCGTCTCGCTATTCCGAGGCGAACCGGCAGGGATCGTGAGTTCGACGTCGGCCGTCAATCTCTTTCCCGCGGACACGTCGGGGCCGCCTCTGTACTTCGGCTATCCGTGTGTTCCCGCCGGCGACGTCAATGGCGACGGACTTCCCGACGTCGCAGCAGCAGCCGGCGGCACGCGCATGAACCTCGGGCTCGTCTACCTTTATCACGGCACGACGACGCTCACGCCGAGCGTCGCGAGCGTGACGATCGACGCCATGATCCCTGGCGCGAGTCTCGGTTTCGATGCGCTCGCGCCCGGCGACTTCGACGCCGACGGCTACGGTGACCTCGCGGTGGGTGCAATCACGGCGTCCATGGCCGAGGGGCGCCTGGTCGTCTACCGCGGCGGTCCCAGCGGGCTGGTCACTCCCGGCGACGTGCTCTCACCGCCAGCGCCTCTCGGTGCCGACGCGCGGTACGGCACCGTGGCGCTCGCTGGCGACGTCAACGGCGACGGGTTCGCCGACCTCGTCGTCAGCGCGGCAGGAACGTTCGCAACGTACGCCGGTAACGTCTTCGTGCTCCTCGGCGGCGCCGGCGCGGCACGTTTCGCGACGAGCATCCAACTGCGGCCACCTGCGGGACCGCGTTTCGGATTCCGTGTCACCGGAGCGGGCGATGTGAACGGAGACGGCTACTCGGACATCTTGGTCGGCGCACCGGACGCGCTGAGCGGTGCGGGCCGGGCGTGGGTTTTCTTCGGCTCGGCGATGGGAACCTCGCAAATGTTCGATCAGGAACTCGCGCCCGTCGCACTCGGGCTGGCGTTTGGCTACGGCCTCGCAGGAGGCGGCGACGTGAACGGCGACGGCTACTCGGACGTTGCGGTTGGCGAGCCCGCCTTTTCCGGCTCGACGGGGCGAGTGTCGGTGTACCTCGGCGGGCCGGGCGGGCTCGTGACGGCGACACCCCAGCGCATCGTGGCTCCGGCCGGCGCGATGCGGCGTTGGGGCGAGTCCGTGGCGATCCACGGCGATCTCGACGGCGACGGGCTGAGCGACCTGGCCGTGGGCGGCAACGACACGACCGCTGCGTCGACGGGCCGCATCCACGTGTTCCGCGGCGTCGGGCCCGATGCCATGACCATGAGTCCGGGCGGCGTAGTGGAGACGAGCCCGCAAGTTCGCAACGGCGGCTACGAGTTTGGCCATCGGCTCTCGAGCGGGATGTAGCGGGAGGCTGACGGACGCGCAAAGTGCAGCCGCGATGCGACACCGACTTGCAGTCCCTCCGTTTCGCGCGCTCACTGTCGACCATGCTGACGCTCAAAGACTCTGTGTGCATCGACGCGCCACTCGAATCCGTGTGGGCCGTCCTCTCGGACCTCGATGCGGTTCATCACTGGGTCGACTCGATCCGGCACTCCCACTGCCCCGAGCGGGATCGCGGCATCGGGGCGATGCGCGTGTGCGAGCTGAAGCAAGCGACGATCCGCGAGACAATCGTGGCGTGGGACGAAGGTCGCTCGTTCCAGTACCGCGCGGACGGCGCTCCGATGATGAAGTGCGCGAGCAACACATGGACCGTCGAGGCGCGGGGAAATCAGACGCTGGTGACGTCGTCCGCGGAAGTGGTGCTCAAGGGCGGGATCTTCGGACGGATGCTCCAGCCTCTGGTGCGAGTGGTGGCTCGCCGGCTCGGCACGCGGTCGCTGGCCGCGCTCAAGTACCTCGTCGAACACGGACACACGTATCCGGGCAACCCCCGCGAGTTGGGACCCGCCCCCGCGAGTTGTTGAACGGTCGGGTTGAACGGCGCGTCGCCGTCGTACACGCCCGGCCGCTCAAACCGGCGGGCTACGAATGACCGCCTCGCCTTCGCGAGGCTTCCGTTGCGCGCGATGGAAGCGCCATTGACCGCCACACCGCGCACCCGGGAAGGGCCGCGCCGGCGGCCCGGTCAATCACAGCCGGCCGCTTCAGCGGCCCGGTGCGCCTCGTCGACCTCTCGCGTGGTAGGCTGCCGCACGATGCGCTCGCCGGCACGATTCGCAGTTGCAGTTGCGCTGTCGGCGATTGCCTGCGGACCACCAATCACCGAGAGTTCGTGCAACCAGTCGAACGCAGGACTCCGGGTGTGCATCGACACGCAGGGACCCAACTCGGGTGATCCGAACGAGATGCGATCGTGCATGTCGCAAGGCGGCACGTGGTCGCCGGCACTGTGCGAACACGCGGCCGCGGTCGGCGGATGCCGCCGGGTCGTCGGCACACAGACCACGACGATCTGGTACTACCCGCCAGCGGATGCTCCCACGGTCCAGCGGCTGTGCGCCACCGGCGGACTCACGTACGTTCCGCAGTGATCGCACGGTGACCGCGACAACCGACGAGGCAGCGTCTTGACGCGTGCATCGATGGACCCACATCTGCGACCGGTCCGTCACGCGATTCGCCGCAAGGCCGAACGGACCGGAGCGAGTCGGACACGGTGCACGCATCGATCGTCGTGAAATGGGGAATGGCGGCGTTCGGGCCGATCGCAGCAGCGATCCTCGTGGGCCTGGTAGGACGCGCGGCCGGTCGGCGTGCAGCGTCCTTCGCCGCCATCGGCGCTGCGATCTGGCTGGGTTCCACGCTGGCGATCGCCGCGAGCGGCACGCTGGCGGACTTCGCTCGACGTCCGCCCCCACTGATGGTGCTCATGGCCGCGACCGTCGCGCTGGGCGTCGCGCTTGGCGCATCGAAGCTCGGCGGGCGCGTCGCGTCCGGCGTGTCGCTTCCGTGGCTGATCGGCGTCCAGGCGATCCGCTTTCCGCTGGAACTCGTCATGCATCGCGCCGCGGCCGAGCGCGTGATGCCCGTGCAAATGACGTTCGGCGCGGGCGGCTGGAACTACGACATCGTCACTGGCGCAACGGCCGTGCTCGTCGCGCTCGCGATCGCACGCGTGCCGAAGGCCCGCGCCCTCGGCTGGGCGTGGCTCGCACTCGCGTGGATCACGCTCGTCGGCATCGCAGCCGTCGCGATCGCGTCGACGCCGCTCGTGCGCGCTTTCGGAACCGAGCCACACCAGCTGAACACGTGGGTCGCACGCCCGCCGTACGTCTGGCTGCTCGCGGGGCCTGTTGCGCTCGCGATCTTCGGCCAGATCGTTGTCGGCCGCGCGCTGTGGAGAACGCGACGTCGAACACCAGTTCGCACTGCGACCATCACGCCGACGCGAGGGAGAGCGTAGCGCTGGGGGCACGAGCGCGAGCGTGTTTGCAGACCGTGGGGCCTCTGCCGGAATTCCGGTCAGCCGGGCGGCGATCCGATCCGCTTCTCGATCGAGTCGACGCGCCCGCGCAATTCGGCCAACTCGGTGTCGAAACGCCGATCGCGCTCGGCGAGAGTCTTGATGTAGCGGACGACGAATCGTTGTTGCTCGGCGAGTTCGAGGAGAGTCTCCTCGACCTTGTCCATCCGCAGGTTCGTGTGCTCGAGCCGGGCGTTCGTCTGGTCGATTCGCGCACCGCGATCCTGCCGCGTTGCACGAATCTCGTCGCGGATCTCTCGCAGAATCGAGACCGTCAGTGCTTCCGTCTCGGACACGAAGCACGAATAGCACGTTGAGCGTCATCGAGCCAACGTGGAAGGTCGCTGTCCCGCATCGGATCAGCGACGTGCTCCCACTTGCAGTCCCCCGTTTGCGCCACGTCTCGCAGCGACTCCGCTCGAGGACGTGCCGGTGCCCCCGCGCGTGAGAAAGAAGAGAGCCCGTCGATGATCCGCTCACCGAGCACCGGTGTGTAGCGAAGATCGCGAAGTTCCCGGCGCCGCTCCGATACCGTGCAAACGCACACGGCCGCGCAGGACACGCGTCTACCTCCGCAACGAATAGCGCCGTTCCCACGCAGTCACCATGGACCGCGCGGTGTCGTAGCTCCACGGGCGTCCAATGGCGCGCTCAATTCGCACGTCGGCCGGAACGTCGTCGCCCAACTCGAACATCGCAGCTCGCACGGGCGCGAACGCTGTCGCGCTCGCCCACGCCGCACCGTGCCGCGCACGTAGCGCCGCGGCCACGTCCGCCGCCACGACGTGACCCACGGCGTGCGCGATGTGATGAAACGGTCGCGCCGCGATCCCAGCATCGGCCCATCCGGTCGGCGCGCGAGCGAACGTCGGGAGACCCGTGAGCGTGCGCCACGTCGCACGCGCAAAGCCGTCGATGTCGCCGTCGGGATTGCGAAGCGCGAAGTGGATGACCCGACGATCCAGACGCGCATCGAGAATGCGCGTCGCGAGGACGTACGGCTCTCGGTACGCGGCTTCCAACGCGTCGTTGCCGTGAATCTGGAACAGCCGCTCCAGCGAGCCGACGTCCCGCGCGAGCGACGCGATCGTCTCGGCCACGCACTCGTTGAACCACTCGCAGGTCACGCCGGGCAGCGCTTGCGTGCTCCGCCCGATCCGAGAAGCGCTCGATCGCAGGCGGGCGTGGAGGAAATGCCCGACCTCGTGAACGAGCAATGGCAGCGGCCCGCCGAGTTCCGACGCCGCTTGCGACACGACGCGCTCTCCGATGACGACGACGAAGGGTCCTTCGGAGCCATGAGGCAGCCTCACGCGCTCGATGCGATCCCACGCGTCGCCGAATCCAAGCGTCCGAATCGCCGACGTCGCCAGTTGGTCTGCGCTGGCGCGTTCGGGGAGGAACGGAAACAAGTCACTCATGCGAATGCCAACGGGGCCCGCATTGAACCGCGGTCCCCACCGAGTCCGCAGTTCGCGCTGCATCTCCTGACGTCGCTCGATGACACCGCGCATGTTCGCGGCCGCGAACGCGTCGAAGGCGGGCCAGTCGAAAGTATCGAACCCCGACAGTCGCCACATCGCATCGGCCCACTCGAGTCCGAGCCGATGCCCCTGGGCATTCCGTTCGCGGAACAGCTCTCGCGTCGTCGCCAACGTTTCTTCCTCGGCGGATCTGCTGGCCGCCGCATGCGCGTGCAGCAGTCGGACGATCGCGGGCGTGGAGTCGAGCGCGTGTGCCAGCCGTGCACGTCGCCACAGTCGCGCGGTCGCGTGGTGTTCTGCGAGCGCGGGAGCGGCGAGTACGATCGCAGCGTAGGGACCAGCGCGCTCGAAAACGTCGCCGAGGCCCGCGGCGGACTCGACCCACGAAGCCGAGGTGCGGGGCGGGCCGTCCCGAAGCGTCGCCAGTCGAAGTGACTCGCTGCGGTCGAGCGCGATCGCGAGTTCGTCGTCGAGTCGGGCAAGCGCCGCGATCGGATCCAAAGGAGCGCGACGCGTCGGCAACACGATCTCCGACGACCCGGCCGGAACCGCGACGCCCATCTCGCGCCGTGCCGAACGGCCGCACACCACTGCGAATATCGGCAGTCCAAGCGCGTGCCGCCGAGACATCAGCGACACGGGCGAGCGAGGCGCAATCGTGACATTTCGGGATTTCGACATCGGTGCTGTCCGGGTCCGCGGCAACGAACGACCAAGTGTACCCGCAAGGGACCCGCGCTGCCCCTACGCGCCGTCGTTTCCCAACCCGCGCCCGCCGCTCCGCCTCCGACCTCTCAACTCTCAACTGTCGACTGTCGACTCTCTTTCCAACTCTCAACTCTCAACTGTCGACTGTCGACTCTCTCCACCGCCGACTCTGTTACACTTGCTCCCCCCATGACCACCCAAGGCGGCGAACCCCAGCAGCAGCAGGTCAACCTTCACCAGCTGCTCAAGGCCATGATCGAGAAGGGCGCGTCGGACCTGCACATCACCACGGGCACGCCCCCGCAGCTTCGCATCGACGACTCGCTCGTCCCGTTGCGGCTGCCGCCGCTCGCTCCCGTGGACACGCAGCGGCTTTGCTACTCCGTGCTGACCGAAGACCAGGTGAACCACTTCGAGCGCACCAGCGAGCTGGACCTGTCGTTCGGTGTGAAGAACCTCGCGCGTTTTCGAGCGAACATCTTCATGCAGCGCGGAGCCGTCGCGGGGGCGTTCCGAGCGATTCCGTTCAAGATCCTCACGTTCGAGGAACTCGGACTTCCGGCAATCATCGCGGATCTCGCGCAGCGGCCGCGCGGTTTGATCTTGGTGACGGGCCCCACGGGATCGGGAAAGTCCACGACGCTCGCCGCGATCATCGACAAGATCAACAGCGAGACGCGCCAGCACATCATGACGGTCGAAGACCCGATCGAGTATCTGCACCCGCACAAGCTGTGCGTGGTCAATCAACGCGAGGTCGGAACCGACACGATGTCGTTCAAGGACGCGTTGAAATACGTCCTGCGACAGGATCCCGACGTCGTGCTCATCGGCGAGTTGCGGGATCTCGAAACGATGGAAGCCGCGCTGACGATCGCAGAAACCGGCCACCTCGTGTTCGCGACGTTGCACACGAACAGCGCCGTGCAAGCCATCAACCGAATCATCGACGTGTTCCCCGCCCACGCGCAGCCGCAGGTGCGCGCGCAGCTGTCGTTCGTGCTGCAAGGCATCGTGACGCAATTGCTCATGCCGCGCGCGGGCGCTCCGGGCCGAGTGCTCGCGATGGAGATCTTGATCCCCAACCCCGCGATCCGGAATCTCATCCGCGAGGACAAGGTCCACCAGATGTATTCCGCGATGCAGACGGGCCAGGGCCAGTCCGGGATGCAAACGCTCAATCAATCGCTCGCAGCGCTGTATCAACGGCGATTGATCACGCTCGACGAGGCAATGGGTCGCTCGAGCGACATGGACGAATTGCGAATGATGATCGAACAGGGCCCGAGTCAAAACGCTGGACGGGCTCTCGCGGGGACGAGCCGCTGACAGTCGACACGGACACGTCGAAGGACCGCGACCCGGCACGGTCCGCACGGCTCGCAGCGCAGTTCCGCCGCGCGCGCGAAACGACGGAATCGCTCGCGTCGCCGTTGTCGCCCGAGGACCAGACCGCCCAATCGATGCCGGACGCGAGCCCGACGAAGTGGCATCTCGCCCACACCACGTGGTTCTTCGAGACGTTCGTGCTCGCACCGAACGAGCCGAACTATCGCGTCCACGACGAACGCTGGGGCTTTCTGTTCAACTCGTACTACGAAGCGGTCGGCGCACGGCAACCCCGGCCGCTGCGCGGAATGCTCACGCGGCCCAGCGTGGACGAAGTGCTGCGGTACCGCCGTGCGATCGACGACGGCGTTCGTGCGGGCCTCGAGTCTGGGCGCTGGTCGAACGACGTGCTGGACCTCGTCGAACTCGGCGTTCACCACGAGCAGCAGCATCAAGAGTTGCTGTTGACGGACATTCAACACCTGCTCTCACTCAATCCGCTGGCGCCTGCGTACACAACGACGGTCCCGGCCGTGAGCCGTGCCGCGGAGCCACCCCGCTGGATCGAGTCTGCGGGCGGCGTCGTGCCGATCGGGCATCGCGGCGCGGACTTTTCGTTCGACAACGAGTCCCCCGCGCACGACGAACTCCTGCGGCCATTCGAAGTTCGCGACGTCCTCGTGACCTGCGCGGAGTTTGCCGCGTTCATTGCCGACGGCGGATACGCGCGCCCCGAGTTGTGGCTCTCCGACGGCTGGGCTGCCGTGCAGTCGCACGAGTGGAAAACGCCACTGTACTGGCATCGCGCGGGCACCGATTGGCAGCGTTTCTCACTTCACGGACGGATCGACGTCGATCCCGCGGCGCCCGTCACGAACATCAGTTTCTACGAGGCCGACGCCTTCGCACGGTGGGCCAACGCGCGCTTGCCAATGGAAACCGAATGGGAGCACGTCGCGAGGGACTTCTCCGTGGAGCGCGGTCAGTTTCTCGATTCGCAACGGTGGACTCCCGTGTCGGACGGAACGCGCGATGCGTGGTTTGGCAGCGCATGGGTGTGGACCGCGAGTCCGTACCTGGGATACCCGGGGTTTCGGCCCGCGGCGGGCGCCGTCGGCGAGTACAACGGCAAATTCATGTGCAACCAATTCGTGCTGCGCGGCGGGTCATGCTTCACGCCGCCCGGGCATGTTCGTCGGACGTACCGTAACTTCTTCCCGCCGCACGCTCGCTGGCAAGCCACCGGGATTCGCCTCGCACGGGATGCCGACCGGCGATGACGCACGTCACCGACGTGGCGCCGGGCGACTTCGTCGCCATCGATGTCGAACCGGGGCCCGCACACGCCGACGGGATCAGTCTGCGGTTCCGTGCGACCGCATCGAGTCGGGTGCTCTCACGCGTCTGGTACGAATCGCTGGATGGCGTCGAGGGCTGGTGGTCGGTGCAAGCCATCGACGACGCGGCGGGAGCGCTCGCGCGGGACGCGATCGCGGTGACCGTCGATGACTCGTCCGAAGGCGTTTCGCTGCTCGTCGCTGGCGGGCGACACGGACTGCGAATGACCCACGAGACGGGTTCGCACACCGTGTTCGAGGCGTACCTACTGCTCGCACGCACGACGCGCACCGAGCCCTGACGGTGCTACGCTGCGTCCCGCATGTCGCGCGAGGACACGCTGGTCGTTCACGAGATCTACGCGAGCATCCAGGGCGAGAGCACGTGGGCGGGCGTTCCGTGCACATTCGTGCGCACGACGGGGTGCAACCTGCGCTGCGTCTGGTGCGACACGCCGCAGGCGTTTTACGGCGGCGCGCGTCTGCCACGGAGCCAGGTGTTGTCGCGTGCACTCGGCTTCGATACGCAGCTCGTCGAAGTCACCGGCGGTGAACCGCTTCTGCAGCCCGGCGTTCGCCCACTGCTCACGGAACTCTGCGATGCCGGACGCACTGTGCTCCTCGAGACTTCCGGCGAGCGAGACATCGCGGGAATTGACCCGCGCGTGCATCGGATCGTGGACCTGAAGGCTCCCGATTCGGGCGAAATGCACCGCAATCGGTGGGAAAACGTCGCCGAATTGACCCAGCGGGACGAAGTGAAGTTCGTCCTCGCGTCGGAGCGGGACTACGCATGGATGCGCGAAACGGTGCGCTCGCACGGGCTCGATCGACGCGTTCGCGCGGTGCTTGCGTCGACCGTTTTCGGGCGACTTGCACCCCGAGACGTCGTGTCGTGGGTGTTGCGCGATGGGCTGCGTGTTCGCGTGCAATTGCAGATGCACAAGGTCATCTGGCCGCCCGAAACGACCGGCGTCTGAGGCGGAGCGACCACCGTCCGAGGGGGCCGGAACGCATCTTTTGACCGCATGCCCTTCGCACCGGTACGATGCACGCGCCCATGCCTGAATTTGTGTACGAAGCCAAGACGCGCGCCGGGGATGTCCGCAAGGGAACTCGAGAGGCGGACAGCGAAGCCACCGTCCTGAACTGGCTGCGCGGCCAGCAGCTCAACCCGGTCAAGGTCAAAAAGAAGGGGCGACAGTTCAGCTTCGTCCTTGGAAGCGGCGTGACGCCCAAGGACCTGGTGATCTTCACCCGGCAATTCGGGACGATGATCGATGCCGGATTGCCCCTCGTTCAGTGCTTGGACATCCTCGCGAACCAGAACGACAACCCGTTCTTCGCGAAGATCCTGCGCGACGTGAAGTCGTCCGTGGAGCAGGGCAAGACGTTCAGCGAGGCGCTCGCGCGGCATCCGAAAGTGTTCGACGCGCTGTTCGTGAACCTCGTCCGCGCCGGAGAAATCGGCGGCATTCTCGACACGATTCTCGGGCGGCTGTCGATCTACATCGAAAAGCGCGTGAAGCTGCAGCGCCAGGTCAAGGGCGCGATGGTGTACCCGACGGCGATCTTGATGATCGCCGTGATCGTGATCTCCGTGCTTCTCACGTGGGTCATTCCGACGTTCCAGAAGATGTTTGCCGATTTCGGCGCGGCCGACGAGTTGCCGGGCCTGACGAAAGTCGTCATCGCGATCTCGCAGAACTTCGTGCACTTCTTCCCGTTCATGATCATCGGGGCGACGGTGTTCATCGGCGGCATCGTCTATGCCTACCGCACGCCGGTGGGCAAAGAGTTCTTTCACCGCGCGTTGCTGGAGATGCCGCTGCTCGGCCCCGTCATGCGGAAGATCGCGTGCGCGAGATTCACGCGAACGCTCGGAACACTGCTGTCGTCGGGCGTGCCGATTCTCGACGCGCTCGAGATCGTCGCGAGCAGCGCGGGCAACGTGGTCGTGGAGAAGGCCGTGCTCACGGCGCGCGCGAAGATTTCCGAAGGCAAGAACATGGCCGACCCGCTCGCGGAAACGAAGGTGTTTCCGCCGATGGTCGTGCAGATGATCGGCGTCGGCGAGCAGACCGGAGCGCTCGACACGATGCTCAACAAGATCGCCGACTTTTACGAAGAAGAAGTCGACGTCGCTGTGAGCGCACTGACGTCGCTCCTCGAGCCGCTAATGATGGTGGTGATCGGCGGGGTGTCGGGCGTGATGATCATCGCGATGTACCTTCCGATTTTCGAAATCGCCGGCAAGGTCAAGTCGAACTAGAGGCGTGTCGAACGTGTCTGTGTCGGAGTCCGAGCGCGCGCTGCTGTCGGCGCCGGCCCCGGCGGGCGCGGGTCGTGCGCCGCTCGACGACGTCCGTCGCCGGCTCGAGCTGCTCACGCTCGTCCGACTCGGCGTCGCGACGGGTCTCCTGATTCTCACGCTCGCGCTGGACAGCTTCGGCGCGCAAGGCAATCGGCTCACGACGCGGGTGTTCATGGCCGTCGGCGTCGCGATCTACGTCGCTTCGGTCGGCTACGCCGTTGCGCTCTCTCGCTGGAAGAACGTTCGCGCACTCGCAGTGATTCAAATCGGTCTCGACCTTGCGGCCTGGACCGCCATCGTCGCCGCCACGGGTGGCCCGCTCAGCCCGATGAGTTTCTTCTTCGCACTGTCCACCCTCACGGCCGCGCTCGTCCTTGGCGAACGCGCGGCGCGCGTCACCGCCGTCGTCGCGATCGCGACGTACGGCACGATGGCCGTCGTGATGACCCCCGGCGCGCTCGCACACATTCCGGGTCTGCCATTTCCTCCGCGCGGGCGCAGCACGCCGCCCGAAGCGGTATTTCAGATCCTGATCACGGTCATTGCGACGCTGCTCGTCGGTGCCCTCGGCGGCAGTCTCGCATCGCGTCTCACGCGCACCGGCGGCGCGCTCGCGCGGGTCGAGGCGTCGCGGGCCGCGCTGGAAGCCCTGTACGAAGACGTCGTTCGCTCGATCCCGGTGGCGCTTCTGACATGCTCGAAGGACGGCCGGATCGACGCCGCGAACCCGGTTTCCGTCGCGCTGTTCGGAACGTCTGTCGAGACGCTGCTGGGCAGTCGCGTGGACCGTTGGATGCCGTTTATCGGCGCGGGCGCGTTCACAACGAGCGACCCGGCGCCATCGGGAGACGCGGTCATCCGCCGCGACGGCGTCGACGTGTCCATCGCATTCTACGTGGCACCCCTCTACGACCGGGACGCCAAGGTGCGCGGTGGTCTCATCGTTCTGGAAGACAGGACGACCGTCGAATCGATGCGCGCGACGGTTCAACGCACCGAACGGCTGGCTGTGCTCGGTCGGCTCGCGGCGGCACTCGCGCACGAGATTCGAAATCCGCTCGGCGCGATTTCCGGCTGCGTCGAACTCGTGCGGGAGGGCGCGACGCTCGGCGAGGAGAACCGCGCGCTGCTCGTCACCGTGCAGACCGAAGTCGCGCGACTCAACGACCTCGTCACCGACATGCTCGCGTTCGCGCGACCGCGGCCGCCCGAGAAGACCATGACCGATCTCGTCGCGATCGCCCGCGACGTCGCGCGGATGGCGGGGGCCAGCGCGAGCGAGCCGAAACGCGTGGACGTGCGCGTGGAGCCCGAGGGCGATGTCGTGATGGCCGACGTCGATGCGGGACAGATCAAGCAGGTGCTGTGGAATCTCGTCCGCAACGGGCTGCAGGCGTCCGCGCCTGGGCAGAACGTGGAAGTTGTGATCGGAGGGGGCGCGAGGGACGCGACTCTCAGCGTGCGCGACCGGGGGCGAGGCATCGCCGCGGATCAGCGGGAGCGAGTGTTCGAGCTGTTCTACTCGGAACAGTCGCGCGGCACCGGCCTCGGGCTGGCGATCGTCAAGCAGATCGTCGACGCGCACGGCGGAACCGTCGCGGTTCGCGCGCGAGACGGCGGCGGCACGGAGTTCGTCGTGAGCGTCCCGGCGGCACCCGGGACTTAACTTGTTAACTTTTTAACTTTTGGCGGCGACATCGCCCCCACGATCCATTCGCTCGACACCGCGCACCCCCACCGTCGACGGGCAACGCCTACTTCGCGTCCCACCACTTCGACAACCGCGCTCCCGCTTCCCGCGCACGTGCCGCGTAGTGCGAGACATCGTTGTACGCCATCAGCCGTGCCCGTACGGGATCCTTGAAGTCGAGCACGTTCACGCACGCGGGTGATTGATCGAGCCGGTCGCGGTACCCGCGCGCGTCGATTCCGAGCAAACTGCACAGCACGAGCCGAATCGTGGCCTTGTGCGAAACCACGGCCACCCCCGTGTCGGCGTGTCGCAGAACGATCTCGCGCAGCACCGGAAGCGCGCGGGCCATCACGGTCAGCCCCGATTCACCGCCCTCGGGCGCGAACGTGAACGGATCTTGTTCCCACGCGGCGTATTCGTCGGCGAACTGCGCTTCGACCTCGCGACGCGTCAGCCCCTCCCACCGCCCGTGCGAGATCTCTTTCAGCCCGGGGTTCTGCACGGGCGCCAGCGAATGTGGCGCCGCGACGATCGTCGCCGTCTCGACCGTGCGTCTCATGGGGCTCGCATAGACGGCAGCGATCTTCTCCGACACAAGTCGTGCCGCGAGGTGCTGCGCCTGCGCTCGGCCTTCCTCGGACAAGTCCACGTCCGTCGAGCCCGCAAATCGATCCTCCGCACTGAGGGTCGTCGCGCCGTGGCGAATGAGAAACACTCGAGTCGTCATGGGCCGCGAGCATACGCTGGGCGAGACGCAACTGCAGCGGGATCAGGCGCGATGACTCGTGCATGGAACAGGGAGATCGGGAGGGAGGGAGGTTGTGGGGTTTGACGGAGCGGGTGATTGGCGCCCTCGTCAGAGTGCATCGGGAGCTGGGTCCAGGGCTGTTGGAGTCGGTGTACGAGGCGTGCGTGGAATCGGAACTGCGAGACAGCGGCCTGCCGTTCGCGAGCTCGCAGATATTCACATTGCCCAAACGCTCACCTACCTCAAACTCACCCACCTCCCCGTCGCCCTCCTCGTCAACTTCAACGTCCGCTACTTGAAATCCGGAATCCGGCGTCTCACTCTGAAATAACCAAAAATCCTCTTTCCCTCCCTCCCTGTTCATTTTCTTCGGATCGTTCACTGCTTTTTCTCACGTGCCTCGATCGCCGCGGCGAATCCCGCGACGTACTCCACTGCGCTGGTCACGGAAAACACGAGCGACACGAGCACGAGCCATTGCCCGACGACGTTGAGATTCACCGGCTGGCTCCAGAACGGCAGCACGCGATGCGGGAAGTGCAAGATCAGGCAGAGAATCCCGACCATCTGCAGCGCGGTCTTCCATTTGCCGCCCGAGCCCGCGGCGATGACCACGCCCTCGTTGCTCGCGATTGACCGAAGACCCGTGACCGTAATCTCGCGCGCGAGCAGCGCGACGACGATCCACGCGGGAATGCGGCCCATCGGGACGAGGTACACGAGCAACGACATCACCAACAGTTTGTCCGCCAGCGGATCGAGGAATTTTCCCACGACGCTCACGACGTTGAGCTTTCGCGCGAGGTACCCGTCGAGCGCGTCGGTGATGCTCAGCGCGCTCCACGTCCACGCCGCGAGCAGCGCGCCGCGGGGTGTGCCTTCGCCGACAAACCACACGACGAGCGGAATCAAGACGATCCGCCCCATCGTGAGCGCGTTGGGAATGTTCAACGCGTCGTCCCAGAACAAGCGCCGCCGGGCTTTGCGCACGGCGCGACGATCGTGGGAAACGGGATCCGTCTCAGGCATGGTCGGTCAGTTCGTCGAGCGATACCACGACGAAGCCGATTCCGCGGCACTCGATGCAGTTTCCGCGGGGCGAGGAAGCCGGTAGGCATTCGATCTGCCCGGACCAACCGAGCAGGCGCTCCGGCCGCAGCGTCACGGACGACTCTCGATTCACCGCGATCGACCGCAGCGGCCCACGACTCTCGATTGCGATCAGACCCTCGCCACGGATCGCGACGAGCGGCAGCCGTTGTTCGTCCGATTCGAGAACTCGGTTCGTGTACTCCAGCCGTCGTTCGAACGCGACGAGCGCGGTCTCTGCGAGCGTCACGCCGTCGCCCGAAAGCGACAGCACCCGCCGGGTCATTCCGCGGCGCGGCGGCAATACGCACCAGCCCTCCGTGACGGCCACCAGCGGCGGCGCCCCGGCGAACGCCGTCCCCTCGCCCCGCACTTTTCGCACCATCGCCGGCCCAACGCGCAACCCGGCACCCACACCGTCGGCTCCAACCCGGGCCGCGCACGCTGCGGTCACGATGAGCGACCCGTGACGAATCTCGATCGCGTCTCCGCGGGGCGCGACGGCGGTCGCGCGCTCCAACTGCGCAAGCGCGACCGCTCGCCCGCCAAGCGGATCTTCCCAATCGCGAAGGGAGTCGCCCGGCTCGCGAGTCGTCCATGTCCCGGGCGAGACCGACTCGGACGACGGGTCGACCGACAGGCTCGCAGGATCTAGTCCCCCCGGTTCCAGTTCGTCGAACTCGCCCGACGCGACGCTGTGCACGATCGCCGCGCGCGCGTGCGCATCGAGTGTCGCACCTGGCGGCTGCGACGGTGCGTCCGGGCGGCTGTCGACCATGGCCGACGGCGGAGCAAGGCTCGGGCGATTCGCGCCGAGGTCGTATTGCGCTGTGAGTTCCTCGTCCATCCGTCGGGCCATCGCGTCGTGCCCGGCCCGCGCGAACGCCTCGCGCGCTTTTGCGTATTCCCCGAGCCGCGACCACGCCAGGCCCAGGTAGCCCCACGCGCGCCGATGGGTCGGGTCGCGCTCGATCACCGGAAGCAGGTGCGTCACGGCCTCGCGCATCTGCCCAGTCTTTAGAAAGGCCAGCGCGAGGTTGATCCGTGGCGGAATCTGATCGGGCACCTGCTTGACGACGTCGAGGTACAGCTCGATCGCGCGGGGATGGATTCCGAGGCGAAAATACAGCTTCGCGAGAAGGTCCTGCGCGGCCGGATCGCGGGGTTGCAGCCGCATCGCGCGGTCCAACTCCTCGCGCGCACCGTCGAATCGCCCGTCGGTCAGCAATTCGCTGCCGCGGTACAAGTGATACAGAAAATCTTCGGTCATCGCCTCGGCGGGCGCGGTTCGACCCACGGATTTGCCTACACTGGACACGGCGCTTCGAGACTACCGCGAATCGCGCGGGCGCTGCTATCCTGCGCTCGTGCCCGCGGACACGAACGACGGCTTCGAACCTACCCGCACCGTCGTCGCCGACCGAAAGGGTCGTGTCGGCGGAAACAGCGTGCGGATCACGGTCACCGCCGGACCGGACGTCGGTGCGAGCGCGGTGGTCAGCCAGCGCCGCGTGATCATCGGTCGCGCACAGGGTGCGGATTTCCGGCTCACGGATCCGCAGGTCTCCGCGTTTCACTGCGAAGTGTCGGCCGTCGAGCATGGGATGCAGGTGCAGGACCTGAACAGTCGCAACGGCACGACGTACTCCGGTGCGCGGCTCGACCGTGCGGTGATTCCGCCCGGGCGGACGCTCGAAGTGGGCGAGTCCTTGCTGCGACTCGACAGCGATCAAGCGTTCGATACGCCCATCCAGGATCTCCCCGCGTTCGGCGAACTTCGCGGGCGCAGCGTGTACATGCGCGAACTGTTCTCCGCGCTCGCGCGCCTGGCCCGCACGGAACTGTCCGTGCTGATCGAGGGCGCAACCGGCACGGGCAAGGAACTCGCGGCGCGCGCGGCGCACGACGCCAGCCCGCGAGCGGCCGGTCCGTTCGTCGTGCTCGACTGCACGGCGATCCCCGCCACGCTCGCAGAGAGCGTGCTGTTCGGCCACGAGCGCGGTGCGTTCACGGGCGCGAGCGAGCGACGCATCGGCATCTTCGAGGCCGCGGAAGGCGGCACGGTGTTCATCGACGAGGTCGGCGAACTGCCGCTGGAGTTGCAGCCGAAATTGTTGCGCGTGCTCGAGCGCCGCGAAGTCGTCCGAGTAGGATCGACCAGCCCACGGCCCATCAACGTGCGCGTGATCTGCGCCACGTGGCGGGACCTTCGCGCGATGATCAATCAGAGCAAGTTTCGCGAGGATTTGTACTACCGCATCGCGCAGGCGCGAGTGTCGCTGATCCCGCTTCGCGAGCGACCCGAAGACATTTCGCTGCTCGTGTATCACTTCTTGCAGAAGCTCCCGGCGCACCTGCCCGGCGCGCGCCAGATTTCGGCCGAGGCGCTCGAGGACCTGACGCGCCGCGAGTACCCGGGCAACGTGCGGGAACTGAAGAGTGTCGTCGAGCGCGCAGCGATGATGGCCGAGGACGAGACGATCACACCCGCAGACCTCGCGTTCGAGCGGATCCTCGTCGGCGAACGCGAACGCGCGACGGGCGCTGGGTTGCAAGCGAGCGTCACGATCCCGCCGCCGCCGCCCGGTGCGGCGCCGGGGCCGCTCACGCCGTTCAAGGAAGCGAAGCGCACACTGATCGACGAGTTCGAGCGTGACTACCTCCAGAGATTGCTCGCGCGTACGAACGGCAATCTCTCGCGGGCGGCTGCGATCGCCGGCATCGAACGACACTACCTGCGGGACCTGTTCCGAAAGCACGGACTTCGCAGCGAAGACGGCTGAGTGCGCTTGACCGAGAGCGTTCATGAGTTCGCGCGAGCCGCGTTCGATCGCATCACGGAGGTCGGCGGCCTCGCACTGGCACAAGCCGAGCAGTGGCAACGACCAGCGCCCGGTACGCTCCGACGTGGCTGGATCTGGGTCCGCTCGCCTCGCGTCGTGGTGGGCGTGCTGCTGGCGATCGTGCTCTTGACGATCGCGGCCAGCATCCGTCACAAGTGGCGCCGCCGGTCCGAACGCGGCAAGACACGATCTTGAAGAATCTCGGCAAGAAAGTCATCGCCGTCACGCTGCTGGGCGTGGTCGTGTATGCGGCGTTCGCGTTCCTGTCGGACGTGGGCCGACTGCGACAGTATCTTTCGCATTTCACCTGGTGGACGTTCGCCGCCGCGCTCGCGCTCGCGTTCGGAAACTACGTTCTGCGGTTCTTCAAGTGGGAGTACTACCTGCGGCGTCTCGATGTGGGCGCCAATCGTCCGGGCGAACCGTACGCCCCGCTGCCGACGCTCGAGAGCTTCGTGATCTTCCTGTCGGGATTCGTCATGAGCGTCACGCCGGGAAAAGCTGGCGAAGTGTTCAAGAGCGCGTTGCTCGCGTCCGCGCGTGGTGTTCGCATTGCGCGAAGCGCGCCGATCATCGTCGCGGAGCGATTGACGGACCTGCTCGCGCTCATCGTGTTGGTCGCCGTCGGCAGCGGGCTCTATCCGCAGTACACCTGGATCGCCGTCATCGCGTCGGGCATGGTCGCGGGTGTTCTCTTGCTGGTGTTCTCGCGGGGCCTCGCCCGGTGGGTGATCTCCCTCGTCGAGCGACTGCCGATCGGCGCGCGCATCGCCCCCAAGCTCCGCGTGGCGTACGAGTCGCTTCGGATCGTGTCGTCGCCCGTTGCGCTGTTGCTCGCGACGCTGCTCAGCGCGGCCGCGTGGGGCCTCGAGTGCACGGCGCTGTGGTTGATCCTCCGCGGTCTCGGAACGCCGGTGAGCGTCCCGATCGCGTTCTTCACGTATGGAACCGCAACGATCGCGGGGGCGATCGCGATGTTGCCCGGCGGCCTGGGCGGAACCGAAGTCACGATGCAGCAGATGTTGCGCGCGCTCGGTCACGTCGGCACGGCCGCGGCGGCGGCGGCGACGCTTCTCGTACGTCTCGCAACGCTGTGGTTCGCAGTGATCGTCGGGTTCGTCGCGCTTGCAATCTTCCGCGCTCGCTACGACCGCAGCGTCACGCTGGAAGCCGAATCGGCGGATCGTCCGCATCCAGCGACAACACCAACGCCCCACGCGGAGTGACCGCAACGATTCTGCGGCCGGGGCCGTCGAGCGGAACCAGAGCGTCCACGCGGCACTCGAAGTCGTCCCCGACGACATCGGCGACCGGGCGAAGCAGCGTTTGCACGTCCGCGACCCGCCGAACCGCGCGAGCGGCGCCGGTTCGATCGATCGCCGCGGCGACGACGGTCGAGCGATCGGCCGCCTCGTCCGCGATCGCCGCGAGAAGTTGCACCGCGCCATCGTCCGCGTCGAGCCACGTCAGCGCGGACGCGCCGCGCAACAGCGGCCAGTCCGTCCATGTCCCACCGGCATCGACGCTGACACGACCGGGTGCATCAGCAAACGCGAGCAGCCACGCGTCGCCGCGGCACAGGAGCGCGTCGGGTGGCCGAGACACGTGCGCGTTCTTTGCGCGCCATTCGCGTCCGTCCCGCGTGTGCAACAATTCGCAGTTCCAGCCGACCGTCGCGGCGAGCGCCCCGCCACCGAGCGCGTCCACGCCGAACGCGCGCACGGCTTGCGTGAGCACCGGCCCCTCCCACGTGCGTCCCGAATCGTCGCTACGAAACAGCGCGCCCCCGTGTGCGCGCGCCCACACCCTGACGCCGGACTCGCGCCGCTCGGCGTGAAGATCGAGCGTCGCGCGCCCCCCGTCGGACGCGCCCAGCGACGCGATCGTCTCCCAACGTTCTCCGTCGTCGTCGGACCGAACGACACGCCCCTCCATGCTGCCCGCAAGCCACGATCGCTCTCCAAGCGAGACGACCGACGTCAGCCATTCGCTCGTCTCCACGCGAATCGCTCGCGGTGCGGACGGCTCGCTGCGCGCGGACGACCACAGGCAGATTCCATCTCCCGCAAACACCACGCGCCCGCCGTCGACAGCGCACGCAAGCGTCGCGATCGGAAGCGTGAGGATCTGTGCAGCGCCGAGGCTGGAGAACGGCAGCGCAAACGCCTCCATGTCGTCTCGACCCGCGTCGTGCGGAAGCTCACCGTGATCGCCGACGGCGTCCGCCAATTCGTCCGCGGAATCCGCCGGGCTCCGGGGGCGTTCATCGAACGCCTCGATGACGTCCCCGAGTGGCCCCTCTGCATCGTCGTGCGCTTCGCCTGCGTCGAACTCGTCGAGCACGAGACCATCCGCGGCATCGACCGATGCGCCGACGTCGTCCTCATGGGCTGCAACGTCGTCGAGCGGGGCGCGGAGCAATTCTTCGTCGTCCGCCCCCACGTCGAGATCGCCGGCATCGTCGTGTTCGCCGACCCACTTCGAGCCCGGCGCGTCGCCCAGGTCGGCGCCAACGTCGAGGTCGTCCGCCGCACGGTCGTCGAGGGCGTCTTCGCCCGCTGGGATCTCCCGCAACGCCACGGCCTCCGGAGCGTCCGAGGAAGGCGGTTCGTCATCGCCGTCGATGGGCGGCAGATCGACGACGTCTTCGTCGGGCGGCCGAGATCGGGGAGCGTTTGCGGTCATTCGGTCCGAACGCACGTAGCTTGGCACCGTCGCCGCGTCCAGTGGTGCCGGCCACGGTGCGCACACGGTACACTGGGGCCGTGGCGCATCCTCACGCATCGGGCCGCCGTGTTCCCGCACCTGCGATCGCGCTCTGGCTCGTGGCCGTCGCGTGGCCCGCCGTCGGGCGGAGTCTTCCCGCGGCGCGCGGCGGTGGGGTTCGCCCGGCCGTCGCGAACGTCCGTGCGCACATCGTCGCATCGCGTCCCGTTCCGTCCACGAACATCCTGCAGCCGACACCGTGTCTCGCACGGCGCGGGATCGGGCACGTCGTCACCCAACTCGCCGCCTGTCCGCGCGGCATTCTCGACGGCGTGCGCGCGTGGAATCCCGACGTGCTCGTTGCGATCGGGGGCGGCATCCTGCCGACCGGAGAGCCCGGGTGCGCAACAATGCAACGCGCCCATGCGACACTCGAATTGTGGCAGGAGCTCGGCGGGCGGCCCTCGATCGTTCTCAGCGGGCGAGGCCCGATGTACCGAACGTCGCCGCTCGACGACGCCGCGCGCGCGTGCCTCACGGCCCGTGATTCGCAAACCCGTCGTCACGCCGGCGTGCGCATCGCACTGCCCGCGCTGAGCGCGGACGGATTTCGCATGACCGAGGCCGACCACATGTGCGCCCGAATGCTCCGCGCGGTCCCCGCCGATGGCCGCGCAGCAATTCTCGCGCGCATCGTCTTCGAACCGCGAGCGACATCGACGTCGGAGAACGCCATCCGCAGCACGCCGATTCTGCGCGACTTGCATGCCGCCCGCGCGATCATCGTCACGACGCACGCGTTTCGCGACCGGGAGGGCATGGAGACCCACGGGCTTCGCGCGATCGCCGACTTTCGGAGCGCGCAATCCCATGGCCCTCCCATCGCGATCGGTGGAGTGACCTGCCCGTACGCCAACGGCGGTCCCGCATGGACGTCGCTCCCGCCACGTCGTGGCCCCACGTCGTGATTTGCGCACCCGACCGCAGACCCTGCGCGATTTTCGCGACGGCTCTCACCTCGATCGCGTGGGGTGAGACGTCCCGAGACGATCAATGGACCGCTTGATCCACTGAGTCTTCGCGAACTTGCGTCGTCTCCGGCGGTTCGCGCGCGGGGCCGACCCGCCCGCAACGGCTCTTGGTGTCCGGTTTGCTACACGGGGCACTGCCAGACGTGGCGCGGCGGGAGGTCCACCGCGTCGACGGAGGCAGAGGGTACGACCATGACGTTCCGTGGAAGTCGAAGGGCGGGGAGCTTCGTCGCGTTGTCGGTGGCCGCGGGTGTCGTTGCACTCACAGGCTTCTCCGGCTGCCGTCGCCACCCGAGTGCGCGTCCGCACAGCGCGCACCCGGCGGAGGCACCGATGAGCGCCGCCGCGCAGGCGGGGCAGCGCATCTTCGATCGAACTTGCGTCGGGTGCCACTCCGTGGGCCAGGGGCGCCGTGTCGGTCCCGACCTCGTCGGCGTGCAGACGCGTCGCGATCACGGGTGGCTCGTCCGCTGGATGCAGAACCCCATGGAGATGGGCCGCACCGATCCGGTGGGACAACAACTCGTTCGCGAGAACAACAACGTCCCGATGCCCAACCCGAATCTCAATCCGCAGGAGATCGACCAAGTGCTGGCATACGTCCAGGAGCGATCCGCGATCGCCGGCGGCCACGCGGCGCCAGTGACTCCGCCGGTCGTCCTCGCGGAAGCCGATTTTCAGCACGCGCGCCGGATCTACTTCGATCGATGCGCCGGCTGCCACGGCACCATGCGGGCGGGGGCCACCGGGCCGAACATCCAGCCGACCCGGACGCGGCAGATTGGCACCGAAGGCATTCGCGCGATTCTGCACAACGGCACCCCGGGCGGGATGCCGGCGTGGGGACGCGCGGGCATTCTCGATGATACGGAAATCGGCCTCATGGCGAACTTCGTCCAGATGCCGCCGCCTGTCGCACCGCAGCGTCCGATGGAGGAGATTCGAACGAGCTGGAATCTCTCGGTTCCCGTCGCGCAGCGGCCGACGCGTGTCATGACGCGGCGGAACTGGGAGAACTATTTCGGTGTGATCCTACGAGACGCTGGCCAGGTCGCGATCATCGACGGCGACACGTTCGAGCGCGTGGCCCTGATCAACACCGGTTTCGCCGTGCACATTCTCCGGAGTTCGTCGACGGGGCGGTACTTCTACGCCGTCGGACGCGACGGTCGCGTGACGCTGATCGACCTGTGGCCCGAAGTTCCGAACATCGTGTCCCAAGTCCAGGGTTGCTTCGACGCTCGAAGCGTCGAATCGAGCCGCGCGCACGGATTCGAAGACCGGCTGGTCATCGAAGGCTGCTACTGGCCGCCCCAGTACGTCATCTACGACGGTCTGACGCTCGAGCCCCGGCACGTGCAGCCGGTGCCAATGGAGACGTTCGACACGCATGAGCGACTGCAGGAAGTCCGCGTGGCGTCGATCGTCGCATCGCACTCGCGCCCACAGTGGGTCGTGAGCCTGAAGGAATCTGGCAACATCGCGCTGGTGGACTACTCCCAGCCGAACTTCCCGATCACGTCGCTCATCGGCGCCGAGCGCTTTCTGCACGACGGTGGCTGGGATCACACCGGTCGCTACTTCATGGTCGCCGCGAACATGCGCAACCGGATGGCGGTCGTCGACACGCTCGAACAGCGGCTCACGACGGTGTTCGATGTCGGCATCCGACCGCACCCCGGTCGCGGCGCAAATTGGGAAGACCCGCAGTACGGTTGGGTCAACGCCACCGGACACATCGGCGAGGGACGACTCGTCGTCTACGGCGCCGATCCGCAGCGTCATCCCGAGCATGCGTGGCGCATCGTGCGGAACATCACGCTGACCGCCACCGGGTCGCTGTTCGTCAAGACTCACCCCAACAGCCCGTGGGTGTGGATCGACTCGACGCTCAGCAACGACGCAAACGGTGCGCGCCAAATCTGCGTGTACAGCAAGGCCCAAGGTACGATTCACCGCTGCTGGCAGGTGTCCGATCACGGCCGCGGAGTGCATTTCGAATACAACCGCGCGGGGACGCAAATGTGGGTATCGGTCTGGGACCGGCAGGGCGAACTCGTGGTCTACAACGACCGGGATCTCACCGAGGTGCGTCGCATTCGCGAGCCTTGGCTGGTGACTCCGACCGGCAAATTCAACGTCTACAACACCGCGCACGACATCTACTGACGGCCGACAAGTGGCAGGCCGCTTGCACTCTCGGGGACCGCGCCATGTTGATGGTCTCCGACTTGATCGAAATCGCTAGAGGTCACGCGACGGCCGAGCGTCTCGTCCTGCGGTCGCCGCAGCGGTTCGCGCAAGCGGGCGCAAGACGTGCGCCGGTCGTCGTTTGGAACGTGTGCCGTCACTGCGACATGCGTTGCCCACACTGTTACGCCGCCGCCAGCGCAGCGCCGTCGGTTCACGATCTGCCGACGGCGGCCGCGAAGTCCATGCTCGACCGCCTCGCGCGCAACGGCGTGACGGTCGTGATCTTCAGCGGAGGCGAGCCGCTGTTGCGCGGAGACTTGCTCGAGTTGATCGCACACGCACGCGACGTCGGCATCGCGCCGCAGCTCTCGTCGAATGGCGTGCACATCGATCCGGATGCGGCGCGCGCGTTGAAGTCCGCGGGCGTCGCGTACGTGGGCGTGAGCATCGACGGGTTGCCAGAATTCAACGATGCCTGGCGCGGGATGGAGCGTGCGTTCGCACGGGCGTCCGACGGACTTCGCAACGCGCACGACGCCGGGATGCGCACCGGGATGCGAATGACCGTGACGCGCCGCAACGTCGACGACGTATTTGCACTCATCGACCACGCGACGACGCTGTCCGTGAGCCGCTTCTACGTTTCCCACTTGGTGGATTCGGGACGCGCGGTTCGGCTCGTCGGCGATGACCTGCGCCCGAGCGAGACGCGTGGGCTCCTGTGGCAACTGTTCGACGACGCCGCGAGACGCCTCGACGATGCGAGAGCGCCTCGGATCGTCACGGGCGGAAACGACTCGGACGGTCCGCTGCTCTTGACGTGGGTGCGAGAGCGCTACGATTCGGCGGCCGCCGAGCGCGTTCGCACGTTGTTGGAGCGGCGCGGCGGCAATTCCGCGGGCGAAGCCGTGCTCGCGATCGACTCGCGCGGTCGCGTGCATCCTGACCAGTTCTGGCGCGGACAATCCCTCGGCGACGCCACGACGACGGACCTCGACGTGATTCTCGCGCACCCGCTCGCACAGGCACTGCGAACGCGGGAGATCCGGCTCACCGGGAGATGCGGCAGCTGCACCTATCGTGGGATTTGTCGCGGCTCCCACCGAGAGCGCGCGCTCGCACGCTACGGCGACGTCTGGGCGTCCGACCCCTCGTGCGTCATGACCGACGCAGAGATCGCGGTGCCGAGATCCAGCCCGACGGCCACGGGGGTATCCGCGTGAGGCATCGTGCCGTCACACGTGCCCTGCTCGCGGTGATCGCGGTGTGCGCGATGGCAGCCTGTCGCCGCCGCGGCGGAGGCTCGACCACGCGGCTCCCCGGCGGTGTCGGCTCGCGCGTGCTCGTCGTGGAACGCGCGTCGGCTGCGCTCGCGGTGTATGACATCGACCAACGCCGAATCGTCGGGCGCATCGGCGGTTTCGGGGACATGCGGCACGCGACGATGGTGTTCGCGCACGACTTGCGGCACGCGTACGTCGCTACGCGAAGCGGGCAACTCAGCCGGGTCGATCTCGAGACGTTGCAACGAACGGGCGACGTCGAGGTCTCGCGCAATTCGATCGACATCGCGATCAGCCAAGACGGGCGGTTCATCGCAACGGCCGAGTACGTCCCCGGCGGCGTCACCATCATCGACGAACGCACGCTGCGCGTGCTGCAGCGCATTCCGGCGACGATGCAGCACAACGGCGCGGCGGTCCTGTCGCGCGTGACCGGAATGGTCGATGCGCCGGGCAATCGGTTCGTCTGCACGCTGATGGAGGGGGCCGAGGTCTGGGTGATCGATGCCTCGCGCCCGGACTTTCCCGTCGAGCGGCGCATCCCGATGCAGCTCGGTGCAGCGTACGACGCGATGATCACGCCGGATGGGCGGTACTACGTCGTCGGACACCAGAACTCCGACGACGTGACGGTCGTCGACCTCTCGCGCATCGATCAGGGCGCTCGAACCGTCTCGATGCGCGATCCGAACGCAAGCTTTCAGACAGCCGTGCCGGTCAAGTTGCCGCACCTGGCGTCGTGGGCGGTCGCGCGAACCTGGGCATTCGTGCCGGGCATGGGCGAGCACCGACTGATCGTCCTGGACAGAACAACGTGGCGTTTCGAGCGGTCGATCCCGTTGCGCGGCAATCCCGTGTACGCGGTACGGGCCCCGAACGAGCGGGAGATCTGGGTGAGCTTCTCAGGCGAGGACGACGATCGGTTCGTGCAGATCGTCGACACCGAAACGCTCGCGGTGACTGCCACGCTCGAAGTGGGTCGGCGGATCTACCACATGGATTTCACGCCGCGCGGATCCCACGTGCTCGTGAGTGCGAACGCGGACAACCGGCTGGTGCTGGTGAACGCGAGCACGCATGCGTTCGAGGACGTCGAGACGCTCCGCTCGCCGTCGGGAGTCTTCGGTCCGTGGCGCGCATTCGCCGCGGGACTGTGATGGAAGGCAGGGTTTCATGTCACTCACGCTGACCGAACAGAACTCAATCGCACGCGCGCTTCAGGACAACGTTCCGTTCGTCCACGAGCCGTTCGAACGGGTCGCACGGGACCTTTCGCTCGACCCAGACGCCGTTCTGTCGCAACTGGCCGCGTGGCGGGACGAGAGGAAGCTCCGCGAGATTTCGGGCGTCATCGAAGGCTCGGCCGTCGGGTACGACAGCGCCCTCGTCGCGGCCCACGTTCCCGATGGAGACATCGATCGGGTCGCCGCGGTGGTGAGCACACACCCCACCGTGACGCACAACTACCGGCGCGACCATCACTTCAATCTCTGGTTCACGATCGCCGTTCCGGATCCGCCGGGGCTCGGGCCCACGCTCGACGCGATTGCTCGCACTGCGCACGTCGAACGTCTCCAACCGCTTCGCCGGACGGCGACCTACAAGATCGGCATCAACTTCGATCTCGAGACACTTCAGAGCAGCACGAGTGCGACGGGCATGCACGCGATTGCGCCGATTCGCGTCGCCGAGCGCGAGCGCCGACTGATTCGTGCACTTCAGACTCCACTTCCGATCGTCGGGCGTCCGTTCCGCTCGCTTGCGGCGACGCTGGATCTCGACGAAGACGCGTTGCTCGCCTTTGGTCGCGAACATCTGGGCGGCGCGCTACGCCGATACGTCGCGACGTTTCGACACCGCGCGCTGGGGGTGCGCGCGAACGGCATGATCGTGTGGAACGTTCCGGCCGCAAGTCAGGACGCCGTCGGGCAGACGCTGGCGCACGCACCGGAGGTGACGCACTGCTATGCGCGCAACGCGATCGCGGGGTTTCCCTACACGCTGTACAGCATGATTCACGGCGCCGACGAAGCGACGTGCCGCGCGATCGCGTCGAGCCTCGCGCAGCGCGTGGGCGTGGCCGACTACCGCATTCTGTTCAGCACGCACGAGTACAAGAAGTGCCGCCTGCGGTACTTCCTGCCGGAACTCGACGAGTGGTGGGAACGGGCGGCGGTCGCGGCATGATGCCCCCAATCGCGCATTCCGTTCGCGCATGGCGCAGAGAACGCACTTGCGTCACACGCGGCTCCAAGGGGTCGCATTCATTGTTCCGCGAATTCATGCGTTTGCCCGGCTCGACACCCGACCGGCGCGCGGCACGGGCCTTGCGGTGCGGGCGGGCGGGGTGATTCGAAGCATTCGCGAATGAGGTTCATCCATGATTCCCGGCAGGCGATTCGATGAAGCGGGCGCCGCACGTCTTCGGCGTCCGACAGGTTGGCTCCTCGGTGCGTTGGGGCTCGCGATGCTGCTCGCCGCGCGAGACGCCGGCGCGCAACGGGTGACCAACCGCACGGGGACTCGTCCGACGACGGGTGACGCCGCAGCGGTCGCGGACGCAGCCGCGGCGCCGGTTGCCGAGTCGTCCACGCTGATCGACGGGGGCGCGAGCGCCGCTCCTCTGCCAACGGCGGACGCTGCGGTCACCGCTGCCTCGGTCGAACCGGTGGCGGCCACCGACGACGCGGGCGTCTCAACCGCGTCCACCGAGATCGTCACTCCACCTCCCCCTCCGCCGCCGCCTCCACCTCCACCTCCGCCGCCTCCGCCGCGTCCGCAAGTCACCGCGCCGCCGGGCACGCCGCCACCGCCGATGCAGGTGCGCTTCGGTCCGTTCACGATCCGGCCGCTGTTCGATGTCCGCGCGCGCACGGAAGTCCGTTCGAACGCGCTCCAGCTTTCGCCGGACTTCGCAGCGACGGCACCGCCCACCCAGTTCTTCGTCACGCAACGCGCACGCGTCGGGCTCGAAGTGATCGACGGCGTCTTTCGCGGCTACGTGCAGATCCAGGATGTCCGCACGTGGGGAATCGAAGCGTCGACCGTCTCGAACGACGACTTGACCGATGCTCACCAGGCATTCGGTGAGTTCCGTAACTCCAACGGCAGTCTCTATGCTCGCTTCGGGCGGCAGGAGTTGTTGTTCGGCGACCAGCGCATGCTGGGACCGCTCGACTGGCAGATGATCGCGCGATCGTTCGACGGCGCGCGCGGTCATCTCGTCGTGGGCAGATTCACGCTCGATGCATTCGCGATGGTCACTCGCTGGCAGCGACGGATCAGCTATTTGTACAATCCCACGCCGTTGGTCGCCGGCTCGCCGTCCACGTCGCGACAGCAATGGACACCCGGGGACTACATGGCCGGCGTGTACACGACGACGCGACTCGACCGCGCGTTTGCGTTCGATGCCTACGTCCTCGCTCGATGGGACCTGGCGACGGAACCATCAGGCGCTGGGCCGGTCGACGACGGAGTCGATCGCAATCTCAATCGGCAGAACCAGATCTACTCGCCGGGGGTTCGTCTGTTCGGCGAGCCGGTTCCCGGATTCAAGTACACGGTGGAGGCCGTCGCGCAGGTTGGTTCGGTCACGTGGAACAACGCGATGGGACGGATCGCGCAATTCGGTCACGCCGCGTACGGCATCAGCGCGCAGGCCGGGTACGTTCATCCATCGGGCGTCCAGCCCGGTGCAACGCTCGGGTTCGATCACAGTTCCGGTGGCGTCGATGTCGGCGGTGCGATGCACAACAACTTCAACAACTTCTTCCCGACGAACCATCTCTTCTACGGCTACATGGACTACTTCGCGTGGACCAACCTCGTGAATCCGCGCCTGCGATTGCAGATCACGCCGGTCAGCAATCTGCTGATCACCGCCGACGTTCACCTGTTCATGTTCTCCAACCGCAACGGTCCGTGGAACGACGCCGGGGGCAATCCGATCGGGGCGAGCGTCGTGCCTCCTCCGATGCCGGGAACGATTCTCCCTGCCGGACAAATCGCGCGGAACGACACGCCCGAGGGGCTCGCGGCCGAGGAGATCGACATCGTCGCAACGTACTCGCCTTTGCCACGCTTCCAGGCGCAGCTCGGCGCGGGATTGTTTGTCCCCAACGCTTCCGCGCTCGCGCGAATCAACTCGAATCCCGCGACGTTCAGCCGCAGAGACCCATCGGTCTGGTCGTACCTGATGGTGCGCTACGCGATCGACTGAGCGCCCGGCCACCCCTCGACAGCCCAGGGCCTCGCCCGGCACACTCACGGAATGCAATCTCGCTCCGTGGGTTGGTCCGCACTCTCGATCGTCGTCCTCGCGGCGTGCAGCGGCACGCAGAACCCGATGGACGACACGGGTAGCGGCGACGCGCAGTCGACCGATGGCGGCGCGGACGTCGTCGCGATGGACTCACCGAGTGACAGCCCGGGCATGGACGTCGTGCGAACGGACACACCGCCCGGCATGTGCGGCCTTCCCGGACAGACGTGCTGCAGCGTAGGACAGGCGTGCGCCGACGGCTCGGCCTGCCGCATGGGAGTGTGCATGGGCTGCGGAAACATGGGGCAGCCGTGCTGTCTCAGCGCGACGGGAGCTTGCAACATGCCACTCACGTGCAGCAGCGGAATGTGCACGTCGTGTGGTGTTCACGGCGGTCCGTGTTGCGGCGGCGGCGGTTGCGCGCAGATGACCGACGTGTGCTTCGACGGTCGCTGTTCGGCGTGTGGTCACGGCGGCGAGCGATGCTGTCCTGGCGATGCGTGTTTCGACGGCGCGACGTGCGCGGCGACGGGGTTCTGCAGGCCCTGCGGTGGCATGGGCGAGACGTGTTGCGCGGGCAGCATGTGCACGGGAAGCGGGATGACCTGCGATCGGACGAACACGTGCGCCGCGTGCAGCGCCGTCGGACAGCCATGCTGCGGCGGAACGACGTGCGCGGCCGGCGCCATCTGTCGCACGAATCTGTGCATCGCGTGCGGAGGCGCGGGTCAGCCATGTTGCGGAGGCACGACGTGCACGGGCTCGCTCGCGTGCATGTCCGGAACCTGCGGCTCGTGTGGCGCGCCGGGACAACCGTGCTGCGGCGGCACGACGTGTGCGGCCGGCTCCGCGTGCGCGCTCGGGACGTGCGGAGCGTGCGGCGGGCTCGGTCAAACGTGTTGCGCCGGCAGCATGTGTGGCCCGGGCGCGGCTTGCTCGGGAACAACTTGCGTCGCATGCGGAACGATGGGCGCGCCGTGCTGTGCGGGGAGCGCGTGCGGTGCGACGCTGAGCTGCATGTCGGGACGATGCGGCGCGTGTGGCGCGACGGGCGGGCCGTGCTGTCCGGGTAGCACGTGTGAGCCGGGAGCCAGTTGTTCCGCGGGAATGTGTCGACCGTGCGGCGCACCAGGACAACCGTGTTGCGGCGGAACAATGTGCTACGCGGGCAATTCGTGCTCGGGCGGCATGTGCACGGCGTGCGGCGGAAGCGGACAGCCGTGTTGCACCGGCAACGCGTGCATCGGTGGAACGACCTGCATGGCGGGGCGATGCAATCCGTGTGGCGCGCGAGGCGGAATCTGCTGCACGGATCCGCTGGTGTTTCCGTATCCCTGCGAACTGCCGAACAGCTGTCAGTCGGGGATGTGCGTCGCGTGCGGGTACACGGGCGAACGCTGCTGCGACGGCGGGACGTGCGGCACCGGGCACGTGTGCGTGTCGGGCATGTGCCAGCGCGGGTGAGGCGAACTCAGAACGCGGTGCACGCCCCGGAGCTTGCCGCGTACGTGTTGATCGGTGTGACCGTGCACGCCGTCGTCGACGTCATGACGACACGCGCGACGCGCCAGAAGTCGTTCGACGTGCAGTTTCCGCCGGTCGCTCCGGCGAGCGCCCGGGAGCTGAACGTGGCCGTGGGCACGACGGACATCGTCGAGCCGCAGAAGATGTCGATTCGCGCAATGCGTCCGGCGCCGCCGGAATAGTTGTGCACGGCGATCGTGTACGCCATGCCGATGGCCGGCGTATCGATGCGGGTGTTTTCCGGTCCGTTCGCCGTGACGTTGTCAAAGTCGAGCACTGCCCCCCAAGGCGGCGAGAGATTCGCGTAGTAGCAATCGTTCACGGCGAACCACGGCGTCGTGGTGCCGTTGTGCACGTGCAAGTCGAGGTCACCCGAGCCGTTCCACGTGAGCTGAACGCGCAGACCGTGCGGCAGCGCCGTGACCGTGAACATACACGACACCATGCGTCCGCCGCTGTCGGTCGCGGTGACACGAATTACGTACGCGCCGACGATGTACGGGGTGAATCTCTCCGTCGGCGCCGTCGGTGGAGCCGGCGCCCACACCGCCGTCGCAGCACCGCCCGTCGGGCCGGACACAATCGTCCAGTTGTATCCCGTGAGGCCCGCGCCCGTCACACTGAGCGTGATCGCTTGTCCCGCGAGTACCGTTTGGTCCCCGGGACACATGATCATTCCGCCGCAGCCTTCGTCGACCGCGCCGTTGCAGTTGTCGTCGATTCCGTTCGCACAGACCTCGGCGGCACCTGGCGTGATTTGTCCTGTGCACGTCGCGGACCAACCCGCGCTGGTTCCCATCGCAACGCACGTGTTCGTTCCGTCGCGGCAGACGCCAACGCTCCGCGTTCCCGCGGGGCCCGTGTAGCACGGCCGCGTCGCGCCCAACGTACACGCACAGCCGACGCCGGGCATGCCGCGACACGAATAGTCGAGCCCGTCGCAACGATCCATCGCGGGAAGAACTTCTCCCATGCACGCGCCCCACATCGAGCCGAGGCCACCGGCGCCTGCGACGCACATCTGCGAGCCCGCGCGGCAGATGCCAACGCCGGCGGTCCCGGCGGGTCCCGAGTAACAGCTTCGCGACGTTCCGCGAACGCAGACGCATCCCGTGTTCGCGCGGCCATCGCAATCGCGATCCATCCCGTCGCAGAGTTCTGCCGACGGAACGACCGCGCCCATGCACGGTCCCCAGTCCGCGCCGCCGGTCATCATCGTGCATGTCTGTCGGCCTTCGCGACACAGACCAACGCCCGCGGTCATCGCCGGACCGGGGTAGCAGGGACGCGTCGCGCCAGCGGAGCACGCGCAGCCCTCGTCGATCACCCCGTTGCAACGGAAGTCCATCATCGCGCCGCAGCGCACCGGCTGCGGATGTCCTGCGCCCATGCAGGGACCCCACGTCCCAAACTCGCCGGCGCCCGTGCAGGTCTGCATGCCGAACGTGCAAACGCCCCGTCCCGCCTCTGCCGGCGGACCGTCGTAGCATTGCTGGGTCATTCCCGGCAGACACGCGCAGCCTTCGTCCACGCGGCCATCGCAGTTGTTGTCCAGTCGATCCCCGCAAATTTCCGACGTGCGGCATCCGCCGTCACCCACCGGCCCGGCGTCGTCGCTCGCGTCGCCACCAGCCACGACGTCACTGCCCATCATTCCGGTGTCGTCTCCGGGCAGGCCCGTGTCCTCGCCGGGAAGTGTGCCGTCCATGTCGAACGTGATCGCGTCTGGGTCGAAGATCGCGCCGTCCGGTCCGATGATCGCGCCATCGGAGAGCTGCATGAACCCATCGGGGAGGCCCCGCGCGTCGCCGTTGCCGCGGCTTCCATCTCGGGTCACGGTGCCGTCGTTGCCCGCACACGCCATTGCGCCCGCCGACAAGACAATCCAAGCCCAAGAAACGACGTTGCGGTTCATCCCAATACTCTCCCTGTCATGTGACGGTGGCCCCGACGGGGTCCGTTCGGACCGCGCGGAACATTGCAGCGACGCTACCACCGGACGGACCGCCAACGCGATGTGGTCGCGGGTAGGACGTGTGGGGGGAGAAAGTCGAGAGTGGAGAGAAGTCAACAGTCAACAGTCAACAGTCGAGAGTTGAGAGTTCGGAGGTCGGAAAGCGGAGGTCGGAGTCCAGCGGTCGGACAATGCGCCCAATCCCGCGCGAACCGCGACTGTCAACTCTCGACTCTCGACTCTCAACTGTCGACTCTCAACTGTCGACTCTCGACTTCTTCCTCAGACTCTCGACTTCTTCCTCAGACTCTCGACTTCTTCTTCAAGAGATCTCCCAGCGTCCCGAGTCGCGCGGGAGCGCCCGTGCCGCTGCGGTACCCATCCCAGTCTGCCCGCTCTTCGTCGTCCTTCATCCCTCGGATCGACAGACGCAACCGCCCCTCGCCGGTTTCGAGCACCTTCGCGCGCACGCTCGTGCCCTCGCGAAAGTGTTTTCGCGTGTCGGCTCCGCGGGGCGTTCCGAGTTCGGCATTCGGGATCAGCCCGCGGCCGGCGCGGCCCTTCGTGCCTTGCAGTTGAACGAACACTCCGTAGTTCTCGATGCGATCGACTACCCCCTCGACGATCGCGCCCACCGCGACGTTGACGGCGTTCACCGCGGCACCCGGCTCGAGATCGTCGGGAGCAGGCACCAGCGAGAGCTTCTTGGCCTCGCGATCGGCGCGTTGGACGACCACGCGCAGCGTCTGTCCCGCAGAGAACATCCGCGAAGGATGCGCTTGCTTCCCGCCGAGTTCGGACACGTGCAGCAGGCCCTCGATCCCCGCGGCGAGACGAACGAACACTCCAAACTCCGCGGTGCGCGTCACCGTGCCGGTCATCACTTTGCCGATGGGCGCGACGACGTCGATGGCCTCCCACGGATCGGCCGCGAGCGACTTGAGCGAGAGCGTGATCTTCAGCCCCAGATCGCTGGAGCGCTGCACCGGTGCGTCCTTCACGTCGAGAATCTGGACTTCGACGAGATCACCGACGGACACCACGTCGGAGGGCTTGCCGACTCGATCGTGCGAGAGTTCCGAGACCGGGATCAGTCCCTCGACGCCGCCGAGATCGACGAACGCGCCGAAGTCTCGCACCGAGGTCACCGTCCCGCGGGTCACCGTGCCGGGCGTGAGCGTCGCCATGAGGCGCGACGCAGAGAATCGCAGCTCTTGTTCCAGCACCGCCCGCCGGGACAAGACGATCTTCTTGCCGCCATCGCGAATCTCCGTCACCAGAAACCGGAACGTTCGGCCGACGAACTGCGTCGGGTCCTCGACGAAGCGCACGTCTGCCTGCGAAAACGGACAAAATCCCCGCATGCCATCGAGGTCGACTTCGAGCCCGCCCTTGTTCGCGGCGGCGACCTTGCCTTCCACCGCGATGCCGGCCTCTCGTGCTTGCTCGAGCGCTGCGATGTTCCCCGGACGCCCGGCGGACCGGCCGAGCCGAATCTCGCCGCTCTCCCGGTTGACCTCGACGACCTGAACCGTGAGCCGGTCGCCGACCTTGACGGTCCACGTCCCGTCGGGTGCCCGAAGTTCGAGCGCGTCGATGAACGCCTGGCGTTGCCCTTCGAGTTCGACGAATGCCGCTTCACGACCGAGCTTGGTGATCGTCACATCCAAGCGATCGCCGACGTGCACGTCGCGGGCGCGTTTTGCGTTCTTGTTCTGCTCTTCGAAGAGCGCCGCAAATCCCGAACCCGACTTTGGCTCGCCCATTCGACATCACTCCGGCGGTCGATCGGCGCCGGGCGGCGGAGGGATCGTCGGCGAGTCATCGTCGACGTACTCGCCGGCGGGCGGTGACTTTGGCTCCGGTTGCGACCCACGTGACAGATCGAGCAACGTATCTCGCGTTCCGCGCATCGCGGAATCCCCACCCGCTCGCGGAATCGGCATTCGCGAGGGCAGCTCGTCTTCGAACAGCTCGTCCGTGAGATCCTCGGCCAGCAACGCCTCTTTGGCCTCGCCGAGCGCCTGCGACGTGTTCCGCAGGCGCTGCGTGAGCACGTTGACGAAGTTCCACAGAAGCTTGATGCCGATGTCTTTTTCTTCTCGAAGGATCTTGAAGAAATCCGCGCGCGCGATCTCCAGCATCTTCGCTGTGCCTTCGGACCGAACGGTCGCGCTGCGTGGCGTCTTGTCGACCAGCGCCATCTCGCCGAAGTGTTCGCCAGGGCTGAGCTTCGCGATCTCCGCCTCCCCCTTGTGCACCGTCGCGTGGCCGTCGATGACGACGAAGAACGAATCGCCCGTCTCGCCTTCGCGAACCACGGGCTGCCCGTTCGTGAACCCGCGGGGTTTCGCCAGCGCCTGAACGCGCATCAGTTCGCGCGGCTCGAGGTAGCGGAAGAACGGGGTGTTCGCGAGCGTGGCGTAGCTCTGCGCCACATTTCGTGCGTCCTCGGTTTCCTCCTCAGGAACTCCGACGACGATTGCCGTGATGTTGTCCTTGCCGCCGCGCTCGTTCGCCAGATCGATGAACCGCTGCGCCGCGGATTCTTCCGAGAGGCTGCCGATGATCTCGGCGATTTCCTTCTCTTCCTCGACATACCCATGCAATCCGTCGCTGCAGAGCAAGAACCGGTCGCCCGGGGCCACGAGGAAGTGAAACGTATCGACGTCGACGGTCTCGAAGACGCCGACCGCGCGGGTGACGGCGTTCTTGACCTGCAGTTTCTCGACGAGCTCGGGTCGCAACTTGCCGCGGCGCTTGAGTTCGTTGAGCACCGAGTGGTCCTCGGTGATCATTCGCACGTCGCCGCCCCGCACGAGATACGCCCGCGAATCGCCCACGTGCGCGATGAAACCGTGACCGCGCAGCAACAGCATCGCGGTCATCGTCGTGCCCATGCCGCGCTTTTCTGGGTGGGCCTGCGCTTCGGCGAATACGGCTCCGTTCGCCGCACGTGCGGCGGCTTCGAGAAGATGCTTGATGTCCTCGGGCCGAACGGACTGCTCTTCCTTCAAGAAATCGACGATGAAGTCTTCGTCCTTTTTCAGCGCATCGCGCAGCGCCTGGACCGCCATCGCACTCGCGACTTCACCGGCAGCGTGACCCCCCATGCCGTCCGCGACAACGTACAAACCGATCTTGCGATCGACGAGAAAGTTGTCTTCATTGTGCTCACGGACCCGTCCGACGTCGGTGCGGGCGTGAGATCGCAGGGCCTCAGCCATCGGTGCATCGCGGTACCATTTGCGGGTTCCAAGGGTCAACGGGCGCGATTCGCGCGAAGCCCATTGCACCCGAGTCAAACGACACGCGACGCGGTAGAATGAACTGCATGAGCATCACGCGTTCGGTCCCCTTCTTGCGCACCCTTGCACTCGCCGGCCCGTTGCTTCTCGCTCCGGAGGCGGCAGTCGCACAGCAGCCACGCGCAGCGACGTGTCCCGCGCGGCAGCCCGCGAACGAATCCGCGTGCTCCACGGAGCAGCAGCGCTGCAGCTACGCCGATTGGAATTTCTGCGTCTGCTCGCGTGCGACGGTCCACGCCCCGGGCACGGGAGGTGGTCTCGAGGGCCCGCCGCGCGCAGCGCCCGCGTGGCAGTGCTTCCGATCTTCACCGGCGATGGGTCCGCTCGCGCCGCCCGAACTCGCGGCGTGATCATCACGCGCGTCGAATCGACTCCGTTTGGTTGACCGCTGTCGCATTCGCCGAGACAATCCGTGGCGTGACGCGGTCGGGCACACAATCCTGGGTCGGATCCGTGACCGTCCCCGGTGCGCTCTGCGTCGCGATGGCCCTGGTCACCGCGTGTGCGGATTCGATCGAGGGATTCGACATTGCCCGGCCCGACGTTCGAGGCAGCGCCGACGCGCTGCTCGTCGATCGCGGGAGCGCCGACGTGGGGGACACCGCGGTCGACGCGCCGGGCGATTCGCGAGCGGACGTCCGATTGGATGCGACCGTCGACGCGCCGGGCGACGCGGCGATGGACGTTGCGACCGACGCACCTGCCGACACCGGAGTCGACGCAGGACTCGACTCGCGCGATGCGACGGCCGATGCACCCGCCGAAGCGGCGTTCGACGCGCGGGACATCGTCGACGTGCCTGCCGACCTCGGCGTCGACGTGCCCGACGTGTTCGACGCCGCGGGATGCATGGGCGGCGACCCGACGCCGTTCATCAGCCTGGTTCCGAGTTCGTGCGCGGCCACCAGCAGTACGTGTGCGCCGGGAGGCACGTGCTCGTGCGCGGGCTGCACGTTCGGCGCGTGCACGGCAACGACGTGCTCGACGACCGGCGGTTCGAGCGTTCGTTGCAACGACGGTGCGACATGCACGATCTCCATCTCGGGTGCGTTCTTCTGCGCGACGTGCGGCGTGGGCTCGACGTGCACCATCACGGACACGGGTTCGGCCGGCGGCCAGCGCTTTACGTGCGAAGCCGGATCGGACTGCACGATCAACATCGTCGGTTCGTCCGGCGCACGTCTGATCGACTGCAGCGCGGCGCGACGCTGCCGCGTGACGTACTCGGCCAGCGGCGGCACGCGCGTGCTCTGCGGCGCCGACTGCGCGGTCATGGGATCCGGTGGATTCACACAGGTGTGTTGTCCGGGCGGGATGTTCTCGGGCGACGCGGCTGGAATCGGCTGCGGCGGCGGATAGGCGCGTTTCAGCGCAGCGTGCGGTTCAGCGGCCGCGTGAACACGATCTGGAGGTCGCCGAGGTCGCGCTCGGCAAACGCGGCTTCCGAGAACGACAGGTACAACCGCCACGTCCGGTCGAACACGTCGTCGAACCCGAGGGCACGAATCTCGTCGAGGTTTTCGACGTAACGATCGCGCCACGCGCGGAGCGTCGGCGCGTAGTGCGGGCCGATGTCCTCGAGGTGATGGATCGACAAGTCCGAGTGCCGTGCCATCGCGCGGGTGAGTGCGGAGAGCGACGGAATCGAGACACCGGGGAACACGTAGCTCTGCATCCAGTCGATGCTTCGGCGATAGTCCTCGTACCGATGGTCGGGCATCGAGATCGTCTGGACGAGCATCACGCCGTCCCGGGCGAGGAGCGATCCACACGTCGCGAAGAACTCGCCGTAGTGCGCATGACCGACGGCTTCGAGCATTTCGATCGACACGATCTTGTCGTAGCGGCCGTCGATCTCCCGGTAGTCCCGAAATTGCACGTCGATTCGATCGGAGAGTCCCGCGGCCACGACGCGTTCGGTCGCCAGTGCAAACTGCTCGCGCGACACCGTTACGCCGGTGACTCTGCACCCGCGCGTCGACGCCGCGTGCATCGCGAAGCCGCCCCATCCGCAGCCGATTTCCAACACGTGGTCGGTCGCACGCAGATCGAGCTTGTTGCAGATGCCCTCGAACTTGTTTCGCTGCGCGGACTCCAGTGACTCACCGGCCTCCCGGTACAGCGCACACGAATACGCCATCGTCGGGTCGAGCATGCGTCGGTAGAACTCGTTGCCGAGGTCGTAGTGCGCGTGAATGTTTTTCTCGCTCTGCGCCTTGCGGTTGTCCCGCAGCAGGTGGCGAATTCGCGCGGGGATCCGTGCGAACCGGGTCAGCGACGTCTCGATGCCTAGCCCGGGAAGATTGCGCAAGAACAGTCGCACCGCCAGCACCAGGTCGTCACTGTCCCACTCGCCCGCAACGAACGACTCGCCCGCACCCATCTCCCCCCGGAGCAACACACGCACGAAGAACGATTCGTCGCGAACCCGAACGTCGGCCCGCTCGCGATCGCGGGCGTCACCGATCACGTGCGTCGTGCCGTCGGGGAGTCGGAGAGTCAGGCAACCGTGTTTCCACCCGCGGACCCCCGCGAGTGCCGCGCTGCGAGCGATGGGCGCAAGCCGCCCGAGGCCACGCGGAAGCGGCGCCGTGAGAGCGTCCGCGCGCAGCAGAGACGATTCGGACGCTGGCATCGGACTACCTCGAAGCCTCCGCGGGGCTACCCGGCCGCGGGTAGCGCGCAACACCCTTTCGGTCGAGACGCCACGCCTCGAAGTAGATCAGCGAAATCACCTGAACGGTCATCAAGGGATACCGTAGGAGCATCCACGCGAGCGCCCGGTCGTCGATCGGGCGGGGGGTCCCTTGCAATCGCGCGACGAAGAACTGTTGGTCGTTCTCGAACACGTCCGCCCGAACCTCGCGGCGCGAGACATGACCGTCGACCGCGCGCTCGTCGGTAAAATGAAAGTGGTATTTCGCATCCATCGCGATGAACGGCGAGACGTACAGTTCCTTCGACTGTGCGTAGCTGTGGCCCACGCGCGACGGAATACGCTTGCGGGCGTCGAACAGATGTCGCACGCGGCCGGAATACGTGTTGTTGATCTCCGTAACGACGGCGAGCAGCCCATCGTTCCGGTCGTAGCAGTAGAAGAAGCTCACGGGGTTGAACACATACCCGAAGATCCGTGGATGCGTCAGCAGCTCCACTCGTGCGATCTCACCCTCGAGCCCCGCGGCGTGCGCAAACGCGACGACGCCGCTCTTCAGCCCCGGCACCGGTCCACGCTGGTAATCGCTGTCGTGAATCGCGACGACGCCTGCAGCATTGTGACGGAACAGCATCGAGCGGGCTGCGAGGAGCGGAAGCTCGTCGAGGTCGACCACGAGAAAGCAGAGCGGGTACTCGAACCGGTGTCGCAGCGGCGTGAACCGCGCGTGCATCACGCTCCCCGTGTAGATCGCCGAGCGGAGCGTCACGGGCGATCCTCGAGCGGCCGGCGCGCGTACTCCGCCAACAACCGTCTCCCGGCGTCCAGGCCCGACGCCATTCCATCTTCGTGGAACCCGTACCGCTGCCACGCGCCGCAATAGTACGTGCCGCGCAGCCCTTGGAGCTTGGCAATTTCCTTCTGCGCCCGGATCGCGGCGAGGTCGAACAGCGGGTGCGCGAATTCGACGCGTTCGATCACATACGTGCTCGGAATCGACCGTGTCGGGTTGAGTGACACGCAGTACGTCTCCGCCGCGTCGAGCCCCTGCAAACGGTTCATCCAGTACGTGAGCGTCGCACGTTCGCCGACTTCGCCGGTAGCGATCTGAAAGTTCCATGCGGCACGCGCCGCCGCGCGCCTCGGCAGCAACGACGCGTCCGTGTGCAGCCACGCGGTGTTCCGGGAATAGCCGATGGCACCGAGAACGGTACGCTCGAGCGCAGACGGATCGGCAAGGATGGCCAAGGACTGGTCCGAGTGCGCCGCCAGAACGCATCGGTCGAAACGCCGCGACGGCCCGCCCGAGAATTCGAGCACGACGCCGCCGACCTCACGACGAATGCGCCGCACGGGAGTCTCGAGATGAACGCGCGCCGGGAGATTCGCGAGCAGCGCTCGAACGTACGTCTGGCTGCCACCGACCAGCGTTCGCCACTGCGGCGCGCCGACGAGGTCGAGCATCCCGTGCGCGTCGCAGAAGTGGAGATACGTCGACGCAGGAAACTCGAGCATGCGTGTCGGCGACGTCGACCAGATGGAAGCGCCGAGCGGGATCACGAACAAGTCGATCGCGTCGCGGGACACGCCATGTCGCTCGAGAAACTCGGCCATCGTGAGGCCTTCGAGGCCCGCCGCGCCCACCGAGCGCTTGCCCAACCGCACGAAACGGACGATCTCCGTCAGCAAGCGATAGTGTCCCGGGCGCAACAGATCGCGCCGACGTGCGAACAGCGAGCGCAACCCCGACGTGCCGTACTCGAAGCCCGTGTCGTCGCGTCGAACGCTGAACGACATGTCCGTCGGACGTGACGTGACGCGCAGATCGGCAAACAGACGCGTGAGATTCGGGTAGCGGTTCTCGTTGTACACGATGAACCCCATGTCGATGGGAACATCGCGACCGCGCTCCGACACGTGCACGGTGCGAACGTGCCCACCGACGTACGAGTCGGCCTCGAAGATCTCGACCGGATGCGTTCGCCCAATCGCGTACGCCGCGGCGAGCCCCGCGATGCCACTGCCGACGATCGCGACGCTCACGCGAGTGCTCGACGGTCGGCGGCGCTCGGCCGAATCATTGGCTCGAGCGTACCACTGCCGTGGCCCCTCGACAGGGCGGCCGTCGCTCGTTCATCCTCTGGTCCATGCGACGACATTGGGTCCATTGGATCGCACTCCTCGGTTCGATCGGGTTCGCGTGTTCAGGTTCGCCGACGACCATGGACGGGGCGAGCGATTCGGCACCGGCGGACGCCGTCGGTGACGCAACGTCCGACGCGACCGTCGACTCATCGTCCGACACGCCGACGCCGAACGACGCGCCCTCGCCGATGGACTCGCCCGCGCCGGCCGACGTTCCCGGCGTCGACGCTGGGCCGGGGCCCGACGGCGGCGGCATGGTTCTGCCGTGCGTTCGCAACTCGTACGACCCGCCGTGGGCCGGCGTCACGCCCGCCATGACAATCGCATTCAATCGCAACGCCGCGATGACCGACGAGCAGAACGGCGCCGCACTGGCCGACGCCATCGGCCGACTCACCGCCGGACAGATGATCCAAATCGGCGCGGGCACCTACTCGGTCAATCGGTACTGGAACGTGACGGTGCGCGGTACCGCCGCGGCGCCCATCTGGATCGTCGCGGCGCCGGGCGCGATGCCCGTCATCACGCGGCCCGACGACCGACAGAACGTGATGAACGTCGGCAGCGGGATGCACGTCGAGTACGTCGCAATCCGCGGCCTCGAGTTCCGCGGCGGCAGTGACCTGCTGCGCCTCTACGACGTCTCGAACGTGTGGGTCGACCGCAACTTCCTGCACGACGGCAACGGCGTCGGCGTGTCGGCAAACGCACACGACACGAGCTACGTATGGATCACCCGAAACGAGATCCGCAACCCGGGGGGCGCCGGCGCGACCGCCGAAGGAATGTACCTGGGTGCGAACAACTCCGCGGTTCGGATGTCCTGCTCCGTCATCGCGCAGAACCGCGTGCACGACACGGCCGGAACGCAGGGCGACGGCATCGAGCTGAAACAGGGGTCGTTCAACAACTGGATTGTCGAGAACGAAGTCTGGAACACGAACTACCCGTGCATTCTCGTCTACGGGACCGACGCGATGGGGATCAACCTCGTCGAACGGAACACCCTGCGAAACTCGCGCGACAACACGCTGCAGGTGCAGGGCGAGGCAATTGTTCGCAACAATCTCGTGATCGACGGCGCCGGCGTGACGTTTTCTAGCACCGACCACCAAGGGATGTCCGTCAACCTTCGCGTCGTGCACAACACGTTTCTCAACCGCGGACGCGCGGTGAATCTGTCGAGTTGGAACGGACGCGCGGGCATGGTGTTCGCAAACAACGTCGTCTACAGCGCGACCGCTGAGTCGATCCGCTTCCCGAGCGGTTCGGCGGGCGTGATGGTCGCCGGCAACGTCGTGGTCGGCTCCGTCTCGGGCGTGACCACGGGATTCACGATGGGTCGAGGCCTCATCGACTTCGTCTCTGCGACCTACGATGGCATGAGTCGCAACGCCCTCCCATCGCCCGGCAGTCCGATCATCGGTCGCGGCGACGCGATGTTCGGCGTGCCCGAAGACATCACGGGCATGGCCCGAATGCCGCCGCTGGATCCTGGCGCCTACGACGTGCGCTGAGATTCGTCCGGGACTTAACTTTTTAACTTTTTAACTTTCGGGCTCCCGGTCGGAATCCGCGGTCGGACAGCGCGCAAGCGCCCGCCGCGAATCGGTATCGCGCCCGCCCAGATCAGCGATTTCGTGAAGGCAGTCGCGAACTCAGCGCATGCAATCGAATCAACTCAGCAAAGGACGGCGTGGACGTGGCTGGAACAGCGATTTGGCGGACAAGATGGTTCGCGAGCTTGCTTGCGATCGTGGCGCAATCACTCGTCGCGTGCGGCGGCGGGCCTGCGACTGTCGGCGTGCAATTCACCGATGGAAGCACGGCAGCATGCGACGGCGGCGCGTGCGCTTGCACCAGTGCGACGTGCGGGCAGATCTGTACAACGGGCGCGCCCGGATGCTCGTTGGCGTGCATGTCCAACGCGGGATGCTCGCAGACGTGCAGTGGCGCGGGCTGTCGGCTCGACTGCAACGCCGTCAGCGCAGGGGCGTGCACGCAGCAGTGCGCGGGCGGCAATTGCGAACTCAGCTGCAACAGCGTGAGCGGCGGTGATTGCGCGCTCGACTGCCCGGGCGGCGGGTGCACGCTGCGATGCAACAGTTCTCGCGGCTGCCGAATCACCAACTGCACCCGCAACTGCCGGGTCGAGTGCACGTCGACGTCCGTGTGCGAGAACAGCTGCACGAGCGGCGGCGACGGCTGCGCGACCGTGCGCAACTGAGCGAGACCTGGCGCATCCTGGTACGGTCGGCGACCTTGCGAGGGAATGGACGACCGTCGAGAGGAGTGGCTTGTTGGCGATGATGCTGCGTCGCGCCGGAGTCGAGAGAGTGCTGGTCGCGGTACTCGTCGCGGGGTGCGCACGGACGGGCCGAGGGCATCGCTCGGTCGTCGTGGGACCAACCACCGCAGTGGACGTCGCGTCGCCACCGGCGCCGCGCGCACGTCGGGGACCCCTGCACACCGACGTGAACGGCGACGGGGTGGACGACTTCGTCGTCTCCGAGGGACCCACCGGAGCGCGGCTGTACCTCGGCGCGCACGGGCCGGTGGCGCGAACCCCGGCGACGCGTTGGAACATTGCGCCCGATGGTCCCCACACTGGCTTCGGCGGGGCGGTGGCGATTGCGGGCGACATCGATGGGGACGGATTTGCCGACGTCGTCGTGGCGGAAGTCGCTGGCTCGACATCGGGAACGACATGCGTCGCGGGGCGGATTCACGTGTTCCGCGGTGGAACCTCGCCACCCGGCGCGACGCCATCGCAAAGCATCGACGCACCCCCCGGCGTCGTGTTGTTCGGCAGCAGCGTCATGGGCACAGGCGACATGGACGGCGATGGCTTCGCAGACCTGGCCGTTGTCGCCGGCAGCATGCAGCGGCAGGGATCGTACGCGCGCGGCCGGAACGGCGGACTCGAGCACCGGACATGGGAAACGTGCGTGCTCGATCGCGTCATCGTGTACCGCGGGAGTCGCGCTGGCGTGGTCGCAGCGCCGGCCAGGGTGATTGCCGATCTCCACGGGCCGACACTCGCCGCGGCGGACTTCGATCGCGATGGCCTCGGCGACCTCGTCGTCGGGTCGAGCGCGCGCGACGTGACGATTCGGCGTGGCGATTCGCTACTCACGGCGGCCGTGAGTTTTGCGATTTCACTCGGTGAAGAATCTAGCGGCGCGACGCGCGTCCGTGCGGGTGACGTCGATGGCGACGGGCACCCGGACATCGTTCTTCGAACCGTGCGCACGCCGCCCGGCGGAACATCGGGCGTCGCGTGCGACGCCGGCGTCGTGCGGGTTCATCGTTGGACGTCGGCCGGGCCGTCCGCGAGTCCGTGGGCAACGCTGGGAGGCGCTGGCGACTGCAATGACGAGTTTGGCGGGGCGCTCGCGCTCGCGGATCTCGACGGTGACGGGAGTGTCGACGTCGTGGCGTCAGGAACGCGGGTTCCGGCGGCACGCGACGGTGGACTGCCCGCCGGCGCAACGCGTGAGACGTACCTCTCGGTATTCCGTGGCGCGCACGAATCGATCGCACGGACGGCCGGCGCCACGATCGTCGCACCGCCCGGTGCGCCCGGATTCGCGTCAGGGCTGGCAACGGCAGGCGATCCCGACAGTGACGGTGACGACGACGTGCTGATCGCAGCGCCGGGAGGCTACGGCACTGGGAGCGTTGGGGTGTTCTTGCTCACGGGCCACCACGGATCCCCCGATGGATTCGCTCTCGACGCGTTGGGACCTGCCGACTCGCCAAGCGGACTTGCGAACGCGCTCGGCGGACGCGAGACGAACGTTGGCCCCTTCGCGCCACGCGCTCCGTCCCGACCGCGAATCGACGGGGGTAGCGCCGGGCAACCGTGTGTTCCGCCGCGCATGAACCGCGTCGACCCCGCCGTACGCGTTCGCACATTGCCGCCCAGCGTCACGGGGCCGCTTGATCGGGCGAGCGTGCGCCGAGTGATCATCCGCAACGTCCCGCACGTGGTCGACTGCTATCGTGCGGCGCTTCACTCGGATTGCAGTCGCGTGGGGCGAGTGGCAGTCACGTTCATCGTCGGCGCCACTGGTTCGGTCGCCAGCGCCGTAGTCGCCGACAACACGACCGGGGATCCGGTGCTTGGCACGTGTATCGTGGCGGTCGCGAGGAGTTATCAGTTCGCTCTGCCCGCGGGCGATGCGTTGGTCAGCGTGCGGGCGACGTTCGCGATGGAGTACGGAGTCGCGGAGTAGGAAGTCGGCAGTCGAGAGTGAAGCAGGAGCGTTGCGATGTTCGTCCCATGCCAGTCGCTGTCGCCGCGCGAGGCAATCCTTGCTACGCTAGCCTTCGTGACCAGCCCCTCTACACACTTCGGCGAGAGCGACGATTCGGAGCGCCAGAACTCCACGTCGAGACCCGGCGACGCATCGAAGCCCGGCAAGAGACCGAAACCCGGACGTCCGCCCCCCGCACACAAGAAGGTCAAGTTGATCAGCGATCCGGTGCCTGCGAAAAGGCCGAAGGGCGCGGGGTAGCGATGCCCGCGTGAGCACGTGCCACGCGCGGCAGGCACCCCCCGCAGTCGTCCGGCCGCTCGCGGGCGGCCGAGTCGACGACGTGACCGCGCGAAACGCTGGCACGGCGCATTTCAGAACGATAGAGTGCCCCCATGCCTCCTGGGCGCCTGCGGGCCGTCGGTGACCGCATCGGGCCTTACGAGATCGTGCGGCACCTCGCCAGCGGCGGGATGGGTGACGTATACGAAGCTAGGTCCGCGAGCCACGAAGATCTCATTGCGCTCAAACTTCTCGGCGACGCGTCGACAACTACCGTCGTGCGCTTCGAGCGAGAAGCGAAGATCGCGGCAGGTCTTCGGCACCCGCACATCATCTCGACGATTGCGCATGGTCGCGCCGACGACGGGACGCCCTTTATGGCAATGGAGTTGCTCCGCGGAACCGATCTTCGCACGCGGCTCAACGACGGCGCGGTCAGTTGCCTCGAGGCGCTCACCATCGCGACGCAGATCTGCGACGCGCTGGAGCACGCGCACTCGCGTCACATCGTTCATCGTGATTTGAAACCGGACAACATCTTTCTATGCGACGGACCTCGGCTTCACGCGAAGGTTCTCGATTTTGGAATCGCGAAGATCCTCGGCGAGCAGCACCTCACGATGACCGGCGCGATCATCGGGACGATGGCGTACCTCTCGCCCGAGCAGGCCCGCGGCGACCGCGACATCGACCACCGGTCGGACCTGTGGAGTCTCGCCGTCGTGCTGTACGAAATACTGGCGGGCACGCTCCCGTTCGAATCCGCGACGGGACCCGGCGTCATCTTCCAGATTCTCTTCGGGACGCCACCGTCCGTGCTCGACCACTCCCCACAAATACCGCGAGCCTTGGCGGACGTCGTCAATCGGGGCATGTGCAAGTCCGTCAACGACCGGTTCCCGTCCGCCACTGCCATGAGAGCGGCGCTCACGGCCGTGGACACCGCCGCGATCCGCGCGTCGCTGCGGGCTCCCGCGTCGATGAATGCCTCTGCGGCGACGGCTGCCTCGGAGGTTGCCAACACCGAAGTCTCGGCGACCCGGTCGCAGCTGGAGGACTCCAAGGTCGAGACGCGTCTCGTTTCCGTCGCGTTTCTGAAGGGCGTGCGCGATCCGCTTCTCGTCGAAGGACTCGCCGATGATCTCGACGGGCGGGCAGTTCGTCTTGCCGGGGGCGACATGCTGGCGATCTTCGGGATGGATCGATGGGTCGCGGACGAGCCGGCGCGCGCGGTGCGTTTGGCGGTCGGTGCCGGCGTGGCGCTGCGAGCTGCGAGCGTCGCGACGGGAAAAGCGACACGGACACGTGAACAGATGATTGGCTCGGCCGTGAATCGAGCGGCCGCGCTCGTCGAGGACAGTGGGGTGCATCTGGACGCAGCGACCGTCAGCGCGACGCGCGGCAGATTCGTCATCAGCCTGCGCGACGACGGAACCGGCTTCATCGCGCCACGCGAACGCCACGCGATGGCGACCGCCGCACAGGACGAGTTCGCGACGCCGTTCGTCGGACGCGAGATCGAACGGTCGATGCTCCTCGACTCCGTTCACCGCGCGTCGACGACGCTGCAGCCTGCCGGCGTCGGCATCCTCGGTGCTTCGGGCAGCGGCAAGAGTCGTTTGCGCAACGAGGCGCTCGCGGAACTTCGACTCGCCGAGCCCGGCGCCTCGACGCTGATCGTACGGTGCGAGGCGTTCCGGCGCGACGCTGCATTCGCGTCACTTCGAGACGGGCTTGCGGAGTGCATTGACCCATCCCTCGCACTCGCGTTCGCCGCGACGCCGCACGGAACCGCTGACCCGCAGGTTGCACTCGATCGGGCGCGGGGGGCACTCGAGACGATCCTCCGAGGACTCGCGGACGGTGGGCCGGTCGTACTCGTCATCGACGACGCACAGTGGCTCGACCCTTCGTCCCGCGCGGCGATCCGCTGGGTCTGCGAGAACGCCGCGGACTTGCCACTCGCGATCTGGATGTTCGGTCGCGTTGAATCTCGGGACGCAATTCTCGACGTACTTCCGGCCGCGACAACCCGGGAATTGGCGCCGCTGTCGCGTGAGATGGCGGAACAAATCGTTCGCGCGTTGGCCGGTGATGCGCCAGAGATTTTGCTCGAACGCGCCGCTGGACACCCACTGTTCCTCGAGGAACTTGCTCGAATGTACGCGAAACTCGGCGCTGCGGCGCTTGGCGATGGGGCATTGCCACTCTCGATCGAGGGCGCGCTGATCGCGCAACTCGACTCGCTCGACGGAGTCGATCGGGCGTTTCTCAAGCGCGCTGCGATATTCGGACGACGCGCGTGGCAGGAGGGCGTCGCGTATCTGGGCGCCGATCCCGACGCTGCAACGCGGCTGCGACGCGCGGGACTTCTCCTACCTCGGCAGCACTCCCGGCTCGAGGGGCAGAAGGAGTTCGCGATCCGCAGCGCCATGCTCCAGGAGGTGGCGTACGGGCTTTGGACCGACGAACAGCGTGCTGCACTCCATGCGAAGGCCGCGGCGTGGCTCGCGGAGACTGTGGGTGTCAGCCCCGAGGAGCTTGCGAAGCATTGGGACCTCGGGCGGGAGCCCGCGCGAGCAGCCGATGCCTACGTGCGCGCGGCCGAGGCGTCGTGTCGCGTAGCGGATTCTGCGACAACCTGCGGCCAGGCGGAACGCGCGTTGGCGCTCTCGAGCGACCCGCACGTCCGCTGGCGCGCGATGATCGCGCGCGATACCGCGCTTCAGCTCACCGGCGACATCGAATTGCAGCGGCTGGGTCTCGAACAAATTGCCGTGCTCGCGGAGACACTGGGACTGGCGGAACAGGCGGAAGCGGCGACGAGGCAATGCTACCTCACGCGGGTGACATCGAACGAGACCGAGGCGCTTGAACACGCCCTGCGAGCGATCGAGTTGACCGAGCGGCTTGGGGAACCGCGGGCCGCCGTCGATGCACACAACGAGATCGCGCTCCTCTACGCGAACCTGGGACGTTATGAGAACGCGACGGAATACGCGACGACCGCGAGGCGCATGTCCGAGGACGTGGGCGATCCGTGGCTGCAGGCGCGCTCGGCGTTCACGCTGGGGTTTGTCGTGAGCGCAGCGGCAGGCAACCCGGTGGCGGCTCTCGAGTTATTCGATGCGGCGGCGCGTGGGTACGCGACGAGCGGAGATCGACGTCGCGAAGCCCCGGCACGATCCAATGCGGCCGACTGCGTACTCCGGCTCGGCCGATTCGGCGACGCACTGGAGCGTATCGAAGCGTCGATCGAGTTGTCGCGCAAGGTTGGAAACGCGCGGAGCCTAGTCGCGGCCACGCTGACTCGCGCGACGATTCGGCGGATCCTCGGCGAGCATGCCGGCGCAGAGGAAGACCTGCTGTTCGCGGCGCGCGAGGCGGAGCGACTCGGGCGCGCTCGACAGACGACAACCGCTGCAGTCGAGCAAATCTACGTCGCCATCGCGAAGGGCGCAGGTCCGGCGGAGTTTCAATCCCTCGCCGACACTTGCGAGCGTGTCGGTGCCGCGACTCCGGCGCCAGACCTCGCAGCGCCGGTGGCGGCCGCGACGCTTCGGGCGCGGGCTCGGGGCGGCGAGGAAGTGTCTCGGGCGCTTTCACATGCCCGCGAGCAGCTGCGCCGTACCGGCGCGATGCCGGAATCGGCGTTCGAGATCGCGGTCGCCCTCTACGAAACCGACGGGAGGTCGGACTCCGACCGGAACGTCGCGCGAGCAGCGCTCGAACAAGCGACGCGAATGTTGCCGTCGTCGGACGACGCCGCCGCGTATCGATCGGCGCTCGGCGTCCGATACATCGCGCCGCCGGAAGTGATGCTTGCTTGACGGCCGCGCGCGTCCGCGTTCAGCGAGCCAAGCTTGGGTCGACTACCACGCCCGGCGACGTCGGCGGGGATTCTCGCCCCTCGATCGAGTTGCCCATCTGCGTTAGCCCCGGCGAGTTGTACAAACCGACGCCGAACCGATTGCCGGTCCCGGTGTTGTCGACGAACTGGCCCGACACTGCGGCGAGCATCACAGGAAAACGTGCGTTCCGCGAGAAGTCGGACTGCACGATGTTCACCGGCCCGCTCCCCATCGCAACTGCCAGCCCGTCGCCGAGATCCTGGGACAACATGCCTCCCGCCATGACGGTGCCCTGTCGCGTGTCCTCCACGGCGTTGCTCCCGAACATCATCAGTGTTGCGCTCTGCGTCACGGCGACTCCGACGGCCGAGTTGTCCGCAATTCGATTGAACCGAAGGTCCATCGCAACAGCCGACTCGCCTAAGTAAACGCCTCCGCCGCCATTCGAAGCGACCAACGCGCCGTGCATCGTGAGCCGCGTGCCGCCGCCCTGCGCGACGATGCCGAGACTGACGTTCCCGACGAACTCGCTTCCCTGGCCACGTTGATCGACGGACATGATGTCCGTATCGATCGACACTGTCGCGCCGCCCGACGCTCGGAGACCAAAGCCTCTTCCCATCCCTGCGATCCCGCGGGTCCCCGAAACAGAAACGCGCCGGAGATCCAATTGGATGGCCCCGTTGACCGACAATCCCTGCCCCGCATCGCACAGCACTTCGACGTACGAAAGGCAGTTGAACGCCCCGGTTGGCTGGGTCAAGTCCGGCATGGCGCCGCAAGAGCGCGCGCCGCCCGAGGCGTTCGGCACGCCCGTCATGTTGAGACCGGCGCGCTGATTTTCCATGATGAGCCCGCGCGTGATGTGGATGTGTGAGCCGACCGTGACGATCCCGTTGAACCCGTCGCGGACGAGCAAGTCGGTAAATATTCCCCGACTGTTCTGATCGAGGCCGATGGCCGTGCTGCCAGTGTTGCGCACCGTCAACTCGTTCGCGATGACGACCGCGCCGACCGTCGTGATGCCGAGCGAACCGCCGTCGATCGCGACGTCGCGGATCGTTACGACCGCGAGGTTCGCCACGTCGATGCCGATCTCGGGCGGCATCATGGTGGCGGCGTTGTGGTGGATCGCGAGGCCGGCGAGCGTGACGGTCGCGGATGCGGCGACCGTGATCGCGGTGACCTCGTTCGCGGCGTTGAGCGTCGTCCCGCCTGTGGGTCCCGTGCCGAGGAGCGCGATCGCTCCCGACAACCGTAGCGGCGCCGCGAGCGGGTACGCTCCGCGCGCGATCGCCACTGTGCCCGGCGCGGGCATCGCGGCGAGCGCGGCGGCGATGTCTCCGAACGGGCTTGCCATCGAGCCGTTGCCACCCACGGATCCAGCGCGGACAAAGACGATAGGCGCCGCGGCTGCCGTGGTGTCGGGCCATTCACCCGCCGTCGCCGTCACCGTCGCGCCGACTCGCGTGCACGCGTGGCCCGGACCGATCGATGCCTCGTACGCTGCGCCACACATGCGCGGTGTGAACATTGGCCGCGCATCGACGGCGGCGTCGTTGGGAGGCGACGTCGTTCCACACGCTGCAATCAGCGCGAACACCAACAGCGTGGGGAACATCGGAATGCGCATTTCCACGCAGGCTACCGCGAAGACGCAACCGCGGGAAGTGCGAGCGTGCGCGGTCACATGCACGGCGGTCGCAAACACGCCTCCGGCGGCGGAGGCAGGTCGATCTCTACGAGATCTACGTCGTGCAACACCGCGTCGTTCGTGTTGCCGGTGGCGAGCACGTTGGCGAGCGTCACCGGCGCTGTCGCGCTCGTGCCGTTGGTGGCGCCGGCGGCGCGGTCCTGACGAGTGATCACCGCGTCGTGGAGCGTGAGTGTGCCGAGCGAGCGGAAGAAGCCGTAGTCCGCCGCGCTCAGAACCGCGCGCGCTACGCCGAGTGAGGCGCCGCGCCCAACGAAAAATCCGTACGCCGACGGTGCAGCGTCCGCGTGCGCAACGCTGACGTTCGACCGGTTGACGCGGTCGACGAATAGGTCAGAGACGTTGGCAGATGCCGCGTCCGTAGCCTGATACCGAGGTACGACCGCCACACCGGCACCTGCCGCTCCGACGACCGCCACGCGCGCGCCGTCGAGTCGGGCGTCGTCGCTCACCAGGACGCCGATGCCCTGGCGACCATCCCCACGACGCGCCACGTCGATGACCAGGACGTCGGCCAGCGCCACGGAGGCGCCATAGACGCCCCAGATGCCGGCCTCTCGGCTGTCCGTCACGAGCACTCTCGCCAGCGCCATCGAAGCGCGGTGCATGCATGCCGCGCCGAGGCCGGCTGTGCCGTCGGCCCACGCAAGTGTCGCGCGGACGACGCTATCGGCAAGTTCAAGCCGTGATCCGTCCGATGTTGTCCCCGCGCCGAGGCCGTGGTTTTGATCGATGTCCACTCGGGAACCTACGATCGTCCCGCCGGCTTCGGCCCAGAGGCCCTGGCCGCCCGTCCCACCCGCACGCGGCAGCGTCCCGCGGACCACGCAGTTGCTCAAGTCGATCCGCGAGCCCGAGTCCATCGCGAGAACGCCGACGTCGTGGTTGTCGGCGATCAGCAGGCGCGCCGCGACGCAACTCGCGCCGGACTGGCAAGCGAGTCCCGTGCCCGTCAATCCGTCGTCCCGCGCTCGCGTCCCGATCACCACGCTGTCGCTGATCTCCACGCGGGCACCTTCGACGGCTGCCACGCCCGTCTGTATGTTCCCCGCAACCCGTATCCGTACTGCGACAAACGTCGCCCGTTGCCGACTCGTCACCCCGATACCCCCAGTCCCATCACGCCGTTGGATCGTGCCGCGCACGACGGTGTCAGCGATTTCAAGACGAGAGTCATCGCCGAGCGCCAGCGCGCCCGACTCGCGGTTCAGGGAAACAAGCGAGCCTGTTGCACGAAGAAAACCTCCGGCTTCGGCAACGATTCCCACGCCGGCGGTGCCATCCGGCGCCGCGAGCGTCCCGCGAACGACCGTGTCTGTGATCTCGACGCGCGATCGGGGGTGGTAGGCACGGACGCCAGCGCGCTGGTTGTCCGTGACCAGCACTCGCGTCGCCGAAATCGTCGCGCCCTGATCGCTTTGCAGTCCAAACCCGCCGTCGCCGCGCGGCCGCGGCACCGTCCCGCGTACGACGCAGTCGGTGAGATCGACGGTCGTGCCGTCGCCGACGGCGCTGACCCCGAGATCGCGGTTGTCCGTGACCAGTACGCGCGTCGCCGTCACGATCGATCCCGGATCGGCTTGGAGCCCGACGCCTCCAGTGCCGTCTGCGCGTGCGCGCGTGGCGCGGACGATGCTGTCGACGAGTTCAAGACGCCCGCCATTCAGGGCAAGCGCCCCGATCGCGCGATTGTCTTCAATCAATGCTCGCGTGCTGACGATCGTTGCGCCCTGCTGGCTCGACAAGCCGAGCCCGCCGGCGCCCACTGTGTTGGCCTGCGTCCCCCGAATCGTCGCATCACTGACCTCGATCCGCGAGCCCGTCCCGATTGCCAATGCCGCCGCGAGCCGATTCGTCGTGAGCGCCGCGCCCGAGACAACGACATGGGCGCCATCGAATGCGGCAAGCCCAGGGCCGCCGCTCGAGTCGAGTGCGCGGGTCGCGGTGATCCGAACTCGTCGCGCATCGATTCTGGTGCCGCGGCCCGTTGCGCTGACGCCGTATTGCGTCGCGCCGTCGACGACAATGTCGCGCAATGTAACTTGCGCACCGTCGCTCGCGCTGAGCCCGAAGCCGCCGCCATGTAGCTGCAGGCCCCGAGCGTCGAGTCGTGCAGACGATCCGTGCGCGCCCAAGGTCGGTGCGCCTAGCGAAGTGCCCATCGGCGAGCCACCGATGATCACTCTCGCCGCACACCGACCGACAACATGGACCGAGCCGCGAAGTGCGATCGACTCTCCATACGTTCCGTCCGACACGAGCACCCAACCGCCCGCACCCGCCCCCGCGAGACCCAGTGCGATGGTGGGGAACGGACGCGAGACGCTGCCGTCTGCGCTGGCGGGATCGGCCCCGGCCCGAACGCGGACGACGGTTGCGGCGCCAGATTCCGGCGAGACATCTACGTAGTCAGCGGCGGGACAGTCCGCTTCGGTGGTCGCGGTACAGTCACCGCCAGGAATAGGATCGCTACCTGCCGCGCAGCTGGTTCGAATTGCGGGATCGCACGTGCCGTCCGGCAATCGGACCCATCGAGGGGCACAAGTCGGGATACCCGCGTCAGGCGACCAGGTGTCATCCGACTCGCCGCTGGGCGTCCACGATGCCGACGGTGGTCCGCCGGGCTCGCCTGGCGAGGGCCACGGTCCTGCGATCCCGCCGTCGGGCAACCGGAGGAAGCTCGTCGTCGTGCCGCCGTCGGGCAGTGCGATGTCGTGCGCGCGCGAGAGGTCGACGCCGTCGCAAGCGTGAAGTGCCGCACCGCCGTCAGGCGCGCAGAGAAGAATCGCGGGACCGCAGCCACCACGGTCGTAGCGGACCCACTCAGTAGGACACGGCCACGCGGCGTCCGCGCGGGCGTCGGCCGCTGCGTCCGAAGTTCCGCGCGAGCCGCAGGCAATCGCGGCGACTGTCGCGAACAACAGCGCGATGAAGCGAGACTGGCGAAAGTCGACCGTGGGCACTGTTCGGCACGATACCACGGTCGGTCACATGCACGGCGGACGCAGGCACGCTTCCGGCGGCGGTGGCAGATCGATTTCGACGAGGTCGACGTCACGCAGAATTTCGTCGTTCGCGTTGCCCGTGCGCACCACGTTGTCGAGCGTCAGTGGTGCCGTCGCGCTCGTGCCATTGGTCGCGCCCGCAGCGTGGTCCTGCCGAGTGATCACCGCGTCGCGAAGCGCGAGCGTCCCGAGTGAACGGAAAAAGCCCCAATCGCCGGTGTCGATGACGGCGCGGGAGGCGTCGAGGGTACAGCCGGCGCCAGCGTACAGTCCGTACGATACCGGCGCGGAGGTCAACCGCGTGAAGCTGACGCCAGATGGACCGACGCCGGCGACAAACAAGTCGCTCGCAGACGCACTCGACGTGTCTGCGGTCTGCAATCTCGGCACAGCCGCAAGTGAAAAACCGTGAACGTCGTGGATCGCGAGCCGCGACGATCGAATGTGCGCACCATTGGTGGCGAGTACACCCGCGCCGAAGGCGTCGTGAATCGTCCGACCGACAACATCCACCACTACGTCTGCCAGCATCGCAGAGCTTCCGTCGACTCCCCAAATGCCAGTGTCGCGGTTGTTGGCGACCAGCACGCGCGCCGCCGACAGCGTCGCGCCGAACTGAGTCGTCATGCCGTACCCGCCGAAGCCGTCCCGACGCTCCAGGGTTCCGCTCACTGCGCTGTCGGTCACGACCAATTGCGTTCCGTCGCCCGACCCGAGAACACCCGCCGCGCGATTCTGAGTGATCAGAACACGCTCGGCGATCAGCGTCGCGCCCTGGTGGCACAGCAGACCGAAGCCACTTGCACCGTTTGTCGCCAGGAGCGTTCCGCGCACGATGCTGTCCGTCAACTGGAGGCGTGAGCCGACATCCCAAGACGATACCGCGCTGCGTTCATTTCGTTCGACTAGAACTCGAGTCCCTATCAGCGCAGCACCACGTTCGCAGTCGAGCCCCTGTCCGCTTGCAGGATCAGGCGTCGCCACGGTGCCGCGAACGATACTGTCCGTCAATTCGAGTCGCGCAGCGGGATAGCTCGAGAACGCGCCGGCTCCCCGGTTGCCGACGAGTTGCACTCGCGTCGCAACGACGGCACCGCCGTCATCCGCATGCAAGCCAAAGCCACGGGTGCCGTCTGTCTGCGACCGGGTGCCACGCACGACGCTGTCGCTGATCTCGAGCCGAGCGGCCTCGCCGAGGGCAATGGCGCCGGCCGAGTGATTGCCCGCGAGTAGAACGCGCGTCGCGATCAACGTCGCACCGGTCGCCGCGTGCAGTCCATGGCCGCGTGAGCCGCGAGAGATCCGGAGAGTTCCTGTCACCGCGCCGTCGCTGATTTCGATGCGCGAACCGCGACCGAGTGCCAGGACCGCGGAGTCGCGGTTGTTCGCCAACACGACGCCAAATGCGGAGACCCTGCCTGCGAACTGCGAAGTCACTCCGATGCCAAACGTGCCATCGGATGCCGGTTGTGTGTCCCGCACGACGGTGGCTCGGATCGTGATGGCCGATCCCGGGTCGCGAGCGTAGACCGCAGCGATGGCGTTTCGAACGAGTGATGAACGGTTGATCTCGATGATCCCGCCTCCAGCCGACCTCAAAGCCATGCCGCCTTCGGAATCCACTACCCGCGTCGATGTGATGCGTATGCCTTCGCCAGTCAGTTGAGTGCCGGCTCCAGACACGAGAACCGCGTGCTCGGTCGCCCCGTCGATCGTCACGGCGCGCATCGTCACGCGCGCACCGCCGGACGCGTCGATGCCGCGTCCGCCGCCACGGAGTGTCATGCCACGCAGATCGAGCCGTGCAGCACCGCCGCGCGCTGCGACGGTTGGCAGTCCGATTCCACCGCCCATCGGTTCGCCCAGGAGCGTCACATGTGCGGCGCACTGTCCGACGAGGTGCACCCCGCGAACGAAGACCAGTGTCTCTGCGAATGATCCTGGTGCGATCAGTACCCAGCCGTCCGGGCCCGCAGCGGCGACGCCCTGCGCGATCGTCGTCAGCGGTCGCGCCTCGCTTCCATCCGCGCCGCTGGGATCCGCGCCCGCTCGCACACGCACAACGGTGGCGCCAATGGTTTCCGCCGACACGTCAGCGTACTCGCTCGTGGGGCAATCGCGCTCGCTCGTCGGCGTGCACTCGCCCGCGGGAAGTGGGTCGCTGCCCGCGGCGCAATCCAAGCGGAGCGCGGGATCGCATGTTCCGTCCGCCATGCGCCGCCAGCCCGCTGCGCAACTCGGGATCCCGGCGTCGGGCACCCAGTCGTCCGAAGGCCAAGGTCCGCCGATGCCGCCGTCGGGCAGACGATAGAAGCTCGTCGTGGCCCCGCCGTCCGGGAGCGCGATGTCGTGCGGGCGCGAGATGTCCACGTCGTCGCAAGCGTGCAGTGCTGCGCCGCCACCGGGAGTGCAGAGGAGAATCGCCGGCCCGCACCCACCACGGTCGTAACGGACCCACTCCGCCGGGCACGGCCACGCTGCGTCCGCGCGGACGTCAGCCGCTGCGTCCGAAGTTCCGCGCGAGCCGCAGGCAACCCCGGCGGATATCGCGAACAGCGCCGCGACGAAACAATGCGGGCGTACGTCGACCGTGGACACCGTTCACCACGGTATCACGGTCGCTCACATGCACGGCGGCCGCAGGCACGCTTCCGGCGGCGGCGGCAGATCGATTTCGACGAGGTCCACGTCGCGGAGAACCTCGTCGTTCGCGTTTCCGGCGCGGACCACGTTGTCGAGCGTGAGGGGCGCTGTCGCGTTCGTGCCATTGGTGGCGCCGGCGGCGCGGTCCTGCCGAGTGATCACCGCGTCGTGGAGCGTGAGTGTGCCGAGCGATCGAAAGAAGCCCCAGCCGCCGTCGTCGATCACGGCGCGGGTCGCGTCCAGCGCGCAGCCGGGACCGGAGTAGAGTCCGTACGCGACGGGCGCGGAGTCGGCGCGCGAAAAACTGACTCCCGCAGGCCGAACCCCGGCGATGAACAGGTCGATCACGGACGCACGTGAGGCGTCCGCGCCTTGCATCCGCGGCGCCGCGCCGAGTGCGGCGCCGTGCGTACCGGTGATCGCGACTCGCGTGCCGTCGAGCTGCGCCCCGTCCGTGGCCATGACACCCTCCCCGTACGAGTCGCGATCACCCCGCGCAACTCCATCCACGAGCACGTCCTCCAACCGCACGGAACTGCCCTGGACGTTCCAGACGCCCACTTCGCGGTTGTTCGCGACCAGCACGCGCGCGGCCAACAGCGTCGCCCCCTGCTGGCTCACCATGCCGATGCCACTGTGGCCGTCCGCGGTCGCGAGCGTCCCGCGCCCCACGCTGTCGCTCAACTCCACCCTCGTGCCGGTGCCCAACGCGACCACGCCCGCATGGCGGCTGTCCGCGAGTAGCACGCGCGTTGCGGCCAGCGTCGCGCCCTGATCGCCCATAAGAGCAAAGCCACGCAGGCCGTCCGCGGTCGCGAGCGTCCCGCGCACCACGCTGTCACTCAGCTCCAACCGCGTGCCGGCACCCAACGCGACCGCACCCGCCGCGTGGTTGTCGGCGAGCAGCACGCGCGCGGCCACCAGCGTAGCGCCCTGCTCGCTCTGAACGCCGAGGCCAGACCGGCCGTCCGAGCGCGGGAGCGTCCCGCGCACTACGCTGTCGGTCAGCTCCAGTCGAGTGCCGGCACCCAACGCGGCCGCGCCCGTCTCGCGGTTGTCCGCGAGCACCACGCGCGCGGCCACCAGCGTCGCACCCTGCGAACTCGTCAGGCCCTCGCCACCGCGGCCGCCCGCGGTCGCGAGCGTCCGACGCACGACGCTGTCGGTCAGATCCACTCGCGTCCGGGCACCCGTCGCGAACGCGCCAATCGAGCGGTTGTCCGCGATCAGCACGCGCGCGGCCACCAGCGTCGCACCCTGCTGGCTCAGCACACCGTAGCCACGCAGGCCGTCCGCGCGCGCGAGCGTCCCGCGCACCACGCTGTCGCTCAGCTCGAGCCGCGTGTCGGCAGCCTGCGCGAATGCGCCGGCCTCGCGGTTGTCCGCGATCAGCACGCGCGCGGCAATCAGCGTAGCGCCCGAATCGCTCGTCAGGCCAAAACCCGCCAGGCCTCCCGCGCCCGCGAGCGTCCCGCGCACCACGCTGTCGTTCATCGCGAGCGTCGTGCCCCGCCCGTGCGCAACCGCGGACACAAATCGATTCCCCGTCAGCGACGCGCGAGAGACGGTCACACGCCCGCCGGCGAACGCCGCGACGCCGGGGCCTCCCTGCGCGTCCAACGCCCGCGTTGCCGCCACCCGCACCCGATCGGCCGTGACCTCCGTGCCGACTCCGGTCGCCAAGAGTCCTACCTGCGTCGCGCCGTCCACGTGCACCGCGCGCAATTGCACTCGCGCTCCGCCCGTCGCGCTCACTCCCATTCCACCGCCGCCGACTCGCACACCTCGCACGTCCACACGTGCACCCGGCCCTTCCGCCCGCACGGTCGCCGGCCCCTCGGTGCTCCCCACCGGCGCGCCGCTCAGTGCCACCCGCGCCGAGCACACGCCCACGATGTGGACCGCGCCCATGATCGCCAGCGTCTCCGCATAAGTCCCCGCCGCCCCCAGCACCCAGCCGCCCGGGCCCGACGCGCTGATTCCGCGCGCGATGCTTTCATACGGCCGCGTCACGCTTCCATCGGCGACCATCGGGTCCGCGCCCGAGCGCACGTGGACGACCATCGCGCCCACAGTCTCCGCGCTCACGTCGGCGTACTCGCCCGTCGGACAATCGCGCTCACTCGTCGGCGTGCACTCGCCTGCTGGTAGCGGGTCGCTGCCCGCTGGGCAATCCGTTCGCAGCGCCGGATCGCACGTGCCGTCCGCAAGACGCCGCCACCCGGGAGCACATGTCGGAATCCCTGCGTCGGGTGTCCAGTCGTCCGCGGGCCACGGTCCGCCGATTCCGCCGTCGCGCAAACGGTAGAAGCTCGTGGCGGCACCGCCGTCCGGCAGCGCGATGTCGTGCGGACGTGAGAGATCCACGCCATCGCATGTGTGAGACGCCGCGCCGCCGCCGGGCACGCAGAGCAAGATCGCAGGTCCGCATCCGCCACGCTCGTAGCGTACCCACTCGGCGGGGCACGGCCACGCGGCGTCGGAGCGAGGCGCGTCGGCGGAGGCGTCGAGTGAAGCGTCACTTGAACCACGCGAGCCGCATGCAGATACGACGACGGTTACGATCACACCCACGAAGACACTACTCGCGTGCCGGTCAACGATGTGCACGACCCGCGATGATATCATGCCGGCTCACATGCACGGGGGCCTCAAGCACGCTTGGGGCGCTGGCGGTAGGTCGATCTCGACGAGGTCAACGTCGTGCAGCACGTCGTCAGTCGCGTTGCCGGTGCGGACGACATTGTCGAGCGTGAGCGGTGCCGTCGCGCTCGTGCCATTGGTCGCGCCCGAGGCGTGGTCCTGGCGTGTAATGACCGCGTCGCGCAAAGTGAGCGTGCCGAGCGAGCGGAAGAAACCCCAGGCGCCGGTGTCGATGACAGCGTGAGTCGCATCGAGCGCGCACTCTCGACCCGCAAACAGACCGTAGGCTACCCGCGAGGCATCGAAGCGTCGGAAATTCACGTTGGACGGACGCACGGCTACGATGAACAGATCCGTCAACGCGGTCTGCGAAGCGAGGGAGCCGTCGATGCGAGGAACTGACGCCACCGCGAAGCCGCCGACGTCGATGACCGAGATTCGGGCTCCCACGAGGCGGGCACCGTCGGTGGCAACGACGCCTGCGCCCAGCCCGCCCCGAAGGCCGGGACCGACGCGCGTCACGAAGATGTCGTCCAATCGAGACTCGGACGCCGACCCCCAAATCGCAATCTCGCGGTTCTCTCGTAGGAGCACGCCGTTCGCCGTCAGCGTCGCACGCTCGTGCACGAGAATGCCATAGCCTCCGGTGCCGTCTGCACTCGAGAGGGTATTGCGGACCTCGGAGTGATGCAGTTCGAGTCGCGAGTCGCCGCTCGCGACGTAAGCGCCGACGGCGTGATTGTCGGCGACGAGGACGGCGCTTGCCAGGAGCATCGCGCCTCCCTGGCTCGTGAGCCCGTAACCAGACCTGCCATTCGCGTTTTCTCGCGTTCGCCGAACGACGGATTCTCGGATCTCGATGCGCGAGCCTCCGTCGATCGCGAGTGCACCGGCCGAGGCGTTCTCGCTCACCAACACACGTGTCGCAACGAGTGTTGCACCCTGTTGGCTAGTGATTCCTTCGCCGGTCGTGTGATCGCCGCCTACTGTTGTGCCGCGCACGACACTGTCGCTCAGTTCCAGTGTCGCGCCCGCCGTAGCCGCATACACGCCTGCCGAATGATTGTCGGCAATCACCATCCGCGTGGCGGTGAGCGTAGCGCCCTGGTGGCTCACCAAGCCGAACCCGCCCGTCCCGTCTGCACGTGCGTGCGTGCGCCGCACGATGCAGTCGCGCAATTCGACGCGCGACCCGTTCCCTTCCGCCGCGACGCCCGCTTCCGTGTTGTCCACGACGAGCACGCCGGCAGCCGTAAGCGTCGCTCCGTCCTGACTCAACAGTCCGTACCCGGCGCTCGCGTCCGTCCGCGGTGCGGTGTCTCGAACCACGCTCGCAATCAAGTCGAGGCGAGCGGCCGCGCCGAACGCCAGCGCGCCGACGTCACGGTTGTTCACCAGCAACGTGCCCGAGGCGACGATGCTTGCGCCGAACTGGCTCGAGAGCGCACTGCCTCCAGTTCCGTCACGACGCGCGCGTGTGCCGCGCAGAACACAGTCGTGCACTTCCAGCACCGAACGGGCGCTCGTCGCGTACGCCGCCGCGGACTGATTCTCGGCGACGAGGACGCGGGTCGCCACGAGCGTTCCGCCATCCTGGCTTTGCAGTCCGTATCCGCCGCTTTCATCTCGACGTGGGCGGGTACCGCGCACCACGCTGTCGCTGATGTCGATTCTCGCGCCAGAGCTCGAGAAGACTCCCGCCGCGCGATTGTCCTCGAGCAACACCGTGGTAGCCGCGACGAGCGCGCCCTGCTGGCTCGTAAGCCCGAATCCGTTCATTCCGTCGACGCTCGGCAGCGTGCCTCGCACGACGGCGTCACTGACAACCAGCCTCGAGCCGGTGCCCCGCGCGGCCAGTCCAGCGAACCCATTGGCTACGAACGCCGTCCGTCTGACCGTTGCCCGTGCGCCCGCGAGCACCACGACTCCCATTCCGCCGGAAACGCTGACGGCGCGAGTCGATGCGACACGAGATCCCTCGAGGGTCGCCTCGGTCCCGCTTCCGTCGACGTTTACGCCATACTGCGTTGCGTGATCGACGCTGACGTTCCGCAACGAAACGTGGGCGCCTCCTGAAGCACTTACACCGAAGCCACCGCCCCGAACCTGAACGCCGCGCAGGTCGAGCCGGGCTGCCGCGCCGCGTGCCGCGATTGTCGGCGAGCCGACCGTGCTCGTGTCCGGTGCGCCGGCCAACGTGACCTGCGCGGCGCATCGACCGACGATGTGCACCATGCCGGTGACGGAGATCGTCTCGTCGAAAATCCCCTGCCCGATTAGCACCCATCCGCCGTCGCCCACCGCCGTGACGGCAGCGCCGACGCTCGGGAACGGGCGGGCGGTGCTCCCGTCGGCGCCGCTCGGATCCGCGCCCGCGCGCACGCGGCCAACGCGCGCGCCGATGCTCTCCGCCGTCACGTCCGCGAACTCGGTCGTCGGGCAATCGCTGGTCGCTGTCGGCGTACACTCACCCGCCGGCAACGGGTCGCTCCCGACGGGGCAGGTTGTACGCAACGCCGGTTCGCAGGTGTCGTCCGATGTCCGCTGCCATCCGGTCGGGCAACTTGGAATGCCTGAATCGGGCGCCCACCCCTCCGCCGGCACTCCCGTGGGCACCCAGTCATCTGCGGGCCACGACCCACCGATTCCTCCGTCGGGTAGCCGGTAGAACCTCGTCGTCGTGCCGCCGTCCGGAAGCGCAGTCACGTGGGGACGCGAGAGATCCACGCCATCGCACGCGTGCGGCGCGGCGCCACCGTCGGGAACGCAGAGGAGAATCGCCGGCCCACATCCGCCTCGTTCGTAGCGCACCCAATCGGGTGGACACGGCCACGCCGCGTCCGCGCGTGCGTCGGTGGAAGCGTCCATGGGACCCCGCGAGCCGCAGGCGGTCGCGACCATGGTCACGAGAAAAGCCGCGACGAAGCGAAACGGGCGCGACTCAACCATGCTCCCCGACGGCCACAGTACCACGGCGCTTCACATGCACGGCGGCCGAAGAGACGCGTTCGGTCTCTGGCGACGCTGTCGCGGCAAAACAGAACGTGTCTTGCCATGGCGGCGGGAGTCGCGTGCGCTCGACCGCAGCGCCGCGCGGCGCACTACCGGCGCGCGTGAATCACCTCGGACGGGAATCCCACTTGCGACACGCGCTCGACTGCGACGTTCGCGAATCCGGCTGCACGTACGAACGGCTCCATCCGCACGCCGCGACATCCGCCCATCATTCTCGGCGCGAGGCGGTAGATCAGCTCGTACGCGCGGAGCAAGAGGGCGCCGGTTTGCGCCATGTTCACGAGGACGAGTCGCCCACCGGGGCGCAGCACACGACGAAATTGCGCGAGGACCGGAGCGAACAACGACTCCGGCATCAGATCGAACATGTAGTTGTTCACCACGAGGTCGAAGCTCGCGTCGGCGAACGGAAGCGCCGTCGCGTCGGCGATCGTGAGCGAATGCCGTCCCGGGAGTCGGCCGACCTTGGCGCGTGCGCGCGCGAGCATCTCGGGTGTCAGATCGACCCCCTCGGTGCGTCCGTGCGGATTGGCGCGCACGATCTCGGCGAACAGCCCGCCGGTGCCCACCGCGACCTCCAGCACGTCTTCGCCATCGCGCACGGCGGCAAGATCGAGACAACGTCGGCGAGCGCGCGCCTCGGTCATCTCGGCCCAGAAGTCGTACATCGGTGCGAGCCGCGAGTAGACCGCGGGGATCTCCGTCTGGCCGACGCGCGCGTCGAGAATGTCGGGTGAGTTCATCGGGCCTTCGAACGCGGTGCCAGCAGCGTGTCGGCGTAGTCGGCGAAACGGCCAGCACCGTCGGCATCTCGCGCTTCGTGTAGCCGTCGCCGCCGAGCGGAATCACCGTCGTCTCGAAGTCGATCCCCGCCCACCGCGGCACGAACCACGGCGAAGGGACCACGAGGAGTCATTGCGATTGCCACGTAGAGAACGGGTTTCATGCCGGGGCGCATACCATTCCGGTGCCGGACGACACCACACCGCGGTGTCCGACCGCGTGCTACGAGTTTGCCCATCCGATGGAGAACGCCATGGGCTACTCGAACCAAACCAACGTCGCGTTTGTCCCGATGCAATTGGCCAGTGTGGCCATGCCCACGGAGCCGGGAAAGTCACGGCAAAACAAGATCGACAAATTCGCGAAATCTTCGAGAAATACAGTGGAGGCGCCGGGAGTCGCTCCGATGCTGTACGAGGCCGCCGCCCGCACCGCACGATTCGTCGGGGCCGAGTACAGCGTCGGCGACGACCAAGCGAACGCCTGCGCGCACCGCGCAGGCAATCAGTGGAGGCGCCGGGAGTCGAACCGGGTGAATGCTGCGGAAGAAACGCCAACATCGGCGCGCTCTTCGCTGCAAACACGCCGTGTTTTCTCGATTCGGCTTCTCCGTCTCTATCGGTCTCGTCCCGTCTCGTTCCGCGTGAAAGTGCACCGTCAAGGCACCCTGTGGGCAACGCGGGCAACCCCGAGCCCATCGACGTCCGTCGGTCGAGCGGACGCGTTGATTCCGCGACAGGCCCAACGCGCGTGCGCGCGCCCGCACGTCATGGGGTTCCGTGCTGACCGCGACGCTACGCCGGCGGCTCGCAGCACTCAACGCAGACTTCGCTCGCGAGGCGTATCAAGAAAGCGTGCGCACATTGGAGGACCTTCGGCGCACGCTTGCCGAATCCAACCGAGTGATTGCGCGCATCGAGGCGTCACGGCTTCGCGGCAAGGTAGTGCGCAAGCGCGAACGTGCGCGATGTGGCGCACGAACGAGGGCCGGCGGGACGTGTGGCGCGCCGCCCGTGTGGGACTCCGAGCGCAACCGTCCGCGCAATGGGAGATGCCGAATGCACGGAGGGCTTTCGACGGGAGCGCGGACCGCCGAGGGACGGGCGACGGTGCTCGGGGTGCTGCGGCGGGCCAACGAGCGGAGGCGGGTCGCGGCGCAATTCCGGCGCGCTCGCTCAAATGGAGGGCACTCGAATACCTACGTGCTCGCAGCGTGGCCACCGGGACCATTGGTCACTACGACTCACAGTCACTGTGACTCACAGTCACTGTGACTCACAGTCGCAACGCGTAGTGACTCACAGTCGCAACGCGTAGTGACTCACAGTCGCACAAAGGGCACCAAAGGAAAGGCACCAAAGGAAAGGCTCTATCAACAGCAGCAGGATCCGACGTCCATTGGCACCGCCGGGGTCGACAGTCCGCGCGCATAGAGGATCGCGACGCTGTCCACGTAGGAGTCGGGACACTCGGGGTCGCCGTGCCACACTGGCGCTCCGACGATTCCGCAGACCTGCAGGGCGCGCATCGCCTCTTCGATCTCCGCGTCCGTGTCGATCACGTACGCGTCCTCGCCGACCATCACGTATTGGCGGCTCACGACGCCACCGTCCAGCCCGTCGACTCGCCGGTGCCGGTGCGTGTCCCGAGGCACTCCCTGACCAGCTCATTGCTCGGGCGCCCACTGAGACGACGATTGGTCCGCACATCCACGATCAGGTACCGACTCATCCTGTCACCACTCCTGCCCGCTCCGTGCGGGACGAGACGATCCTACGCGAGTTCGCCGTTCCGTGGGCGCCAGAGTTCGCCGACGCGCCGGCCCGGAGTCCGCGGGCGAAACCGCGGCGCCGGCCGTAGGCTCCGCACGTACACGGACCGACCCCCGTAACCGAGACGGTCGTCTCTGTTACGATTTCGCCTTGACTAGTACACGAGTTGTGTTACACCTAGATACATGACGAACACGACGAAGCGAACGCGGGTCATCGGGTACGTTCGGGTTTCAACCGAGGCGCAAGCCGATGGAGGCGTCTCGCTCGACGCCCAGCGCGCCAAGCTCCGCGCCTACTGCGTTGCGATGGACCTCGACCTCGTGTCGATCGAATCCGACGAAGGCGCCTCGGCGAAGACCCTCGACCGTGCGGCCCTGCAGCGCGCCCTGGGGGCGATCCGGGGCGGCGCCGCGGACGCCTTGCTGGTCTGCAAGCTCGACCGTCTCACGCGCTCCGTGCGGGACCTGGGGGCGCTCGTGGAGGACTACTTCGCAGCGGGCCGCTGGGCGCTGCTCTCGGTCGCCGACTCGATCGACACGCGCAGCGCGGCGGGCCGGCTCGTTCTGAACGTGCTCGCGAGTGTGTCGCAGTGGGAACGCGAAGCGACGGGCGAGCGGACTGCCGAGGCGCTGGCGCACTTGAGGGCCGAGGGCGTCACGCTGGGCGGCGCTGCGCTTGGCTGGCGTCGCACGGATGCGACCGACGCCGACGGCCGGCGCGTGGTCGAGGCTGTCGAGGCCGAGGCCGAGACGGTGGCGCGCATCCTCGACCTCCGCGCGGGCGGAGCGTCGTTCCGGTCAATCGCCGACACGTTGACCGCCGAGGGCCGCTCGACGAAGCGGGGCGGACGCTGGCACGCGATGACGGCGCAACGCGTCTGCGAACGCGCCGCGGTTGCGGCGTGACCGCCACAGGCGAGACGGCGGTTGCACTGTGGGGCGAGGGCGTCGTGGCGCTGGCGCTCGACGATACGTCGCCCGAGCCGATGACGGCGGCGCTCGCGCGAACGGTCGCCGACGCGTCACGAGCGAACGACGACACCGGGTTCGCCGCGTGGGCGCTCGCGCTCCCTTGGCCCCGATTCTGCGCCGTAGTTCGATTGTGCGCGGGGATCACCCGCGCCGAGTTGTTGGAGTAGACCATGTCCGAGAAAGAACCGACTAGCGTTGCGTTGAACCTGCGTGTGCCGCCCGAGTTGCGCGATCGACTCGACCGACTCGCGGAGCGGTTGGCGATGTTCAGTCGACATCGACTCAGCGTGCTCGCGCTCGCGCAAGGCGTCGCGGCTGTCGAGGCCGATCCGCACGTACTGCTCGCGGGCGTCAGGGCGACGCAGCGCCGGAAGCGGTAGACTCCGCGGAATGCCGCGACCCGCGACGCTGAAACGTCCGGGGCGCTGGCAACGAGGAGACGTTGCGATGACGACGAAGTTACGCGGTGGTTTCCCATCGAGCACGCTCGCCGCAGTTCCGATCCCTGCCAGATTTAGCGAGATGTCCCCCGCGGGCGCGCGGAATGCCGCGCTAAGGCAACGTGCCAGTACCGCACTCCTGAACATCAACTCGATTCGAGACGCGCTTAATAACTACCTGGGCTCGAAACACCCCTCCGCCGCGGCTAGGCTCAGCTACTACGTTGACCTCGTCGAGCGCATGGTATCCGACAGCCAAGGCATGGAATCCGGCGATGCCCCGACGAAGCGGATCATGGACCTTCGAGCGCTGCTCGACTCCACGTGCGGAGTTACTGACGCGCTCGACACTCTCGATCTGCAACCCACGACGGAGCTGCCGCGGGTCAGCCCAGCGATGCTGAGCGAATGCCAAGACCCCTCACCTCTGCTCGCGCAGCTCGCCTTGTCCGTCGACCCTATGGGCCTCGGCCGGATTACAGAGACCGCGTGGAAACGCGTCGTCCAGGCATACCGACGCGCGCCACCTGCCCCGCGTAAACAGGGCATGCGGAAACGCGGTAAGGCCGACCGCGACGATGTGCTCCATGCCTTCTGCCGCGAGTTCGGATTCACGGACGCGGCGACGCCAAAGGCAATGAACGACGCAGTGACTAGGCGCCAAAGGGAGTGGCGAAAAGAGAAGGCCATCATGCGATAACGACGGACGCAAAGCCAGTTGGCCAGCCATCCCGTGCCACGTTACCGACATGAAGAGCACACCACGACTTCCCCGGCATGCCGCGCACGAACTCCGGTCCATCGCCGTAGCGTCGTCCACAGATCCTCGCTCCGTCGCACGTGTGATCGCAGGCAAGTCAGTGCGCCCGCTGACCCGGACGCGCATCGTCGCGGCGTTGCGCGCGCGCGGACTCGCGCTGCCGACGCCGCGCGACGACGGAGCGGAATCGTGACCGACCCGGTTCTCTGCCCGCGTGGAGAGCTGCGCCGCGATCTGATAGCGCTCGCGCGCGCGAAGGTTCCGCCCAGCGCGTCTCTCGTCTACGCCGCACTCTGGTCGCGAGCCAATACTGAAGGACGGGCTTGGCCATCGTTCGAGACGCTTGCGGCCGATTCGGGGCGTAGTCGGGCCACAGTGAACCGGTCGGTGCGAGCGCTCGAAGCGGTCGGTGCGATCGTCGTCACGCCTCGCCAGGGCGCCGCGGGCAACCACAACGAATACCGCTTGACTCCGCTCGCGATTGTCGCGCCCCCAAGAGTCGCAAACTGCGACGTTCAAAAGTCTCAAGTTGCTACGGCTAATGGTCTCAAATTGAGCCGTTCAAAGGGCTCAGACTGCGACTTTCAAGAGTCTCAAATTGAGCCTGGAAGAGAACATGGAAGAGACCACGGGAGTACCCAGGGACCTCCGGTCCGGTCCGGTCCGATCCGATCCAATCAGATAAAGACACACACACACCCTCCGGCGATTGGCTCTGGTGTGTGTGTGAGCGTGCCCGGTCTGCCAATCGCCGAGGCCCAACAGCTTTTGCTGACCGAGTCGGACGGACGGATCGATCCGCTTAGCGGCGGGTCGGATCTCCAGTCCAAGCTAGCGCATGCGGTCGAGTCGGCGCGATGGACCCGCGAAGACCTCGTCGCGGTAGC
>ORMF010131813.1_pt1:0-117500 | contig 120891 bp, 131 predicted proteins | sample 1779871 | NCBI WGS metagenome assembly ORMF01 (sample SAMEA104232316, study PRJEB22302) | groundwater metagenome | biome: forest; feature: aquifer; material: groundwater | place: USA | collected 2011-08-07 | depth 5.4 m | reverse complement strand
CCGGCGCCGGAGTTCGCGCTTGGCGAGGCCTCTTACGCCGGTGGATCCCTCGGGGCCGGCCAGAAGACCCCGCCGGTGAGCATCGTCTTCAATCCCTCCGAAGAGAAGGATTACTCCGGATCCCTGCGCGCGCTCCTGCCGGGCCGTCCCAAGCGGGTCACACTGAAAGGCCGCGGCGTTTACCGCCTGAACGAGGGCGGGCTGTTTTTAAACGATTTCAGCGGCCAATACAAGGGCGCGGGGGCGTTCGATTTCGGCGACACGCCGGTGGGCTCCCAGAAGACGCGCAGTTTCCGTCTCACGAACCTTTCCGCCAAGAAACCCCTCATTTGCGGTTTCTCGTGGTCTTCGCCGGACCGGGGCTTCCGCATCCTGACCCCCTCGACCCTGCCGGAACTCAAAAGCGGGGAATCGGTGCTCGTCACGGTGGCGTTCGAGCCGAGCGCGGCGGGCGAATCGCGGGTGGGGGTGCTTTTCACGGACGCGGCCGATCCGCAGCATCGCGCCGGGGTGGTTTTGAGCGGCCGCGGCGTTCCGCTCGGAGTGCCGGCCGTCACGTCGGTGTGACCGGAAAACACTGCGCTTGCCAAGCGCTTTGACGCGAGCTACACTGAAAACGTAAGTGGTCGTCAAAGTGAGCAAGGGGGCCGCATGGGCGTAGGAGAGGGCGTTCTCTTCACCCGTGCGGCCCTTTTCTTTTTTTATCAAAGTTAATAAAAGCCCAAAGGCCTCCCGCGTCGCGCGAGAGGCCTTTGTCGTCCAACACGGAGGTACCGTTCCGATGGCCAAGCGAGTCAAGGAGCTTGTTTTCACGACCCCCAACCGCGTGGGGATGCTGAACCAGGTCGCGCAGGCGCTGAAATCCGCGAAAGTGAACATCCTGCACGCCTCGGCGTGCGGCGAGGGGCCGAGGGGCTATTTCCGGCTTGTGACGAGCAACAATGCCCGGGCCGCGCGGGCCCTCAAGAAGATCGGCATCCGCTCCAAGCAGGAGGACACGGTGGTCCTGACCTTGAGCAACAAGCCGGGCGCGCTGGCCCAAAAAGCCAAACGCCTCGCGAAGGCCAAGATCAACGTCACCGGCGTCTCGGCCACCTCGGCCGGCCGCAGGGTGTCGGTGGTCCTGTGGACCAACAACAACGCGAAAGCCTGCCGGCTCATCTAACCAGGATTTCAGCACGCGGCGCCTAGGATGGGCTCGCGGGTGCTTTTACCGGACGCGGCGGCCCACTCGTTTCCCTAAAGCTGGGGCCCCCTCGGCGTCGCTGACCCCAAGACGCGGTCACCGCGCCGTTTCCCAGGCGCTTTAGGGAAACTTCGTCGCGGGCCGCAATGCGCCCGGCAAAAGCAGCCCGCTCGCAACGGCTTCGCGTGACAAAGGAGTAAAAAATGAACGTTCGACAATTTTCGGCGCCGGCCGTTATCGTCTTCGCGACCTCGTTGCTCGTGGCATCGGCGGCGTGGGCGGCGAATGACCCCGAGACGAACAAGAAGATCCTGAAGGACGCCATTCAAGGGGCCATCACCGGAGCGGTCGCCTCGAGCGCTACCGCGGACGAGAGCGCCGGGACGTCGACGGTGACGATCACCGACACGACCCCCGACGTCGCGCCCGGCGACAAGAACGCCCCTTCGGGCAAACGGCCTCCGGGCTGGGACAAGGGCAAGAAGACCGGCTGGGACGGTGGCGACGAGCCTCCGGGTCTGGCCAAGAAGAACAAGGGCAAGTTCTGGTCGAAGAACAAAGAGAAGGGGCGGCCGCCCGGTTGGGACAAGGGCAAGAAGACCGGCTGGGACGGCGCCTCCGAACCCCCCGGCCACACCAATAAATCGAAGTAATCGACGAAGTTTCAGCGCGCGGCGTCTAGGGGCGCGTATCCCGTTCGCTCGGGGTCAGCTAGTCTCTCTCGCGGGACACGACGCTCCTCGCGCGGCGATATCATACCGAGCAGCTAACGAGGTGTTTTCATGAAATCATTGATCTATGCGATCTTGATGACTGTGGGTGTGGGGTTTTCTGGCGTTGTGGCGGCCGAGGAGATGCCGTCGATGTCCGCGGTCGTGGTGAGCGCGGAGTTCGCCCGGATCGCCCAGTTGGCCGGGCGCTGGGAAGGGACCTCGCGCGGGCATGGGAAGACCGAGATGGTGGCGGCCGAGTACAAACTGACCTCGGGCGGCAGCGCGGTGATCGAGACGCTTTTCCACGGCACCGACCACGAGATGGTCACTGTCTATTACGATGAGGCGGGCAAACCGTCCCTGACCCACTACTGCGCGCTCGGGAACCGGCCGCACATGGCCTTCAAGAGCGCCGATGACGGTTCTTTGAGCTTTGAGATGGGCGAGAGCGGCGGGGTGGACCCGGCCACGCCACACATGCACGCATTGACGCTCGAGACCCCCGACCCCGACCGACTCACCCAGATCTGGACCTTTTACGAGAACGGCGCGGCCAAGGACACCACGCGAGTTGACCTTTCGCGGGTCCGTTGACGGGGGAAGTATGCTAACATGTTTTCCGGGGCCGCATTTCGCGCGCCCGCACTTTAACGATCCAACAAAGGGGAGATCCATGAAGAAGTCGTTCATCGCGGTATTAGGACTTTTGGTGTTCGTGTTGTGCGCCGGGATCGCGTCGGCGGAAGAGACCTATCCGGGACCGCACGAAGCGGGACCGAGCATCTATTCGCAGCTTTTCGACAACGAACGGACCCGGGTCTCGGAGATCAAGTTCGCCCCCGCGGACAAGATCGCCATGCACACGCACGCCTATGACCACCTCGTCTACGTGCTCGAAGCGGGACAGCTGACGTTGAGCTCCCCCGACGGCAAGACCTCGGTGGTGGACGGGACGGTAGGCCAGGTGATGTGGCTCGCCAAAGAGACGCACGCGGCCGAGAACACGGGCCAGACGACCTTCCGCGCGCTCGTCGTCGAGCTGAAGGCCTAGCGACCCGGAGGCGCCGATGAAACGCGCTCTGGTTCTGATGTGTCTGCTGGCTTTTGCCGCCGCGCCGGCCGAGGCCACCCAACGGCGCATGGGCGAGCTGCCCGCGCCGCGCCTGCTGGAGCCGTCGGATCGCGCGAAACTCGGCAAGGACGGGATCCTGTTCCGGTGGACCAATGAGGGCGGGGACAGGAATTTTTACGATTTTCGCCTGTACAAGGGGACCCGGACCGTCGAATCGGGCCTGATCCTGAAGGAGCAGCTGCCGAGGGGACATGCCTGGATCAAGGTGCCCGCCGAAAAGTTCGAGTCCGGCGGCACCTACTCCTGGTCCGTGAAGCAGGTCGGCTCGCGCAAGAGCCGGTCCAACTACTCGGTCTTCACGATCGCCTCCTAAGCCGGACGATCCGCGTTCATGACGCTCCCCCGCCGCAGCAGGCACCGCGAATCCGGGCCGCCGCGCGGGGGTGCCGCTTCGGCGCGGCCTGCCCTCCTGTTGGCGGCGGGGACTTTTCTACTCCTCGACCTGCTGTATTTCCGTTACCTGCCATTCCTCGGAGCGCCCGAGATCGGGGTGTCGCGTCCGGAGCTTTTCGCCGTCACGCGCCTGGCCCTGGCGCCTTCGGACCTCCTCCCGGCCAGACGGTATGACGCTTCCCAGAGGGGTCACCTTTTCGGCCGCTATGTGATCCTGCCGGAAGGGGTGCGCGACCTCGACACCGACAGGCTGCTGGCCTATCCGGGAGCGGAGCCGCGGATGCGGGGCGCTTTCGTCAGCGCGGACGAGCAGCGGGTCATGGTGCTCGTGGGTTCCGAACGGTATCACGAGCTTTCGAGGCCGGCCCGGAAGCACGAGCTGATGAACGACCTCCATCTGCTGACCTCCAAAGGGGAGCTGATCCCGGTCGCGCGGATCAAGCGCGACGGCCGCGGCGAGGCGGGCGGGGAGGACGGCGCGGCGCGCGCTTTCTTTGTGGAAAACGCCGGCTGGGACGCGAAAGGGTCGTTCTATTTCCGGAGGCATCTGCGGGCCGGGCGTACGCCGGAGCTCTACCGGGTCGACTTCCTGGCCGGCTCCTCCGCTCCGCCGGGCGACGAGCCGTGACCGCGGCGGGGGGCGCGACGCGCTTCCGCGTGAAGGCCCATCCGAAATCGAGCCGGTCGCGGGTGGAGCGGCGCGAGGACGGGTCCTATGAAGTCTGGGTGCGCGAGGCGCCGGACAAGGGGAGAGCGAACGAGGCGGTCATGGAGGCGCTCGCCGGTTTCCTGGGGTTGCCGCGATCGCGCGTGAAGCTCCGGTCCGGAGCGGCGTCCCGGCACAAGGTCATCGAACTGCGGTCATGAGGGCCGTTACCGCCGCGGCCATGCGGGTCATCGACTTGCGCGCCCAGCGTGAATACGGAATACCCGCCCTTCTTCTGATGGAAAACGCCGGGATCGGCGTCGCCGATGAAGCGCTCAAGCTTCTCGGCCGCCGCCGCGGGACCGTCGCGGTGCTTTGCGGCCGCGGCAACAACGGCGGGGACGGATTCGTGGCCGCGCGGCATCTTTTCTGCCGGGGAAAGAAGGTCCGCGTCTTCTTTTTCGGGACCCCGGCCGGACTGGGCCCCGGCCCGGCGCTGAATCACGCGCTCCTCGGGTCTTACGGCGTTCCGTGTCAAAAATTCCCCCGGGGGCTCTCCGTCGCGGCGCTCCGCAGCAAGCTGCGCGGCGCCGCGTTGATCGTGGATGCGTTGTTCGGGACCGGTCTGTCGAGAGCGCCGGAAGGGCCGTGGCGGTCGGCGATCGAGGCGATGAACGCTTCGGGGGCGCCCGTCCTGGCCGTGGACGTGCCGTCGGGGCTCGACGCCGACACGGGCCGGCCGTTTGGCGGGCCCTGCACCCGCGCGGCGGTCACAGTGACGTTCGGGCTGGCCAAGAGAGGTTTCCGGCGCGCCCGCGCGTTCACGGGCCGGGTGATCGTGAGGGATATTTCGCTGCCGCCGGACCTTTTGAGGGGGCGGGGCCGCTAACTTTTTTGCTTTTGGGGGGCCGGTTATGCTATATACGAGAAAAGCCCTGCGCACCGACCGACGGAGGGATGCCGACACATGAGCCTGATCCACGACGCGCTGAAGCGGGCTTCCGAGCCCGACAAAGAACGGACGGTCATCCATATCCCGAAGGAGAAAGCGGTTTCCGGCTTTCTCAACGTGCTCATCGCGGCCGTCGCTTTCGCTTGTCTGGCCGCCGTCTGGGCGGGCGTCTGGAACGAGCGGCGCGACAGCTTGAGCCGCGACGCGGACCTGTCCGAACGGATCGCCGCCCTCGACCAGCGCCAAACCGATTTCCTGCGGAAAGTCCGCGTCGAGGACCCCTATCTCGATACGCGGGTGCAGCTGGAAATGTTGGAACTGCAGAACCTCACGCGGACCCTCGCCGCCGGGCTGGATTCACTCGCCAAAGAGCAGGGTCTTCTCGATGCCCGTACCAAAGTCACGGGGACGCAGGTGACCGGCGACGTCAAACTTCTGCACAGGCGCCTGCACCTTCTGGAGCGCGACAACTCGGTCCTGGCCGACCGGATCGCGGCCCTCAAGACCTCCTCGGGAGCCGAGGATGCCGCTTCGTAGCGCTCCTTCCGCTTCGAAGCTCGTGTCCGCCGGCGCATGAAACTCCTCGTTCTTCTAATCGTCGGGCTTCTCCTGGCGACCTTCGTCTGGGGGTACGTGATGGAGGTCTATTACGGACCCATGAGCCCGCAGGGATATCTCGATCACTACGCGCGGGAATGGGAGGGGGGTCTGCGCTTCGCTCTCGAAGAGGGGGGAAAGATCCTGAAGGTAGTCAAGAAACCGATCCCCCGGCACGGCAAGGACCTCGTTCTGGAGTAAAAAGAGGCTTTTAGGGCGCGCCGAAACTGGGGAAGCGCTCGGCGAACTCCTGCACCCAGCGCTGCGCGGCTTCTTCCTCGGAGATCTCTTGGCCGAGGGCTTTCGAGAGCGTTTTACGGTAGTGCAGGATCTCGATGGCCTCCTCAGCGAGTTTGGCCCGGAAAGCGCTCGGCGCGTCCTGGAAGGCGATCCCGCTGCGGTACTGGCCGCTTCGGGAGGTGCCGACGGAATAGGCGACTTTTCCGGCCACCTCGAAGACCTTCTCCTTGACCCCGATCCAGATCCGGACGCGCTCACCTTTCCGAAGGTGTTCGTGCCAGACGAAGCTCAAGCCCCCCAGGGAGAGGTCCTCGCATTCGGTGGTCAGGGAAGTGGGTTCGGGGGTATGAGGGGAGCGCTCGGTCGCCAGCCGAAGCGGCGCGTGAATGGGATGTCTGAAAAACTGGCGTTTTTCTTTATCCCGAAGCATGCGACTATTCTACCAAGGTTCGTCAAGGCCAATCAAGAATAATTAACTTTATCATTTTCGCTCCATGGCCGCTTACCGACTCCTCATTTTTGACCTGGACGGGACCCTGGTGGACACGGCTCCCGACATCGCTCATTACGCCAACCGGGTGCTGGAGCGCTATGGTTTCCCCGTGAAGCCGCTGGACGAGGTCAAGCGCGCGATCGGACGCGGGGTGCACGACCTGCTGCGGGACCTCGGGTTCCGGGAGGAGCAGGCCGATCTCGAAGAGGCGGTGCGCTCGTTCAAGGAGCTGTACCTGGTGACTCCCGTGATCATGACCCGCCCCTACCCGAACGTGCAGGCGATGCTGGAGGGCCCTCTGCGGAAGGTGGCCAAGGCGATCGCCACCAACAAGCCGCAGGGAGTGACCGACCGCATTCTGGAGCGCCTCGACTTGCGCCGCCATTTCACCGCAGTGATCGGCGAGGGGGCGGGTCTACCGCGCAAGCCGGACCCCGCCTCAGTCCGGCGGATCATGGAGGGCCTGGGGGCGGCGCCGGCCCAGACGATCCTCATCGGTGACAGCGTCATCGACCACCAGACGGCCCGCAACGCCGGGACCGATTTTCTCTGGATGGATTACGGTTACGACCGTTACCTGGAGCGCGACCCCTCCGTGCGCCGCTCGTCGCAGGCGAGCGCCTGGGCCGACTTGCCGCTGGTGCCTTAGACCGGAGAATCTGCTTTAATCGAAGGGACAAACCAGATAGAATCTGTATCCGGATGTTAGAGTGTCACTTAAGGAGAATAGTCATGAAAAAGCTGTTGCAAGTTTCCGTGTTTCTGTCCACCCTGTTCCTTTTAACCCCCTTGGCGTTCGCCGAATGTCAGGTATGCGCCGCCGGTCATTCGATGAAGTCCGGTTCGCATGACGGCATGTCCTCCCGCGACTCGGGAAAAGACGGCTGTCCGATCGCGGGCAAGGTCCTGATGAAAGCGCACTTTTTCACGTCCAATTCGGACGAGATCGGCTTGAGCCAGGATCAGGTCGCCCAGATCAAGGCGATCAAGATGCAGACCAAGAAGCGCATGATCCAGGACGGAGCCAACATGCAGCTCTTCATGATCGACGTGGAGTCGAAGCTCATGGAAGAGAAGGTCGACGTCGAGGGCCTGAACGCTCTGATCGACCAGGGCACGACCGGCATGACCGCCTCGGCCAAGGAATCGGTCAAGGCCTACGCGGACATCAAGGCCGTTTTGACCCCGGATCAGATGAAAAAGGCCAAAGAGATCTGGTTGGGCAAGAAAAAAGAGCACTAACCGTCCTTTTAAGTCGTTTTTCCATAGCCCGGTCTCTTGACAGGGGGCGGATCGTCAGGTAACTTTCTTAACACGATCCGTAGTTGCATCCCTAAGGTGGCCGGTTTATGCGACACAGACATATTCGCTTTGAAAGCCCGCTGGTTCGTCCAGCGGGCTTTTTCAGTTTCATGGAACATCAATTTAAAAAACTTTTTACTAAGTCTGTCACGAACACCCCGGCGCCTCATGAATACTGGAGGTTCATCGATGAAGTTGCAATCTTTACACGGACAAAAAAGTAGTTATAAGATCTTCACGGCATTCAATCCGCTTTACGGCGCGCTCCGTCCCGCGCGGCGCCGGTTGCCACTCCGGATGCCTGCCCGCCCTCAAGCTTTTTTCGCCTGACCGGCCGATCCCGGCCGCGTGAGCTTCGCTCAACCCGCGATCGCTTTGATTTCGCTTCTCTTTTAAGCCCTCCTTAGTTAAAATCCAACTATTCTGAGCAGTCTCAAGCAATACCGAAGGCGGAGGAAATGAGCGACGCCGACGACGCGATCGGCTATCTTCTGGCGGGTACGGCGGGCGGGGTCTTTTTGTTCTTCAAAGGCTTCCGTCTGCGTTCCCAGCGGAAAATGATCGAGAGCATTCCGACCTCCAAGGTCCGGTCGATCGCTCTGGGACTCGTCGAAGCGACGGGGTGGGCCGTGCCTTTCGGTACGCCGCTCTCGAGCCCGTTCTGCGGCGCCGACTGCGTGTATTACCGGTACAAGGTCGAAGAGCTCCGGGGGTCCGGCAAGAGCCGGCACTGGGTGACCCTGCTCGCGGGGGAATCCCCCGAACCGTTCTTTCTCGAGGACGAGACGGGAAAGGTGCAGGTCGTGCCGGCCGGGGCGACCCTGCATCTGGAGACCGACCGGCGCTATTCGACCGGCGGGTTCGGGGAAGGCAGGGAAGAGCTTCTGGCGGGTCTGCGGCGGCTCGGGATGAACGGCGCGATGGTCGGGCTGCGGACACTGCGCTGTTCCGAGACCTACATCATGCCGAGCGAGCCGGTGTACGTGATGGGAACGGCGCAGACCGATCCCGCGCGGACGATGACCGAACGCGATGTCGACGCGATCATGATCGGCAAGGGGTCCCGGGGCTTCTTCTGTATTTCGGACCGCAGCGAGAAGGACCTGCTCGGTTCGCTCGGATGGCGGATGACGCTCATGCTGTACGGCGGCCCGGCACTGACGGTCGGCTGCCTGTATCTGCTCGTGCGATATTACGGGTTTTTCCGATAAGGAGGGAACATGGTCTGGGTCATTCTGGCCGCCATCGCGTTCGTGATCTTCGGGCTCGTGGGTTACGCGGTCGGCCTGTATAACAGCTTGATCGTCGTCCGGCAGAACATCGACAAGGCCTGGGCGAATATCGACGTCCTGCTCAAGCAGCGGCACGATGAACTGCCCAAGCTAATCGATACCTGCAAGGGCTATATGAAGCACGAGCAGGGCCTGCTCGAGGGGATCGTCAAAGCGCGCACGGCGTTCCTGAACGCTTCTTCGATCGACGACAAGACCCTCGCGGAGAATCAGCTCAACAAAGGGCTCAAGACGCTCTTCGCCGTTGCGGAGAACTATCCGGACCTCAAGGCCAATCAGGGTTTTCTCCAGCTGCAGGGACGGATCTCGGCTCTCGAGAATTCGATCGCCGACCGCCGGGAGTTCTTCAACGAGAGCGTGAACATCTACAATATCCGCATCCAGCAGTTCCCCGACCTGGTGGTCGCCGGTTTCCTGCGCTATGTCCCGCGTCCGCTCCTGGAGATCGCCCAGGCGGACCGGGAAGATGTCCGGGTGCAGTTCTAGGCCGTGAGCCGTCCCCTGCGGGCGTTCGCCGCGCTGCTGGCGGGCCTGGCGCTCCATGCCGTGGCGTCGGCGCAGGAGGCCGCCCCCCAGAAGAGCCTGTACGAGAGATTGGGGGGCGAGGTCGTTCTGGTACGGGTGGTGGACGAGTTCGTGGCGCGGGCGACCGCCGATCCGGCGGTGCATTTCACCCGCGAAGGGACCGAGAAGCTTTGGGAAGCCACCGCCGAGAACGTCGAGAAGCTCAAGCTCCGCCTGGTGGATTTCCTCGCGTTCGCTTCGGGCGGGCCCCGGCTCTACGGCGGCCGGGACATGAAGAGCGCGCACGCGGGCATGAGGATCACGGAGCCGGAATTCGCCGCGTTCGAGGCCGATCTGGCGGCTTCGCTCGAGCGGTCCGGAGTTCCGGCCGCCGAGCAGAAGGAGCTTCTGGAGATCGTCGGCCGCACGCGCGCCGATATCGTCGAGGCGCAAGAGGATCCCCGGGCACGGCAGAGCGGGGCATGAGGGGGAGGTCCTGATGGTAGACGCGGTGATGGCGGTGTTGGGAGCCGTTGTGGTGATGGCGACGGGGATGGTCTGGTATTCGCCGGCCGGGTTCGGGAGGACGTGGATGCGGCTGTCCGGTTTCGGGCCCGAGCGCCTGGCCGAGGCGAAGGCCAAGGGAATGGGGGGCACCTACGCGACCGCTTTCGTCAACGCCCTGGTCTTGAGCGCGATCACCGAGCACTTCTTCCGGGTCGCCGGAGCGCTGACGTTCGGCGAATGCCTGACGACCGCGCTCCTCCTGTGGGCCGGTTTCCAGGTGACGACGCTTTTGGCGGCTGTTCTGTGGGAAGGCCGGTCCATGGCGCTTTTTCTCATCAACGCGGGCTGTTATCTGGTCACGCTCTCCCTGATCGCGGCGTTGTGGTATCTATGGATCGCTTTTTTCTGACGCTGGGCGCCGGCGCGCTGATCCTGGTGCTCCAAGGCGGAGCGGCCCCGGCAGGGGCCGCCGAGGGCGACCTGCCGGCCGCCGAGGAGGGGGCCGCGGAAGACACCGCGATCGATCCGGCGCCGCTCGCGGAAGGTCCCGCTCCGGCCGCTGAAGAGGCGCAGGCCGTTCCCGCGCCGCCCCCGCCGCAGGCGGTGGTATTCAACGCCAGCGATAAAGTGTGGCTGAAGAACGGGCAGATCATCGAAGGAAGGATCCTCTCCGAATCCGGCGGCAACGTCTGGATCGAGGCCGCCCCGGGAAGCCGCGTGCTGTTGGCCGCCCCGGAGATCCGGGAAGTGTCCCGGGGAGCGGAAGGGAACGCCAAGTGAAAGCCATCAATCTCGACATGGTGCGGGTGACCGAGGCGGCGGCGATCGCGGCGTCGGCGTGGACCGGTAGCGGCAACAAGAAGGCCGCCGACAAAGCCGCCACTGAAGCGATGCGCGACCGGCTCAACACGATCGATTTTTGCGGCAACATCGTGATCGGCGAGGGGATCAAGGACGAGAGCGCGGGACTTTTCCACGACGAGAAGGTGGGTGCGCTCAAGGGCACGGCCACCGGCAAGGTCTACGACCTGGCGGTGGACCCCATCGAGGGCACGCGGCCCGCGGCGAATTCCGGTCCCGAGGCCTTGAGCGTCCTGGCCGTCGCCGAGAAGGGCTCGCTGTTCTCGACGGACGCGTTCTATGTCAACAAGCTCGCCTACGGCGCCGAGATCGCCAAGAAGACGATCCTTTCCATCACCGATCCGCTCGAAAAGACCGTCCGCCTGGTCTCGAAGGCCACCGGCAAGGATCCGTCGAAGGTCGTTGTTTGCGTGCTCGACCGCCCGCGCCATGAGAAGCTGATCGCCGAATTGCGGGCGTTGGGCGTGCACATCAAGCTGATCCAGGATTGCGACGTTTCGGCGGCGATCGCGACCTGCCTGCCCGACAGCGGCATCGATTTTCTCTACGGGATCGGGGGAGCGCCCGAAGCGGTGATCACCGCGTGCGCGATGAAATGCCTGCGCGGCGATTTCCAGATCCAAGTGGTCCGCAACCAGGCTCCCGAGGCTCGAGTGCTCCATCTGGACGACCTGGTGAAGAGCGAGTGCGCGTTCGCAGCCACCGGGATCACGAACGGGAGCCTCTTGCGCGGGGTGCGCTACGCCCCCGAGGGGCCGGTCACGCACAGTGTTTTCATGCGCTCGATCAGCGGCACGGTACGCTGGATCACCTCCCACCATGGGAACTAAGGTGCTCCTGGCTTTCGCGCTGCTGCTGGGTTCCTGCGCGGCGGCTTCCACGGGCCTCGCCGACGAGGTCATCGACCGCTTCAGGCTCACGTTCGACAACATGGATTTCAACCGGAACGGCGCGCTCGAGCCCGACGAAGGCCCGGCGGCTTACGGCTGGAAGAGCGGTCTCTTCAAGCTGAAAGACCTGGACGACGACGGCCGGATCACGTTCCCGGAGTACGTCGGATGGACCGCTTCGCCGCGCACGCGCTGGCTCGTCGACGCGCTCTCTGCGGAGGTCTTCGAGGCGCTCGACGGCGATGAGGACGGACGCCTGGCCCGCGCCGACGAGTGGCTGGGCGGGTCCGGAGCTTTCGAGGCCCGGGACGCCGACCGGGACGGTTATCTGACCCGCCGGGAAGCCGGTCTGCCCCCCGTATGAGCCTGACCGGTTTCCTGAAGCGCCCCTACACGAGGGGTGAGATCGCCGAGGACGCCGCGTGGTTCCTCTATCTCTGCGGCGCGCTGTTCATCCAGTCGGCGCTTGTGCGGGCGCTGAACACCTCTCCGATCGACCCGCGCGCCCTCGTGGCCCTGGCTGTCGGCCTGGCGCTGCCGATCGCGGCTCGGACCCAGCGTTACTGGGCGATCTTCGGCGCGACCGTGCTGTGGGTGGCGGCTCTGGCCGTGGATTGCGGGCTGCATCCCAACCTCCTGTTTCCCGTCGCGGCGCCTTTCGGTTTTTTCTTCCTCTACAAGATGCTCCGTTACCGGACCGTCGGCGTTCCCGCGCAAGCGCCCGCCGCCGATAATCCGTGGAACAGGGTATGAACGGGCGTCGGAGCGGGGCCGCTTTGTTTTGGCTGCTGGCCGCGTCCCCGCTCGCTTTTACGGCCGCCGCGCGCGCCGACTGGGTGGATGTGAAAGGCAAGGGTGTCATGAACGGACGGATCCTGGAGGAGAACGAGGCTTCCGTGCATTTCCGGGACAATTACGGGGAAGTTCACGACGTCCCTCGCTCGGACATCCTGCAGATGGAAAGAACGCATGAAGGCAAGCCTGCCGGTCCCAAGCTGGCCGGACCGCTCCTGTCCGGCCTGACCCAAAAAGCGTCCGGGCTGTCTTCGCCGCGAAACGCCGCTTCCGCGCCGTCGAAGCGGGGTGCCCAGGCGGATCCCTCGGCGCCTCTCGGCGCCGGCTTGGAGGCGGCCGTGATGGGTGTGGTGGACGCGGCCGGGTCGAATTTTTCATCCGCCCTGTACGGAGAGCCGGGCGCCGTGCGCGCTGCGAAATGGTTCGGGGCGGGCAACGCGCGGGTCCGCGATTACAAGAAGGGGAACATGGCCCTCGGCGCCGCGGGGATGCTGTTCATCCTGATCGGTCTTCTGGGAGCGGTCTACTTCGGCGTCCTGCTGATGCTCAAGATGTTCGCGGAAGGCCTCCGGTGGGGGCTCGTGTTCCTCTCGTCGAGCGCCGCGCAATTCGCCGGCATTTTCGGCGGGATCGCCGGCCTGCTGATGGTGGCCGTGCCGCTCGGCTTGAACCTGTACTTCGTCGTCACCCGCTGGGAGCTCGCGCGCCGGCCTTTCATCGGCCAGATCTATTGCTTGAACGTCGCGATCTTCGGTTTTCTGGTGCTGATGCTGGCCTCGTGAAAAGGCCCTGGTTTCGCTTGATCGTCAAATAGGCCCCGCGGATGCGGCGGATGGAGTGAGCGAAGGTCGACAAATGGGGAGGGCGGCCCGATGGAGGGGGATGTGGGGACACTGAAAAAGATCTACGAGATGATCATCCTGTACTCGGTGCAGTACGGGCTCCGGCTCCTGATCGCGGCGGTCATCCTGTTCGCCGGATGGAAGTTCGGCGGCTGGGCGGAACGGCTCACGCACGGGCTCCTTCAGAAGCGGCACGTGGACATCACGCTCTCGAAGTTTATCGCGTGGACGACCAAACTGATGGTCGTGGCGTTCGCGATCCTGATCGCCCTCGACAAGGTCGGGATCACGATCTCGCCGCTGATCGCGGCGGTCAGCGCGATGATCTTCGGCGCCAGCTTCGCGATCCAGGCGCCGCTGTCGAACTACGCCGCCGGCCTCTCGATCATTTTCTCGCGGCCCTTCGTCGTGGGCGACACGATCGGCGTGAAAGGTTACAACGGCGTCGTGACGGAGGTGAAGCTGCCGTGCACGATCCTGGCCACCGGCGAGGGCGAGCGGATCACGATCCCCAACAAGGACATCGTGGGGGAGGTGATCGTCAATTCGAAGGAATATCGCGTCGCCGACGGGCAGATTGGGATCAGCTACGCCAATGACCCGGAAAAAGCGATCGCGGTCGTGCGCGGAGCGTTGGCGGCCTGCTCTTTTGTCCGGCAGAACCCCGCCCCGGAGGTGGGGATCGCGTCGTTCGGGGACTCCTCGATCGCGATCACGTACCGCTCCTGGGTCCTGACGACCCAGTTCCTGAAAGACATTCACGAGATCAACCTCGCGGTCTATCAGGCCGTTCGGGCGGCGGGGCTCTCGATCCCGTTCCCGCAGCGGGAGGTGCGTGTGCTGGCACCCCAGGAGAACGGTTCGGCCGCCCAGGCGAAGACCTTCTGAAGTCCGTCCCGGTCTCTCCGGCCGTTCCGTGGCGCCCGATCGCGGCCTTCGCGGCGGTCTATTTTGGATGGGGCGCTCTCTACCTGGCGATCCGCTTCGCCGTAGAGACCCTGCCGCCTTTTCTGATGGCGGGGGCGGGCGCCTTCGCGGCCGGAAGCGCTCTTTTTCTGTGGGCGCTGCTCCGCGGCGAGCCCCTGCCGCGCGCGGGCGAATGGCGCGCGGCCGCGCGGGCCGGATTCTGGCTCCTTTTGCTGGGCAACGGCGGGGTGGTCTGGAGCGAGCGGGTCCTGCCGTCGTCGTTCGTAACGCTGGTCCTGGCGACCGAACCGGCATGGTTCGTTGTTTTTGACTGGCTGTTCTTCCGGGGTCCCCGCCCGCGCTGGCTCCTATGGGCGGGGGTATCGCTCGGTTTTTTCGGGGTCCTTCTTTTGATCGTCGAGGGGTTGCATTCCGCTCAGGCGCCCGGGTGGCCCGCGGCGACCGCGGCGGTACTGGGCGCGGCCCTGGCCTGGTCCTACGGGTCGCTGGTGACGCGCGACGATCCGGCTCCCCGTTCCGCGGCGATGGCCGCGGCGCTGCCGGTGCTGGCCGGAGGCGCGATGCTCGCGGCGGCCGGTCTGGCGGCGGGCGAGTTCTCGGATCTGGACATCACGCGCGTTTCCGGCCGTTCCTGGGCGGGTTTCGCGTACATCACGGTGATCAGTTATGGGTTCGCGTATGTCTCGTATCTGTGGCTCCTGCGTCACGTGCCCGTTGCGAGGGTGTCGACCTACGCCTACGTGAACCCCGCGATCGCGGTCTTTCTCGGCTACGCGGTCGGCGGCGAGCGCTTGGGCCCGGCCGCCTGGGCGGGAGCGGCGGTGATCCTCGCCGCGGTGTTCTGGATCACCGCGGCGTCGGGCGATGCCGCGCTCACGCCAAAAACAAAGGCAGGAACATGAAACTGATCTCCTGGAACGTGAACGGGATCCGCTCGGTCCAACGGAACGGTTCTTTGGCGCGCCTGATCCGGGCCGAGCGCCCGGACGCGCTGTGCCTACAGGAGACCAAGGCTCCCGCCGACTGTCCTGCGACGGGCCTTTCCGGCTACCGGGCTTTCTGGAACAACGCCGACCGGCCCGGTTATTCGGGGACCGCTCTTTTTACCCGCACGGCCCCTTTGAACGTACGCAACGGGATCGGCATGGCCCGGCACGACGGCGAGGGCCGGGTGCTCACGGCGGAGTATTCGGGTTTTCATCTCGTGAACGTGTACGTCCCGAACTCCCAGAGGACGCTCGACCGCCTGCCGTACCGGACGAAGGAATGGGATCCCGATTTCAGGAAGTACCTGAAGAAGCTCGAAAAGAAAAAACCGGTCGTTTTTTGCGGAGACCTGAACGTCGCGCATTCCGAGATCGATCTGGCCAACCCCAAAGGCAACGTGAAGAACCACGGTTTCACGCCCGAGGAACGCTCCGGCTTCGACGCGCTGCTGGAGGCCGGTTTCGTCGACACGTTCCGCGCGTTCCGCCGGGACGGGGGCCATTACACCTGGTGGAGCCGCCTGAACGATTGCCGAAGCCGCAACATCGGATGGCGGATCGACTATTTCCTGGCCTCGGCGGCCCTCAAGGGTCGGCTGAAGGACGCGTTCATCCTGAAGGACGTGAAGGGTTCCGACCACTGTCCCGTCGGACTGATCCTGAAATGACGCGCTCCCTACGGGCCATTTTTTTATGCGCCGTCCTCGCGCAGGCGGGTCCCGCCTCGGAGGTTTTCGCCGAGAAGATCGACGACCAGGAACTCTTGAAGATGATCCGCCGCTATACGACGCCCGCCGCCGAACCGGGCTCGGTGCTCTTGGAGAACGCCGACCCGATGACGCAGGCGATCCTCCGGGACGACCTGGCGGCTGTGCGCAAGCTGATCGCGGAGGGCGCCTCGCTCGATGTCCCGAACACGGTGGGAATGACCCCCCTGATGACCGCCTGCAACATGCGCCGCCCGCTCCTGGCCCGGTTCTTCCTCGAGAGCGGAGCCGCCGTGAACGCGCGCACCCCGGCAGGGTTCACCGCGCTCGTTTTTGCCGCGCAGCGCGGTTCCGGGCCGATCGTCGACCTCCTGGTGGCCTGGAGCGCCGACGTGGACGCGGCCACGGACGAGGGCCTGACGCCGCTCATTGCCGCCGTGATCCAGGAACGCTACGCTGCGGCCGAGATCCTTCTTCGGGCGGGCGCCGACGTCAACTTGTCTATGAAGAGCGGCGTGCCGGCCCTGGATTTCGCAAGATTGCGCAAGAACGCAGACCTCGAGGCGCTCTTGCAGCGCTATGGGGCCCGGGCCAGCGGCGAGGGCGACCTCCTCGTGGTGGTCGGATAAGCCGCGTGGCGACCGTTCCTGTTCCCGGCCGTTCGGGCCGCTAGGGGAGAGCCGTGGGCACCTTTGCGGTGGTCCTTGTGCTCGCGTACTCGATCATCCTGCACGAGGTGATGCACGGCGTCGTCGCTTATGCGAACGGCGACCCCACGGCCAAGATCCGCGGGCGGCTGACGCTCAACCCCCTGCCGCACATGGACCTCTTCGGCACCGTGATCCTCCCGGCGGCGCTGATCTTCACCCAGGCGCCTTTCATCATCGGTTGGGCCAAGCCCGTGCCATTCGACCCGCGCTATTTCCGCCGTTTCCGCACGGGTCTGGTGACCGTTGCGCTCGCCGGACCGGTGACGAACCTGGTCCTGGCGGCGCTTTTCGCGGTCGCACTGCGGTCCGTCGGACCGAACGGGGAAGGGGCGGCTGTTCTGTATTACGGAGTCGCTCTCAACCTGATGCTGGCGCTCTTCAATCTCCTGCCGATCCCGCCGCTTGACGGCTCGAAGATCTTCGCGGCCCTCCTGCCGCTGTCCGTCCAGCGCGTCTACTTCCGGGGGGAGCGGTGGGGGCTTCTCGCCGTGCTGCTCCTGATGGTTACCGGTGTTCTCGGCGCGATCCTTCTGCCGTTTTACCGGTACGCCCTCCGGGCGCTGCTGGGGTAGGGATCCCGGGCGTCCGCGATCCCCGCGAATTCTGTTTGCCGTTCAGGCGGGTTTCGTTTAAGCTTGTGCGGCCCATTTCAACCAAGGAGAACTCATGACCCAGCGCGTGGTCCGATTCCATTACACGGTCAGCGATCCGTCCGGCCGGCCGCTCGACAGCTCCCGCAACAAAGCTCCGATGACCGTGCTCGAAGGGGCCGGACAGTTGGTGCAGGGGGTCGAAGACGCGCTCCGCGCCCTTCTGCCGGGCGAGAGGAAGACCGTCATGGTCCCGGCGGCCCAGGCCTACGGGGCGCGCGAGGCGGGCCTTGTCCACGAGATCACGCGCGATCAACTGCCGTCCGCGGAGGTCGCGGTTGGCGACCGTTTTGCGACGGATTCCGCCACGGGGCGACTCGTGTACACGGTGGTCGCCGTTTCGGCCACCCATGTGACCCTGGACGCCAATCACCCGCTCGCGGGTCTCGATCTGACGTTCGACCTGGAGATCGTCGAAGCGCGTCCTGCGACTGACGACGAGATCCACCACGGCCACGCCCATGGCGAGGGGGGCCACCACTAGCTTGAATTCTTTAGATTCTGTTAAGACTTTATAAAGAATAAATATTGCTTTCAGTGTGTCGCAAGGCATATACTATATCGAGTAATTTAAGACTTTTCTTTAGTGATACGAGAAGCTGATGAAACTATCCTTCCGAAGGTTCGCCAACGGGGTTCTTTCGTCTTTGGGTATCGGGGAGGCGCCCGTGCGGGCGCTGAAGGGCGCCTATATGACCGCCATGGCCGTCTTGGTGGTCCTGGCGCTTTCGGGCCACGCGATCCTCAAGCGACAGATCGACGAGAACGCCTCGAACTCCCGGGTCATCAACACGAGCGCTTTCCTGAAGACCGATTCCCAGAGGATCGCGCTCCTGGCACGCAACCTCGTTTCGACCTCAAACCTGACCGAGCGCGAGAATATCCGGAATGAGATCCTTCACGAGACCGCCCGCATGGAAGCGGCCAAGAACGGCCTCGTCCGGGGGGATCCCCGGATGGGCCTGCCCGCGACGCGTTCCGCCGAGATCGACCGCATTTTCTTTTCGCCGCCGTTGGGGCTGGACCGTAAGCTCGAGCGTTTCCTCGAAGAGTCGCGCGCGCTCGCGACCGAGCGGGAGACCGGGATCGGTCCGTACAACCCGCATCTGCGCTATCTGCGTAAAGAGGCTTCCGGAGATAAATTCATGGCGGACCTCGACGCCCTGATCCGACAGTATCAGGCCGAAAGTGAGGAGCGCCTCGAACGTCTCCAGCAGATCGCCCGGGCGGTAGTCGCCAGCCAGATCGCGATCCTGCTTTTGATCGCGTTCCTGATCCTGCGCCCGCTCGTGGCCCGGGTCCAGAGACAGGTCGAGGAATTGAACGCCGTGAACGGCACGCTCGAGCGGACCGTTGTCGAGCGCACCGCGATCGCGGAACAGCGCGCGATCAAGCTGCGGGAATCCGAGAAGCTGGCCCTTCTGGACCCTCTCACCGACGTGCTGAACCGCCGGGGCCTCGAGGCCGTGCTGATGCGCGAGTCGGGCCGCGCGGCGGAGGAAGGTTCCGAGTGGATCGTGATCCTTGTGGACCTGGACGATTTCAAGCTCGTGAACGACCAATATGGCCACGCGGTCGGCGATCACGTGCTGCGGGAGGTGGTTTCGGTCCTGAAGGCGTCCCTGCGCGCGAAGGACCTGATCTGCCGCGTCGGAGGGGACGAATTCCTCGTGCTCCTGCCGCGCACTCCCGGCGCCTTCGCGGTGGCTCTCGCCGAGAAGATCCGCCAGAACATCGAGAACGCCCAGGTTTACGCGGCCGCGTTCCGGCGGGTGAGCGTCAGCGCCAGTCTCGGCATGGTCACGGTGCCGACCCTCGGCACGACCGTGGCGGAGCTGCTCCGCCTGACCCATTCGACGCTCTATCACAGCAAACATTCCGGTAAAAACCGGGTCTCGATCGAGATCGCCCGCGGCGCAGCCTGAAAGAGGGCGCCCCTTCTATCGTTCGGCACGCCCTCTGTGCTATAATCCCTTCGCGTTCTTAAAGCACCCATCTTATAACCGATCCGAGGAGCTCGAGACATGTCCGGTCATTCCAAGTGGGCCACGATCAAGCACAAGAAAGGGGCCCTCGACGCCAAGCGCGGCGCTATCTTCACGAAGATCATCAAGGAACTTACCGTCGCCGCCAAGAACGGCGGAGGCAATCCCGACGCGAACCCCCGCTTGAGGACGGTCCTGCAGAAGGCCAAGGACGCGAACATGCCGGCCGACAATATCGAGCGCGCCATCAAGAAGGGGACCGGGGAGCTCCCGGGCGTCGTATACGAGGAGATCGCCTACGAGGGGTACGGCCCCGGCGGGGTCGCGATCATGGTCGAAGTGGTCAGCGACAACAAGAACCGTACGACCGCCGAGGTCCGGAACATTCTGGAGAAAAAAGGCGGCAACATGTCGGGCTCGGGATCCGTCGCCTGGCAGTTCGCCAAAAAAGGGTTCCTGACCGTCCGGAAGGACGCCGTCGACGAGGACAAGCTGATGACGATCGTGCTCGACGCCGGAGCGTCGGATTTCGCTTCCGACAAGGACCAGTACGAGATCACGACCGAGATGGCCGATTTCGAGAAGGTCAAGAAAGCGGTGGCCGATGCGGGAGTCCCCACCGAGAGCGCCGAGATCACGATGATCCCTTCCACGACGGTGAAGATCGCCGGCGCCGCCGAAGCCAAGGGCGTGCTCGCGCTGATCGAAGCGCTCGAGGAGCACGAGGACGTCCAGAACGTCTACGCGAATTTCGACATTCCGGACGAGATCCTGAAAGAAGTCGCCGGCTCAACGTGAAGGTTCTGGGGATCGATCCGGGACTGCAGGTCACCGGCTATGCGGTGATCCGCACGCCCGACGTTCCCTTCACCGGCACGTCGCAGGTGGACCTGCTGGAAGCCGGCGTGATCCGCACGCCGGGGCGCGAATCGGGGATCGCCCGGCGGCTTCAGAAGGTCCACGATTGTCTCGGGGAGCTGATCGCTGAGCTGGAGCCCGACGTGATGGTCCTCGAGAGGATCTACACGCACTACAAGCATCCGACCACCGCGATCTTGATGGGGCACGCGCGAGGCGTCGTCTGCCTCTTGAGCGCCAGCCGGAACGTGCCGCTGGTCAGCCTGGCGCCCGCGCGCGTGAAGAAGGCGATCACCGGCAAAGGGCAGGCCAGCAAGGAGCAGGTCCAGCGCATGATCCAGAGCATTTTGAGTCTCCGGACGCTTCCGGAACCCTGTGACGTTGCCGACGCGCTGGCGATCGCGCTGGCTTACGTTTTCAGCATGAAAGGCCGCGTGAAGGGATTCGCCGGCGCCGCTCCGGCGCCGCGGCGGCTCCGGAAGGCCGCGGTATGATCGCGCAGGTCCACGGCACGGTGGAGAGCGTGGTCGGCAACTGCCTCACCGTTCGCGCCTCCGGCGTTTCCTACGAGGTCCACATCCCGACCGCGGTGATGAAGGGCCTCGAGGGCCGCCTGTCAAAGGACGCGCCGATCGAGCTGATCACCTACCATTATTACCAGACGGACCCCTCCAAGAGCATCCCGGTACTGATCGGTTTCGCCAACCGCATCGAGAAAGAATTCTTCGAAAGATTCATCACCGTTTCCGGGGTCGGCCCCAAGGCCGCGGTCCGGGCGTTGAGCCAGTCGATCCCCGACATCGCGCAGGCCATCGACGCCGGTGATCTGGCGTTCCTCAAGTCGTTGCCGGGGATCGGAGAGCAGCGGGCCAAGGAGATCATCGCCAAGCTCCAAGGGAAGATGGGCAAGTTCGGCCTGATGCCCGGCAGCGGGCGTGCCGGCGGAGCCGACCCGGGCGAGGCCGTGCCCTCGGCCGACACGCTTCGCGGCGAGGCCGTCGAGGTTCTCCTGCAACTTCAGTACAAGAAGGACGAGGCGAACCGCATGGTGGAGAAGGCGTTCACGCGCAAGCCGGGCCTCGGGAACGTCGAAGACGTCCTCAACGAGGTCTATCGCCAGCGAAAGGCCGTGACGTGAAGCGCGAAGGGGGTATCCCTCCCGGCCGCGAAAAGGCCGATTTCGAACGCGTCGAGCGCGAGAAGCTGGTCAACGCCCGCAGCGAGGAGGCCGACGGTGTCATCGAGCTGTCGCTGCGGCCGCGGCGGATCCAGGAGTTCATCGGCCAGGAGAGCCTGAAGGAGAATCTGGGTGTCGCGTTGGCGGCCGCCCGGGGCCGCTCCGAGCCGCTCGAGCACATCCTGCTCTCGGGCCCGCCGGGCCTCGGCAAGACCACGCTGGCGCACATCGTCGCGCACGAGATGGGCGCGAAGATCATGGCCACCAGCGGTCCGGCCATCGAGCGCGCGGGGGACCTGATCGGTATCCTTACCAATCTCGAAGAAGGGGACATCCTCTTCATCGACGAGATCCACCGCCTGTCCAAGGTTGTCGAGGAATTCGTCTACCCCGCGATGGAAGACTACAAGATCGACTTCGTCGTCGACAAGGGCCCCTATGCGAAGACGATCAAGTTCGCGCTGAAGCGTTTCACGCTGATCGGCGCGACGACCCGCCAGGGGCTCTTGAGCTCGCCCTTGAGGGACCGCTTCGGCGTGACGTTCCATCTGGATTTCTATGAGCCGGAGGATCTGGCGCGTATCGTGGAGCGGTCGGCCGGCCTCTTCTCGGTGCCGCTCGACAAGGACGCGGCGATGGAGCTGGCGCGCCGGTCGCGCGGGACCCCCCGGATCGCCAATAAGCTCCTGCGGCGCGTCCGGGATTACGCTCAGGTCCAATCGCTGGCGCGGGTCGACCGCGCGACGGTGGACGTTGCTCTCGAACGCCACGGGATCGACCGGATGGGCCTCGACCTTTTGGACCGCAAGGTGCTGCGCGCGATCGTCGAATCCTACGACGGGGGGCCCGTGGGCGTGGAGTCGCTCGCGGCGATGCTGAACGAGGAAGTGGACACGCTCGTGGACGTCGTCGAACCTTTTCTCCTGAAGACCGGTTTTCTGCGCCGCACCGCCCGCGGCCGCGAGGCCACCGCCCAGGCGGTCGAACATCTGCGGATCAAACCCCCGACGAAGCGGCCCGACCTTTTTTAGGTAATCTCTTGCCGTCCGTTCGCCATCCCCTTCTCGCGCTCGCCGTGTTCCTCTGCGCCGTGGCGGGGGGGATTCCCGCTTTCGCCGCCGGCGCGGAATCCGACGTTCCGGCCGTCCGCGTGCTCGTTCTCGAGAACCAGCGTTCCGCCTCGTTGACCGTGAAAGGCCCCTACCGGGTCCGTCTTCTGCCGTCGCTGCAGGTCATCCAACAGGGCCCGAGCCTGTCTCCGACGCCGGTGGCTCCGACCGCTGCCGGCATCCGTTTCGGCTCGCGGGAATGGGCGGCGCGCGGTGTGCGGGTCGAGCAGCAGGGCCAGAGGGACCTTTTCGTGAATGATTCGCGCTTTCGCGGCTCGATGGACCTCCTGGTCTCCCAGCCGGGGCGCCAGCTCTACGCGATCAACCGGCTGGAGATCGAAGGTTATCTCTACGGCGTCCTGCATCACGAGGTCTCGGCCTGGTGGCCCATGGAGGCCTTGAAGGCCCAGGCGGTCGCCGCGCGCACCTACGCGCTCTACCAGGCCCGCGCGAGCGCCCGCGCCGAATACGATCTGAAGAGCAGCACCAGCTCCCAAGTCTACGGCGGCAGCACGACCGAGCGGTTCCGGACCACGTCCGCCGTGGATGCGACGGCCGGCCAGGTCCTGACTTACCAGGGGAAGATCTTTCCGGCCTATTTTCACGCGACCTGCGCGGGCCTGACGGCGGCCGCCGACGAGTTGTGGAAGATCTCCCTCAAGCCCATCGGGGGCGGAGTGCGCTGCGGTTTCTGCCGGGTCTCGCCCCATTACCAATGGACCGCCCGGGTGCCGCTATCCGAGATCGAGGAAAAGCTCGCGCACAACGGCCGGCCGATCGGGCAGTTGCTCAAGATCGAACTGCTCACGCGCACGCCTTCCTATCGGGTGGGGAGCCTTCGCCTGACGGGGACCGGCGGTGAGGTGGTGATCGCGGCGAAGGATTTCAGGGTATGGATCGGCGGCGACCGCATGCGCAGCACGTCATTCACCGTGCGCGTCGCGGACGATAGCGCCGAATTCCACGGCAGAGGCTGGGGCCACGGGGTGGGGTTGTGCCAGTGGGGTGCCCTCGGCCAGTCGCTTCTGGGGCGCAAATACGCGGAGATCCTCCGGTTCTATTACCGGGATTCCGAGATCACGGGCGACTATGCGGCCGGATGAGCTGGACTACCCGCTGCCCAAGGACCTGATCGCGCAGCGGCCGCTCGCCGAGCGGGACACTTCGCGTCTTCTGGTGGCGCGGCGTTCCGGCGGAGAGATCGAAGACCGTTCGTTCGCGGATCTGGCCGGGATCATTCCGTCCGGCGACGTGCTGGTGCTGAACGACACCCGTGTTTTTCCGGCGCGTCTTTTGGGCCGAAAAAAGGGCACCGGCGGAAAAGTGGACCTGCTGCTCCTCGGGGAGGAGTCGCCCGGCCTGTGGCGTTGTCTGGCGCAACCGGCGCTCCGGGAAGGCCAGCGCGTCGAACTGGAGGCGGGCGTGGAGGCCGAGTACCGGGGCCGGGGGCGGGACGATGTGCCGCGTTTTATTTTCGAGGGGACCGGAGATGTGCGGGAATGGGCGAGCCGTCACGGGCATGTTCCGCTCCCGCCCTATATCAAGCGGGAGGACGATCCGGCCGACCGGGCGGATTACCAGACCGTTTTCGCTGAGAACGAGGGAGCGGTTGCCGCGCCGACGGCGGGACTGCACTTCACGGAGCGCCTGCTCGAGTGCCTGCGGGCCAACGGCGTGGCGATCGAGAAGGTCACGCTCCACGTGGGGTACGGGACGTTCCGGCCGGTCGAAGATCTCGAAGGGCACCGGATGCACGCGGAAGCCTTCGAGCTCAAACCCGACGTCGCCGAACGTCTGAACGCCGCCCGTGCCGCGGGCAAGGGGCTCTGGGCGGTGGGGACCACGGTCTGCCGCGTGCTCGAGACCTGCGTGCAGAAAAAACGCCTCGTCGCCGGGAAGGGTGAGACCGATCTCTATATCCGGGCGCCGTTCCGTTTCGAGGCGGTGGACCACCTGATCACCAATTTCCATCTGCCGAAGACGAGCCTGCTCGTTCTGGTCTCAGCCTTCATGGGGGAGGCTCTTCGAAAGAAGAGCTACGACCATGCGATCGCGGAAAAATACCGCTTTTACAGTTTCGGGGATGCGATGGCGATCGTGTAGGAGATGGGAGTCGGTCGCGTTACAGGCTGCCGACGGGGCCCGCGGTGAGGGTGCTGCGTTTCGCGGGGCCGATGGCGAAGAGCACTTTGCGCAGGAAGCGAAGCTTCTCGATCTGGGTGCGGGTGAGGTTCGGTTCATGCAGGGCCCGTTCGATCTGTTCGGAAGCCAGAACGATCTCGGAGGTATAGCGCGGGTCGCCGGGCTGGATGACGGTGCCGCCCGGCAGGATGAAAGTCTGGTCGTGCAGATTGAAGCGACGCGCGCGCGGATCCTGGCGGGAGTTCGTGAGGAGATCCGCGCGCCGGGGGACGCCCTGCTGCCAGGACAAGCCAATATTCCGGCCGGCCTCGTCCTTGAACTCCATGTCGAACGCCGACTTCCGGCCCGGGGGGTCATAGGCAAAGCTCGTTCCGGCCGAAGTCAGGAGAAGCAGCGCTGGGAGCAGGATCTTTATCGAACGTCGCATCGGGAGCTCACTTTTTAAATATCTTTAATATAAGGTATACATATAAGTTATGCTACTTACAACGGTCCGCATGAATACGCATTTTAGATTAGATAAGTTTTAATAAGATCCTACGGGTAGTAATTTTTAGTAATTTTTGTTAAAGTATAAATGGAACCTATTGTAAATAAACAGGATACAATGAAAACAAGCGCTATTTCCCGCTTCATGGTCGAACGACGCGACGAGCGCTCGGCCGCGCGTACCGGTGTGTTGACGACCGAGCACGGCGTTATTCATACGCCGGTCTTTATGCCTGTCGGCACCCAGGGAACCGTGAAGACCCTGACCGGCGCGGAGCTCCAAGAGGCGGGAGCCGAGATCGTTCTGGGGAACACCTACCACCTGTTCCTGCGCCCTGGCGAGGAGATCATGCGTCACGCGGGAGGATTGCACCGCTTTATCGCCTGGGACCGTCCGATCCTGACGGATTCCGGCGGATTTCAGATCTTCAGTCTGGCGACCCTGGCGAAGATCCAGGCCGGCGGGGTGGAGTTCCGCTCCCACATTGACGGGTCGAAGCGGTTCCTGTCCCCCGAAGACGTCGTGCGCCTCCAGGAAGAGGTTTTTGGCAGCGACATCCTGATGCCGCTTGACGAATGCGTCCGCTACCCGGCCGAGCGCGAGTATACCGAGCGTTCCGTCTCGCTCACGACCGAATGGGCCCGGCGCTCCAAAGCGGCCTGGGGAGGCCGGGGGCTGCTCTTCGGCATCGTTCAGGGCGGGGTCCACGCGGACCTGCGGAAACGTTCGGCCGAGGAGATCACCGCGATCGGCTTCCCGGGCTACGCGATCGGGGGCTTGAGCGTGGGGGAGCCGACTGAGCTTTTGTACCAAACGCTTGCGGTCACGGCCCCGCTCCTGCCCGAGGCTTCGCCGCGCTACCTGATGGGGGTCGGCCTGCCCGGGGATCTCCTCGAAGCGGTTTCGCGCGGCGTGGACATGTTCGACTGCGTGGTGCCCACCCGGAACGGCCGCAACGGCACCGTGTTCACCCGGCGGGGCCGCCTGAACCTGCGCGGCGCCGCTTACGCGCGGGACCTGGGACCGATCGAAGAGGGCTGCCGGTGCTTCGCGTGCCGCACGCACACGCGCGCGTACCTCCGGCACCTCTTCAACGCCGAAGAGCACCTGGCCGGGCGACTTGCTTCTTTACACAACGTGACCTTTTTTATACAATTACTGCGTTCCGCGCGTCGTGCGATCGAAGAAGGATGCTTCGCCGAGTTCCGCGCGGATTTCGAGAAACAGTTCGCTACCCGGGAGTCCTCTTAAATGACCCAAGCGCTCGTTTTTGCCGCCGTGTCGTCCGATTCGGCGTTGTCCTCTTTCCTGCAGAGCCCCCTTCCGATGGTGCTCATGATGTTCGCGATCATGTATTTCCTGGTGATCCGTCCCCAGCAGCGCAAGCAGAAGGAACATTCCGACATGCTCGCCAAGCTCGCGAAGAACGACGAAGTGGTCACCTCGAGCGGGATCCACGGTACCGTCGTGGCTCTCGGCGACAAGACCGTGACGGTGCGGATCGCCGACAACGTCCGCGTCGAGATGGACAAGAGCTCCATTCTGCAGAAGAAATGATCCTCTCCGGCCCCCGAGCGGGAGCGATCCGATGACGCAGGGCAACCGCCTGAAGTGGGGCCTGCCGCTGACCGTCGCGGTCATCCTCATCTCCCTGTATTACGCGATGCCTCCGTTCGACCCCGACGGCGCGGGTCCGAAGGAAGGCAAGATCAAGCTGGGGCTCGATCTGCAGGGGGGAATGGACCTGACCCTCCGCGTGGACACCTCCAAGCTCGACGCCGACGCCCAGAAGGACGCTACCGATCGCGCGATCGAGATCATCCGCAACCGCATCGATCAGTTCGGTGTTTCGGAACCGGTGATCCAAAAACAAAGCTGGGACCGCATTACCGTGCAGCTGCCGGGTGTGACGGACAGGGAACGGGCGCTGGCCCTGCTCGGCAAGACCGCGCTTCTGGAGTTCAAGCTCGTCGCGGAGGACCAGAAGCTCCTGACCGAGGCGCTTGCCGGCAAACCGGCCGAGGGGTACCGTCTCTACAAGGACGAGGACGGTTCGAATCTCCTGGTGGAGGAAAAGACCCTGCTCACCGGCAAGACGATCAAGAACGCGATCGTCGACATGGAGACGCAGTTCAACCAGCCGGTCGTTTCGCTCGAGTTCGACTCCGAGGGCGCGCGTCTTTTCGGCGACATCACCGCGGCGAACGTCAAGCGCCGCCTGGCGATCGTGCTGGACGACAAGGTGCAATCGGCGCCGGTCATCCAGGAGGCGATCCCTTCCGGCCGGGCGCAGATCTCGGGGCGTTTCACGTACGAACAGGCGATGGATCTGGCGATCACGCTGCGCGCGGGCGCGCTGCCGGCGCCGATCGTCATCGAGGAGGAACGGTCGGTCGGCGCCTCGCTCGGACGGGACTCCGTCAGACAGAGCGTGCAAGCGGCGCTGGTCGGCTTTGTCGCCGTCGTGATCTTCATGCTCATCTATTACCTTTTGTCGGGATTCATCGCGAATCTCGCGCTGGCCCTCAATATTCTGATGACCCTCGGAGCGCTGGCGTATTTCCATGCGACGCTGACCCTGCCCGGCATCGCCGGTATCGTACTCTCCATCGGCATGGCGGTCGACACGAACGTGCTCGTCTTTGAGCGTATCCGCGAGGAAAGGGCTTTCGGTAAACCCGTCGCCGCGGCGCTCATCGCCGGGTACAAGAAGGCGTTCACGACGGTCCTGGATTCGCACCTGACCACGATGATCACGGCGATGATCCTTTACTATATGGGCAGCGGACCGGTCCGCGGTTTCGCTCTGACGCTGGCGATCGGCCTCATCGCCAGCATGTTCACCGGCATCTTCGTGACCCACCTGCTCTTCGATCTTTTGGCGCTCAAGGGCAGTCTCAAGGACCTGAAGATGCTCCACTTCTTTCAGCGCACTCCGAAATTCGACTTCCTGAAGCTGCGAAAGTTCTGCTACGTATTGTCGCTCGTCGTGATCCTGATCGGAGCGTTCCGGTTCCTGCAGCGCGGCAAGGATATGTACGGCGTCGACTTCACGGGCGGAACAATGGTGGAACTCAAATTCACCAAAGCGCCGACGCTCGAAGAGATGCGCGGCGCGCTCGACGAGATCGGTCTGGGCAGCGCCTCGATCCAGGTCGTCTCCGGCAGCACGCAGGTCATCATCCGGGCCGAGCAGGGCGCCGAGAAGGCGATCCAGGACAAGCTCAAAACTGCGCTCTCGGATAACCCGTTCGAGCTCAACCGCCTCGAGAGCGTCGGGCCCATCGTGGGCGGCGAGCTCAAGAAAAAGGCCTTCTGGGCGTTCCTGATCTCTCTGGTGGGCATCTGGATGTACGTCGTGTACCGGTATGATTTTCGTTTCGCCGCAGGCGCCATTCTGGCCATCTTCCATGACGCCCTTGTAGCGCTCGGGGCGCTGGCGCTGACCGGGCGCGAGCTTTCGATCACGTCGCTGGCGGCCGTCCTCACGATCCTCGGCTTCTCGATCAACGACACGATCGTTATTTTCGACCGTATCCGCGAAAGACGCCGTTCCGGAGCGAAAGAAACGTTCGGAGAGGCGATCAACACGAGCGTGAACCAGACGATGTCCCGCACGATCCTGACGACCCTGACCGTTTTTATGGTGGTGCTGGCGCTGTATTTCAAGGGCGGCGACGTCATCAATGATTTTGCGTTCACGATGCTGGTGGGTCTGATCAGCGGCACCTATTCGACGGTCTACATCGCCGCGCCGGTGCTCATCGACTGGCCCGGCAGCAAGGGACAGAAGGGCGGGCGTTGACGTCCGGCCATCCGCCGACCGGCGGAAGCGGCCGCGCCTGGCATCTCCACCCGAAAGTCCCCTCCGCGGCCCGCTTGTCCGCGGAGCTCGATCTCCATCCCGAACTCGTCTCGATCCTCGTCCGCCGCGGTCACGCCGACGCTTCGTCGATCACCCGCTTCCTCGACCCCGAACCTTCCACGCTGCAGGACCCGTTCATCTTCCGGGACATGGCCAAGGCCGTCGAGCGCCTGCGGCTGGCCGGCCGGCGCCGCGAGAGGGTTCTCGTCTACGGCGACTACGACATGGACGGGGTGAGCGCCTGCGCGGTGCTCCTGCCCGCGCTGCTCGAGCTGGGCGCCGACGCCGAAGCGCATCTGCCGGACCGCGTGCGGGACGGTTACGGCCTGCGGCGGGAGCCTCTCGAACGGCTGCTGGCCGGCGGTTTCAGTGTGGTGGTCACCGTCGATAACGGATTGACGCAGATCGACGCGGTGCGCTTCCTGACCGAGAAGGGGATCGACGTGATCGTCGTCGATCACCATCTGCCGAAGGACGTTCTGCCGCCCGCGTTCGCGATCGTGAGCGCGGCCGTCGGACCGGGAGACCCGGACCTGGCGGCTTGCGGACTGGCGTTCAAGCTCGTCTGGGCGCTCCGGGGTTCCTACGCGGCGGCCGAAGAATGCCTGGACCTGGTGGCGCTCGGCACGGTGGCCGATGTCGCGGGGGTTGCCGGCGAGAACCGGATCCTCCTCAAAAAAGGCCTCGAACTCCTGCGCCGGACCCGCCGTCCGGGGCTGCGGGCGCTGCTGCGCTCCGCCCGCCTGGGGCGGTCGGTGATCACGTACCGGGACCTGGCGTTCGCTCTGGTGCCGCGCCTCAACGCCGCGGGACGGATGGGCAGCGCCGGGGACGCGCTGCGCCTTCTGACCGCGACCGACGAGGCTGAAGCCGGGACGCTGGCGCGCGCCCTCGAAAAAGGGAACCGCGATCGCCAGCGCGTCGAAGCCTCGATCTACGCGGAAGCCGTGCGCCAGGCCGACGGGATCCTGGTCCCAGGCGACGCGGCCGTCGTGGTGGCCGGCGAGGACTGGCATGAGGGGGTGATCGGGATCGTCGCCGCGCGCCTCGCGGAACGTTACCGGCGCCCGGCCATCGTGATCGCGCTGAAGGCGGGGAAGGGCAAAGGGTCCGGCCGCTCCCTGCCGTCGATCGGACTTTTGGACGCGGTCGCGGCTTGCGAGGAACTCCTCGTCGAGTTCGGCGGGCATTCCCAGGCACTGGGGCTGACCATCCGCTCTGAGCAGGTGGGGCCTTTCCGGTCGAGATTGAACGAAGCGTTACGTTCGGCCGGACCCGGGCGGCCTGCCGGCGCGACCCTCGAGATCGAGGGAGAGATCGCGCCCGCGGAATTGGACCTGCGCTTCCTGAAAGACCTGGAACGCCTGGCGCCGTTCGGCCCCGGCCACCGCCGCCCGGTGTTCCTGACGCGCGGAATGCGCCTTCGGGGCGAGCCCGCCCGCAAAGGCAAGGACACGCTGCACGCCTGGATGTCCGACTCGGCCGGCAAGACGGTTTGCGAGGTGGTGGGCTTCCGGATGTTCGAGCGATGGCTCAAGGCGTCGCCCAAAAAGAAGAATTTCGACGTGGTCCATCAACCGGCCCTGACCGAAAGGGACGGGATCGCGTCGATCCAGCTCGAGCTGGAGGACTGGTCTTAGGCGGTGGGGGTCTGGGGGGCGACCGGCTGGACCGACTGGTCCTGCGCGGTCTCCGGCCGTTTCCAAGTGCGCTTGGGCGCTTTTTGGACCCGACCGGTCTTCAGATACTTCGCCGAAACGCGCACGCGCTTGACGGTGCCGTTCTCGATGATCTTGACCGTTTGCAAGTTGGGGATGAAGCGGCGGGTCGTGATGCCGGTCGTCTTCAGACCGATACCGCCCGATTTCTTCGCGATGCCCCGGCGCGCGATCTTTTTGCCGCTGCGCGGTTTCTTGCCGGTGAAATAGCACGTTCTGGACATGGGGAACACTCTCCTGAATTAAGAGGTGCTAATCTAGCACGTGGCAGTGTTAAAATCAAGCAGGAAACCGATCCTCTTTGAGGGACCGCCTATGGATCCCCAACTGACTCTCAAAAGCCCCCTCCGCTACCTGAAAGGGGTCGGGCCGGAACGCCACAAGGTGCTCCAGCGCCTCGGCCTGGAGACGGTGGAGGACCTTTTCTACTTCTTCCCGCGCCGCTACGAGGACCGGGGCCCGGTCCGCGCGATCCGGGAGCTCGTCCCGGGCGAAAAGGGCTGCACGCAGGGCGTGATCGCCTCCTCGGGACTCGTCAGGACCCGGTATGGGCAGGTGATCTTCCGCGCCGCGGTGCGAGACGTCGGCGGCATGCTCCAAGCCCTCTGGTTCAATCAGGCCTACCTCGGCAAGATCCTCGTGCCCCGCGCGCGGGTGATCTTGTACGGTCGGGCCGAGACGAACGGACGCACAGGCGTGCGGATGGTGCACCCGGAATACGAGGTCCTGTCGCCCGGCACGGACCCTTCCGGGAGCATCCACAGCGGACGGATCGTGCCGATCTACCCGCTCACCGAGGACTTGAGCCAAAAAGGCCTGCGCCAGCTCGTTTTTCATCTGCTCGAACGCCACGAGGCGCTGCTGGCCGATGCGCTGCCCGAGGGCACGCGCCGCCGCCTGGAGCTCGTGGACCTGCGCCGCGCGATGCGGCGCGTCCATTTCCCCGACAGCGAATCCGCCCGCGAAGCGGCTTACCGGCGGCTCGTTCTGGAAGAGTTCCTGCTCCTGCAGCTGGCGGTCCAGGCCAAGCGGGCCCAACTGCGCGCCCGCGAAGCGGCGTTCACGCCCCGGGGTGGTGACCGGGAGGTCGAGGCGTTCCTGGGGTCGCTTGATTTCGAACCGACGCCGGGCCAGCTCCGGGCGGTCCGCGAGATCGTCGCGGACATGAAGAAAGGCCGGCCGATGGGCCGGCTCGTACAGGGCGACGTGGGCAGCGGCAAGACCGTCGTCGCGGCCGCCGCGCTGGCTTTCACCGCGGCCAACGGTTTCCAGGCGGCGCTGATGGCCCCGACCGAAGTGCTAGCCCAGCAGCTCTACGTCAATCTCACGCGCTTTCTCGAGCCGTTCTCGATGCGCTGCGGGTACCTGGCGCAGGGTCTGCCGCCCGCTGAACGCGCGCGCACGCTCGAGGAGGTGGCGTCGGGCCGCATCCAGGTGGCGGTGGGAACGCACGCGCTGATCCAGCGCGAAGTGCGTTTCAAGCGGCTGGGACTGGTGGTGATCGACGAACAGCACAAGTTCGGGGTCTTCCAGCGTGCGGGCCTGAAGGAAAAAGCCTCCGGCGGCGTCGAGCCGCATCTCTTGCTCTTGACCGCCACGCCCATCCCGCGCACGCTCGCGCTGACCCTCTACGGCGATCTCGACATCTCGGCGATCACCGAGATGCCCAAGGGCCGTCGGCCCGTGCGGACATTCTGGGTCGGCGAACCCAAACGCGCCGAGGTGTACCGGATGATCGAGGGTCTGCTGGCCGCCGGCCGGCAGGGTTACGTGATCTGTCCGCTGATCCGCGAAGGCACCGCCCTCACGGCCAAGAGCGCACTCGCCGCCCACGGCGAACTGACCCGCATCTTCGCCAGCCGCAAAGTGGGCCTGCTGCACGGGCGCCTGAACGCCGCGCAGAAGAAGAAGGTGATGGAGGATTTCCGAGAGGGGAGGATCGAGCTCCTGGTCTCGACGGTCGTGATCGAGGTGGGGGTGGACGTCCCGAACGCGACGTTCATGGTCATCGAGAACGCCGAGAGGTTCGGGCTCTCCCAGCTGCACCAGCTGCGCGGGCGCGTGGGCCGCGGCGCCGAGGAATCGTTCTGCGTGCTCTTCTCGGAGGCCTCGGGCGACGAGAGCGCGGAGCGCCTCGAGGCGTTCGAATCGCTCGAGAGCGGCTTCGATCTCGCCGAAAAAGACCTCGAGCTGCGCGGCGCCGGCGACCTGGCCGGACGGCGGCAGCACGGCGCGGCGTCCCTGCGGATCGGCGACCTGGCCCGCGACGCGGAACTCCTGGTCGCCGCGCGCGACGAGGCCGCGCGCATCCTGGGCGCCGACGCGCGCCTCGTCGCGCCGGAGCATGCCGCTCTGCGCCGCGCGCTCAACGACCGTTTCGGCGCCGCCGGCGAGCGCCCGGCGGCGAGCGCATGAAACATCTTGCGGTTTTCTTGCTTCCGGCCCTGCTTTTGGCTCCGGCCTCCGCGGCGTCCTCCCAGGTGCGGGTCGAGAAAGACGACCGGGACCGGTGGCGGCTTCTCGTCGACGGGCAGCCCTTCCTGATCCGCGGCATGGACTACCGCGTCTCCCGGATCGGCGAAAGTCCGGACGAAGGGAGCCTGACCGACTGGATGGAGCACGACGGCGACGGCAACGGCCGGCCCGACGGACCCTACGACGCCTGGGTGGACTCCAACGGCAACGGCCGCCGTGACGCCGACGAGCCGGCCGAGGGAGATTTCGAGCTCCTGCGCCAGGCCGGTGTCAATACGATCCGCTGGTACGTGAACGATTTCAAGGAACAACAGCCCCACAAGGAAGTCCTGCGCGACCTCTTCGCGCGGTACGGCGTGCGGGTCGCGGTGGGCAACAAGTTCGGGGCGTACACGATCGATTCGGGCGCTTCCTGGGAGGAGGGGACGGATTACCGCGACCCGGCCCAGCAGGAACGGCTTCTCGAGAGCGTCCGGCGCATGGTGCTGGAGCACAAGGACGAGCCGTACACGCTCGTGTGGCTGCTGGGCAACGAGAACAATCTGCGCTTCACGAACACCAACGCCGGGCAGTTCCCCGACGATTACGCGAATCTCCTGAACCGCGCCGCGGCGCTCATCCGCGAGCTGGACGGGAAGCACCCGGTCGCGCTTGTCAATGGTGACACCCGCAACCTGCCCTCCTACCGCAAGCACGCGCCGGCCGTGGATATTTTCGGGGTCAACGCCTACCGCGGTCCGAAGGGGTTCGGTTCCCTGTGGAAAGAGGTGAAGGCCGGGTGGGGGAAGCCGGTGCTCGTCACCGAGTACGGAGGTTCTTACGCCGCGAGCCCGGATGAGGATGTCCAAGAGGCCTATCACCTCGGCTGCTGGCGTGACATCGAGGCCAACGCGGCGGAGGCGTCCGCGGGTTCCGGCAACGCGCTCGGCGGTTTTGCTTTTGAGTGGCTCGACGAGTGGTGGAAGGCCGGCGACCCGCGCTTCCAGGCGGATCCGGGCAGCGTGGGAAAGCAGGGCAAGACCGCCGCGTCGTGGACTCAGGAACACTGCGGGGTGATGGGGCAGGGCGACGGTTCCCAAAGCCCGTTCCTTCGGCGCCCCCGGAAGGCCTACCGGATGTACCGGCGGATCTGGGGCCCGAGGACGGTCGTCGAATTCGACGGTCCGGCGGCGGGCTCGTGAAGATCCTCACCGGCCGCCTCCGCGGCCGCACGGTGCCGTTCCGCCCCAATCCCCACTTGCGTCCGACGACGGACAAGGTGCGCAAGGCCATCTTCGACTCCCTGCAGGGCGCCGTCGAGGGCCGGCGGGTCCTGGACCTGTTCGGCGGCACGGGCCTTCTCGGCATGGAGGCGCTCTCGCTCGGCGCCCAGTCCGCTGTTTTCGTCGAGAAGGACGCCGTCCAATGCCGCCGGATCGAAGAGGCGCTCGAGTCGCTCGGTGTCACCGGGGCGGCCGAAGTGCGCCGCGCCGACGCGCTGGCGGCGGTCGCCGCTTTCGGCCGCGCGGACCGCCGGTTCGACCTCGTCTTCCTGGACCCGCCGTACGGGGAAGGTTTGGGTGTGCGCGCGCTGGAAGCGCTCGCCGCTTCGAAGCTTCTGGACGAGGGGGCGCTGGTGCTGCTCGAGTGCGAGAAGGATGAGCCGGCCCCGTCCGCCGCGGGCGCGCTGCGAGCCGTGAGAAGCTCCTCCTACGGCGACACGCGGACCGTTCTTTACCGAAAAGAAGGCGTGTCCTGACGGCCCTGTCCGCAGGGATACGAGTTTACTTGAAAGCGCTGCGCCCGCGGGGGTATCATCTCCTCGGGGATGAGCGGGGCGGTCCGATGAGGCGCAGGTCCTAAGCAAGGAGAAAGCCGGCCAATGGCAAAGACGATCCTGGTGGTGGACGACGACAAGGGCCAGGTTTCCTTGATGGAGTCCTACCTGTGCGGCAAGGGTTATACGATCGTCGCCGCGCACGACGGCATGGAGGCGGTGGACCTGGCGCGCAGCGCCAAACCCCAGCTCATCCTGATGGACGTGCAGATGCCGCGCATGGACGGCGACGAAGCCGCGATGGTCCTCAAAGAGGACGCCGGCACCAAGAACATCCCCGTGATCTTCTGTACGGCGCTCCGGACCGACGAGGAGATCGCCGAGACACGCGAGGACAACATCTTCGCCAAGCCGATCCACCTCGACCAGCTCCTCGCCAAGATCCGCTCGCTGATCGGGGAGCCCTAGGCCTCTGTTCCGGGGCGCGTCGCGTTGACGGCTCACCGTCTATAGAGTATATTGGGCGAATGCCGCAACACCTTCTGTCCTCATCGGTAGGGAAGAAAGCGGTGATGGCCGTCACGGGCCTCATCCTCCTGGTTTTCGTCATCGGCCACATGCTCGGCAACCTGCAGGTCTTCCTCGGACGGGACGCGCTGAACGCTTACGCGGAGTTCCTGGAGGGCACCGGCGAGCTGCTCTGGGCCGTACGGGCCGTTCTGCTGGCCAGTCTCCTCTTGCACGTGTCGACCGCCGTCGTCCTGGCGCGCGAGAACCGCGCGGCACGGCCCGTCCGGTACGCGCGCGAGGATACCGTGCAGGCTTCCTACGCTTCGCGCACGATGTTCATGACGGGTCTGATCGTGCTGGCGTTCCTCATCTACCACCTCCTGCATTTCACCTTAGGGAAGGTACACCCGCAGTATCACGAGTACCATGAGATGCTCGACCCCAAGGGGCGCGAGGACGTCTACACAATGGTCGTCGCCAGCTTCCACAACGTCTGGATCGCCGGCGCGTACGTCCTGGCGATGGTGCCGCTCTGTCTGCATATCGGCCACGGTTTCCAGAGTTTTTTGCAGTCGCTGGGCCTGAACCACCCGCGTTACACGCCGTGCCTGAGGAAGGCGAGCGTCGCGTTCGGCATCCTCCTCTTCGCCGGCAACACCGCCATCCCGCTGGCGTGTTTTTTCGACCTCGTGAAGCTCCCCGCAGGGAGCGCCTGACGCCATGAGCCTCGACGCGAAGGTCCCTCCCGGCCCGGTCGAAAAGAAGTGGGACGCCCATCGTTTCGGGCTCAAGCTCGTCAATCCCGCGAACAAAAGGAAATACGACGTCATCGTGGTCGGCAGCGGACTGGCCGGCGCGTCGGCGGCGGCGTCGCTGGCGGAGCTCGGCTACGCGGTGAAGTGTTTCTGTTTCCAGGACAGCCCGCGCCGCGCGCATTCGATCGCCGCGCAGGGCGGCATCAACGCGGCCAAGAATTACCAGAACGACGGCGACAGTGTGCTCCGCCTCTTCTACGACACGGTGAAGGGCGGGGATTTTCGCTCCCGCGAAGCCAACGTCTACCGGCTGGCCCAGGTCAGCGCGGCGATCATCGACCAGTGCGTGGCTCAAGGGGTCCCGTTCGCGCGCGAGTACGGCGGCACCCTCGCCAACCGCTCGTTCGGGGGCGCGCAGGTCTCGCGCACGTTCTACGCGCGCGGACAGACCGGCCAGCAGCTGCTCTTGGGCGCCTACCAGGCGCTTTCCCGGCAGATCGCCGCCGGCCGCGTGACGATGCAGACGCGGACCGAGATGCTTGATCTGGTCGTCGCCGACGGGCACGCGCGCGGGATCGTCACGCGGGACCTGGTCACGGGGCAGATCCGCGCCCACGCGGCCGACGCGGTCGTGCTGGCGACCGGCGGCTACGCGAACGTCTTCAATCTTTCCACGAACGCGATCGGTTGCAACGTCACCGCGATCTGGCGCGCTCACAAGCGCGGCGCGTTCTTCGCGAACCCCTGCTACACGCAGATCCATCCGTCCTGCATCCCGGTGAGCGGGGAGCACCAGTCAAAATTGACGCTGATGTCCGAATCCCTGCGCAACGACGGCCGCATCTGGGTGCCCCTGAAGAAAGGGGACCGCCGCGCTCCGCGCGAGATCCCGGAAGCCGAACGGGATTATTATCTGGAGCGCCGCTACCCGAGCTACGGGAACCTGGCGCCCCGGGACATCGCTTCGCGCGCGGCCAAAGCCGTTTGCGACGAGGGCCGCGGCGTGGGGCCGGGCGGGCGGGGGGTCTATCTCGATTTCGCCGACGCGATCGGGCGTCTCGGGGAGGCGGTGATCCGCGAGCGTTACGGGAACCTGCTCGACATGTACGAGCGCATCACCGGCGAGGACCCCTACAAGGTGCCGATGCGGATCTATCCGGCGGCGCACTACACGATGGGCGGCCTCTGGGTCGACTACAATCTCATGAGCAATCTACCGGGACTTTTCGTGATCGGCGAGGCCAACTTCTCCGACCACGGCGCCAACCGTCTGGGCGCCAGCGCCCTGATGCAGGGCCTGGCCGACGGTTACTTCATCCTGCCGTACACGATCGGGGACTATTTCGCGGCGGCCAAAAAAGGTAAAATAGCGCCCGAGGCCCCCGAGTTCAAGCGCACCGAAGCCGAAGCGCGCGAGCGCCAGGCGAAGCTTCTGGCCCTTCGCGGCCGCCGCACGGCCGCATCGTTCCACCGGGAGCTCGGAGCGCTCCTCTGGGAGCATTGCGGGATGTCGCGCAACGCGGCGGGCCTCCAGAAGGCCCTTGCGGGCGTTCCGGCCCTGCGCGAGGCTTTCTGGAAAGAGGCGCGCGTGCCCGGGGCGGGCGAGGAGACCAACCAGGCGCTCGAGCGAGCGGGGCGCGTGGCCGATTTTCTCGAGTTCGCGGAGCTTCTGTGCGCCGACGCGCTGCACCGGGACGAATCCTGCGGCGGGCATTTCCGCCAGGAGCACCAGACCGAGGACGGCGAGGCGAAGCGCAACGACAAGGATTTTTGCTACGTGGCGGCCTGGGAATACCGGGGGCCGGGCCAGGCGTCCGTGCTCCACAAGGAACCGCTCGAATTCGAGGCCGTGCACCTGGCCCAGAGGAGCTACAAGTGAACCTGACGCTGAAAGTCTGGCGGCAGAAGAACGCCTCGGAGGGCGGGCGCATGGTGACCTACGAGGCGCGGGACATCAGCCCCGACATGTCGTTCCTCGAGATGCTGGACCTGGTGAACGAACGCCTGATCGAGAAAGGCGAGGAGCCGATCGCGTTCGACAGCGACTGCCGCGAGGGCATCTGCGGGGCGTGTTCGCTGGTCATTAACGGCGTTCCGCACGGCCCCGAACGCGGCACCGCGGTCTGCCAGCTGCACATGCGGAAGTTCCGCGACGGCCAGACCCTCCACATCGAGCCCTGGCGCGCGCGGGCGTTCCCACTGGTCAAGGACCTCGTCGTCGACCGCAGTGCCTTCGACCGGATCGTCCAGGCCGGCGGTTTCGTTTCGGTGAACACCGGCAATGCCCCGGAAGCCAACGCGCTGCCCGTGGGCAAGGACCGCGCGGAAGGGGCGATGGACGCCGCTGCGTGCATCGGCTGCGGGGCCTGCGTGGCGGCCTGCAAGAACGCCTCGGCGATGCTTTTCGTCGCGGCGAAGGTCTCGCACCTGGCGCTGTTGCCGCAGGGCCAGCCCGAGAAACGGCGCCGTGCCCTGGGGATGGTCGCGCAGATGGATCGCGAGGGTTTTGGGAACTGTTCGAACCAATACGAATGCGAAGCGGTGTGCCCCAAAGAGATCGGGGTCGTCTTCATCGCCAGGATGTTCCGCGAGTATTTGAGCGCGTCGATCGCGGGCGAGCCGGAGCGCCGAGCCTCCGGCGGGACGGGATGAACATGGACAACACAGGTGAGGGAGCCGCTGCCGTTCGCCGGAGCGCTCCGGGTATCGTTCTTTTTGCCGCGATCCTGAACTTCGTGGGGGCGCTCGCCGCCGCCGTGATGGTCTTTCTGGGGATCCTGGGGCTTTTTTCGGGCGGCGTGGCTGACGCGGTGTCGCAGCGGCTGGAGGCGGCGGCCTCCCAGGCGCCGCTGGCGTTCGGAACCGCGTTCGTTTTCGCGTTCCTGCTGATCCTGGGGCTGGTGGGGCTGGTGTTCTCGCTCTTGGTCGGCGTGGGGCTTCTGCGCGGCCGCAAGTTCGCCTGGTTCATCCAGGTGATCCTGAGCGTCTTCGGCCTGCTGGGATTCCCGGTCTTCACGGTGATCAACGCGCTGATCCTCGTCTTCTTCTTCCAGTCCCGGACGCGCGAGTACTTCAAGGTCTAGCGATGGCACTCGTCAAAGCCAAGATCCGCGTGGGGCACAGCCCCGACCCCGACGACGCGTTCATGTTCTGGGCGATCGCGCACGATCGCATCAAGACCGACGGCATCACGTTCTCGCACGTGATCGAGGACATCGAGACGCTGAACCGCCGCGCGTTCAAGGCGGAGCTGGAGGTGACGGCCGTTTCCGCTTACACCTTTTTCCGCGTCGCCGACAAGTACGCGCTGATGCCCTGCGGGGCGTCGATCGGGGACAACTACGGCCCGGTACTGGTCTCGACCGGCTCGGTCTACCCCAAGGACCTCGCCGGCAAGAAGATCGCCGTGCCGGGCCTGAACACCACCGCGTACCTGGTCCTGAAGCTTTTTCTGCCGGATTTCAAGGAAATCGTCGTACCGTTCGACAAGATCCTCGACGCGGTCCGCGAAGGCTCGGTCGACGCGGGGCTCATCATCCACGAAGGCCAGCTGACCTACGAGAAGCTCGGTTTCAAAAAGGTGGCCGATCTCGGCGAATGGTTCCACGAGCGGACCAAGCTGCCGCTGCCGCTCGGGGTGGACGTGATCCGCAAGAACCTCGGCGGCGACGTGATGCGGAAGGTCACCAAACTCCTCCGGGTCAGCATCGAGCACGGGCTCAAGCACCGCGCCGAGGCGCTCGAGTACGCGATGAAATTCGGGCGCGGGATCGAGACGGCCACCGCCGACCGGTTCGTCGGGATGTACGTGAACGATTACACGGTGGACATGGGCCGCAAGGGCAAGGAAGGCCTGGTTCTCCTGCAGCAGGCGGCCACCGAGGCCGGGCTGCTGCGCGACGCTCCGAAGATCGAATGGGTGGAGATGTAGATGCCGAAAGCCGCCCGCCCGAAAGCCAGCTTCGTCCAGGAATCGACCGAGTGGGTCCGCAAGGGCCGTGCGAAGGCCGGCGCCAACCTGAAGGATTATTTCAAGGCCTGCCGGACCTTCCGCTGGAAGAGCGTCGAGCGCGAGTTCGACTGGCACCGCACGCGCCGCGTGAACGTCGTGCACGAGATGCTCGACCGCCATGCCGCCGGCCCCCGCCGCAACAAGGTCGCGCTCTATTACTGGGACCCGACGCCGAGCCACGAATACCCGCGCGGCCGGGACGAGAAGTACACGTTCCAGGACCTCGTGGGCCTGTCGAGCCGCTTCGGCCGGGCCCTGCGCGCGCACGGCGTCCGCAAGGGTGACCGCGTCGCCGTTTTTCTGCCGCGCACGCCGGAGCTTTACGTCGCGATCCTCGGCACCAACCGGATCGGGGCGATCCCCGTGCCTCTGTTCGAGGCTTTCATGGAGACCGCGCTCGAGGACCGTCTGGCCGACAGCCGCGCCTCGGCGATCGTCACGGCTCCGCATCTTCTCGAGCGCCTGCCTCTGCCCAAACTGCCGCATCTGCGGCACATCTTCCTTGCCGGGGCCGACGCGGCCGCGCTGGTCCACGCGCGCAACACCACCGGCCGCGAGGTCCATTCCTACGAAGAGGAGATGGCTGCCGCTTCGTCCGCGACGCTCACGCCCGAATGGCTCGGCCGCGACGGCGGACTGGTGATCCACTACACCTCCGGCTCGACCGGCAAGTCCAAGGGGGTCCTGCACCGGCAGTACGCGATGACCGGTCATTACCAGACCTCCAAGTGGGCGCTCGATCTGCGCGAGGACGACGTTTACTGGTGCACCGCCGATCCTGGATGGGTCACCGGCACGTCCTACGGCATCTACGGCCCCTGGACGCTGGGGATCTCGAGCGTGGTGCTCGGCGGCCGGTTCTCCGCCGAACGGTGGTATCAGGCGATCGAAAAGTACCGCGTGACCGTCTGGTACAGCGCGCCGACCGCTTTCCGGATGCTGATGGCGCAAGGCCGCGACCTGCCGGCGCGCCACGACCTGTCGAGCCTGCGCCACATCTGTTCGGTTGGTGAGCCCCTGAACCCCGAGGCCCTGCGGTGGGTGCGGGACCTGACCGGCATCGCCCCTCACGAGACCTGGTGGATGACCGAGACCGGCATGCACATCATCTGCAATTACCGGAGCCTCGATTTCAAGGTCGGCTGCACGGGCCGGCCGTTCCCGGGCACCTACGCCTCCGTCGTCGACGATTCGGGGCGCGAGGTCCCGGCGAACACGCTCGGGCATCTGGTGGTCCGCACCGGCTGGCCTTCGATGATGTCGCAGATCTGGGGCGACAAGAAGAAGTATGCCGAATATTTCCGCCTGAAAGGCTGGTATCTGAGCGGCGACACCGCCTACAAGGACAAGGGTGGCGTGATCTGGTTCGCAGGCCGCGCCGACGACGTCATCAAGACGGCCGGCGAGCGGGTGGGACCTTTCGAGGTGGAGAGCGCGCTCATTCAGCACCCGGCCGTCGCCGAAGCGGGGGTGATCGGCAAGCCCGATCCGGTGAGGGGGCAGATCATCAAGGCGTTCGTGTCGCTCCGGAACGGTTTTTCGCCGTCGGAAGAATTGAAGACCGAGATCGCTGATTTCGTGAAAAAGAACATGGCCGCCCACGCCGCGCCCCGCGAGATCGATTTTTGCGAGCGCGTACCCAAGACCCGCTCGGGTAAGATCATGCGGCGGGTCCTGCGCGCCTGGGACCAGGGCGTGCCGGCCGGCGACACGAGTACGATGGAAGAATAGGGGGAGGACCAAACAAGCGATGTTCGACAAGATGAAGGGCATGATGGGCCAGCTGGGCCTGATGCAGCGGATGATGGGGGACGAGAACTTCCGCGCGTTCGCCTCGCATCCGAAAGTTCAGGAGCTGTTCAAGGATCCCGCGTTCAAGGAGATCGCCCGGTCGAAGGATTTTTCGCGGATCGCGATGTATCCCGGATTTGCGGCGCTCCTGCAGGACCCCGAGGTGGCGGCGCTCATGGCCAAGATCGATCCCCGCTCGTTCCTCGGCGCATGAGCCGCTCCCTGCGGGGTTTCGCCGTCGCGGCCGGCCTGGCGCTGGTCCTGGCGGCCGCGCCGTGCGCGAGCGCCGCCCAGACCCAGACCCGCCTGGACGAGAACGGCGACGGGCGCCAGGAGACCACCCTGTTCCGGGACGGGGACCGCACGATCCGCGCCGAGGTCGACCGCGACGGCGACGGCAAGACCGACCGGTGGGTCGACTACGACAACGCCGGCAAACGCGCCCGGGCTGAAGAGGACCGCGATCACGATGGCAAGACGGACGTCTGGGTCCATTACGGCAAAGGTTTCGTCCGCGAGGCAAAGGATTCCGACGGCGACGGCAAGTTCGACGAGATCTCGACCCGCATGAAGGGGCGCCTGGTCCTGCTGAAAGAGGAGGATCGCAACAAGGACGGCCGGATCGACAAGCGCAAATGGTCCGAATGGGGATCCCGCCGGATCGCGCCCGGGCAGCCCGAACTGCCGGGCTACCAGACGATCTGGCGCGAGGAGGACAACGACTACGATGGCAAGATCGACCAATATTTTATGAAGGGCGATCGCGCGGCTTCCGCGCAGCGGATCGGCAAGAGCATCGACGGCGCGCCGTTCAAGACCGAGGAAGAGCGCGCGGCCGAACCGGCCGCGGCCCGCTCCGGCGGCGATACCCAGAGCCCCAGCGAACAGCACATCGCCCGCATGAACGAGAAATACGAACTGGACGGATGAAGCGCGCCGTCGTCGCGGGAGCGGGGGGCCTGATCGGCAGGGAACTCCTGCCGCGCCTGGCCGCGGCCGGCTATGAGGTCGTGCGACTCGTCCGCGAACACCGCGCCGCCGCCGTCTCCGCTCCGTCCCCGCGGGAGGTTCTCTGGGACCCCGCCCGAGCCGGAGAGTGGGCCCGCCAGATCGACGGCGCCGCCGCGGTCGTGAACCTGGCCGGGGCGCCCATCGCCGACCGCCGCTGGAGCGCCGCGCGCAAGAAGACGCTCATCGAAAGCCGCCTGCGGACGACCCGCGCGCTTGTCGACGCGATCGCTTCGTCCGCCGTCAAACCGGGAGTTTTCGTGAACGCCTCCGCGATCGGTTTTTACGGTCCGCGGGACGGCGACGGGCCTTTGGACGAGACCGCCGCGCCGGGACGGGGCTTCCTTCCGGACCTGTGCCGGGAGTGGGAGCGCCAGGCGCGCAAGGCCGAGAGCGCCGGGGTCCGGACCGTGATGCTGCGCACCGGGGTCGTTCTCACGCCGAAAGGGGGAGCCCTCGCCAAGATGCTCCCGCCGTTCCGGGCGGCCCTGGGCGGTCCGCTGGGCAGCGGTCGCCAGGTCTTGAGCTGGATCCACCTGGAGGACGAGGTCCGGGCCATTCTGCGGGCCGTCGAGGATCCGGGTTTAAGCGGTCCGTTGAACCTGACGGCCCCCACGCCCGTGTCCATGGGCGAGTTCGCCCGCGCGCTCGGCCGCGCGCTGGGACGCCCGGCTGTTTTTCCGGTACCGGCGTTCCTTCTACGCGCCCTTTTGGGGGAGCTTTCCGGGATGCTGCTGACGGGGCAGGACGTGCGGCCCCGCCGCCTCGAGGAGGCGGGGTTCCGGTTCCGCTTCCCGGACCTCGAGAGCGCCCTCTCGGATCTCCTCGGCAGGCGCTCAAATTCGCCTTGACAAGGGCGCTCGGGGGATGGTAGGCTTACCCCTTTCCGGAAAACACCTTCAAAGGAAGCTATGTCGACATTTTTTGCCAACAGCAGGGACTATACCGAGAAGAAGTGGCGCATCGTGGATGCCCGTGACCAGATCGTGGGACGTCTGGCCGCGCGCGTGTCGCGCATCCTGATGGGCAAGGACCGCACCGATTACACCCCGCACGTCGAGACCGGCCAGGGAGTGATCGTCGTGAACGCCTCCGGCGTGCGCGTCACCGGCAACAAGGCCCAGGACAAGATCTACAAGAATTTCTCCGGTTTCCCGAGCGGCCAGCGCGAGCGCACGTTCGAGCGCGTGATGAAAGAGGACCCGACCTACGTGATCAAGCACGCGGTGAAGGGCATGCTCCCAAAATCGCGTCTCGGCAGCCGGATGCTCACGCGTCTTCTGGTCTACCCCGGCGCGGAGCACCCGCACCAGGCCCAGCAACCCAAACCCATTATCACGAAAGAAGGCGGAAAGAAATGAGCGCCCAGACAACGGCCCCCGAGACCTCGAAGCGTCCCGCCCTGCTCCGGGCCCCGGCCGAACGGGAAACGGCGACCGGACGCCGCAAAGAAGCCAGCGCGCGTGTCCTGCTGTTCCGCGGCACCGGCGCCATCCAGGTCAACAAGCGGGAGATCACCCGCTACTTTGGCCGTCCGACCCTGCAGATGATCGTGCGCCAGCCGCTCGAAGCCATGCAGCTCAACGACAAGGTCGACGTGATCGCCAACGTGCACGGCGGCGGACTCGCCGGCCAGGCCGGCGCGATCCGCCACGCGATCTCGCGGGCGCTTTTGACTTTCGACCCCACCCTGAAACCGCTTTTACGTAAAGGCGATTACCTCATGCGCGATCCGCGCATGAAGGAACGCAAGAAGTACGGGCGCAAGGGCGCCCGACGCCGCTTCCAGTTCTCGAAGCGTTAGCCCGGCCTTTACGACGAAAATAGATCTTACATAAGTCATTGGAAGGCCGAGTGTTACGCTCGGCCTTCTTTTTTATTTTTTGACATAAGTACAGAACCCCTTTATAATGTGAGACTTAAAAAAAATTCGCCGTTTTTTCGGTATCATGAACGGCCAGCGAAAGGATCGATGAAAAGGATCAGGGTCGGCGTCGTCGGCGCCACCGGTTATACGGGCGAGGAACTCGTCCGTATCCTCACCGGTCATCCGGGCGTTACGGTCACCTACGTGTCGGGCAGGGAAGACCGGGACGCCCGCATCCAGGAGATCTTCCCGTACCTCCGGAACAAGCTCGACCTGGAGTGCCGCCCGCTCTCGGTGGACGAGGCGATCGAGAAGACCGACCTCGTTTTCCTTTCTCTGCCGCACACCGTGTCGATGCAGCAGGCCCCGCATTTCCTCAAGGCCCGCAAAAAAGTCATCGACGTGAGCGCGGACTATCGCCTGAAAGACCCGAAGACTTACGAACGTTTCTACAAGGTCGGCCACAAGGACCCCGCGAACCTGAAGCGCGCCGTATACGGGCTCCCCGAGATGAATCGCCAGAAGATACGCGGGGCGAGCCTCGTCGCGAACCCGGGCTGTTACCCGACGGGCGCCATCCTCGGCCTCCTGCCTGGTTTGCGGGCGGGTTTGTTCCGTCCGGATTCCGTCGTGATCGACGCCAAGTCCGGCGTTACCGGCGCGGGACGGAAAGCCGACAAGTCCCTGAACTTCTCGGAGGTCAACGAGTCGTTCAAGGCTTACAAGCTCTTCGAGCACCAGCACGTGCCCGAGATCGACCAGGAGCTTTCGCGCGCCGCGCGCCGCGGCATCAGCGTGGTCTTTGTGCCGCACCTTCTGCCCCTCAACCGGGGCATCTTGAGCACGATCTACGTGCGCCTGGCCCGCAAGGCGGACACGGCGTCCCTGATCGCCGCCTATCGCCGGTTCTACAAAGGAGAGCCTTTCGTGCAGGTCTACCCGGACGGCCGCCTGCCCGAGCTCAAGACCGTTGCGGGCACCAATTTCTGCGACATCGGCTTACGCGTGAACGCCGCCAAGAGCCTGGCGGTGATCGTGACCGCGATCGACAATCTCGGCAAGGGCGCGGCGGGGCAGGCCGTGCAGAACATGAACCTCGTCGCCGGCTTCGACGAGACCGCCGGGCTGTAGCCGATCATGAAGATCGTGCCAGGCGGCGTGGCCGCCCCACTCGGGTTCAAGGCCAACGGTATCTACTGCGGCATCAAGCGGTCGAAGAAACGCGACCTGACGCTCATCGTTTCGGAGCGCATCTGCGATGCGGCCGGTACGTTCACCACGAACAAGGTGCAGGCGTCCTGCGTGATCGTGAACAAGGAGCATTTGCGCGACGCCCGCGCGCAGGCGATCATCGCCAACTCGGGCAACGCCAACTGCATGACCGGCGAGAGCGGTTTTGAGAACTCCCGCACGATGGTCGCGACCGCGGCGAGGCTCCTGCGCATCCGCAAGAAGGACGTGTTGGTGGCCTCGACCGGGGTCATCGGCAAGCCTCTGCCGATCAAGAAAATCACCGAGGCGATCCCGCAGCTGGTGCTGGGCTTAAGCCGCGAAGGCAGCGAGCTGGCCGCGGCCGGGATCCTCACGACGGACCGGCTTAGCAAGGAGGTGGCGGTCGAGTTCCCGATCGGCAAGCGTCGTGTGCGGCTGGGCGCGATCGCCAAGGGCGCCGGGATGATCCATCCAGAAATGGCGTTGCACGCCCCCAAGCCCGCCGCGAAGGCCTCGGCGGGCCCGCGGCACGCGACGATGCTCTGTTTCGTGACGACCGACGCGGTGATCACGCCCGCGGCGCTGCGCGACGCGCTGGACCGCGCGGTGCAGAAGACTTTCAACACGATCACGATCGACGGTGACATGTCGACCAACGACATGGTGCTGATGCTGGCCAACGGCATGGCCCAGAATCCGCGCATCGTCGAGAAGACCGAGGAGTTCCGCGCGTTCTGCCGGGCGCTCGAGATGATCTTCCTGACGCTGGCCAAGCAGATGATCCGCGACGCCGAGGGGGCGACAAAATTCGTCGAGGTGACCGCGCGCGGCGCGGCGACCCGCGAGGATGCGCGCCTGGCCGCCAAGTCGGTCGCCAGCTCCAATCTCGTGAAGTGCGCGCTGTTCGGCTCGGACCCCAACTGGGGGCGCATCGCCGCCGCGGTCGGTTATTCGGGCGCTCATGTGGACCCGTGGAAACTGCATATCTACCTCGGACGCGAGCTCGTGCTCAAGAACGGCGGCCGGGTCAAGAAGAGCGCGGCGGCGCTGAACCGTGTTTTCGCGCAGAAGAACATCCGGATCACGGTGGACCTCGGCCTGGGGCGCTACACCTCGACCGCGTACACCTGTGACTTTTCGACGAACTACGTCCGGATCAACTCGGCGTATAGAACCTAAAACAGGTTCGGTGATTGGTAATTGAGGGTGCACGAAGGTTCCGTAACTGGTAACCAAAAGCGGGGAAAAGCAGTTCAAACCTTTAGTTACTAATTACCAGTTACCAAGGTTGTTTTTCTTGGAGGTTTTTGAATGGAAGAGATGATCAAGAAGGCGGACGTGCTGATCGAGGCGCTGCCGTACATCCAGAGTTTCTACGACAAGACGATCGTCATCAAGTACGGGGGTGCGGTGCTCACCGACGAGGCGATCCGCCGGGACGTTCTCGAGGACATCGTGTTCATGAGCTATGTCGGCATGCGGCCGGTGCTCGTGCACGGCGGCGGGCCGTACATCTCCAAGCGGATCGAAGAGCTCGGCAAAGCGGTCAAGTTCGTCAAGGGATACCGCGTCACCGACGAGGAGACGATGGAGATCGTCGAGGAAGAGCTCTCCAAGGTGAACCGCGACATCGTCCGCCAGATCATCTCGCACGGAGGCAGCGCCATCTCGCTTTCCGGCAAGGAGGACCACCTGATCGAGGTCAAGAAGCACGCGGACATCGACGGCGAGGACATCGGCTTCGTCGGCGACATCACGAAGATCAACGGCGACGTGATCCAGCGCATGCTCACCAGCGACATCATCCCGGTCATTTCGCCGATCGGCATCGGCAAGGACGGCTTCACGTACAACGTGAACGCCGACGACGCGGCCGCCGAGATCGCTCGCAACCTCGGCGCGCTCAAGTTCGTGCTCCTGACGAACGTCCGCGGCATCCTGAAGAACCCCGGCAAGTCCGAGGAGATCATCTCGCACCTGTCGGTCGCCGAGGTGGACGAGCTGATGGACAAGGTCATCTCGGGCGGCATGATCCCGAAGGTGAAAGCGTGCATCCGCGCCCTCGAGCGCGGGGTGAAGAAGACCCACATCATCGACGGACGCATCCCGCATGGGATCCTCCTCGAGATCTTCACCGACAAGGGCGTGGGCACCGAGATCGTGAAAAGGTGACGACCATGGATTATCGAAAAACGATCCGCCTGTACTACGATTACGTGATCCCCTGCTACAACAAGACGCCCTTGGTCCTCGAGCGCGGCAAGGGCACGCGCTTGTGGGACGCCCACGGCGACGAGTACCTCGATTTCTTCCCCGGCTGGGCCGTCAGCGGGATCGGCCACTGCCACCGCCGCGTGACCGAGGCAATCAAGCGCCAGGCCGAGCGCCTGATCCACGTCTCGAACAATTACTACCACGAACTTCAGGGCCAGCTCGCCGAGACCGTGATCCGGCACGCGTTCCCGGGCAAGGTCTTCTTCTCCAATTCGGGCGCCGAAGCCAACGAGGCGGCGTTCAAACTCGCGCGCAAAGCCGGCAATCCCGCGCGCAACGAGATCATCACGATGGAGCGCTCGTTCCATGGCCGCACGCTCGGCGCGATCGCGGCGACGGGCCAGCCGAAATTCCGCGAGGGCTTCGGCCCGGACGTGCCCGGGTTCGTGACGGTGCCGTTCAACGACCTGGCCGCGCTCGAACGGGCGGTGGGCCCCCGCACCGCGGCGGTCATGCTCGAGCCGATCCAGGGCGAGGGCGGGCTGCGCGTCGCCGATCCAACCTATCTGTCGCAGGTTCGGCGGCTCTGCAACGACCGCCAGGCGCTCCTGATCTTCGACGAGGTCCAGACGGGCATGGGCCGTACCGGACGCATGTTCTGTTACAAGAACTACGGGGTCGAGCCGGACATCATGACCCTCGCCAAGTCGCTCGGAGGAGGCTTCCCGATCGGGGCCATGGTCGCCAAGAAGGGCCTGGCCGACACCCTCCAGCCGGGCATGCACGCGACGACCTTCGGTGGCAGTCCGCTGGCCTGCGCGGCCGCGCTGGCGGTCTTCGAGGCGATCGAGAAGGAAAAGCTCCTGTCAAACACGGTGATCATGGGTTCGCATCTTTTCAAGAAGCTCGGGGAACTGAAGAAGAAGCATCCGGTCATCCGCGACGTGCGCGGCATGGCGCTCATGGCGGGGATCGAGCTCGCCATCGACGGACGCGGTGTTTACGAGGAGTGCCTGAAGCGCAAGCTTCTCATCAATTGCACGCAGGGCAATGTTCTGCGGCTCATGCCTCCGCTGGTGGTCCGGGAGAAGGAGATCGACCGCGCTCTCCGTATCCTGGAGGAGGCCCTGGTCGCGGAGGAGGAAAGACAGCTGTCCAAAGAAGGGAGTCGGGTCGCATGAAAAAGTCCAAGAAACGGCCGGGATCAAAATCCGCCAAAAAGCACGCGGTGTCCAAGAAACCGGCGGTGCCGTTCCAAGCGAAGGATCTCTTGAGCCTGAGAGAGGTGTCGGGGCACGACCTGGAGACGCTCTTCAGGCTGGCCGACAAGATGAAGAAATCCCCCGAGGCGTTCCTCGGGAAGCTGAAGGGCCGTTCGGTCGCGCTGCTTTTCCAGAAGCCGTCCATGCGCACCCGCGTTTCGTTCCAGGTCGGGATGAGCCAGCTCGGCGGCAGTTCGGTCTACATGGACCCGCAGGAGATGCCGCTCGGGGAGCGCGAGTCGATCAAGGACGTCGCGCGCGTGCTGTCCCGCTACTGCAGCGCGATCGTCGCGCGCACTCACGCGCATGCCGACGTCGAGGCGCTCGCGCGCCACGCGGCGGTGCCGGTGATCAACGGGTTGAGCGACCAGTACCATCCGTGCCAGACGGTCGCCGATCTGTTCACGGTGCGCGAGCGTTTCAAGACACTCGCGAAGATCAACCTCGCGTACATCGGGGACGGCAACAACGTGCTCAACTCGCTGCTCTACGGCGCCGCCAAATGCGGCGCGCATCTGGCGATCGCCACGCCGCGCGGCTACGAGCCGTCCGAGGAGGTGCTGCGGGAGATCAAGCTGATCACCAAGGAATCGGGCTCGAAGATCACGCTGTCGAACAACCCGTTCACCGCGATCAAGAACGCGCACGCGATCTACACGGACGTCTGGGTGAGCATGGGGCAGGAGAAGCAGCGGGATCAGCGCCTGCGCGACTTCCAGCCGTTCCAAGTCAACGGCGCGATCATGGGCAAGGCGCCGAAGGATTCGATCGTGATGCACTGCCTGCCCGCGCACCGGGGTGAAGAGATCACCGACGAGGTGATCGAGCACCCGCGCTCGGCGATCTTCGATCAGGCGGAGAACCGTCTGCACACGCAGAAGGCGCTTTTGTACCTTTTGTTGACGAGGAAAAAGAAACGGTAGCAAAATGGTAAACGGTAACTGGTAATTAAAACGGGCCAAGATCGTTCAGGCTTTTGATCACCAATTACCAGTTACCAGTCACCAAAATGTTTAATATTTATCTTATCGGAGAGTTTTCATGAAGAAAGTCGTTCTGGCGTACTCCGGCGGACTCGACACGTCCGTCGCGATCAAGTGGCTGAAGGACCGGGGGTATGAGGTCATCGCGTACATGGCCGACGTGGGCCAGGAAAAGACCACGACCGCCGCGATCCGCCGCGCGAAGATCGCCGGCGCCTCGAAGGTCGTCGTGCGGGACCTGAAAAAGCGTTTCGCCGCGGAGTACATCTGGCCGGCCCTCAAGGCCGGCGCCGTTTACGAGGGCCGTTACGTGCTGGCGACCGCGCTCTCTCGGCCTCTCATCGCGGCCGAGCAGGTCGCCGTGGCCCACCGGGAACGCGCGACCGCCGTCGCCCACGGGTGCACCGGCAAGGGCAACGACCAGGTGCGTTTCGAGGTCACGATCCAGGCGCTCGACGGCTCGCTCGAGATCCTGGCTCCCGTCCGGGAGTGGGAGTTCCGTTCGCGCGAGGAGGAGATCGCCTACGCGCATCGTCACGGCATCCCGATCGACGTCACGAAGAAAAGCCCGTTCTCCATCGACAAGAACATCTGGGGCGTCAGCGTCGAGGCGGGGCCCCTGGAGGATCCGAACGCCGAACCGCCGCTCGATTCGTTCCAGTGGACGCGCGGCGCGGAAAAGCGCAATCCGAAAGAACGCGTCGTTTCCATCGGCTTCGAGAAGGGCGTGCCCGTCTCGATCGACGGCCGCCGCCTGGACTCCCTGACGCTGATCGCCGACTTGAACGCGTTGGGCTCGCTCTACGGGATCGGCCGCATGGACATGATCGAGAATCGCCTGGTCGGCATCAAGTCACGCGAGACCTACGAGGCCCCGGCGGCGACGATCCTCCTCCAGGCGCACCGGGACCTCGAAGCGCTGGTGCTCGACCGGGAACTGCTGCATTATAAGGAAGGGATCTCGCAGAAATACGCGGAGCTCGTTTATTACGGGCTCTGGTTCACGCCGCTTAAAAAAGCGCTCGACGCGTTCGTCGAGAGCACCCAGAAGCGCGTGACCGGCACGGTGCGCGTGCGGCTGCGGAAGTTCTCGTCGCATGTTATCGGCCGGACCTCGCCGCATTCGCTCTATAACGAAAGCCTCGCGACCTACAGCGCGAAGGACAAATTCGACCAGCGCCTCGCCAAGGGGTTCATCGACCTCTGGGCGCTGCCGTACAAGAAATAGGGGGCCCATGGCCAAACTCTGGGGAGGGCGTTTCGCCAAGAGGACGGACCGCCGGTTCGAGCGTTTCAGTGAATCGCTTGTCTGGGACCGTCGCCTTCTGCCCTACGACCTGGCGATCGACGCCGCGCACGTGAAGGCGCTGCGGCGCTGCGGGGTGCTCACGGGGGCCGAAGAACGCCGCCTGCTGGCCGCGCTCTCCAGGCTCGAGGACCGTCACGCGGCGGGCCGTCTTCCACTCGAGGGCCACGAGGACGTGCATTCGGCGGTCCAGTCGGCGCTCGGGGATCTCGTGGGGCCGCTCGCCGACAAGCTGCACACCGCGCGCTCGCGCAACGACCTGGTCGCGCAGAGCTCGCGCCTCTACTGCAAGGACCACGCGGGCGCGCTCGCGCGGCTCGTACGGGGCCTGCAGAGAGCGCTCGTCGCCAAGGCCGAGGAGCACCGGGAGGTGCTCGTGCCGGGGATGACCCACCTGCAGAACGCGCAGGTGCTTTCGCAGGCGCACATTTTCCTGGCCTACGCCGAGATGCTGGAACGCTCGCGGCGGGCGCTCTTGGGCGCGCGCGCCACGGCCGATGTCTGCGTGCTGGGCAGCGGGGCGCTCGCGGGGGTCACGTTCGCGCTCGACCAGCGCCTTCTGGCGCGCCAGCTGGGCCTGACGCGCCTGGTCGCCAACAGCTATGACGTGGCCGGCGACCGCGATTACATCGCCGAACTTCTCTGGGCGACCGCGCTCCTGGGCACGCACCTGTCGCGGATCGCCGAGGACCTCCTGATCGGCCAGACGAAGGGTTTCTCGCTGGTGGACGTCGACCAGGCCTTCTGCACCGGCAGTTCGATGATGCCGCAGAAGAAGAACGCGGATTTCCTCGAGCTCGTGCGCGGCGCGGCGGGGGGCTTCACCGCGAACCTGAACGGCCTCTTGGCGACCCTGAAGGGCCTGCCGACCTCCTACAACCGCGACCTGCAGTGGGACAAGCGGTATCTTTTCGATTCGGTCGAGACCGCGGGGGAGATCGTCACGATCTTCGCCGCGCTGGTCTCGACGCTCCGGGTGCGCGCCGACCGCGCGCGGGAACTGGTCGCGGACGACTCGCTCTACGCGACGGACCTGGCGGACCATCTGGTGCGCCGGGGCGTGCCGTTCAAGACCGCGCACGAGCAGGTGGGGAGGCTCGTGCGTTTCGCCGAAGAGGCGGGCCGCCGGCTTTCCGAACTCGGGGAAACCGAGATCAGGGCCTACGCGCCGCGCGCGGGCGCGGGCATCCGCGGGCTTTTCAACGCCCGCGCCTCGGTGCGGCTCAAAGCCACGCGCGGCAGCACCCATCCCGCCGAGATCGACAAGAGGATCCGCGAATGGAAAGCGATCTTCCGCAGGAGGGACCGCGATGCATCGGTTCGCGTATAAGGGCCGGGAGCTTTACTGCGAAAACGTGGCGGTCTCGCGTGTCGCGCGGGAAGTCGGCACGCCGTTCTACCTCTACAGCATCGGAACGTTCCTCGACCATTACCGCAAGCTCAAAGAGGCCTTCCGCGGCGCCGATCCGCTGATCTGCTTTTCCGTGAAAGCCAACTCGAACCTGACGGTCTTGAACGCGCTCGTGGCCGCCGGCTCGGGCCTGGATATCGTTTCGGGGGGCGAGCTGCATCGCGCGAAGGCCGTCGGAGTGGATCCCCGGAAGGTCGTGTTCGCTTCGGTCGGGAAGACCGAGTCCGAGATCGAGGGGGCCGTCCGTGCGGGGATCCTGATGTTCAACGTCGAGACCCCGCAGGAACTCGACGTGATCAACACGGTCGCCTGCCGCCTCAAGACCACCCAGAAAGTCGCGATCCGCCTGAACCCCGACGTCGCTCCCGACACGCACCATTACATTACGACCGGCTCCAAGCAGACGAAGTTCGGCATCGACCGGGAGAACGCCTACAAGATCTTCATGGAATCCTACCGCTACCCGTTCCTGCGCTTCGCCGGCGTGCATGTGCACATCGGCTCGCAGATCACAAACGCCAGGCCGTTCATCCAGGCGATCAAGAAGGCACTCGAGTTCATCGACTCGGTGCGGTACAACGGCAATCCGGTGGAATACCTGAATATCGGTGGCGGCCTGGGGATCATCTACTCGAAGGAAAAGCCGCAGACGGCCCGGCAGTTCGCCGACGCGGTGCTGCCGCTCTTCCGCCGCTACGACCTGAAGCACGGGCTCAAGATCATCCTGGAGCCGGGCCGTTTCATCTCCGGCAACAGCGGGATCCTCGTCACGCGCGCGATCTACCAGAAGCGCACGCCGACCAAATCGTTCGTGATCGTGGACGCGGGCATGAACGATCTGATCCGTCCGTCGCTGTACGGCGCGCACCACGAGATCCTGCCGGTCATCCGCCGCAGCGGCAAGAAGACCTACGAGAACGTCGACGTCGTCGGACCGGTCTGCGAGAGCGGGGATTTCCTCGCCAAGGACCGGAAGCTCCGGAGCGTGGAAGTGGGAGATCTTTTGGCGGTGATGTCCTGCGGCGCCTACGGTTTCGTGATGTCGAGCAACTACAACTCCCGTCCGCGGGTGCCGGAGGTCGTGGTACGCGGGTCGCGCTTCTTCGTCGCGCGCCGGCGCGAGACCTTCGAGGACCTGCTGCGCGGCGAGCGGATCGTCCGTGAGGCGGCCGGGCACCCATGAAGCGGCTGGATTTCGTCAAATTCTCGGCGGCAGGGAATGATTTCATCCTGGCCGACGAGCGCCGCGCGGCCGCGCCGAAGGCCCGCGCCGCCGCCTGGGCGCGCTCGCTCTGCGACCGCAAAGCCGGCATCGGCGCCGATGGCCTGATCCTCGCCGGGCGCTCCCGGGGGGCGGACGTGCGGATGCGGATCTTCAATCCCGACGGCAGCGAGGCCGAGATGTGCGGCAACGGCGTGCGGTGTCTGGCGAAATTCGCTCTCGAACGGCGCCTGACGGGAGTCGAGGCCGACGTGGAGACCCTCGCCGGCACGATCCGCACGCGCGTGCGGGGCGACGTCGTGCGCGCGCGGATGATCGACCCCAGGGGCCTGCGCCTGAACCTCGATGTGCGCGTGGACGGGTCGGTCCGCAAACTGCATTTTATCGATACGGGTGTGCCGCACGCGGTGGAGCTCCTGGAATCCGTGGACTCGGTGGATGTGCAGACGCTCGGAGAGCTCATCCGGCGTCATGAGGCTTTCGCGCCGCGCGGAGCCAACGCTGATTTTGTCGCGGTCGGTCCCGGCAATTCGATCGCGGTGCGCACCTACGAGAGAGGGGTCGAGGGCGAGACGCTCGCCTGCGGGACCGGCTCGACGGCGAGTGCGCTGGTGGCGGCGGCCCTGCACGGCCTGTCGTCGCCGGTCGTCGTGCGTACGCACGGCGGGGAACGGCTTAAGATCTATTTCCGAAACGACGGCGGGCAGTTCCGTGACGTCTATCTGGAGGGGCGGGTCCGCCGCGTCTTCGAGGGGAGGGTCGAACTATGATTTTCCGGGGATCCATCACCGCGCTCGCCACGCCGTTCCGCAACGGAAAGCTCGACGAGGCGGCCTTGAAGCGGCTCGTGCGCCAGCAGATCCGCTCCGGCACCGACGGCCTGGTGCCGGTCGGCACGACCGGCGAGTCGCCGACGCTCTCCTATAAGGAACACGAGCGGGTCATCGAGGTCGTGATCGACGCCGCGGGCGGCGAGGTCCCCGTGATCGCCGGCACCGGCGCCAACAGCACCGACGAGGCGATCATGCTCACGCGCTTCGCCAAGAAGGCCGGCGCCGACGGCGCCCTGCTCGTGGCGCCCTACTACAACAAGCCGACCCAGGAGGGCCTTTTCCGCCACTACCGCGAGATCGCCGCTAAGGTCGATATCCCGATCGTACTCTACAACGTGCCGGGCCGCACGAGCGTGTCGATCGCGCCCGAGACGGTCGCACGCCTTTCGAAGATCCCGACGATCGTCGCGATCAAGGAGGCCAGCGGCAGCATGGACCAGACCTCGCACATCCTCTCGATCTGCGGTATCACGGTGCTCTCCGGCGACGACTCCCTGACGCTGCCGCTTTTGGCGCTCGGCGCCAAGGGCGTGATCTCGGTCGCTTCGAACATCGTGCCGGAAGGTGTGGCCCAGATGGTCGACGCATTCTTCGCGGGGGACTACAAGGGCGCCCAGACGGCGCACTACCGCCTGTTCCCGCTCTGCCGGGCGCTCTTCATCGAGACCAATCCGATCCCGGTCAAGCGCGCGATGAAGCTCCTGGGCCTGTGCTCCGACGAGGTGCGCCTGCCGCTCTGTCCGATGCAGCCCCACAACGAGAAAATGCTCGTCCAGGCCCTCCGCGATTACGGCCTGAAGGTGAAGGGCTAAGCGCGCGTGGCGAAAGTCCGCATCGCCGTCAACGGCGCCTCCGGGCGCATGGGAAACCGCATCCTCGCGCTGGCGGAGGCTTCCGCGGAATTCGAGATCGCCGGACGCTTCGACGCCAATGCCGAGAAGCTTTCGTCCGCCGCGCTGAAGAAAAGCGGGTCCGGCGTGCTGATCGATTTTTCGAGCCCGGCCGGCACGCTGGAGGCGGCCGCCTGCGCCGAAGCGGCGGGGGGGGGGCTGGTCGTGGGCACGACGGGCCTCGAGGCGAAAGAGTTCGACGCGCTTAAAGCCGCCGCTGCCCGGATCCCGGTCGTGGTCTCCTCGAATATGAGCGTGGGCGTGAACCTCGTGATCGAGCTTCTGGAGATGCTGTCGAAGAAGGCCCCCGAGGACTTCAAGATCGAGATCACCGAGGCGCATCACATCCACAAAAAAGACGCCCCGAGCGGCACCGCGATCATGCTGCTGAACGCGATCGCCGGGTCCAGACGCTGGGATGCGCGCCGTACGGCGGAGGAAAAGGCGCGCATCCGTTCGGTCCGCGAAGGCGAGATCGTGGGCGACCATTCGGTCCTTTTCTCGGGGTCCGACGAGACCATCGAGATCAGGCATCATGCCCGGTCGAGGGACATCTTCGCCGCCGGCGCGCTCGTCGCGGCGCGCTACGCGGCATCCGCCAAGCCGGCGTTGTACACGATGCGCGACGCGCTCAAAAAAATAGCATGAACCCCTTCTTTCTCGAGCCGTCCGATCGCCTGAAGGCCCTTCCGCCGTATCTCTTCGTCGAGATCGACCGCGCCAAACGCCGCGCGATCGAGAAGGGCGTCAAGGTCATCGACTTCGGGGTGGGCGACCCCGACCAGCCGACCCCGCGCTTCATCGTGAACGCGATGGCCAAGGCGATCAAGGACCCGAAGAACCACCATTACCCGCTCGACCGCGGCAGCGCGGCGTTCCGCCAGGCGGCCGCGGCCTGGTACAAGAAGCGTTTTCATCAATCGTTCAATCCCGACACCGAGGTGCTGCCGCTGATCGGCTCCAAGGAAGGGATCGCGCACCTGCCTCTGGCGTTCCTGAACCCCGGCGACGTCGCGCTCGTTCCCGACCCCTGTTATCCGCCGTACAAGAGCGGCACGCTCTTCGCGGGCGCCGAGGCATATCTTCTGCCGCTCCGCGAGGAGAATGGTTTCCTTCCGGACCTCGACGCCGTCCCGGCGGCGGTGCTCGCGCGTGCCAAGATGATCTTTGTGAACTATCCGAACAACCCGACCGGCGCCGTTGCGCCCCGGCCGTTCTATGAACGGCTGGTCAAGTGGGCCGCGCAGCACCGCATCCTCGTGGCGTCGGACCTGGCCTACAGCGAGGTGTACTTCGGGAAAGAAAAGCCGCTCAGCATCTTCCAGGTGCCGGGCGCGCGGGACGTCGCTATCGAGTTCCACTCGCTGTCCAAGACCTGCAACATGACCGGTTGGAGGATCGGTTTCACGGTGGGGCGCGAAGAGATCGTCGGGGCGCTGCTCAAGATCAAATCGAACGTCGATTCGGGTGTTTTCACCGCGGTCCAGCGGACGGCCGTGGACGCCCTGCGCGACAGTTTCGGTTTCTCGAAAAAGACCAACATCATGTACCGCCGCCGCCGGGACCTTCTCGTCGAGGGTTTGAAGGGGCTCGGCTTTCCGGTGCGGCCGAACGAAGCGACGTTCTATGTTTTCACGCGCCTGCCCGGGGGACGGACGGATTCGACGAAGTTCTGCCGGGAACTCCTCGAATCCTGCGGGATCGTGGCGACCCCCGGCGTAGGCTTCGGCGCCGCCGCCGAAGGCTACGCGCGCTTCACGCTCACGGTGTCCGAGCCGGACATCCGCGAGGCGCTCGTGCGGATGAGGAAGGTGTTCTGATGGCGGTCGTTTATCTGGGGGTCGGCTCGAACCTCGGCGACCGCCGCGCGAACATCGAACGGGCGCTGGCCCTCTTGGGCGAGCACGACGAGATCGAGGTGCAGACCCTTTCTGCTTTGATCGAGACCGAGCCCGTGGGCGGTCCGCCGCAGGGCCCGTACCTGAACGGCGCGGCGCGCCTGCACACGGACCTCCTGCCGCTGGAGCTTTTGTCGCAGCTCAAGATCGTCGAACGGCGTCTGGGCCGGGCCAAGGCCGAAGAACCGAACGCTCCGCGCCCGATCGATCTGGACATCCTTTTTTATGACGACGTGGTGATCGTCGAGGGCAAGAACCTCACGGTGCCGCATCCGCGCCTGGCCGAGCGGGCGTTCGTGCTCGAGCCTCTTACGGAACTGGCGCCCGAGCTCGTGCATCCGCGCCTGGGGGTCACGGTCCGCCAGCTCCTCGAGCGGCTCCGCTCCGATGCGCCTGGTCCGCGACCCCGCTAAGATCCGCCCGGCCGCAGCGGCGCTGCGCCGCCGCGCCAAGGGCCTCGGTTTCGTGCCGACGATGGGTTTCCTGCACGAGGGGCATCTGTCGCTGGTGCGCCGCGCCCGCCGGGAGAACGGCGCGGTCGCGGTCAGCATCTTCGTGAACCCGGCCCAGTTCGGACGGGGGGAGGATTTCGCGCGTTACCCTCGCGATCTCGGCCGGGACCTGGGCCTGCTGCGCCGCGCGGGCGCGGACCTGGTGTTCGCGCCGCCGGCGCGAGCGATCTATCCCGAAGGTTTCGAGACCCGGGTGGTCCCCGGAAGCCTGGCGGCTCCGCTCTGCGGCCGCTTCCGGCCCGGTCATTTTGAGGGGGTGGCGATCGTCGTCACCAAGCTGCTCGGCCTGGTCCGTCCGGACGCTCTGTACCTGGGCCAGAAGGATTACCAACAGTACCGGGTGCTCGAGCGCGTCACCGGAGACCTCGACATGGGGGTCCGGGTGCGGATGTGCCCGATCGTCCGGGAACCCGACGGGCTGGCGATGAGCTCGCGCAACGTCCGCCTGACCGCACGGGAGCGGCTGCGCGCGCCGGCGTTGTACGCCGCGCTCCGGGCCGCTGCCGCCGAAGTACGGGCGGGGGAGCGCGACGCGCGGGCGCTGTGCCGGCGGGCCCTGGCCCGCGTTGTCCGGGCGGCCCGTCCGCGGCGGATCGACTACCTCGAGGTCCGGGATGCCCGTACGCTCGAGCCTGTGGTAAGATTGAAGCCCGGTTCCCGGGTGGTTCTGGCGCTTGCCGTGCACCTGGGACGGACCCGACTGATCGACAACGTGCTAATAAAGGCCTAAAACATGATCCGAGTCCTGATGAAGTCCAAGATCCACGGAGCGACCGTCACGGAGGCCAACCTCCGCTACACCGGCTCCATCACGATCGACAAGGATCTCCTCAAGGTTTCCGACATCGTTCCGTTCGAGCGCGTGCAGATCGTGAACCTGCACAACGGCACCCGGGTCGAGACCTATGTGCTCGAAGGCCCCGCCGGATCGGGGACCATCTGCATGAACGGCGCGGCCGCGCGCTGGGCGCAGGTGGGCGACAAAGTGATCATCATTTCTTATGGCCTGCTCACACCGGGCGAGATCCGCCGCCACAGACCGCGGGTGATCTTCGCGGATGACCGCAACCGGGCCTTCACGCGCCCTCCGAAGAAGAGGTAGCCCCCGCCGTGATCAAGGTCGGCCTGATCGGCTGCGGAACGATCGGCAAGGAGCTGGCGCTGGCCTGCCAGAAGCGCTTCAGCGAAGAGGTCACGCTCACGGCGCTCGCCGATCAGGACCCCGTCCGGGCCCGCCGTCTCCAGAAGGAACTCCGGCCCCGCCCGCAGATCCTGCCCGTCGAGACCCTGGTCGCGCGCTGTGACCTCGTGATCGAGGCGGCCTCCAAAGCGGCCGCCTACGACACGGCCAAACGCGCTCTCTCGCTCGGCAAGGACGTGATGGTGATGTCGGTCGGCGGCATCCTGGGTAAGGAGAAGGAGCTGATGCGCCTGGCGCGCACCCACCGGTGCTGCCTGTACCTACCGAGCGGCGGCGTCGTCGGCATCGACGGCCTCAAGGCCGCGCGGATCGGAAAGATCCACCGGGTCATGCTCACGACCCGCAAACCTCCGCAGGGATTCGAGGACTCCCCGTACGTGCTCCGGCATAACATCAATCTGAAGAACCTGAAAGAGGAGAAGGTCCTCTTCGAGGGCGACGCGGCCGCCGCGGTGAGGGGCTTCCCGAAGAACATCAACGTTTCCGCGACTTTAAGCCTGGCCGGGATCGGCCCCAAGCGGACAAAGGTCCGCATCATCGCCACGCCGCACATGCTCGTGAACGTCCACGAGGTCTACGTCGTGGGGGACGCCGGTTCTTTTTACACCCGCGCGGAGAATTTTCCCTCCGAGCTGAACCCCAAGACGAGTCGCCTGGCCGTCCTGTCCGCGGTCGCCACGCTCGAACGGATCCTGAAGAACGTCAAGATCGGTACTTAAAATCCCCTCCGGGGCCGGTGACACGCGCCCCGCCGAAGGAGGCCGTGGATACCCAACCGCTTCCGAAAGACGACGAACTTCTCGCCGGATGCTTGGCGGGCCGCCGAGAGGCCTGGGACCTCTTCGTCGACCGTTACGCGCGCCTGGTCCACTGGAGCGTGCGCCGCACTCTGGCGGGCACCGCGTACGCTGCCCGCGCCGACCTGGCGGAGGACCTCTTTCAGGACGTCTTCCGGCGCCTGCTGGGCGACGGGCAGCTCGAGCGCCTGCGCGATCTCAAGAGCCTGCCCCGTTATTTGAGCGTGCTGGCCTGTCACCTGACCCTCGACCGTGTGCGGTCGCTCGCCCGCGGGGACCGGCAGGTCCTCCGGCCCTCGCTCGACCTCGAGGCTCCGCCGGACCCGCCCGCGCCGGGCGGCCCCGTCGACGAGATCCTGGAGCGGGAGCGGCGCGATCTTCTGGCCGAGGCGCTCGGCGCGCTCGGCGCCCGGGAACGCTTTTGCGTCGAGATGCACTACCTGCATGAAAAGACACACCGCGAGATCGCGCAGGTGCTGGGCCTGCCGCAGGATACCGTCTCGGCGGTGATCCGCCGCACGCGCGAGAAACTGCGGCGCGGTCTCGAACAGCGCGGATTGGGAGAAAATCCGTGAACGAAAAGCGCCCCCCGCGGCGTCCTATAGGGTAAGGAGGAGAGATGGACGAACTCGACCGGCTGATCAAGGAGTTCCTTGAGCGTTCCCAAGCGGCGCGCTCCCGTTCCGCCGCGTCCCCGGACGCGGAGGACTACCATCTCTACCTGGCCGGAGCGATGGAAGGGGAGGCGCTCGACCGGATGCTCGAGCACCTGCGGGAGGACGAGGAGGCCCGGCGGCTGATCCTGCGCGCCCGGGAACTTCTGGAAAACTCCGGCGAAGCCCTCCGGGAAAGGGTGCCGGACCGGTCGCTGGCGCAAGCCAAGGGACTGTACACACCCTCCCGCTCCGGGTCCGGACCGTCGCCGCGGTGCCCGCATTGCGGCGGCGCCATCACGCCGTTCAAAGGGTCGCCCGCGCAGGGACGCCTGCGCGCGGCCCTCTGGCTGACCGCCGCCGCGGCGGCGTTCGCGGCCTCGTTCTTCGTCCCGCGTTATTTTCTGCAGTTCCTGGCCCTGGCGCTCCTGTTCGGGATCAGGTGGGCACTGGACGCCCGCGCCTCGCGCACGCGGGTGCTGATCTACAAAGCCCTGCAGGAGGGGGCGCCGGGGGCGGAGAGGGATCATTTACATCGCGCGTCCGGTCATTTATAATCAACCGCTTACGGGATGTAGCGCAGCTTGGCTAGCGCGCTTGGTTCGGGACCAAGAGGCCGTGGGTTCAAATCCCACCATCCCGACCATTTTGTTTGGACAAGTGTGATGTGGACCGATCGCCTGGAGATCATTCAGACCGACATCACCAAACTTGCCGTTGACGCGATCGTGAACGCCGCGAACCCGGCGCTTTTGGGCGGCGGCGGGGTGGACGGCGCGATCCATCGCGCCGCGGGCCCCGGCCTTCTCGAGGAGTGCCGCCAGTTGAACGGATGCCAGAAGGGCGAGGCCAAGATCACCGGCGGCTACCGCCTGCCGGCCACCTACGTGATCCATACGGTCGGGCCGCGCTGGAAGGGCGGCGCCGACGGCGAAGAGGCGGTCCTGGCGCGTTGTTACCGGAGCTGTCTGGAGCTCGCCCGGAAATGCTTCATCCGCACGATCGCTTTCCCCTCGATATCGACCGGCGCTTACGGTTTTCCTGTGGAACGCGCCTGCCGCATCGCCCTGGCCGAGATCCGGCGTTTTCTGGACGCCGATGACCATTTCGAGAAAGTCACCGTCGCCTGCTTCGACCGCGCCACGCTCGAGGCCTACGGCTCGGCGCTCCGCGGGACGGAGTAACGCATGAAGCGCACGGTCAGTGCGGGCGGGGGGGTCCTGAACCGCCGCGGCGAGGTGCTCGTCGTGAGCCAGAACGGCGACTCATGGTCCCTGCCCAAGGGCCATCTGGAACCGGGGGAGGGCGAGCTCGAGGCCGCCCGCCGCGAGATCGCCGAGGAGTCGGGGATCCGGTCCCTGCGGCTGGAAGGCGAGCTCGGGCGATACGAGCGCTTCAAGATCGCGCGCGGCGGCGAGGGCGAGGACCGCTCGGAGATCAAGACGATGGTGATGTTCCTTTTCCGCACCGACGAGGAGACCCTGAAGCCCGAGGATCCCAAACATCCGGAGGCGCGCTGGGTCGCCCCCGGCGAGGTCCCCTCGCTCCTGACCCACCCCAAAGACCGGGAATTTTTTCTGTCCGTAAAAGGCCGCTTGGGGAACACGCCGTGAACCTCCTGGTCATCGGCGGCGAGCCGCTCCGGAGGGACCTGGAAGCGGTGCTCTTCCGCCTGCGCCCGCGTGTCGAGGCCGCGGTCTCCGAGGAAGAGGCCGCCCGGCGTCTCGACCGCGGGGCGCTGGACCTGGTGATCTTCGACGACGACTTCTACGCGGCCTCGACCTCCCGGCGCGAGAGGCTCCTGACCCTGATCTCGAAAAAGAAACGCGATTTCATCGTGGTCTCCTCGCGCCGGGACCCCGGCGCGATGCTGCGCGCCCAACGCGCCGGCGCGCGGGACTACATCCTGCGGCCCTACAACCACCGCGAGCTGATCATGCGCTTCCACGCGGTCACGCAGAAGAAGAAGCGCATCGTCTGCATCGGAGGAGGCTCGGGCCTGTTCACGGTTCTCCTGGGGCTCAAGACCCTGCCGAACACCCTGCTCGTCTCGATCGTGAACATGAGCGACGACGGCGGCTCTTCCGGAAAATTGAGCCAGACCTTCGGGATCCTGCCTCCCGGCGACATCCGCCGGAGCCTCGTGGCGCTCTCGAACGCCCCCGAGATCATGAACCAGATCATCCAGCACCGTTTCGACAAAGGGGGCGAGCTGCACGGCCACAGCTTCGGCAACATCTTCCTGACGGTGCTCGCCGAGGTGATGGGCTCGATGTCCGGCGCGGTCAAAGCGCTCTCCGACATCCTGAACATCCAGGGGATCGTGCTGCCGGCGACCCGCACGCTCACGAAGATGGTCGCGCGTTTCCAGAACGGCACGGTGATCCGCGGCGAGAGCCGCATCGACCGCGCCGAGGGCCGCCCGTCGAATCTGAAGATCCGCCGGCTCTGGCACGAGCCCGCCGCCGAGTGCGACGCCGAGGCTTACGCGGCGCTGCTTTTCTCCGAAGCCATCCTGATCGGGCCGGGCGATCTCTACACGAGCGTGATCACCAACCTCGCGGTCCCCGATCTGCGCGACGCGGTGGTCGCCAGCCGTGCGCCGAAGATCTACATCTGCAACATCATGACCAAACCCGGCGAAACGACGGGCTTCGACGCACCGGCCCACGTGCGGGAGATCCTGCGTTACCTGCGCCGGGATTGTCTGGATTACGTGCTCGTCTCGGACACCGTTTTCTCCGAGGAATCCCTGCGGGAGTACGCCAAGCAGGACCAGCGGCCGGTCAACCCCGGCACGCCGGCGCGGCTGCGCGCGCTCACCAAAGCGAAGCTCGTCCTGTCGGATTTCGGCAACGAGGCGGAGCTCGTCCGCCACGACAGCCGCAAGCTCCGCGAGGAGATCCGCCGGATCCTCGACCTGCCGCGCGCTCCGTCCGGATAAAAGCTTTCCCCGCCGGCGCGCGCGTCGGTTATAATGGACCGGACGGGCCCCGAAAGGGGCTCGCGCTCATTTAAGGACCGACGGATGGGGGTCATGAAAAAGAAGAAGGTCACCGCCAACTCGCGCGCCCACGTGTATTACAGCGGCCGCGTGCAGGGCGTGGGTTTCCGCTTCACGGCGGAACGGATCGCGCTGGACCTCGGCGTGACCGGATGGGTGAAGAACCTGTCGGACGGCCGGGTGGAGGTGCTCTGCGAGGGGCCGCGGGAGCGCATCGAGGCCCTGCTCGAGGGGATCCGCCGGAGCCCCCTCGGGAGCAAGATCACCAAGACCGCCTGCGCCTGGGAAAGCCCGACGGACGAGTTCCCCGATTTCCGGGTCGAATTCGACCTCTGAACGCGGCCATGACCGGGAAGGTCCGTCCCAAAAAATCCGTGCTCCAGAGCCCGCGCCGCCGCATCCTCGAGCTGCGCAAGCTCGTCGAGCGCCACAACCGGCTTTACCATGTGGAGAACCGCCCGGAGATCTCCGACGCCAAATTCGACCGGCTCCTCAAGGAGCTCGAGCGGCTCGAGAAGGAGAACCCGCGATACGCTTCGCCCGCTTCGCCGACCCGGCGGGTCGGGGGCGCGCCCGACCGTTCGTTCCGGACCGTCGAGCACGCCGTGCCGATGCTCAGCATCGACAACACCTACTCGAAAGAGGAGGTCGAGTCGTTCGACGGCCGGGTGCGCAAGCTTCTCGGCGGGGAACCCTTCGAATACGTGATGGAATTGAAGATCGACGGAGTGTCGATGTCGCTTTTGTACGAAAAAGGGGTTTTCGTGCGCGCGGTGACCCGCGGCGACGGCCGGCGCGGCGATGACGTTACCGGGAACGTACGCACGATCCGCGACGTGCCCGGCGCCCTGAAAGCCGGCCGGCGCCAAGCTCCCGGAGTGATCGAGGTGCGCGGCGAGGTTTTTCTGACGCGCGGCGATTTCATCAAGATGAACAAGGAGAAGGAGGGGATCGACGAGGAGGCGTTCGCGAACCCGCGCAACGCGGCTGCCGGGTCGCTGAAACTGCTGGACCCGGCGCTGGCGGCCAAACGGGGCTTGCGCTTCTTCGCGCACGGCTTCGGCCGCCTGGAAGGCGGCGCGTTCCGCACCCATGAGGAGCTCCTGGCGTTCTATCGCGCGTCGGGCCTGCCGGTGAACCCGAACAACCGGGCCTGCCGGGATCTCGGGGAGATGTTCCGGGCCTGCGACGAGTGGGCCGAACGCCGCGCGAAACTGGATTACGACATCGACGGCCTGGTGTTCAAGGTGAACCGGCTCGATCAGCAGGCGGCGCTGGGCTCGACGAACAAAAGCCCCCGCTGGGTGATCGCCTACAAGTTCCCCGCGCAGAGGACGGAAACCACGCTCCTGGAGATCGGAGTGCAGGTCGGCCGCACCGGGGTCCTCACGCCGGTCGCGCATCTGGAGCCCGTGTTCCTGGCCGGGACGACCGTTTCGCGCGCCACCCTGCACAACGAGGACGAGATCGCCCGGCTGGGCCTGAAGATCGGCGACCGTGTGCGGATCGAGAAGAGCGGCGAGATCATCCCGCAGGTGATCGAGGCGCTCGTCTCCAAGCGCACCGGCAGGGAAAAACCGTTCACGATGCCCTCGAAATGCCCGGTCTGCGGTTCGGCGGTGGTCCGCGAAGAAGGCGAGGTGGCGCGGCGTTGCGTGAACGTCGCTTGTCCGGCCCAGACCAAGGCGCGCCTCCTGCATTTCGCTTCGCGCAAGGCGATGGACATCGAGGGGCTGGGCGACGCGCTGGTCGACCAGCTGGTCGACCGGGAACTGGTGAGCGACGTCGCCGGCCTGTACGCGCTCAAGAGCCCGGCGCTGGCGGGCCTGGAGCGGATGGGCGAGAAGTCCGCCTCGAACCTCGTGGGCCAGATCGAGCGCTCCAAGTCCCGGGGGCTCTCGTGCCTGCTCTTCGGGCTCGGGATCCGCCACGTCGGTGTGGGCGCCGCACGGCTTCTGGCGCGTCACTTCGGCACGATGGAGCGCTTGTCGCGCGCGACGCGCGACCAGATGCTCGAGGTGCCTTCGGTCGGCGAGGTGATCGCCGAGAGCGTCGCGGATTTTTTCGCGACGGTCCAGAACCGGCGCGTGCTCGAACGGCTCGCCGATTCCGGGGTCTCGACGGAAGAGCCCGAGGACACCTCGGGCTCGTCGGAGCTGGCCGGCCGGACGTACGTGCTGACCGGCACGCTCGGGGCTTTCACGCGCGACGAGGCGGCGGCGCTGATCCTGGCGCGCGGGGGCCGGGTGGCTTCGAGCGTGAGCAAGAAGACGACCGCGGTGATCGCCGGCGAAGCGCCGGGGTCCAAGCTCGACGAAGCCAATCGCCTGGGCGTCCCGGTGCTGGATGAGAAGGATTTCACGAAACTGGTCGGAGTCCAACGAAAGGTGTCCGAATGACCAAGCACAGATGGATCGCGTTCGTTCTCGCGCTGGCCCTCTTGAACGCCGCGGGGTGCGCGAACGTCCAGAAAAAGTTCACCCGCAAGAAGAAGGAGCCCGCGCGCATCCCGGCGGTGATGTACGTCGAGCAGGGGCCTTACCAGAAGCCGTATTCGAACGACTATTACTACCGGACCCATTACACGATGTGGCGCACCTGGCACGACGAGCTGATCGATCAGCTCGGGGGCAACAACAAGAAGGTCTCGCGCTGCGCGGAGGAGAGCTACAACCACCTTTCCCAGCTGGCGGAGTACCTGCTCCCCGAGAAGAAGGCCGCTCTCGAACCGATCCTGAAGGACCTGGAGCGGGTCACCCGGCGCATCCGCTCCGGCGGTTACGCCGCGTCGGAAGAGCCGTCCATGCGTTCGGACCTCGAGCGGATCGGCCGGCTCGTCGCGAACGATTTCTACTACAACAAGGTCAAGGACCAGGTCTTGCCGGACCAGGTCGCCCTGAACGACGACCCGGGCGATCCCGCCCCCGAGGATGCGGCGCCGGCGTCATGACGCCGGAACGTTCATGGACGATCTCATCACCCCGTTCCTGGACCATCTGACCGTCGAACGAGGCCTGGCGCGCAACACCCGGGCGGCGTACGGCGCGGACTTGCGGCTTTACGCGGCTTTTCTCAAGAAGCGCGGGGTCCGCGACGCGTCGGCCGTCACGCGCGCCGAGGTGATGGATTTCCTGATCTCTGAACGCGACCGGGGTTTGAGCCCCGTTTCGGTGGCTCGCGAACTGGCGGCGCTGCGCATGTTCCACCGTTTCCTGGCCGCCGAAGGCCGCGCCAAGGAGGACGTGACCGACAGCATCGAAGCGCCCAAGCTCTGGCGGCACCTGCCGGACGTGTTGAGCGTGGCCGAGGTCGAAAGCCTGATCGCGGCGGCGGACGCCCGCACCGAAACCGGGCGGCGGGACCGGGCGCTGCTGGAACTGTTGTACGCTTCGGGACTGCGGGCGAGCGAGGCGGCGGGACTGAAGGTCGGGCACGTGAATCTCGACGACGGCTCCCTGCGCGTCGCTAACGGAAAAGGCGGCAAGGAACGCGTCGTGCCCGTCGGCCGCGCGGCCCGCGAGAGCGTCGCGCGCTGGCTGCCCGTGCGGGCCAAGTGGCTGCGGTCCGCGCGCCGCGAAGGCGCGGACGCGCTCTTCGTGTCGCGCCGCGGCGCCCCGATCTCGAGGGTGTCGGTCTGGGGGATCTTGAGGTCCTGCGCGAAAGCGGCCCGGTCCGGCAAAAAGGTTTATCCGCATATCCTGCGCCACTCGTTCGCGACCCATCTCTTGGAGGGGGGAGCGGACCTGCGGGTGGTGCAGGAGCTCCTGGGACATTCGGACATCGCGACGACCCAGGTCTACACGCACGTCGAGCGTTCGCGGCTCAAAGGTATCCACAAGAAATTTCACCCGAGAGGGTAAAGGGCGAGGAGACGAAATGTCACAACGTTCCAATCAGGTGTCCGAGGAATTGCGCAAGATCATCAGCATGATCCTCTTGGAGGACATCACCGACCCGCGGTTCGGCTTCATCACGATCACGCGCATCGAGCTGACCGACGACCTGCGCTTCGCGCGCGTTTTTTACAGCGTGCTCGGCACGGAGGCGGAGCAGAGCGCCACCGACGAGGCGATCGAGGAGAACGCGGCGTTCATCCGGCATCTGGCCGTCGAGCGGATCAACATGAAGTACGCGATGGACATCAAATTCGAGCGCGACCGTTCGATCGACGCCAGCTTTCGCGTCGACGACATCCTGAAAAAGCTCAAGAAGAAGGACGGCGAAGAATAGTCCGTGGACGGGATCCTGCTTTTCGACAAACCGATCCTCTGGACCAGCCACGACGCGGTGGACTTCGTCCGCCGCCTCGCCGGGCAGCGGGCCGTCGGGCACGCGGGCACGCTCGATCCGCTGGCGACGGGCCTCTTGGTCCTCCTGATCGGAAAGGCCACGAAGTTGTCCGGCACCCTCGTCGGCATGGACAAGGACTACGAGGGAACACTGACGCTGGGTTTTTCCACGGACACGCAGGACCTCGAGGGGCGCATCCTCGCTCAAGCCGATCCGGGGATGGTGACCGCCGGCGATCTTCGCCGCGAACTGGCCGGGATGACCGGGGAGCGCGACCAGGAAACGCCGTTCTACTCCGCCGCCAAACGCGGCGGGCGCAAACTGTACGATCTGGCCCGTCGCGGCGGGGTCGCTGAGGCGCCGCTGCCGTTGCGCCGCGTGCGGATCGACGCCTTCGATCTGCGGTTCTTCGAACCGCCCGACGCCGCTTTCGCGCTGACCTGCTCCAAAGGGACGTACGTACGCGCTCTGACGGAGGAGCTCGGACGGCGTCTGGGGTGCGGCGCCGTTCTTTCGTCGCTGGTCCGGACCCGGATCGGCCCGTACCGCCTCTCCGACGCGCTCACCGAACCGGCCCTGCGCTCTCCCGAGGGCCGTCAGGCGCTCGTGCGGGCGCTCCGTCCCGTCGCGTGACGGGGCCCGGTATTTCGGCGTGATGAGGATCTATCGCGGCTTCTCCGACCGGGCGCTCCGTCCGCGCCCTCGCGCGGTGGCCGTCGGGATATTCGACGGCGTGCACCGCGGGCACTTGCGGATCCTGCGGCGCGCGATCTCGGAGGCCAAGGCCCTGGGCGGGCGTTCGATGGCCGTGACCTTCGATCCTCATCCGGCCAAGGTCCTTTTGGGGCGCGGCCAGAACCCGCCGATCATCCTGTCCCTGGCGCACCGGCTGCGGCTTCTGGAGCGCGCCGGGATCGACGAGACGCTGGTGGTCCGGTTCGACCGGCGTTTTTCGCGGATCCCCAGAGAGACTTTTCTCGACGAACTCCTCCTGGGCCGTCTGGGAATGCGATCGCTGGCGGTCGGCAAGGACTTCCGTTTCGGTCGCGGGGGGCGGGGGAACGCCGCGTTCCTGGGCGAACGGACGCGGGGCGCGGGTTTCCGTCTGCGGCTCGTGGCGCCGCTCCTGGAAAGCGGGCGGGCGATCTCGAGCACGCGCATCCGGCGGCTCATCGAGCGCGGGCGTCTGCGGGAGGCTTCGCGGCTCCTGGGGCGGCCGGTCACCGTTTGCGGGACGGTGGTGCGCGGCCGCGGCCGGGGGCGGAAGCTGGGTTTTCCGACCGCCAATCTCGACCCCCACCACGAGACCCTGCCGCCGGCGGGGGTCTACGCGGCGCGAGGCCTCCTGGACGGCCGCCGCCTGGAGGGGGTCCTCCACATCGGAGAACGCCCCACATTCGCGGAGAAGGACCGCAGTCTCGAGGCACATTTTTTCGACTTTCACGAGCGGATCTACGGGCGTGAGGTGGAGCTTTTCTTCGCCGGCCGCCTTCGCGGCATCCGGCGTTTCGCCGGCGCGGCCGAACTCGTCCGGGCGATCCGCGCCGATTCCAGCCGCGCCCGGCGGCTTTTGGCGCGTCCTTCCCGAGCCAAATAGCCCTTTACAAAAGCCCTTCTTGAGAGTATAATCCGCTCAAATCCATATAAATCAAGGAGAAGCGAAGCAGCATGTCCATTAGTAAAACCCGCAAACAAGAAGTCATCGAGAAGCATAAGATCCATGACCGGGACACGGGCTCCCCGTACGTCCAGGTCGCCGTCCTGACCGAGCGCATCAACAGCCTCGGCCAGCATTTCAAGACCCACGTCAAGGACCATCATTCCCGCCGGGGTCTCCTGAAGCTTGTATCTCAGCGCCGGAAGCTGCTCGATTACCTGAAGAGAGAAAACCAGGCCGAGTACTACAAGCTCATCGAAAACCTCGATCTCCGAAAATAAGAAAAGAAAATCCCTTACATGAAAACTTTTCAGATCCCCCTTGGTAAGCAGTCTATTGTCTTCGAGACCGGGCGCATGGCCAAACAGGCCGACGGCGCCGTGGTCGCATCGTACGGCGGCACGACCGTGATCGTCGCGGTCTGCGGCGCTCGGAAGCCCAAAGAGGGCACCGATTTCTTCCCGCTGACCTGCGATTATCAGGAAAAGCAGTACGCCGGCGGCAACATCCCCGGCGGCTACTTCAAGCGCGAAGGCAAAGCCTCCGAGAAGGAGACGCTGACCTCGCGCCTGATCGACCGCCCGATCCGCCCGTTGTTCCCCGAGGGCTTTTTCAACGAGGTCCAGGTCACCGCGACCGTGCTCTCGACCGATAAGGAGAACAATTCCGACATCCTCGCGATGAACGCGGCTTCCGCGGCGCTGATGGTCTCGGGGCTTCCGTACATGGGCCCCATGGCCGCCTGCCGCGTCGCCGAAGTCGACGGCCAGTTCATCGTGAACCCGACCTTCGCCGAGACAGCCAAGAGCACGCTCGAGATCATCGTGGCGACCACGGACCTGGGTATCATCATGATCGAAGCCGGCGCCCAGGCCGTCGCGGAGGAACGCATCGTCCAGGCCCTCGAACTCGCGACCGAAGCGCTCAAGCCCCTGCTCAAGCTCCAGCGCGAGATGAAGGCCCAGTGCGGCAAGCCCGACTGGAAGGTCGAGCTGTCCGTGATCCCGGAGGACCTGATGAAGAAGGTCCGCGACGAAGCCGCCAAGGACATCGCCAAGATCAACGCCAACGAAAAGACCAAGGAAGGCCGCTCGGAGGCGCTCGACGCGATCTATGAGCGTCTCGAGGCCAAATTCCTCGTCGAAGGTTCCTCGGTCACCGAGGACCAGCTCGAGACCGCTTTCCACGACGTCGAGAAGGAAGAGGTCCGGGAGTTCATCCTGAACGGGCTTCGCACCGACGGCCGCAAGTCCAACGAGATCCGCCAGATCACCTGCGAAGTCGGGGTCCTGCCGCGCACGCACGGCAGCGCGCTTTTCACGCGCGGCCAGACGCAGTCGCTCGGCGTGGCGACGCTCGGCACTTCGCGCGACGAGCAGATCATCGACGCGATCGAAGGCGACATCTTCAAATCGTTCATGCTGCACTACAATTTCCCGGCCTTCTCGGTCGGCGAGATCAAGCCCAACCGCGGGCCCGGCCGCCGCGAGATCGGTCACGGAGCGCTGGCCGAACGCGGCCTGCGCGCGGTGATGCCCTCGAAGGACGAATTCCCGTACACGGTGCGTTTGGTCTCCGAGATCCTCGAATCGAACGGGTCATCCAGCATGGCGAGCGTCTGCTCGGGCACGCTGGCGCTCCTGGACGCGGGTGTGCCGATCAAGGCGCCGGTCTCCGGCATCGCGATGGGCCTGGTCAAAGAGGGCAAGCGCGTGGCGATCCTCTCGGACATCGCCGGCGTCGAGGACCACCTCGGCGACATGGATTTCAAGGTGACCGGCACGGAAAAAGGCGTGACGGCCTTGCAGCTCGACATCAAGCTGAAAGACTCGCTTGAGATCGCGACGCTGCGCGCCGCTCTCCAGCAGGCGAAAGAGGGCCGTCTGCACATCCTTCAAAAGATGAGCGCCGCTCTCTCCGCGCCCCGCGCGGAGATCTCGCCCTACGCGCCGCGGATCACCACGATCAAGATCGATCCCGACAAGATCCGCGAGATCATCGGCCCCGGCGGTAAGATGATCCGCAAGATCACCGCGGATTCGGGCGCCTCGATCGACGTCGAGGACGACGGTTCCGTGAAGATCGCCTCGAGCGATTTCGCGGCCACTCAGAAGGCCATCGACATCATCAAGGGCATCACCTCCGACGCCGAAGTCGGCAAGATCTACACGGGCACCGTGAAGCGTATCATGAACTTCGGCGCCTTCTGCGAGATCCTGCCCGGCAAGGAAGGCCTCGTGCACGTCTCCGAGCTCGCCGACGGTTTCGTCGAGAGCGTTGAGAGCGCGGTCAAGATCGGCGACCAGTTCCCCGTGAAGGTCATCGAGATCGACCAGATGGGCCGTATCAATCTTTCGAAGCGCCAGTCGGTGATCGACGGCGGCCCCGCCGGCAACCGGCGCGAGAGGGGCGGCGAGCGTGGCGAACGTCCCGACCGCGGCGGTCCCCGGGGAGATCGGCCACACCGGGATCGCGGTGAGAACGGTAAAAGTTTCGGTCAAAAGAAGCCCTGGGGCTGAGGACCTCCCGCCGCCTGCCTATATGTCGGCGGGCGCGGCGGGGATGGACCTCTGCGCGGACGTCCGCGAGGATGTCGTGATCCGGCCGGGGGAGATCAAGCTCGTTCCCACGGGCATCTCCATCGAGCTGCCCGCGGGTTATGAAGGCCAGGTCCGTCCGCGCAGCGGATTGGCCCTGAAGCACGGCGTGACCCTAGTCAACACCCCCGGCACCATCGACAGCGATTACCGCGGGGTCGTGTCACTCATCGTCACCAATCTCGGCCGCGAACCTTATACGATCCGGCGCGGGACACGCCTGGCCCAGTTGGTCGTCCAGGAAGTGGTGCGCGCCGAGATCGTTGTCGTGGAGGAGCTGGGGCGGACCTCGCGCTCCGACGGCGGTTTCGGCCACACGGGAGCCTGAATGAACGAGCAAAAGCGAAGCGAGATCCTGGCGTTCTTCTGGTTCGTTGTTTCGGTGCTGACGTTCCTGGCGCTCTTTTCGTACACCCCCGACGACATCCCGTTCGAGATCTCCACCCCGAATTCCCCGACCCACAATTTCGTCGGTTTCGCCGGCGCCTACACCGCGTGGCTCCTGGTACTTCTCTTCGGGAAAACGGCCTATTTTCTCGTGCCGCTCTTCCAGATCTGGGCGCTCCTGCAGTGGTCCGGCAAGAAGGGGCAGAAGCCCTGGATCAAGATCTTCGCAACGGTGATCTTCTTCGCCTCCGCCTGCGCTCTCTTTTCGCTCGTGGCCCACGCCAACCCGTCCCAGCGCTTCAACGCCGGGGGACTCGTCGGCTTCTACCTCTCGGCGGCGATCTCCGGCGTGTTCGGCCAGGCGGGGTTCTTCGTGGCGTTGTCGCTGTTCGTGCTGTCGATCATTCTGGCGACGGAACTGCTTGTCCTGCAGGCGGCGATGGGGGCGGCGGCGAAGGCGCGCGACGTCGCGTGGCCTCCTTTCCTGAAAGCGCTCGAGGCGCGCCTGCCCGAGGCGGCCGCAAAGCTCACCGCCAGACCCAAGACCGACAAGACCGCCGGCGCCCGGCCCGTCGTCGTCCCGGCGCGTCCGCAGGACGGCCAGCGCCCGGCGGTGTTGCCGCCGGCCGAGCGCTCCAAACCGGAGATCAAGATGCCCGTCGGGATCCCCGTCAAGGAGGCCCCGAAAGCCGCTCCGGCCCTGCCGGTCAAACCCGAGATCCGCATCAGCGCTCCGCCCAAAGAGGCGAAGACGCCGAAGGTCCCGGCGCTTCCCGTGGAGGAAGCTCCGGTCGGCGAATACCGCCTGCCCTCGCTGGACCTCCTGGAATCGCCTCCGGCGATCGATTCGTCCAAGATGAAGTCGAGTCTGGAGGAGAGCTCCCGGGTGCTCGAGGACACGCTGCGCGATTTTGAGATCGACGCGAAGGTCGTCGAGGTCGAACAGGGCCCGACGATCGTGCGTTACGAGCTGCAGCCGGCCGCGGGCGTGAAGGTCCAGAAGATCACCTCGCTCGAGAACGACATCGCGCTGGCGATGCGCGCGACGAGCGTGCGGATCATCGCGCCGATCCCGGGCAAGTCGCGCATCGGCATCGAGGTCCCTTCGAGCCTGGCCTCCACCGTTTACATACGCGAGGTGCTGGCGTCGACGGAGTACCAGAACGAACGGTCCAAGATCCCCATCGTGATCGGCAAGGACACGGCCGGGGTCCCGCTCGTCTGCAACCTCGCCGACATGCCGCACCTCTTGATCGCGGGCGCGACCAACACCGGGAAGTCGGTCTGTGTGAACAGCATCATCGCGAGCATCCTTTTCCGCTCCTCGCCGGAAGAGGTGCGCTTCCTGATGATCGATCCCAAGATGGTCGAACTGCATTTTTACAACGACCTGCCGCACCTGATCTGCCCGGTCATCATCGACAAGAGCAAAGCGCCCGCCGCCCTCGGATGGCTCATCGCGGAGATGGAGCGCCGCTACACGATCTTCAACAAGGTCGGCGCGAAGAACATCCTGGCTTTCAACGAGAAGGTGGAGAAAAAGGAGATCCGCCCCGAGACCCTGACCCCCGGCGGCGCCGAGAACGATGAGCCGGTCATCGTAAAGAAGATCCCGTACATCCTGCTCGTCATCGACGAACTGGCGGACCTCATGCTGGCTTCGGCCAACGAGGTCGAGACCGCGATCACGCGCCTGGCCCAGCTGGCGCGCGCGGTCGGTATCCACATGATCCTGGCGACCCAACGCCCGTCGGTGGACATCATCACGGGCGTCATCAAGGCCAATTTTCCGGCACGCATCGCTTTCCAGGTGGCCTCGAAGGTCGACTCGCGCACGATCCTCGACGAGAACGGTGCCGACAAGCTGTTGGGCCGCGGGGACCTGCTCCTCATGGACCCGCGCAAATCCAAGGTCATCCGCGCCCAGGGAGCCTGGGTGCAGGACGCCGAGATCGACCGCCTCACGGCGTTCATCAAAGGCCAGCGCAAGCCCACCTACCAGGAGAACATCCTGCAGTCCCACGGCGCCCGCAAACAGGACGGCGGTGGCTTCGACCGCGACGAGGTTTACGAAGAGGCCAAGCGTACGGTGCTGCAGACCGGTATGGCGTCGGTCTCGTATCTCCAGAGACGCCTCGGCGTCGGGTACACCCGCGCGGCGCGCCTGATCGATATGATGGAAGAGGACGGCATCGTCGGCCCGTACCGGGGCGCCAAGCCGCGCGAGATCCTTGTGGAGCGTCCGGCCAAATCCGACGCGGTGGAGGCGCCCAAGGAATGACGACGCAGGCCATCGGCTCGACCCTGAAAGAAGCGCGCAGCCGCCAGTCGCTGACCCTCGAGGACGTGCACGCGAAGATCAAGATCCATCCGCGCGTGCTGCAGCTCCTGGAGGAGGAGAAGTTCGAAAAACTCCCCAGCCCCGTTTTCGCACGCAGTTTCCTGAAAAGCTACGCGCTGTTCCTCAACGTGGACGCCGAGGAGGTCCTGCGGGCCTACGAGCAGGTCGAGCGTAAGGAGCCGGAACAGAGCCTCTTTCTGAAGCCGCCGGCTATGCGGGATCGCTCCGCGGCGGGTTTCGACCGGCGCCTGCTCGTCGCGCCGGGACTTCTCGTGGCGGCCCTCGTGGCGGGATTCCTGCTCTTCCAGGCCGCCAAAGGGATCGGCCGCGCGGTCTCGGGCTGGCAGAAGCCGGCCTGGCTGGCCGCCGGACCCTCCAAGCCCTCCGCGTCCAAGAAGAAAGCGGCCGCGACCCGCGCCGCCGCCCAACCGGCATCCCAGAAGAAGGCCGAGACCGACTGGCTGCGGAGCCCCGATCTGGGCAATTTTCCGGCGATCCCCAAGAAGACGCCGCTCGACCTTAAGATCAAGGCGGTCGACAACGTCTGGATGCGCGTGACCGCCGACGGCAAGGTCGTCTTCCAGTCGATCTTGAAGCGCGGCGCGACCCAGGCCTGGAGCGCGGCGGAAGGCTTCGAGATCTGGACCGGCAACTCCTCGAACATGGTCCTCACGCTGAACGGTTTCAATATCGGGTCTCCCGGGCGGGGCGTGGTCAAGAAGCTCATGATCAGCCACCAGGGCGTCAAGATCCCCGGCGCCTGACCCCGTCACCGGACCCGCGCCCGCTTTAGCCCATGGCCAATCGCAACCCATCCCCCCTGAAGGTCGGTCTCGTCAGCCTCGGCTGCGCGCGCACGCTCGTGGATTCGGAGGTCGCGCTCGGTTCGCTCGTGCGCGGCGGTTACCGTGTGGTCCGCGACGTCGAGGACGCCGACATCGCGGTGGTGAATACCTGCGGCTTCATCGAAGAGGCGAAGGCCGAATCCATCGAGACGGTGCTCCGGCTCTGCCAGCTCAAGAAAAAAGGCAAGCTCTCCGGGGTCGTGGTGCTCGGCTGCCTGGCCCAGCGCCACGGGGAAGAGCTGCGCCGCGAGCTCGGCGACGAGGTGGACGCGATCATCGGCACGGACAGCTACGAGGACCTGCCGCGTCTTTTGGAGCCTCTCCGGGAACACCACAAGGTCTTCGACGTACGCGAGAAGCCCCGCTACCTGCTCAACGAGGATTCTCCCCGCGTGACGCTGACCCCCGCGCATTTCGCGTACGTGAAGATCTCGGAGGGCTGCATCAACGCCTGCTCCTATTGCGTGATCCCCCAGATGAAGGGGGCCCACCGCTCGCGCACCGAGGAATCGGTGCTGGCGGAGATCGAGCGCCTGGCCACCGAGCGCCGGCTTTCCGAAGTCAACCTGATCGGGCAGGACACGGCCGCGTACGGTTTCGACCGGGACCGCACGTTCCGCCTGCCGGGCCTTCTGCGCGCGATCGACGCGCAGCGGGCCGTCCGCTGGGTGCGCCTCCTGTACGCGCATCCGGGCCACGTGACGCCGGAACTCGTCGACGCGCTCGCCGAGTGCCCGTCGATCTGCAAATACGTCGATTTTCCTGTCGAGCACAGCCATGACGACATGCTGCGGCGCATGAACCGCGGCGTCACGCGCGAGAAGATGCTCTGGGGAGTGCGGACCCTGCGCGAGCGCGTGCCCGGCGTGGTCCTGCGCACGACGGTGATCGTCGGTTTCCCCGGCGAGACGGAAGCCGAGTTCCGCGACCTGCTGGATTTCCTGAAAGAAGTGCGCTTCGAGCGGCTCGGGGCTTTCATGTTCTCACCCGAGGAGGGCGCCCGGGCTTTCAAGATGGACGGGCAGATCCCCCAGGAGCTGAAGGAGGAACGTTTTCGCGCGGTGATGGAGCTCCAACGCGACATCGCGCTGGAGCTCAATGAGGCGCTCGTCGGGCGGGAGGAAGAGGTCCTCATCGACGAGGCGGAACCCGCCGAACCCGACACTTATTACGGCCGCCGACAGGCTGATGCCCCCGAGGTGGACGGACAGGTGATCGTCCGCTCGCCCGGACGGACGCTCAAACCCGGTGAATTCGTGCGGGTGCGCTTCATCGACGCGCTGGAATACGACCTCGTCGGCGAGCCGGTCGCCGCGCTCTGATGAACATTCCGAACAGCCTGACCCTGGCGCGCATGGCCCTTGCGGCAGCGTTCATGGTGGCTCTCGGCTTTCCGGGTCTCGCCGCCAAGGCCGTCGCGCTCGGGATCTTTTTGACCGCCTCCGCGACCGATTATTGGGACGGCCGCCTCGCGCGGATCTCGAACCAGGTGACCCCGTTCGGACGGCTGATGGACCCCATCGCAGACAAGTGCCTCACGGTCTCGGCGTTCGTGATGTTCGTCCAGATGTCCCTGGTGCCGGCCTGGACCGTGGTGCTGATCGTCGTGCGCGACATCCTGATCACCGGGATGCGCCTGGCGATGCCTTCGGGCGGGACGGAACGCGCCGCCCAGCCCAGCGGCAAGCACAAGACGGTCCTGCAGCTGCTCTTCATCGTCGCTGTGCTGGCGATGCTGGTGGCGCGCGAGAGCGCCGCCTGGGATCCCGCCTGGACGCCGGCGGTACTCCGCTCGATCCACGTGGCGATGATCGCGATCGTCGCGATCACGCTCTGGAGCGGGGCCGAATACGCGGCACGCTACATGCGGGAACTGCATTGACGGAAGCTCCCCCGGAAGAGCGCCGCGGCCGTGGAGACCGGGCGGTCCGGATGATCGCGACGGTGTTCGGCGTGGGTTACGCGCCGGTGATGCCGGGCACTTTCGGCAGCGCCATCGGCGCCGCGATCGCCTGGTGCGGCTCGGGGACGGTCTTCTGCGCGGCTCTGGCTCTCTCGACGGTAGCGGGGCTGGCGGTATGCGCGCCGTCGCGCCGCGCGCTCCACGCGGACGATCCGTCCCCGTTCGTGATGGACGAGGTCGCGGGAATGCTCGTCTCGCTCGTCGGCGTCCCGCATTCCTGGAAAGCCTACCTGGCCGCTTTCGTGCTCTTCCGTGCGCTGGACACGCTCAAGCCCTGGCCGATCTCCCGGATCCAGGCGAGCCGGAACCCCTTGAGCATCATGGGCGACGACCTGCTGGCCGGGGTCTTCACCGCGGTCGCGGTCCAGATCGGCCTCCGCTTCTTCTAACCCGTTCTCCGGCGGGATCCCGCCGCCGCAAGACGCAGCATGTCGAGCGCCGCGTGCGCGGCGCGGGAGCGGATCTCGGACCTTGTCAGTTCCGGCGAGAACCGGAATTGCCGCACCCTCGAACCCCGGGGGCTCGCGAGCGAAACATAAACCGTCCCGACCGGTTCGCGCGAGCCTTTGTCGAGCGCGGGTCCCGCATTACCGGTCACTCCGATCCCGTAAGACGTTCCGAACTTTTCCCTGGCGCGTACAGCCATCGCCCGCGCCACGCGCGCGCTGACGACGTCGCGCGCCTTGAGGAATTCCGGATCCATGCCGAGCAGGCGTGTTTTCGCCCGCCCCGTGTAGGCGACGACGCCTCCCTTGAAATACAGGGAACTCCCGGCGGTGTCCGTCAGAGCTTGTGCGACGAGTCCGCCGGTGCAGGATTCCGCGACCGCCACGGTGGCGCCGGCGCCCCGGAGGGCCCGTCCCGCCGCGACGGAGAGCGTGTCGCCGTCGGCGCCGTAAACCTTGCGCCCGAAGATCGAGCGGATGCGGCGCTCGACCGGCGCGACCAGGCGCCGCGCCGCCGCGCGACTGGAGGCTTTGGCCATGATCGCCAGCTCGACTTCGCCTGGTTTGGCATAGATCCCCACCGTCAGCGGAGGCTTCGAGCGCAGCAGAGAACCGACCTTTTGGGCGACCTGGATCTCGATCAGCCCCGCGATCCGGACCGACCGGACGATGAAATGATCCCGCTTGAGCCGTGCGCGCCGCGCGAAGGCGTCGAACGCGGCTCCGAACATCGGCTCGAGCTCGCGCGGCGGCCCCGGAAGCACGATCAGCCATTTTTTTTCAGTGTCCTGCGAGGTTCCGCAGACCAGGCCCGCCGCCGTCCCGTTGGCGTTGGGGACGACCTCGGCTCCGGCGGGGATCCAGCACTGGCGAGCGACCAGACGGGTCATCCGCATGCCGCGCGCTTTGAGGCGGCGTTCGATGGCCCGGTAGGTAGGACGGTGGAGGACCAGCGGGCGCCCGACGACCCGGGCAACGGCCCGGACGGTCACGTCGTCCTCGGTGGGACCCAGGCCTCCGGTGGTGATCACCAGGTCCGCGCGGCGGAAGGCCTCCTCGATCGCGCGCGCGATGCGCTCGGCGTTATCGCCGACCGTGGTCTGGCGATGGACGTCGAGGGCGTTCTCGGCGAGCTTGCGGCCCAAAAAACGGGCGTTGGTGTTGAGGATGGAGCCGACCAGGAGCTCGGTCCCGATCGAAAGGATCTCGGCTTTCATGGGTCTGCTTTGGATTATAAGTCCCGCCGCGAGAGCCTCACAAGCGAAATCCTAGCGATCGCATGCACGAAAACACCCCGCTCGAACGTCCTGTAGAGAGGAGGCCCGGAGGCTTCCCCTTTGGGGCATTCTTCGCTTTACAGCCCCCGGAGGAGATTGTATAATTGGACCCCTAAAGTCTCGACGAACAAAGCCGTCCTAAGTCACGCTATTGCGGTCAGTTAAGCTTTAGGGTCACCCCTCAAAAACCGGAGGCAAGAGCCGTATGTCCCGCTTCAAAGACAAGAAGGAAGAGAAGGTACAGGAAAAGGCCGCCGCGTTCGCGGAAAGACAAAAGGACACTACGGTCGCGGAGCGGAAGAAAGCCCTCGACGCCACGGTCCAGCAGATCGAAAAACATTTCGGCAAGGGCGCCATCATGACGCTCGGGCAGAACGTGAGATCGGACATCGCGGTCATCCCGACGGGCGCCATCGCGCTTGACATGGCGCTCGGGGTGGGCGGCGTCCCGCGCGGCCGCGTCGTCGAGATCTTCGGGCCCGAATCCAGCGGCAAGACGACCCTGACTTTAAGCATCATCGCGCAGGCCCAGAAACGCAAAGGCACGGCCGCTTTCATCGATGCCGAGCACGCGTTCGACTCCTCGTACGCCAAGAAGCTCGGCGTGAACCTGGATGACCTGCTGATCTCCCAGCCGGACACCGGCGAGCAGGCGCTTGAGATCACCGAGATGCTCGTGCGCTCGAACGCGGTGGGCCTGATCGTGGTGGATTCGGTCGCGGCGCGGGTGCCGAAAGCCGAGATCGAGGGCGAGATGGGCGATTCCCACGTCGGCCTGCAGGCGCGGCTCATGAGCCAGGCCCTGCGCAAGCTCACCGCGGTGATCTCCAAATCCAAATCGTCGCTTATTTTCATCAACCAGCTCCGCGAGAAGATCGGCGTGATGTTCGGCAACCCCGAGACCACGCCGGGCGGCCGCGCGCTCAAGTTCTACTCGTCAGTGCGCCTCGACATCCGGCGCATCGCGCAGATCAAGCGCGGCGAGGAGACGGTCGGCGGCCGGGTGCGGGTGAAGGTGGTCAAGAACAAGGTCGCCCCGCCGTTCAAACAGGCCGAGTTCGACTTGATGTACGACGAAGGCGTTTCGGCCGTCGGGAGCATCCTCGACGTCGCGGAGACCTTCGAGATCATCAAGCAGAGCGGAAGCTGGATCCTCTACGGCGACGACAAGCTGGGCCAGGGCCGCGAGAACGCCAAGGCGTTCCTGCGCGAGAATCCGAAGGTCCTGAACGAGCTCGAAAAACGCATCCACGAAAAGGTCGCCGCGACGACGAACGCCTGACGGCGGACGTCTTCTTAAGCGGCAGATCGACGCCCCGCCCGGACGGGCGGGGCCGTCCTTTTGGGGGACCTTATGACCGACCGACCGGCCCCGGACGGGGATCCCGGGAATGTCCGGATCAAGACCGACGCGCTGCGCCTCCTGGCGGCGCGGCCGCGCAGCATCGCGGAACTGCGCTCCAGGCTGAAGCTGAAGAAGCATGACGAGCGCCTGATCGACGAGGTCCTGGATTCGCTCAAGAAGCAAGGGATGCTCGACGACGAGAAGTTCGCCAGGCTGTACGCCGGTTCGCGGGTCCACTCCAGGCCCGCCGCCCGCCGACAGCTCGAGTTCGAGCTCCGGCGCAAGGGGCTCTCGAAGGAGATCGTTGGCAGGACCCTGGACGGCCTGGGGGAGTACGACGAGAAGAAGGCCGCGCGAGACCTCGTCTTCGCGCGCTTTCACAAGATGACCGGCATCCCGCCGGAGAAGAAGAAGGCCCGGCTCTTCGGCTTCCTGCGGCGGAGGGGTTTTAGCACCGAGACCGCGCTGGCGGCTTTGAACGGGCTTTTCAAGGACGCGGAAGGGATCGAATGAAGACGGACGAACTTCGTAAAACCTACTTGGATTTTTTCGCCGCGAAGGCCCACAAGGTATTCGCCAGCGATTCGCTGGTGCCCGCGGACGACCCGTCCCTTCTTTTCACCGGCGCGGGCATGAATCAGTTCAAACCGTATTTCCTCGGGCTGAAAAAGGACGTCCGGCGCGCGGCCAGCTGTCAGAAGTGCCTGCGCACGGCGGATCTCGACCGCGTGGGGAAGACCGCCTACCACCACTCGTTCTTCGAGATGCTCGGCAATTTCTCGTTCGGCGATTATTTCAAGGACGAGGCGATCGCCTGGGGCTGGGAGTTCGTCACGAAGGCCCTGGGTCTTCCGAAGGACAGGCTCTGGGTCTCGGTGTACGAACAGGACGACGAAGCGTTCGGTATCTGGGAGAAGAAGATCGGCCTGCCGGCCTCGCGCATCGTGCGCATGGGCGCCGAGGACAACTTCTGGCCGTCCAACGCGCCGAAGGACGGCCCGAACGGCCCCTGCGGCCCCTGTTCGGAGATCTATGTGGGAAGAGACCCCGGCAAGGGCGTGGAGATCTGGAACCTGGTGTTCACCCAGTTCGACCGCCAGTCGGATGGCTCGCTGCCGCCGCTGCCGCAGAAGAACATCGACACCGGCATGGGCCTCGAGCGCACCGCCGCTGTGATGCAGGGCGTGGACTCGAATTTCGAAGCTGACAATTTCGTCCGCCTGCGCGGCGAGCTCAAGGCGCTCTTGAAGAAGGGCGCTCCGGACGAGCGCGCCCACGAGAACGCGGTCATGGACCACATCCGCGCGGTCACGTTCGCGATCGCCGACGGGGCCCTGCCGTCCAACGAAGGCCGCGGCTACGTGATCCGCAAGATCATCCGCCTGGCCAGCGACCACCTGGAGAAGGCCGGCGCCGTCCAGAACGGGACGCTCTCGCGGCTCGTGCCCGTCATCGTGAGCCTCTACGGCAAGGCGTATCCCGAGATCGCCGACCGACAGAAAACGATCCTCGGTATCGTGGAGAACGAGGATCGGGCCTACTTGGAGGCGCAGCGGCGTGTCGAGACCGTCCGGCGGCAGGGAAACGCCGGCGCCGCCGAATACGCGTTCATGCTCTATGACACCTACGGGATCACGCTGGACAAGATCCAGGACAAGCTGAAATCCGAAGGCCTGGCATTCGACGCGGAGGGTTTCAACCGTCTGCTCGAGGAGCAGAAGGAACGCTCCCGCAAATCCTCCAAGATCGCCGGGGAGATCTTTTCTAAAGGCGCCCACTACGGTTTCATCGACGGACTGCCGGATACGGTATTCCTGGGCTATGACCGCACCGAGAGCGAGGGCAAGGTCCTGCGCGCGGTCCGGAACGACGCCGCCGTCGATTCGCTGGGCCCCGGCGACGAGGGCCTGCTGTTCTTCGACCGGTCGCCGTTCTATGCCGAGTCCGGGGGCCAGGTCGGCGATCAGGGAACGGCCAGCGGCCCCGGGTTCCACGCGTCCGTGCTCGACACGCAGTGGCTCGAAAAGTGCGCGGCGCACCGCGTGCGGGTGGAACAGGGCTCCGTACGCGCCGGCAACGAGCTCAAACTCGCGGTGGACGCGCCGCGCCGGGCCGACATCATGAAGAATCACACGGCCACGCACCTGCTGCACGCGGCGCTCCGGAAAACTCTCGGCGACCACGTCAAGCAATCGGGGTCCCTGGTCGCGCCGGATTATCTGCGCTTTGATTTCACCCATTTTTCCGCGGTGGACCGCGCGACCCTCGACAGGATCGAGGCACTCGTAAACGACGAGGTGCGCAAGGACACGCCGCTCGACAAACGCGAGCTCTCCAAGGAGCAGGCGCTCGCGGAGGGCGCGGTCGCGTTCTTCGGGGAGAAGTACGGCGACAAGGTGCGCGTGGTCTCGGTCGGCGGTTTCTCGAAAGAGCTCTGCGGCGGCACGCACCTGGGCTCGACCGGTGAGATCGGCTCGTTCAAGATCGTTTCCGAGAGCTCCATCCAGGCCGGCGTGCGGCGGATCGAAGCGGTCACAGGACGCGCGGCGACCCGGCTTCTCGAGGAGACCGACCGGGAGTGGGGCCGGATCGCCCGCGCGTACGGCGCGGATCCTTCGGAACCCGCTTCGCTGAAAGCCCGTCTGGCCGAGCGCCGCAAGCACACGGACGAACTGAAGGCACAGCTCGTGGACCGCGCGGTCACGGGCCTGCGTTCGAGCGTGCTCGAGTGGGTCCGCGCGGCTGCCCCGGTCAACGGCGTGCGGGTGCTCGTCAAACGTGTTCCCGCGGCGAGCGCGGAGCTTTTTCAGCTGACCTACGCTTATCTGAACGACCCGAAACAGGCCTCGATCGGGCCTTTCGCGCTCCTCCTGCAGTGCGAGCGCGGGGAAAAGGCCACGTTCTTCGTGGGAGCCAGCGCCGAATTGGCCAAGCGGGGTTTCAACAGCGGCAAGATCGTCAAGGAGATCTCGGTGGTGGTCGAAGGCTCCGGCGGCGGGCGCCCCGAATTCGCCGTCGGCGGCGGCCAGAACCTCGCGAAGGTCGAGGAGGCCCTGAACGTGGGCCGCGCGGCTATCGAGACGATGCTGTCGGCGCTGCCGGCCGCCAAAGGGGCCCAGCCCGCATGAAGGTCATCCGCCCGCAGTCCAAAAAGTTCCAAGGGTTCTTCACGCGCCAGATGGCGCGCAACCCGCGCGTCGAGGAGAAGGTCCGCCGCATCGTCGAGGACGTGAAGTCCGGCGGCGACGACGCGGTGATCCGCTACACGCGCAAGTTCGACAAGGTAAAGCTCACCCCCAAGGAACTGAAGGTCAGCGAAGCCGAGATCAACGGCGCCTACCAGAACATCAGCCCGGATTTCGTCGCGTCGCTGAAAGTCGCGGTCGAGAACGTGAGCCGCTATTACAAGAAACAGTCCAAGCGTTCCTGGAAGATGATCGACGAGGACGGCGTCGTGCTCGGCGAGAAGATCCGTCCGTTGGAATCGGTCGGTGTTTACGTGCCGTCCGGGACCGTGCCGCTGCCCTCGACCGTCTACATGACCGTGCTCCCGGCCAAACTGGCCGGCGTGGAAAAGGTGTATCTGATCACGCCGCCGAACAAGTTCAAGTCGGTGGACCCGCACATCCTCGTCGTGGCGAACCTGCTGAAGGTGGACGGGGTCTTCAAGGCCGGCGGCGCGCAGGCGATCGCGGCGCTGGCGTTCGGCACCCGCACGATCCCGCGCGTGGACAAGATCATCGGGCCGGGCAACGCCTACGTCGCCGAAGCCAAGCGACAGGTCTTCGGTTACTGCGACATCGACATGGTGGCCGGGCCGACGGAGCTGGTGATCCTCGCCGACGACCATTCGGACCCGGACTTCGTCGCGGCGGACCTCCTGGCCCAGAGCGAGCACCACATGGGCACATCGATCCTCGTGACGACATCCAAGCGCCTGGGCAAGCTGATGCGCAAGGTCCCCGCCCGCGGTTACACCGTCGTCGTGAAAAACCTGCGCCAGGGCGTGGAAGTCGTCAACCGCATAGCACCCGAGCACCTCGAGATCCTCGTGAAGAACCCCCAGAGGCTCCTCAAGGACATCCGCCACGCGGGCGCCATCTTCATCGGCCCCTACACGCCGACCGCGGTGGGCGACTACATCGCCGGCCCCAGCCACGTGCTGCCGACCAACGGCACCGCGCGTTTTTTCTCGGGGATCTGCCTGGCCGATTTCATGAAGAGCTCGCATGTCATCTCGTACAGCCGCAAGGCCCTGGAGAAGGTCAAGGACTCGGTGGAGCGCCTGGCCACGCTCGAAGGCCTCACACGTCACATGGAATCCGTCAAGGTGCGCTTTGAGAAAAAATAAACTGAAGAGAAAGACCCGCGAGACCGACATCACCGCGGAAGTGACCCTGGAAGGTTCGGGGCGCGCGAAAGTGCGCACCGGCATCCGCTTCCTCGACCACATGATCGAGGCGCTGGCCAAGCATGGCCTGTTCGACATCCGCCTGCGCGCCAAAGGCGATCTCGATGTGGACACCCACCACACCAACGAGGATGTGGCCATCGCGCTCGGCGAGGCTTTTCGTGCGGCGCTCGGCGACAAGAAGGGGATCCGGCGTTTCGCCGACTTCCGCGCGCCGCTCGACGAAGCGCTCTCCGGCGTGCGCGTGAGCCTGGACCTGTCGGGGCGGGGGTCCTGCCATTTCCATACGCGCGCCAAGACCCGCTGGATCGACCACCCGGCCCTGCGCGCGAAGAACACCCCGATGGGCTACACGCTCGCGGACACCAAGCATTTTCTCGAATCGTTCGCCGCACACCTGGGGATGACCCTGCACGTCGAATTCGTCGCGGGCGAGCAGCCGCATCATGTGATCGAGGCGACCTTCAAGGCGCTGGCCAAGGCGCTCGGCCAGGCCGTGGCCGTGGACCCGCGCGCCAAAGGCGTGCCTTCCACGAAGGGAAAGCTGTGAAGCCCTCGATCGTCATCGTGGATTACGGCATGGGCAATCTGCGCAGCGTGCAGAAGGCTTTCGAACGCGCGGGCGTCTCGCCGAAGATCTCGTCGAGCCCCCGGGACATCGAGCGCGCGGGCAAGATCGTCCTGCCCGGGGTCGGCGCTTTCACGCACGCGATGCGCGAGCTAAAACGCCTCCGTCTCGTGGGTCCTTTGCGGGAGCGTCTGGCCGCGAACGCGCCGTATCTGGGCCTCTGTCTGGGGTTGCAGCTTCTTTTCAGCCGCAGCGAGGAGGGCAGCCGGGTGGCGGGTCTGGGGGTCATCGAGGGGCGGGTGCGCCGTTTCCGCACGCGCCTCAAGGTCCCGCACATGGGTTGGAACACGCTCGAGGTCCGGAAGAGCGGCTGTCCGATCTTCAAGGGGATCGGCGCGTCGGAATATTTCTATTTCGTTCACTCGTTCTACGGGGTCCCTGAGGACCGTTCGTGGACGCTCGCGGTCACGCCGTACGGCGCGCGGTTCTGCTCGGCGGTCTGGAAGGGCAACATCTTCGCCACGCAGTTCCACCCGGAGAAGAGCCAGGCGGCGGGCTTGAGGCTGATCGAGAATTTCGTGCGCTTGGAAGCGGCATGATCCCCATCCCGGCGATCGATCTGCGGGACGGCAAGGTCGTGCGGCTTCTCCAGGGTGATTTCTCGAAGCAAAAGACCTACTCCGAGAACCCGGGAGATATCGCCCGGGCGTTCCAGGACGAGGGTGCCCGGCGCCTGCATCTGGTGGACCTCGACGGCGCGCTCGGCGGCGAACCGAAGAACCAGGATTCGGTCGAGCGGATCCTCGCGGCCGTTCATATCCCGGTGCAGCTGGGCGGGGGAGTGCGGCGTCTCGACATGGCCGCCGCCTATTTGCGGCTGGGGGTGCGCTGGGTCGTTCTGGGGACGAAGGCTTGTCTCGACGCCGGTTTCCTGCGCGAGGCGGTCCGGGAATTCGGCGAGCGGGTGATCGTGGGGATCGACGCGCGCGACGGCCGGGTCGCCACCGACGGGTGGACGAAGGTCACCGCCCGTCTGGCGACGGAGCTGGCCGCGGAGGTCGAGCGCGCCGGAGCCAAGACCGTGATCTACACGGATATCGCCAAGGACGGGGCGCTCGTGGGCCCGGACCTCGCGGGTGTGCGCGCGTTCGCCGGGGCCGTGACGATGAACGTCATCGCCTCGGGCGGGGTGAGCGGCGCCGGCGACGTCCGCGCTTTCGCCGAACTCGGGATCCCGAACCTCGCGGGCGTCATCATCGGTAAGGCGTTCTACGAAGGACGTCTGACGATGGCCGAGGCGTTGCGCGCGGCCGCGCCGTCGCCGCGCGCGGCCGGCTAGGGGAGGCGCCCGGCTCATGCTCGCGCGGCGGATCATTCCCTGCCTGGACGTCAAGGAAGGGCGGGTCGTGAAGGGCACCCGGTTTCTCGAGCTGCGCGACGCCGGCGATCCGGTCGAATGCGCGCGGCAATACGATCGCGAGGGCGCGGACGAGCTCGTTTTTCTCGACATCACGGCGTCGCACGAGAAACGGCCGATCCTCCTGGACGTCGTCCGCCGCACCGCCGAGAGCGTGTTCATGCCGCTCACCGTGGGCGGCGGGATCTCGTCGCTCGAGGACGTCCGGGCGCTGCTGTTGGCCGGGGCGGACAAAGTTTCGATCAACACCGCGGCCGTGAAGAACCCCGCGTTCGTGCGCCGCGCGGCCGAACGTTTCGGGTCCCAGTGCATCGTGCTGGCGATCGACGCGCGCCGCACCGGGAAACGCCGCCCGAAGTGGGAGGTCTACACGCACGGCGGCCGGACCGCGACGGGCCTCGACGCGGTCGAATGGGCGCGTCGCGGCGAGCGCCTCGGAGCGGGGGAGATCCTTCTGACGAGCATGGACCGGGACGGCACGAAGTCCGGGTACGATCTCGAGCTCTTGCGCGCCGTCTCGCGGGCGGTCCGCGTGCCGCTCGTCGCCTCGGGCGGAGCGGGGAACCTCGATCACCTCGCTCAAGGATTTTTGAAAGGCCGCGCGGACGCGGTGCTCGCGGCGAGCATTTTTCATTTCAGGGAATACACGGTCCAGGACGCGAAACGTTATCTGAAAAAGAAAGGGGTCCCCGTCAGGCCATGAACGATCAAGAATTCCAGAAGGTCCTCACGCAGGTCAAGTTCGATCCGCAGACGGGTTTGGTGCCGGCGATCATCCAGGACGGCGGCACCGGCAAAGTGCTGACGCTCTGCTACATGAACGACATCGCGCTGCGCGCGACCCTGGAGAACGGCTACATCTATCTGTACCGCCGCTCGCAGAGCAAGCTGATGAAGAAGGGCGAGACCTCGGGTCACACCCAGAAGGTCCGCGAGTTCCGCCTCGACTGCGAGGGCAAATCGCTGCTGTTCGTGATCGACCAGAACGTCGCCGGCTGCCACAAGGGGTATTTCAGCTGTTACTTCGACCGCATGAACCCGGACGGATCGCGCACGACAACCGACCCGCTCGTGTTCGATCCCCAGAAGGTCTATTAGTGCGCCGTTATTTCCCCGATAAGCGGCAATTCCTGCGCCTGGCCTCGAGGAAAGCGGCGGTGATCCCGGTCTACCGGGAGGTGCTCGCCGATCTGGAGACGCCTGTCTCGGCCTTCCTGAAGATCGGGGACGTTCCCCATGCCTACCTCCTCGAGTCGGTCGAGGGCGGGGAGAAGGTGGGCCGCTTCTCGTTCATCGGCGGCGACCCGCACCTGGTCTTTTCGAGCCACGGCCGGGACGTGACGCTGGCTTATCGCGGCAAACCGGCGAGGACCTTCAAGACCGATCGCGATCCGCTCCACGAGCTCCAGAAGGTCCTGGGCCGTTACCGTCAGGCCCCGGTGAAGGGCCTTCCCCCGTTCTCGGGCGGCGCTGTCGGCTACATGGGTTACGACATGGTCCGTTTCTTCGAGCGGGTGCCCGACAAGAATCCCGACGCCCAGGGGATCCCGGACTCGCTCTTCATCTTCGCCGACACCCTTTGCGCGTTCGACCACCTGAACAAGAAGATGAAGGTCATCTGCAACGCGGTCCCCTCCGAATTCACCGACCCCGCGGCCGCCTACGACGCGGCGCTGGAGAAGATCGAGAACCTGATCGCGAAGCTCCGGGCGACGAGCGCGCCGGCCGCGACCGCGGAGACCGACGGAGTCCCGCCGCCTCCGCGCGTGCGCTCGAACATGACGCGCGGGGCGTTCGTGCGCGCGGTGCGGAAAGCCAAGGCCTATATCAAGAAAGGCGATATCTTCCAGGTCGTCCTCTCGCAGGCCTTCCAGTCGCCCGTGCGCTCGCAGGCGTTCGACATCTACCGGGCCCTCCGGTCGGTCAACCCGTCCCCGTACATGTTCTACATCCACGCCGGGAATTTCCGGCTCGTAGGCTCCTCGCCCGAGGTCCACGTGCGCTGCGAGGGCGATCGCGCGGCCCTGCGCCCGATCGCCGGCACGCGGCCGCGCGGGCGCACGGATCTCGAGGACGCCGCACTCGAGAAAGAACTCCTGGCTGACCCGAAGGAGCGCGCCGAGCACGTGATGCTCGTCGACCTGGGCCGCAACGACCTCGGGCGGGTCTGCGCGTACAAGAGCGTGCGGGTGCGGGATTTCATGACGATCGAGCGCTACTCGCACGTGATGCACATCGTCAGCCACGTCGAGGGGCGACTCGGACGCGGCCGCACGGCGTTCGACCTCCTGCGCGCGACGTTCCCGGCCGGCACGATCTCGGGCGCGCCGAAGGTGCGCGCGATGGAGATCATCGACGAATTGGAAAACCGCCGCCGCGGTTTCTATGCGGGGATCGTGGGCTATTTCGGGTACAACGGCAATCTCGACTCCTGCATCACGATCCGGACCCTGCTCGTCAAGGACGGTCTGGCGACCGTGCAGGCCGGCGCCGGGATCGTCGCGGACTCGGATCCGGGCCGGGAATACCAGGAGACCGTGAACAAGGCCAAGGGCCTCATCCAGGCGGTGGCGATCGCCGAAAGCGGGGTGTCCGCATGATCCTCATGATCGACAACTACGATTCGTTCACCTACAACCTCGTCCAGTACCTCGGCGAGATGGGGCAGGCGCTGAAAGTGGTCCGCAACGACGACGTGACGGTCGCCGCCATTCGCCGCCTGCGGCCCAATCGCATCGTGATCTCGCCCGGCCCGGGCAACCCCAAGCAGGCGGGGATCTCGCTGGACGTGATCCGCCGGCTCGGAGCCTCGGTCCCGATCCTCGGGGTCTGTCTCGGGCATCAGTGCATCGGCGAGGCGTACGGCGGGCGGGTCGTCGGCGCCGGGCGCCTGATGCACGGCAAGACCTCGCCGATCTATCACGACGGCAAGGGCATCTTCAAGGGGCTCGACAGCCCTTTCATCGCGACGCGTTACCATTCGCTGCTGGTGCGGCGCGAGGGCCTCCCGAAGGACCTCGAGATCACCGCCCAGACGCGCGAGAAGGAGATCATGGGGCTCGAGCACGGCCGGTATCCGGTCTTCGGCGTGCAGTTCCACCCCGAGTCCGTCCTGACCCCCTGCGGGAAGGACATTCTGCGGAATTTTCTGGCCCTGACGGCGAATTGACCGGGCGAAGGAGCAGCCAATGCGGCGTTTCCTGCGAAAGATACTGAAAAGCCCCGGCCGGGAAGAACCCGCCGCCGGCGGGCCGGCCCTGAACACGGTCCTGCAGCGCCTGCGCCGGCGCCGTTCTCTCGACACGGAGTCCATGGCGCGGGCGATGGAGGCGATCGTTCGCGGAGAGGCCTCGGACGATGCGATCGAGGCGTTCCTCCTGGCCCTGCGCGCCAAGGGCGAGACCGACGTCGAGATCGGCGCGGCGGCCCGCGTCATGCGCGGACACTGCGTGCGCCTCTCGAAGAGCTACCCGGACCTGCTCGACACCTGCGGCACCGGCGGGGATTCCAAAGGAACGATCAACGTCTCGACGCTCGCGGCGATCGTCGCGGCCGCGGCCGGCGCGCGCGTGGCCAAGCACGGCAACCGCTCGGTCTCGAGCGTCTCGGGCAGCGCGGACCTCCTGGAAGGGCTCGGAGTGCGTGTGGACCTGGAGCCCGAGGCCGTCGAGGCGTGCATCGAGCGGACCGGTTTCGGTTTTTTCTTCGCCCCGCGATTCCATCCGGCGACGCGCCTGGCGATGCCCGCCCGCAAGCGCATCCAGGGCAAGACCGTCTTCAATCTCCTCGGGCCCCTCTGCAATCCGGCCGGGGCGGGCTACCAGCTTCTGGGCGTTTACGCCGAGGCCCTTGTTCCGGTCCTGGCGCGGGTGCTGGCTGACCTGGGCACCCGCCGGGCGCTGGTCGTGCACGGTCTCGACGGGATGGACGAGATCACGACGTGCGAGCGCACGAGCGTGGCCGAGGTCTCGCGCGGCGTCGTGAACTCTTACCGCGTGGCCCCCGAGGATTTCGGTCTTCCGCGCGCGGTCCCGGAGGAGCTCGCCGTGGCCAGCCGCGAAGCGGCGGTCGAGGCCGCCCGGGGTGTGCTCGCCGGGCAGGAGGGGGCGAAGACCGATATCGTCCTCCTGAACGCGGGAGCGGCCCTTTTCGTGACCGGCCGCGCCCGCTCGATCAAGGAAGGGATCGCGGCGGGGCGCGCCACGCTCCGCTCGGGAGCGGCCCTGCGCAAACTCGGGGAGATCGCCGCGTTCACCCAAGATCCGCCCGCCACCCGATGATCCTGGACGAGATCGTTCGTCACAAACGCAGCGAGGTCGAAACCGCCAAGCGCGCGCGGCCGCTCGAGGTCGTCCGGCGCGAGGCCATCGCGCGCTCGGGGCGTTCGGGCACGTTCGCCGCGGCCCTGCGCGGCCGCGAACCCGTCGCGGTGATCGCCGAGATCAAGCGCCGCTCGCCCTCCAAAGGGATCTTGAGGGAGAATTTCGAGCCGGTCGCGGTCGCGCGCGCGTACGCATCGGCCGGCGCGGCGGCGCTGTCGGTGCTGACCGACGAGCGTTTCTTCGGCGGCTCGCCGGAACACCTGCGCGCGGTGCGGGAAGCGGTCCGCCTGCCGATCCTGCGCAAGGATTTCATCCTCGAGGCCTACCAGGTTTACGAAACCCGCGCGATGGGCGCCGACGCGATGCTCCTGATCGCTTCGGCCCTGAACGGACCCGAGCTCGGAGAGTTGTCCGCGCTCGGGGCCGAACTGGGGCTCGACTGCCTCGTCGAAGTGCACTCGGACGCGGACGCCGAGAAAGCCCTGGCCGTACGCCCGGCGCTCGTCGGGATCAACAACCGGGATCTGGCGACCTTCGAGGTGGACCGCCGCACCACCGAACGTCTGGCCGGGCGTTTCCTCACCGCCGGGATCACGGTGATCTCCGAAAGCGGCATCCAAACCCACGCCGATTTGCTATACTTGAAAAGCTTGGGGGTCCAGGCGGCGCTCGTCGGCGAAAGCCTTGTGCGCCAAGCCGATGTCGCCGCGGCGCTGCGAAAACTTTTAGGCGAGGGAGCGTGAATCGTGGAGCGTGAATCGTGAATCGTCGATCCACGATCCACGAACCACGAACCACGCGTCGTACTGTTCGTGTCAAGATCTGCGGGATCACGAACGCCGCCGACGCCCGGCACGCGGCCGCCTGCGGCGCCGACGCGCTGGGTTTCGTATTCGCCGAGAGCCCGCGCCGGGTGCGCGCGGCCGAGGCGCGCCGGATCATCCGCGCGCTGGGGCCCTGGGTGACACCGGTCGGCGTTTTCGTCGATGAGAACCCGCGCGCGATCCTCGCGGCGGTCCGCGAATGCCGGTTGGGCGCGGTCCAGCTGCACGGCGCCGAAGACCCACGCGAGGCGCACCTTCTGTCGAGGGCGGTCCGCGTGATCAAGGCGTTCCGCGTGGGGCCGGATTTCGACGCAGCCGCCGCGGCGGCCTATCCGGCCGACGCGCTGCTCTTCGACGCGTACGTTCCGGGGATCGCCGGCGGCACCGGCCGTGTTTTTGACTGGAAGCGCCTGGCCGGACGGCGCTGGAGGACCCCGATCGTACTTTCGGGAGGCCTGACCCCGGCGAACGTCGCGCGGGCGGTCAAGAACCTGGCGCCTTACGGTGTGGATACCTCGAGCGGCGTCGAGCGCTCTCCAGGGAAAAAGGCCCCCGCGCTCGTAAAGGAGTTCATTCGCAATGCCAAACGGATATAAGAAGATCCCGGCCGGTTTGCCCGACCGTCACGGTCATTTTGGCCCTTACGGCGGCCAATACGTTCCCGAGACCCTGATGGCCGCGCTTGGCGAGCTCGAAGCGGCCTACCGCGCGGCCCGCCGCGACCCGCGTTTCAAGAAAGAACTACGCGGCTACCTGCGCGAGTTCGCCGGACGCCCGACGCCGCTCACCGAGGCCCGCCGCCTGGCTCGCCGGCTGGGGGTCGCCCGTTTCTTCCTCAAGCGCGAGGACCTGCTGCACACCGGTTCGCACAAGATCAACAACACGCTGGGCCAGGTTCTCCTGACCCGCAGGATGGGAAAGAAGCGCGTGATCGCCGAGACCGGCGCGGGCCAGCACGGGGTGGCCACCGCGACGGTGTGCGCGCTCTTTGGGATCTCCTGCGAGGTCTACATGGGGGAGGAGGACGTCCGCCGCCAGGCGCTGAACGTCTTCCGCATGAAACTTCTCGGCGCGCGCGTCCGGCCGGTCGCCAGCGGTTCCCGCACGCTGAAAGACGCGGTGAATGAGGCGATCCGCGACTGGGTGACCAACGTGCGCGACACCCACTACATCATCGGTTCGGTGATCGGGCCGCATCCCTACCCGATGATGGTGCGCGACTTCCAATCCGTGATCGGACGCGAGGCGGCCGTTCAGCTCAAGGCTCACCGCGTCCATGCGGATTATCTGGTGGCCTGCGTCGGCGGAGGCTCGAACAGCATCGGCCTGTTCCACCCGTTCCTGGGCACCCGTTCCAGGATGATCGGCGTGGAGGCGGCCGGCCACGGCCTGGGGACGCGTTTCCACGCGGCGACCCTGACGAAGGGCCGCATCGGCGTCCTGCACGGCTCCCAAAGCGAGGTGCTCCAGGACCGCGAGGGCCAGATCGATCTGGCCCATTCGATCTCGGCGGGGCTGGATTATCCCGGCGTGGGCCCCGAGCACGCCTATTTGAAGAAGATCGGGCGGGTCGACTACGTTTCGGCGACAGACCGGGACGCGCTGGCCGGCCTGCGGCTTTTGAGCGAAACCGAGGGGATCATCCCGGCGCTCGAACCCTCACACGCGATCGGCTATCTGCTGCGGCACCGGCGCCGCTTCAAGAAAAGCGATACGATCGTGCTGTGCCTGTCCGGCCGGGGCGACAAGGACGTCGAGCAGGTCTCGAAGGTGCTGAACCTGTGACGACCCGCACCGTCCGCAAATTCCGCGAACTGAACGCCCGCGGCCGCAAGGCCCTGATCCTTTTCATGACGGCGGGTGATCCGGGCCTGAAAAAGAACGAGGACCTGATCCTCGCCTGCGAGAAGGAAGGCGCGGACATCCTCGAACTCGGCGTGCCGTTCTCGGACCCTTTGGCCGACGGGCCGGTGATCCAAGCCTCATCGATGCGCGCGCTCAAGCGCCGCACGACCCTGGCGGGGATCCTCGGCGCCGTGCGGCGCGCCCGGCGCCGCGGCGCGGAACTCCCGATCCTGTTGATGAGCTATCTCAACCCGCTCCTGCGCCACGGCGCAGCGCGCTTCGCGCGCGAGGCGCGCGCGGCCGGGGTGGACGGGGTGATCGTGCCGGACCTGCCGCCCGAGGAAGGCCGCGCGTTCGCGCGCACCCTGCGCTCGGCCGGCCTCGACACGGTCTACTTCCTGGCGCCCACCAGCTCCGACGAACGCGTGCGCCGGGTCGCGCGCGCCTCGAGCGGTTTCATCTACTACGTCTCGCTGACCGGCGTCACCGGCGCGGCCCACGCCTCGCCGGGCCGCATCGAGGGGCACCTGCGGCGCATCCGCCGCATGGCCCGGCTTCCGGTCTGCGTCGGGTTCGGGATCTCCACGCCGGCGCAGGCGAAGCGCATGGCCCGTTCGGCTGACGGGGTCATCGTCGGCAGCGCCCTGGTGCGCGCGCTGGCCGCCCGGCCCGGCGTGACGGCGAAGGCGTTCGCCGCGCGTTTCGTCCGACCCTTCCGCCGCGCGCTCGGGGAGGGCCGCTAACCGTGTCCCAGGCGGTCATCATGGCCGGAGGCCAGGGAGAGCGTTTCTGGCCGATGACCCACGCGAAATTCCCGAAATACCGCATCCGCTTCGACGGGCGCACGTCGCTTTTGGGCGGGACCTACGCGCGCCTGGCGAAGGTCTTCCGTTCCGCCGACATCCATGTCGTGACCACCCGCGACCACGTGCCGTTCGTCCGGGAGGAACTGCCGCGTTTGCGGCCGGCGAACATCCACGTCGAGCCTTTCCGCAACAACACCGCCGCGGCGATCTATCTTTCGACCGCCCTTCTGGCCGCGCGCCGCGGGCCGGAAGAAACGGTCTCCTTCTTTCCCGCGGACCACCTGATCGCCGACACGCGGCTTTTCGAGCGCGCGGTGCGCGCCTCGATCGCTCTGGCGAAGGTCCGTCCGACGCTGGTGACCATCGGCATCCGGCCGGCTTTTCCGGCGACCGGATACGGTTACATCGAGTGCGGACGGGCCCTCGCGCAGACGCCCGGCGCTCACGCGGTCCGGCGTTTCGTCGAGAAACCCGGCCGCGCGAAGGCCGCCTCCTACCTGCGGAGCGGACGCTTTCTCTGGAACGCCGGCATCTTCACGTGGCGCGCCGGTGTTTTCCTCGAAGCCATGGGGCGCTTCGCGCCGGAGTTCCGGCGCCGCTTCGATCTCAAGCGCCTGGCGGCGAGCTACAAGCGCCTGCCGAGCCTCTCGATCGACTACGCGCTCCTCGAAAAAGCCGACAACATCGCGGTCGTGAAGAGCCGGATGGACTGGTGCGACATGGGCAACTGGGACATGCTGTTCGAACGGTCCGCCAAGGGCCCCGGCGGAGTCTCGACCGAGGGCCCCGCCTGCATCGGCGAGTGCCGCGACAGCCTGTTCGTCAACCGCACGGGGCGGCCGTTTGTGGCGCTCGGCGTGAAGGACCTGGTGATCGTCCAGACCGAGCGGGGCACCCTCGTGGCGCCGCGCGGCCGCGCCGAAGAAGCGGCCCGGTTCTTCCAGAAGAACCGCAAGCCGTGAGGATCCTCGGCATCGATTTCGGCGAAAAACGCGTGGGCCTGGCCGTTTCCGACCCGCTCGGCTTCACCGCGCAGGGGCTCGAGACCGTCGCCAACACCGGCCGGCAGGCGGTGGTCCGCGCGCTCGCGGAAGTCTGCCGGCGCGAAGCCGTGACCGAGGTCGTGATCGGCCTGCCGGTGAACATGGACGGCAGCATCGGGCCCAAGGCGCGCGAGGTCCTGGACCTTGTCCCGAAGCTCGAAGGGGCCTTCGGTGTGCCGGTGAAGACCTGGGACGAGCGGCTTTCGAGCCGGCAGGTCAACCGCCTGATGACCGAAAGCGGACTCTCGAGCCGCAAACAACGCCAGCAAAGCGACCGCCTGGCGGCCACCCTGATCCTGCAGGCCTACCTCGATTCGCGGCGTCTCGACCGCCCCGGAGCCGCCCGATGATCTACGAGACCGGGAAGCTGGCCGGCGGCGTGCAGCTCGTCGCCGCCCCGATGAGCGAACGGCGGTCCGTGGCGATGGGGATCTGGGTGCATGTCGGCGGCCGCCACGAGGAACCCCGCCTGAACGGCGTCTCTCATTTTCTTGAACACATCGTCTTCAAGGGCACCCGCCGCCGCACCGCCGCGAAGATCAAGGAATCGGTCGAGGGGGTGGGCGGCAGCCTGAACGCGTTCACCTCCGAAGAACTCACCTGCTTCCTTGCGAAAGCCTCGACCCGCCACTTCGAGGCAGTGCTGGACGTGCTGGCCGACATGGTGCTCGACGCCTCGCTCGACCCAGCGGATATCGAGAAGGAACGCGCGGTCATCCTCGAAGAGATCAAGATGACGCAGGACCAGCCGGCGAATTACGTGGAGGAACTTCTCACCGAGGCGCTCTGGGCCGGCCACCCGCTCGGGCGGCCGCTGACGGGCACTCTCGAAACGGTGGGGAATTTGAGCCGCGCCGATATCGCGTCCTACCGGGACGCTTTCTACCGCCCGAACCTCATCACTGTTTCTGCTTCGGGCGACGTGGGGATCGACCGCCTGACCCGGGCCGTCGGCGCTTCCTTCGGAGCGGCGCGCAGCCCCGCCTCGCCCGGACCGCTCGCGCTCTTCGGGTCCAAACTCGAGCGTTCGGCGCTGAAGCTCCATGACAAGGCCACCGAGCAGACCCATCTGGCGCTCGGTTTCCACACGTTCCCCAAGGAACATCCGGACGAGTTCGTGCTCGATATCTTGAGCGTGGTCCTGGGCGGCAACATGTCGTCGCGGCTTTTCAACGAGGTCCGGGAGGAACGGGGGCTGGCCTACGACATCGGCTCGTCGGTGCGCAAGTACCACGAGACCGGCGCGTTCGTCATCGCGGCCGGCGTCGATAACCGGAAGGTGTGCGAGGCGATCGACGTGGTCCGGAGCGAGCTCGACCGCGCCGCGCGCCAGCCGGTGGGCGACGACGAACTGGCCCGCGCGAAGGAATTCTATCTCGGCCAACTGGACCTCGGCCTCGAGAACAGCATGAACAACATGCTGTGGGCCGGGGAGAGCGCGGTCACCCTCGGCCGTTGCCGCGCCCCCGAGGAAGTGATCCGCGCGGTGGAACGGGTGGGACCCCGGGACCTGCGGCGGGTAGCCGAAGAGATCCTGCAGCGCCGGGTGCCGGCGCTGGCGGTGGTGGGTCCCGAGGCCCTGCGACTCGAAGCTCCGCTCAAGGCCGCGCTGGCGCGCTAAAAGAGCCCCGGTCGTGCTTTTTTCCTGCCCAAATTTCACGGATTTGTTATAATTTATGCTCCGCGCGGGGTTTGCGGTGACGGACCACCCCCGCGCTCACGCGGAATTCGGAGAGAGCGGAACATGACAGGGCCCCGGACGATCAAGATCGCCCCCTCGCTTTTGGCCGCGGATTTTACCGATCTGGCCGGAGAGATCCGGCGGGTCGAGGCGGCCGGCTGCGACATGCTGCACATCGATGTGATGGACGGGCATTTCGTGCCCAACATCACGATCGGGCCGTTCATCGTGCACGCGATCCGCAAGGTCACGCGCCTGCCGCTCGACGTGCACCTGATGATCGACGAGCCGGAGCGTTACGTCGGGCCGTTCGCCGACGCCGGCGCGAACAGCGTGACGTTCCACGCGGAGGCCTGCGAGAACGGGCGCCTGCCGGCCGTGATCGACGCGATCCGCGCGAGGGGCCTGCGCTGCGGTGTGTCGCTCAAACCCGCCACCCCGCTTGAAGCCTTGAGCGCCGCGCTAAAAAGTGTGGACATGGTGCTCCTGATGACGGTGAATCCCGGTTTCGGGGGGCAGGCGTTCATGCGCGAGGTGCTCCCGAAGATCGAGGCCTTGCGGCGCGGCTGGGCCGGCGACATCCAGGTCGACGGCGGGATCAACAGAGAGACCTCCCGGGAGGCCGTGGGGGCGGGGGCGAACGTGCTGGTGGCCGGCACGGCGATCTTCGGCAAAAAAGACGTCCGCCAAGCGATCGAGGATCTGAGATGTCAGACAGCATAAAATTCGGCACCGACGGCTGGCGCGCGCTGATGTCGAAGGAATTCACGTCCGCCAACGTGGAGCGCGTGACCCAGGCGCTCTGCGATTTCCTCGCCGCCGATTTCGCCTCGAAGGGCCGGAAGGGCCCCGCGAAGGTCGCGGTCGGCTTCGACTGGCGCGCCAACTCGGACGTCTTCGCGAAAACGGTCGCCGAGGTCCTCGCCGGTAACGGGATCGAAACGGCCCTCTCGACCGGCGCGTGTCCGACGCCCGCCGTCAGCCTCGCGGTGGTCCAGAACCAATTCGACGCGGGCGTGATCCTCACCGCGAGCCACAACCCTCCGGATTACAATGGTTTCAAGATCAAGAACGATTTCGGCGGGTCGGCCGAGAAACGCATCACCGACGGCGTCGAGGCGCTTTTGGGCAGGAACCAGGTCCGGCGCGCGGCCGCCGGCGTACGGTCCGTCGACCTGCTCGGGCCCTACCTGGAATATCTCAAGAAGTATGTGGACGTCGAACGCATCAAGCAGGGCCCGTTCCGCGTGCTCGTCGATTCGATGCACGGCGTCGCGGACTCGCACATCGAGAGAATTCTCGCGGACGGGAAGATCAGGATCACGACCGTGCGCGGGAACCGCGACGTCACGTTCGGCGGCCGCGCGCCGGAGCCCATCCCGTCCAACCTGAAAACCACGATGGAAACGATGGCCAAACGCGAGCACGACCTGGCGATCGTCACCGACGGCGACGCCGACCGGGTGGGCGCGGTCCGGCCGGGAGGCGAGTTCATTTCGCCCGGGACGATGCTGGCGCTGATCATGATGCACTTCGTCGAGGACCTCGGCCGCACCGGCAGCGTCGTGACCACGCTTTCCAATACCGCGCTGATCTGGCGGGTCGCGCGCAAGCTGGGCCTGAAAGTCCACGAGACCCCGGTCGGCTTCAAGTACGTCTGCGATATCATGCGCCGCGAGAACGTGCTGATCGGCGGCGAGGAATCGGGCGGGATCGGATTCCAAAACTACCTTTACGAGCGCGACGGCATGCTCTCGGGCCTGCTGCTGATGCAGATGATGGCTCATCGCGGCAAGACGATCGATCAGATCCTCACCGAGGTCGAGAGGGAGTTCGGCAAATTCCACTACGTGCGGCAGGACATCGACTACCCGAATGAGCTCAAAGCCCGCCTGTTCTCGCACCTAAAGGAGCGCGCGCCGAAGTCCTTCGACGGCCTGAACGTCGCGAAGGTCCGCTCCGACGACGGCATGAAGTTCACTCTCGAGGACGACAGCTGGCTCCTGTTCCGGCTCTCGGGGACCGAGCCGATCCTGCGCGTCTACGCCGAGTCCGGCTCCCGGGAGCGGGCCGAGTCGCTCGTGCGCGGCGGCCGGGAGCTGGCGTTCAACCTCCCCGCCGCGGTCTGACCGGGGCCCCGCACACCGGATGAGACTCGAGTCCCTGCGCAACTTCTCGATCATCGCGCACATCGATCACGGAAAATCGACGTTGGCCGACCGCATCCTCGAGCACACGGGGGCGATCGACTCGCGCACGTTCCACAACCAGCTCCTGGACGACATGGACCTCGAGCAGGAGCGCGGCATCACGATCAAGGCCAGCGCCGTGCGCATCCGCTACAAGGCCCGGAGCGGGAAGGAATACTGGTTGAACCTGATCGACACGCCGGGCCATGTCGATTTCTCGTTCGAGGTCTCGAAATCCCTGCGCGCGTGCGAGGGAGCGTTGCTCCTCGTCGATGCCTCCCAGGGCGTCGAGGCGCAGACCGTCGCGAACCTCTATCTGGCGGTCGAGCATGACCTCGAGATCGTCCCGGTGATCAACAAGATCGACCTGCCGCACGCCGAACCCGAGAAGGTGAAGCACCAGATCCGCAAGGCGCTCGGCATCGACGAGTCCGAGATCATCCTCGCCAGCGCCAAGATGGGCACCGGCATTGACGAGATCCTCGAGCGCATCGTCGAGAAGATCCCGCCGCCTGAAGGCGACCCGGCGGGCCCGCTCCAGGCCCTCGTGTTCGACTCCAATTACGACTCCTACAAGGGCGTGATCGTCTACCTGCGCATCTTCCACGGCGAGCTTCGCAAGGGGATGAAGGTGCGCCTGATGAGCACCGGCAAAGACTACGATGTGCTCGAGGTCGGGTATCTGGCTCCCAAGCCGGTCCAGTGCGAGGCGCTCAACACCGGCGAGGTCGGCTACGTCGCGTGCAACATCCGCGCGGCCAAAGAGGTCGAGAACGGCGACACGCTGACCGACGCGAACAATCCCGCCTCCGGCGCGCTGCCGGGCTACAAGAAGCTCCAGCCGCTGGTCTTCGCCGGCATCTACCCGGTGAATTCGGCCGATTTCCAGCTCCTGAAGGATTCGATGGAGAAACTCTCGCTCTCCGACTCCTCGTTCGTTTTCGAGATCGAGAGCTCGGCTTCGGTCGGTTTCGGTTTCCGCTGCGGGTTCCTGGGGCTCCTGCACATGGAGATCATCCAGGAGCGGCTCGAGCGCGAGTACAACATGAACATCGTCATCACGACCCCGAGCGTCGTCTACAAGATCCGCAAGACCAACGGCGAGCTCTTGGAGATGGAGAACCCCTCCAAGATGCCGGACCCCAGCCAGATCGCGTCGCTCGAGGAACCGTACGTCGACGCGCACCTGATCATCCCGCCGGCCGCGATGGGCGCGATCCTGGAGCTCTGCGAGCAGCGGCGCGGTGTTTACAAGCACACCGAATACCTCGCCGAGGACCGGGTTCGCCTGGTCTACGAGTTCCCGCTCTCCGAGATCATCGTCGACTTCAACGACCGGATCAAGTCGATCTCGAAAGGCTACGGCTCGCTCGACTACGAGCTCAAGGGCCACCGCGAGGCGGACTTGGTGAAGCTCGACATCCTGATCAACAACGAGATCTGCGACTCGTTCAGCTGCATCGTGCACCGCGACAAGTCCGTGCAGAAGGGCCGCGCGCTCTGCGAGAAGCTCAAGGAGCTGATCCCCCGCCAGATGTTCGAGGTCGCGATCCAGGCGGCGATCGGCGGCAAGGTGATCTCGCGGGAGAACGTCCGCCCGATGGGCAAGAACGTCACCGCCAAATGCTACGGCGGCGACATCACCCGCAAACGCAAGCTCTGGGAGAAGCAGAAGGAGGGTAAAAAGCGCATGAAGCAGTTCGGCAAGGTCGAGATCCCGCAGGAGGCCTTCCTGGCCGCCCTGAAGGTCGAGTGACGCGATGGACCGGGAACACCTGAAGCGCGAACTGAAGGAATGGGCGCAGTCGATCGCGATCGCGCTCGTGCTGACGCTCGTGATCCGCACGTACGTCGTCCAGGCTTTCAAGATCCCGTCGGGTTCCATGCGGCCCACGCTGACGGAAGGGGACAAGCTCTTCGTGAACAAATTCATCTACCGGTTCCGGGAACCCGAAAGAGGGGACATCGTCGTTTTCAAGTACCCCGACGACATGAAGAAGGATTTCATCAAGCGGCTCGTGGCGTTCAGCGGCGAGACCGTCGAGATCCGGGACGGCAGGATCCTCGTCGACGGAAAGGTCCTCGACGATCCGGAGACCTTCGGACAGTTCTACTACCACAACCATGACCCGTACGGCGGCCCGAACGAGAAGATCACGGTGCGCGAGAATTCCTACTACGTCCTCGGCGACAACAGCGCCAACTCCACCGACAGCCGCTTCTGGGGGTTCGTGCCCAAAGACAACATGGTCGGCAAGGCGATCTTCCGGTGGTGGCCGCCCAAGAGGTTCGGCCGGATTGACTAAGAACGGCATGAACGTCGCGAACAACTTGAGCATCCTGCGGGTGATCCTGGTGCCGGTCTTCGTGGTCTGCCTGGTCTACGCCTCGCCGGAGCGGGCCGCCCTGCATCAGGCGGCCACCCTGATCTTCATCGTCGCCTGCCTGACCGATGCGCTGGACGGCTACCTGGCCCGGCGGCTCGGCCAGATCACCGTTTTCGGCAGTTACGTCGATCCGCTGGCGGATAAAATTCTGCTGACCAGCGGTTTCCTGGCGCTCTCCTTCATGACCCATCTGCCGATCACCATGCGGATCCCCGCTTGGGTGACGGTGCCGGTGATCGCCCGGGACCTGGTGATCCTCACCGGCGCGGCGATGATGTTCTTCACGACCGGCTCCCTTAAAGCCAAGCCGCTCCTGGTGAGCAAGATCACGACCCTTTTCCAGATGCTGACGCTTTTGGGAGCGCTCGTCTCCGCGCCCCCGCCGCTCCAGTATACCCTGTACGCCCTGACCGTCACGTTGACCGTGATCTCGGGGATGAGCTACATTCGCATGGGGGGTCGTCTCATGCAATCCTCGGCATGAGCGCCGCGCTGGCGGGTTTCCTCGCGGCAGGCTTCCTGGCCGGTTCGATCCCGACCGCCTATCTGTTCGCGCGCGCTCTGGCGGGCACGGACATCCGCAAGCATGGCAGCGGGAACGTCGGCGCCACGAACGCGTTCCGCGTGCTGGGGCGCGGGCCGGGACTGGCGGTATTCGTCATCGACCTCGCCAAGGGACTTCTGCCCGTCCTCCTGTACCGTCATTTTCATCCCGGCGCCGCCGGCCACCCCGAAGCCTGGGTGGGTTTTGCGGCCGTGCTCGGCCATGTTTTCACGCCGTTCCTGGGCTTCCGCGGGGGGAAGGGGATGGCGACCGGCGCGGGGGCTCTCCTCGGGAGCGTGCCCCTGATCTTCGTCTTGAGCCTCCCGGTCTGGGGGGTCATCTTCGCGCTGACGCGCACCGTTTCGCTGGCCTCCCTGACCTCCCTTGGAGCGGTGGTTGTTCTGGCCTTTTTCTTTCATCTGGATGCCTCGACTTTGGCCTGTTTTACAGCTCTTTGCGCGCTGATCACTTGGACCCACCGCGAGAACATCACGCGCCTGCGCGCCGGCTCAGAAAACCGATTTATTAATAAAACAAAATCTTAGTATTCTATTGTATTACAAATGATTTCATGTATACTTGACCTGAAGGTGATTTTTTTTAGACACCTTCTTCAAAGTTTAAAAAAACTAGTGTTTGAAGTTTACAGCCGATAAATCGGGGAAAAAACAGCAATGCAGCGGCGGATATCGGATTATCGCGCGAAGTTCCAGAAAGAAGTTTCTAACAACCCCGCCGTGACGACCATCAACGCGCTGGCCTACGCGATCGAGGCGCGCGATCCGTACACCCGCGGCCACTCCGAACGCGTGACCGCCTTCTCGATCTGGATGGCCGAACGCCTGCGCCTGCCCAAGAAGAAGGTCGAAATGCTCCGCCACTGCTGCCGTCTGCATGATGTCGGCAAAATACGTGTCGCCGACGGCATTCTCCTCAAGCCCGGCAAGCTCACCCTCGAGGAGCGCGCGCAGATCGAACTGCACCCGCTCTACGGCTCCGAGATCCTCGGGGACCTCAAGTTCATCCAGGCCGGCATCCCGATCATCCTCCATCACCACGAGCGCCACGACGGAAAAGGCTACCCCTACGGACTGAAGAAAGACCGCATCCCGGTCGAGGTGAAGATCATCACCATCGCCGATGCGTTCGACGCGATGACTTCGGACCGCCCGTACCGCAAGGCCCTGTCGCTGTCGCAGGTTCTGCAGGAACTGCGGCAGAACTCGGGCACCCAGTTCGACCCCCGGATCGTCAAAGCGTTCCTCAAACTGATCGAGAACGGCCAATCGCTCCCGCTGCGGGTGGCGGCGCGGGCGAAGGCGGCGTGATCCCCATGCGCGAGATCTTCATCAAGAGCAAAACGGCGGATAACCACCACCGGAAGAACCTCTCGATCGTCGAGGTCATCAACCAGGACGGGATGGTCGCGCGGGCCGAGAAAAGGTACAGCTACTACGTCTCGGAGCAGAACCCGTTCAAGGACCCTGAGCAGATGAAGAACTGGATGAACCTGCAATCCCAGACCTATCAGAAAAAGGACCGGCACGTCTCCATCCGGAAGACCTTCGACGCCAAGACCGGCATGGGGCAGATGGTCTACCGCGTGATCGGCAGTTTCTATGTCGTGCAGGACCTGCACCTGTTCGCCGTGGTGTTCATGCACTCGATCAAGTTCGACATGCTTTCGGGCAAGCCGCCGGTCGGCGGCCTTTTCGAACCTCCCTCCTCGCTCGCCGCCTGACCAAACGGAAGTTGCCGCAAGCCGTTCTTCCCCTTATAATGCCCCGATGAAGGTCTTTTCCGAGCTGAAACGGCTGTGTTTTCGTCCCGGCCGCCGTCCTTTCCGCGTCCTCTCCGGGGCGTTCCGGGGCTTGCGCATGCATCTCGACCCCGACTTCCAGACCCAGTACATCATCGGCACCTACGAGCGTGAGGTTCACGGATGGCTCCGCCGCCTCTCCCGGGGCGCGGCTTCCGCGATCGATGTCGGCGCGGGGGACGGCGAATACACGCTCTATTTCCTCCGGGTCCCGACGGTCCGCGCCGTGCACGCGTTCGAGCCCAACGTGAAATTCCGCGATCGCATTCACGAAAACCTCCGGTTGAACACTACCGGGCCCGACGGGCGCCTTGATCTTTCCGATCGTTTCGTTGGTGACGAGGATGACCGGGTGCATCTCGACTCGCTCCTCGAACGCTGCCCGCGTCCCTGCGTGGTGAAGATCGACGTCGATGGATGGGAGGGCCACGTGCTGAACGGGGCCCGAGCCCTCGCGCGTTCGGGCGACGTCCGCTGGATCGTCGAGACACACACCCCCGAGCTTGAGACCGAGTGCCTGGAGTGGTTCCGCCGGGAGGGTTACCGGACGCACATCATCCACAACGCGCCCTGGCGCGTCTTCCTGCCCGATCTGCGCGAGTCCGCGTTCGGCAGCCACAACCGCTGGTTCGTCGCCTACAAACCCGCCTGACCCGCCTCTTCCGGGAGGCGTTTTGGTCCCGAATTGTTATTGACCGTCGGTTAAGGCCTTTGTTATACTCTATTCCTTTCGAAATTTAAACTCGCACCAGCGACTTAACTCATTATGGTCCATAAAGATAGAGTTTGCGTGCTCGGTGACGGCGGATGGGGGACCACGCTCGCGATCCTCCTGGCCGGCAAGGGGTATCCCGTGTCCCTGTGGGGCGCGTTCCCGAAGTACGTGGCCGAAGTGCGCCGGCGCCGCGAGAACGTGAAGTTCCTGCCGGGATTTACCCTGCCGGCCTCGATCGAGCTTACCGCCGACATCACCTGCGCGAACACGGCGGACCTGGTGGTTATCGCGGCGCCGTCCCAGTATGTGCGCGGGGTGGTCAAGCGTCTCGACCGCCGGCGCGTGAAGGACAAAATTTTCGTGATCGTCGCCAAGGGCATCGAGACCGGTTCGCTCAAGGTCATGTCGCAGGTGGCGGCGGACGAGCTGGGGGACGTGCGGCTGGCCGTCCTTTCGGGGCCGACGATCGCGCGCGACGTGGCGCTGAAGAACCCCGCGGCCGCCTCGGTGGCCTCGGAAAGCCACGGCCTGGCCGCACGCGTGCGGCGGACGTTCGAGACCGAATATTTCACGCTGTTCGAGAACGACGATGTGCTCGGGGTGGAGTTGGGCGGGTCGCTCAAGAACGTCATCGCGATCTCGGCGGGGATCGTCGAGGGGCTGGGCTTCGGCTCCAACACCCGCGCGGTGCTCTTCGCGCGCGGGGTGGCGGAGATGGCGCGCCTGGGGGTGAGGATGGGCGCGCGGCGCGAGACGTTCATGGGGCTCTCCTGTCTCGGGGACCTGGCCACGACGTGCCTGTCGCCGCACAGCCGGAACCGCTGGCTCGGCGAGGAGATCGGCAAGGGCCGCAAGCTCAAAGACATCCTGCGCGAGACCGAGATGGTCGTCGAGGGCGTGGACACGGCGCAGTCGGCCGCCAAGCTGGCCAAAAAATTGAAAGTCTCGATGCCCATCACCGAAGCCGTGTACGCGATCCTGTTCGGGAACAAGGACCCGAAGACCGCTCTCACGGCGCTGATGAAGCGGGAGCCGTACCGGGAACAGGAATAAAAATCTTAAGCGTCGGGGCGTGGCTCAGCTTGGTCCAGAGCGCCTGCTTGGGGTGCAGGAGATCGGCAGTTCGAATCTGCCCGCCCCGACCAGATTTTTGACACGGAGGAGGGGCGGCGGATTCGAAGAGAGCCGCCTCGCTTCCCGATAAAGGCCGAGACGCACAAAGCGTCTCGGCGACAGTCGAGGCGGCGAATGGCCGACCCGGAGCGAGCAAGCCGTGATGCCGAAGGTATCGCGCGACTTGCGAGCGCAGGGCGCCGAATCTGCCCGCCCCGACCAACATTATGAAAAGGTCGGCAATGAACGATAGAACGTCCACAACCGTGAACTTGGGATTGTTCGGCCTCGGGACCGTTGGGTCCGGGGTCGTGAAGATCCTCCAGGCCCAGTCGCGCGCGATCGAAAAGAAGACCGGTGTGCGGCTGGTGCTGAAGAAGGTCTGCGTCCGCTCGCTGAAGAAAAAGCGCTCCGTGCGCCTGCCCAAGGGTGTGCTCACGACCGACCCCGCGGACGTCCTGCACGACCCGTCCATCGATATCGTGATCGAGCTCATCGGCGGTATCCATCCGCCCAAGGAGATCCTCGAGCGCGCGTTCTCGTGCGGCAAGCACGTCGTCACCGCCAACAAGGCGCTCCTGGCCGAGCGCGGCCGCGAGGTGTTCGCCGAGGCCTACCGCCACGGCCGGCGGATCGGCTTCGAGGCGAGCGTGTGCGGCGGCATCCCGATCATCAAGTCCGTGAAAGAGGGTCTGGCCTCCAACGAGATCTCCGGCTTCCTGGGGATCGTCAACGGCACCTGCAATTTCATCCTCTCGGCGATGACGCAGTTCGGCGTGGATTTCCGCACCGCGCTCTCCGACGCCCAGAGGGGGGGCTACGCCGAGGCCGACCCGGCGCTCGACGTGGACGGCATCGACTCCGCGCACAAGCTCGCGGTCCTGGCGCGCCTGGCCTTCAAGACCGAGGTGGATTTCCGGAAGATCCACGTCGAGGGCATCCGCGGCCTGTCCGCCAACGACATCGAGTACGCGGCGGAGCTCGGCTACGTGATCAAGCTTTTGGCCATCGCGAAGAAGAAGGCCGGGGGCCTGGAACTGCGCGTGCACCCGACGATGCTGCCGCTCGACCACCCGCTGGCGACCGTGCGGGGGGTCTACAACGCCGTTTTCCTCAATGCCGACCAGGCGGGAGACCTGCTTTTCTACGGCCGCGGCGCCGGGCAGATGCCCACCGCCAGCGCCGTAATGAGCGACGTCATCGACATCGCCAAGCGGGTGGACGCGTCCCCCGAGCCGCCCAGTTTCGCCGGAAGCCCCGCGCGGGTCCTGCCGGTGGAGGACGCGCTCTCGACGTACTACCTGCGCTTCCAGGTGCAGGACAAGCCGGGAGTGCTCGGCGGCATCGCGCAGACCCTCGGAAGGAACGACATCTCGATCCTGTCGGTGCATCAGAAGGAGTCGCCCGACCAGGGCTCGGTGCCGGTGGTCATCCTGACCTACGCGGCGCGGGAGAAGAACCTCCGCCGCGCGCTCTCGCAGATCGACGCCCGGAAGGATGTCCGCCGGAAGACCGTCGTCCTGCGGGTGGAAAAATGACCCTCTGGCAGGGGGTGATCCACCGCTACCGGAAGCACCTTCCGGTCGGCGCGGATACCCCGATCGTGACATTGAACGAGGGCAACACCCCGCTCATTTCCGCGCCGGCCCTCTCGACGACCGCCGGTCTCGAGGTCCGCCTGAAATTCGAGGGGATGAACCCGACCGGCTCCTTCAAGGACCGCGGAATGACGATGGCGATGACACAGGCCAAGGCCGACGGCGCGCGCGTGGTGATCTGCGCCTCGACCGGCAACACCTCGGCCTCGGCGGCCGCCTACGCGGCCCGCGCGGGCATCCGCTGCGTGGTGCTGATCCCCAAAGGGGCGATCGCGCTCGGCAAACTCTCGCAGGCGCTGATCCACGGCGCCCAGGTCATCGCGGTGAACGGCAACTTCGATCAGGCGCTCGGAATGGTGCGCGAGATCGCCGCGCGCCACCGCTCCAAGGTCACGCTCGTCAATTCGGTCAATCCCTACCGGCTCGAGGGGCAGAAGACCGGCGCGTTCGAGATCTGCGACCAGCTCGGAGGGCGCGCGCCGGATTTCCACCTGATCCCCGTCGGCAACGCCGGCAACATCGCCGCCTACTGGAAGGGCTACGTCGAGTACCGCGCCAAGGGCCTCGTTGCCTCGCGGCCCGCGATGCTGGGATTCCAGGCGGCGGGCGCGGCCCCCATCGTGAGAGGCCGGCCGGTCGCGCATCCCAAGACCCTCGCCACCGCGATCCGGATCGGCAACCCGGCCAGCTGGAAGCTCGCCGAACGCGCGGCCGAGGAATCGCGCGGCTCGATCTCGGCCGTCACCGACGCCGAGATCCTCGCCGCGTACAAACTTTTGGCCGCCCGCGAGGGCGTTTTCGTCGAACCGGCCAGCGCCGCCAGCGTGGCGGGTCTCCTCAAGCTGGCGCGAAAGGGCTTTTTCCGCAAAGCGAAGGGCCGGCGCGCGGTCTGCGTGCTGACCGGGCACGGCCTGAAGGATCCGGACCGCGCGATCGCCACGGTGCGTGCGCCCAAGCCGGTCCCCGCGCGGCTCGACGCTATTCTGGAGGCCATGAAACTGTGAAAGTCGTGCTCCTCGTCGCCGAAGGGCTCTCCGACGATCCGGTCGCCGAAATGGGCGGCCGCACGCCGCTGGAGATCGCCAAGACCCCCGCGCTGACCCGGCTGGCCAAGGAGGGCCAGGGGGGCACGGCCCAGTTCGCTCCGCACGAACTGCCGCTGGGGCCGGACGTGGCGCTTCTCGGCGCACTCGGCTACGATCCGCTCGAATTCTACACAGGCCGCGCGCCGCTCGAGGCGCTGGCAGCCGGGGTCAAGCAGGACGATCTCGACGTGGCTTTTCGCTGCGACTTCGTGACGGTCGCCGACGACATCCTCGTGGATCCGACCGCCGGCCGCATCGGGCCGAAAGAATCGAAGGCGCTACTGGAGGATCTGCGCAAGAACCTCGGATCGCGCATGCGCCTGCACGGCGGCGACGGCTACCGCAATCTGCTGGTCGTCTCGGAACCCGAACTGACCGACGACCTCGACGAGCTGGAATCGGTGCCGGCCGAACGGATCGTGGGACAGGACGTCCGCCGCTATCTGCCGAAGGGCCGCGGCGAGGAGGTCCTGCGCGGTTTTCTGGAAAAAGCCCGCGCGCTGCTCGACGGCCACGAGATCAACCGCATCCGGGTGGACCTGAACGAGAATCCGGCCAACTGCCTCTGGGCCTGGGGGCAGGGCAAGCGCCCGCATCTGCCCCGGTTCACCGAGAAACGACCCGTGCGCGCCGCGGCGATGGTCTCGACCCGCGAGTTCGCCCGCGGACTGGGCCTGGCGGCCGGCCTCGAGAACCAGAAGGACCTCGTCCAGGCGATCGCGGACCACGAGTTCACCGCCGCCTACGTGCCGGCGAAGGAGCCTCTGCACAAGAAGAACCTGAAGACCAAAGTTCGCCAGATCGAAGCATTCGACTCGGGCGTGGTCGCGCCGGTGCTCGTCGCGCTCGAGGCCGCCGGGGAGCCCTGGCGCCTGGTGGTGACCACCGACAACCCCGAATCGCTCGCGCGCGGCACGGCCCTGCACGGCCGCGTGCCGTTCGTGATCCGGGGCCAGGGCATCGAGCCCCAGGGCGCGGAAGGATTCCACGAGAAAGCCGCCTCGCGGCCGAAGCTTTCGTTCGAGCAGGGCTGGCGCCTGATGGATTTTTTCCTGAAAAAGTAACAGGGGGCCGGCACACGTGAGTCTGATCGTCCAGAAATACGGCGGTTCGAGCGTCAAGAACGCCGAACGCGTCCGGAAAGTGGCCGAGCGGGTCGCCCGCGCGCGGCGCAAGGGGCACAGCCTCGTCGTCGTCGTGAGCGCGATGGGCGACACGACCGACGAACTGATCGAACTCGTCGGACAGATCACGCGGAACCCCTCACGGCGCGAGATGGACATGCTGCTGGCGACCGGCGAACAGACGTCGGTGGCGCTCCTGGCGATGGCGCTGCACGAGCTCGGCACGGAAGCGATCTCGTTCACCGGCGCGCAGGTGGGGATCGTGACCGATTCGGTGCATTCCCGCGCGCGCATCCTCGAGATCTCGACCGACCGCATCCGCCGGCACCTGAAGCACGGCAAGGTCGTGATCGTCGCGGGTTTCCAGGGAGTGAGCCCCGACTACGAGATCACCACGCTCGGCCGGGGCGGCTCGGATCTCACGGCCGTCGCGCTGGCCAAGGCCCTGTCCGCGGACGCCTGCGAGATCTACACCGACGTCGAGGGCATCTACACCACCGACCCGCGCCTGGTGAAGGGTGCGCGTAAGATCGCCCGGATCAGCTATGAGGAGATGCTCGAGCTGGCCTCGAGCGGCGCGCAGGTCATGCAGTCGCGCTCGATCGAGCTGGCCGGCAAGTTCAACATCCCGCTCCACGTGCGCAGCAGTTACTCCGACAAGGGGGGCACCTGGATCGTCAAGGAGGACCGTTCGATGGAAAACGTTCTGATCCGCGGCGTCTCGCTCTCGAAGAACGAGGCCAAACTCACCGTGCGGGGCGTGCCCAACCGGCCGGGCGTGGCCGCCGCGATCTTCAAGGCGCTCGCCGACCAGGGCATCAACGTCGACATGATCATCCAGAACATCGGCAAATCCACCAACACCGACATCACGTTCACGGTGCCCCGGAGCGACCTCGAGAGCGCCGTGCGCGTGCTCGGCGCTCTGCGCCGGAAGGTGGGCTTCCGCGAGATCTCGGCGGACTCCGGGATCGCCAAGGTCTCCGTCGTCGGGATCGGCATGCGCAGCCACGCGGGCGTGGCTGCCGCGATGTTCGACGTACTGGGCAAGGGCCGCATCAACATCGAGATGATCTCCACGAGCGAGATCAAGATCTCGTGCGTCGTGAAACGCTCCGACTCCGAGAACGCCGTGAAACTGCTGCACCGTCATTTCAAACTGGAGAAAGCTCTGAAGAATGGCCGCTAAGAAGATCACGATCTACGACACCACGCTGCGCGACGGCTCCCAGGGCGAGGGGATCTCTTTCTCCGTCCAGGACAAGCTGCTGATCCTCAAGAAGCTCGACGAGACGGGCTTCCACTTCATCGAGGGCGGCTGGCCGGGCGCCAACCCGAAGGACAGCGAGTTCTTCGCGGCGGCCGCCAAGGTCCGCCTGAAGCACGCCCAGCTCGCCGCGTTCGGTTCGACGATGAAGGCGCACGCGAAGGCCTCCGAGGATGACAACCTGCGGGGGCTCCTGGCCGCCGGCACCCCCGCGATCACGATCTTCGGCAAGAGCTGGGACCTGCACGTGCGCGAGGTTTTCAAGGTCGAGCTCGAGGAGAACCTGCGCATGATCTCCGAGTCCGTGAAGTACCTGCGGTCGAAGGGCAAGGAGGTCATCTACGACGCCGAACATTTCTTCGACGGTTACGCGGCCAATCCCGAGTACGCGCTCCGTTCCGTCCGGGCCGCGCGCGACTCCGGAGCGTCGGTGCTCGTCCTGTGCGACACCAACGGCGGCTCGATGCCCTCGACGGTCGCCCGGGTCGTCGCCGAGGTCCGAGCGAAACTGGGGGAACACCCGCTCGGCATCCACACGCACAACGACACCGCAATGGGCGTGGCCAACGCCGTCGCGGCCGTCCAGGCCGGCGCGGTCCACGTGCAGGGCACCGTCAACGGGATCGGCGAACGGTGCGGCAACTGCGATCTCATTCCCGTCATCGCGAACCTCCAGCTCAAGCTCGGCTTCGACTGCCTGTCCGGCCAAAAGGTCCGGGAGCTGACGGAGCTCTCGCGCTTCGTCGGCGAGGTCTGCAACATCGTCCCGGCGAAGAACCAGCCTTATGTGGGGCAGAGCGCGTTCGCCCACAAAGGCGGCGTCCACATCGACGCGGTCAAGAAGAACCCCGTGACCTACGAGCACGTCGACCCCGCGCTCGTCGGCAACCACCGCAAACACCTGGTCTCCGAGATGGGCGGCCGCACGAACATCACGCTCAAAGCCCAGGAGTTCGGGGTCGAGCTCAAGAAGGACGCGCCCGAGACCAAGCGGATCCTGCAGGAAGTCCAGCGGCTCGAGAACGAGGGCTACCAGTTCGAGGGCGCCGACGCCAGCCTCGAGCTTCTCATGCGGCGCGAGATCGGCAAGCGGAAGGAATATTTCAAGGCCACGGCCGAGATCAAGAACGAACGCATCGGCGACAAGAATCCCGACGCGACAGCCACGGTCTGGCTGACGGTGGACGGCGTGAAAAAGAAAGCCGAAGCGACCGGCGACGGCCCCGTCGACGCGCTCGGGCTCGCGCTCCGCGAGGCGCTCGCGGCCTCCTATCCGAAGGTCCGCGACGTCAAACTCGACGACTACAAGGTGCGTATCGTCAACTCCAAGGCCGGCATCGCCGCGAAGGTGCGCGTGGTCATCGAATTCCATGACGACAGCCGGGTGTGGTCCACGGTGGGCGTCTCGACCAACATCATCGAGGCCAGCTGGAAGGCGCTCCTCGACGCTTACGAATACAAGCTGTTCCGCTCGGCCCGATGACGACGCATCCGGCCGAGGAGCTCCCCAAGGTCTACAACGCCAAAGCCGTCGAGAAGACCTGGTACCAGGCGTGGGTGAAAAAGGGCTATTTCCACGCCAAGGCCGGCTCGAAGAAAAAGCCGTACACGATCGTGATCCCGCCGCCGAACATCACCGGTATCCTGCACATGGGCCACGCGCTCAACAACACGCTGCAGGACATCCTGATCCGCTTCAAACGGATGCAGGGTTTCGAGACGCTCTGGATGCCCGGCACCGACCACGCGGGCATCGCCACCCAGAACGTGGTCGAGCGTTCGCTCCGGGAGGAGGGCCTCACCCGCCACCAGCTCGGCCGTGAAAAATTCCTCGAGCGGGTCTGGAAATGGCGCGAGAAATACGGCAACACGATCGTGCGGCAGCTGCAGCGCCTGGGCGCCTCCTGCGACTGGGAGCGCACGCGCTTCACGATGGACGAAGGGCTCTCCCGCGCGGTCCGTGAAGTGTTCGTGCGCCTCTACGAAAAAGGCTTGATCTACCGCGGCAAATACATCATCAACTGGTGCCCGCGCTGCCAGACCGCGCTCTCCGACGAGGAGGCCCAGCACAAGGAGGTCACCGGGCACCTGTACTATCTCAAGTACGCGATCGAGGGCACCGACCAGCATGTGACGATCGCGACGACCCGGCCCGAGACCCTGCTCGGCGACACCGCGATCGGCTACCATCCGGGCGACGAGCGCTACAGGCATTTGAAGGGCAAGACCGCGATCCTGCCGCTCCTCGGCCGGATATTAAAGATCATCGAGGACGAGGGGATCGACCCCAAGTTCGGCACCGGCGCCCTCAAGATCACGCCCGCGCACGATCCGGCCGATTTTCAGTTCGCGCAGAAACACGGCCTGGATTTCGTGAACATCCTGAACCCCGACGGCACGCTCAACGACAACGCGGGCCCCTACAAGGGGCTCGACCGCTTCGAGGCGCGCAAAAAGATCCTCGCCGACCTCGAGGACCGCCGGATCCTCCTGGAGACCAAGGAGCACCTGCATGCGGTCGGCCACTGCTACCGCTGCCAGACCATCGTCGAGCCGTACCTCTCGCCGCAGTGGTTCGTGCACATGAAACCGCTGGCCCGGCCCGCGATCGCCGCCGTGCGGGAGGGCAAGACCGAGTTCGTTCCCAAGCGGTGGACCAAGGTCTATCTCGACTGGATGACGAACATCCGCGACTGGTGCATGTCCCGCCAGATCTGGTGGGGCCACCGCATCCCGGTCTGGTACTGTCCGGTCTGCCGCGCGAACGCGCCGGCCGACGGGGCCGAAAAAAAATACATCCCCGGCAGCGGCCGTTACACCGAGCCGGGCCTGGTCGTCTCGCGCCACGCGCCGGAGAAATGCCCGGCCTGCGGCGGCGCGGAGCTCGTGCAGGACGAGGATGTGCTCGACACCTGGTTCTCGTCGTGGCTGTGGCCGTTCTCCACGCTGGGTTGGCCCGAATCGAGCAAGGACCTGAAGTACTTCTACCCGACCTCGACGCTCGTCACCGGCTACGAGATCATCTTCTTCTGGGTCGCGCGCATGATGATGGCGGGGCACGAGTTCATGGGCCGGGAACCGTTCAAACGCGTCTACATCCACGGCATCGTACGCGACGAGACCGGGGCCAAGATGTCCAAGTCCCTCGGCAACGCGGTGGACCCGATCGATATCATCGACGAGTACGGCGCGGACGCGCTGCGCTACGGCATCATCTCGATCACCGCGGAAGGCCAGGACGTTTACGCCTCGAAGGAGAAGTTCGAGGTCGGCCGCAACTTCGCGAACAAGATCTGGAACGCCGCGCGCCTGGTGCTCCTCAATCTCGACCGCAAGGCCGTCGCGACCAAGAAACAGCCCCGCCCCTCGACGCTCGCGCCGATGGACCGCTGGATCTTAAGCCGCCTGCACCGCACCGTCGCCCTGGTGACCGAAAGCCTCGAAAAGAGCCGCTTCAACGAGGCGATCTCGACGCTGTACGACTTCTTCTGGCACCAGTTCTGCGACTGGTACCTGGAGCTGGCCAAGCCGAACATTTCCTCGCGCGAGACCCAGTGGGCGATGACGACCGTGCTCGACGCGACGTTGAGGCTCCTGCACCCGTTCATGCCGTTCATCACCGAAGAGATCTGGCAGAAGCTCCCGCACGAGGGGGAGTCCATCATGACGGCCGCCTGGCCGAAATCCCAGAAGCGCTTCATCGACCGGCGCATCGAGCAGGAGGTGGACCTGGTGATCTCCGAGATCCAGGCGATCCGAAACGTCCGCTCGGCCTGGCAGATCAATCCGAAGGAATCGGTCACCGTGGTCGTCAAGACCCAGCGCGACCGCGAGCGCAAGATCCTCCAGGAGTACTCGACCTACATCGCGCAAATGGCGCGCGTCTCGTCGCTGCAGCTCGGCAAGAACCTCGGCCGCCCGAAGGAATCGGCGGTCGCCAACATCGGGCGGGTCGAGACCTACGTGGTGCTGACGGGCCTCGTCGACATCCAGGTGGAGCGCCAACGCATCGAATCGGCGCTCGCGGACGTCGAGCGGATGATCAAGGGTCTCGAATCGCGCCTGCAGAACGCGGATTTCCTGCAAAAAGCCCCCAAGGACATCGTCGAGAAGGAACGCAAGAAGGCCGAGGAGCTCGATAACCGCAAAAAGCGCCTCGAAGAGAACCTCCGCACGCTCGCTTAAAAAACACCCGGCCCGGCCAGAGGACCCCGAACATGCTCCGAATGAACATCCTCGATCTCATCGTGAAGCTGGCGCTCCGCGAGGACATCGGGACCAAGGACGTCACCTCGTCGGTGCTCGTGCCAAGCGCGCTCCAGATCAAGGCCGACATCGAGTTCAAGGAGACCGGCGTGGTCTGCGGCATCGGGATCGCCGAGAGAGTGTTCCGCACCGTGGACGAGAATCTGCGCTTCCTGCCCGTGGCGCAGGACGGGGAGATCGCCGAGGCCGGACGCGAGGTGGCCTACATCGAAGGCTCGGCGTTGTCCATCCTGATCGCCGAGCGCACCGCGCTTAATTTCATCGGCAAGCTTTCCGGCATCGCCACCCGTACCCGGCAGTTCGTGGACAAGGTGCAGGGCACCGGCGCGAAGATCTACGACACCCGGAAGACCACGCCCAACCTGCGCGTGCTGGAGAAGTACGCGGTCTTGAAAGGCGGCGGCGTCAACCACCGCTTCGGGCTCTACGACCAGGCGCTGATCAAGGACAACCACCTGCGCATCCTCCGCAAGACCCCGCTGATCGAGATCGTCGCCACCGTCAAACGCACGGTCCTGAAGAACGTGCCGGTCGGGATCGAGGTGAAGAACCTCGCGGAGCTGAAAGAGGCGCTGAAAAGCCGCGCCGACTACGTGCTCCTCGACAACATGACACCCGAGACCGTCCGCGAGGCGGTCAAGCTCCGCAAGGAGACCGCCCCCGCGATGCCGCTGGAGGTCTCGGGCGGCATGAACCTCGAGACCGTCCGCGAGTACGCCGAGGCGGGGGTCGAGCGCATCTCGATCGGCTCGCTCACCCACAGCGCCCCCTCGATCGACGTCTCGCTCGACATCGTCGGTTAGCGCGGGCGCAAGACCGCCATCGCGGCGCGGGGCGAGCGGGGTGCTTTTGACGGACGCATTGCGGCCCGCCACGAAGTTTCCCTAAAGCGCCGGGGAAACGGCGCGGTGACCCCGTTTTGGGGTCAGCGACGCCGAGGGTTCCCCAGCTTTAGGGAAACGAGTGGGCCGCCGCGTCCGGTAAAAGCACCCGCGAGCTCTAACCGACGATGTCGAGCGAGACGTCGATCGAGGGGGCGCTGTGGGTGAGCGAGCCGATCGAGATGCGCTCGACCCCCGCCTCGGCG